>Ga0210410_10001341_pt1 | contig 23427 bp, 17 predicted proteins | sample IncBWC4MmetaG_FD_161058 | JGI IMG/M metagenome (GOLD analysis project Ga0210410, IMG submission 161058) | Forest soil microbial communities from Barre Woods Harvard Forest LTER site, Petersham, Massachusetts, United States - Inc-BW-C-4-M | ecosystem: Environmental > Terrestrial > Soil >... | reverse complement strand
CCTTCCAGGTAGCTACTGGTGACATCGTAGAGAAACAAACGCGGTGGTTGTGTCCCGCAGCGGCGTTGATACTGGTGATAGAGGGCCCGTTCGATCTTTTCCTGGCGTGCACAAAGATCGTCGAGTGCGGCGTAGAGATCGTCTTCGTCGAACGAGTCTAGGCCTAACACTTCGCTGACGGCATGATCTTGCGCCCAGCGGACGGCCGATAAACGAGAACCTTGATGCGCCAGACGAGCCAAGACCAGGAACAAGGCCAGCTTGCCGAAGACGTTGTTGCCGAGAGCGGCGGTGAGGCCCAGGGCATCGGCGATTTGTTTCAAGGTATACAGCGCGCCAAAGACGGGACCGAGGGTGGGTTCGGCGAGCGCGGCATGATCAAACTCCCCGCGGAGGGCGCGACGGAGGGCCTCGATGCGCGCCGGATTCCAGTCCGAGAGATTGGCCAGCGTGCGATTCTTGACTTTGCCGTCTTCGCGGTAGGCCTGACGAAGGAGGATGGCCGGGGGCGACTTGCGATTGGGGATGGTGGCGATGTACATGTCGACTAAATACAACATCTACTTTCTTATGTCAAGACAAATATTAGTATTACATGACTACACAAGAAGGAGCGAAAAAGACTTAACCTGAACACTGAACGCAACTTATTCAAAGATTAGGGAGGAAGATCCGTCGGGGTTCGCCGTGCGCCACTTCCGCGGACTCTCCAAGCAGACCTGCTGATACACCGGATCGGAAGCAATCCTCTGCCGATGATAATCGGAGCGGCGTCGCCTTTGGCACGCAGCCTGGCTGCAAACTTGTTGTTGTGGATGATAAAGGTGCGGCTGAAAGACTTGCTGACAGTAGTAGCAACGACGATCCTCCATTAGGTGACTCCAGAAGAGAATGGAAGGGGTTCATTCTTTCTGGAAGCACACTTAGACCTGGACGCGCAAGCCAAAAAAATCAGCACCGTGGGGAAACTTCTATCGAGTTCTCTACCGCATCCCACGCCGATGGCCCGCAGACTGTTTTCCGCCTTCAATGGAGACAGCATGACTCTTCGTTCAATCGGGATACTTGTGTCCGAAAGACGTCATCATTATGCGGAGTAGCACCGTTCACAAAATCAGCGGATCTTTCAGCTAGGAATCGGGATAAACGGCTGCTGAGCTGCGCAACTCTGCGTAACAATAGACTCTGCATTACCACACTTACGCTTTCGAAAGCGTAAGTGTGGCATTTCTACGATGGTCGCGCCGGAATGGAGCCACGCATCCGAGAGCTGCGTGAGGATTATGCGCTGAGGAAGATTCCTACTCGTGCTTTTGCGGCTAACGCCCTGTATTTGGAAGTAGTTCGGCTGGCCTACAACCTAGTCACAGCTTTTCAGCGGACCTGCCTCACTGAAGAATGGCAAAGCCTGACCTTGAGCAAACTACGCCACAGGCTGTTCTGGCTGCCCGGTGAACTTACTCGGCCGCGGAATCGACCTATTCTTCGATTCGCAAATCCACCCCTCATCAAAAAGCGAGCCGATGAGATACTTCATCGGATTCACAGGCTAAAACCCCTGGAGGACTGAAGCTACTTTTGTGAAAATCAAACGACTGATGCAACATTTTCAAGAGAAATGCTGGATTTTCGGCCACTTTTGAACGAAAACAGCTAAATTCACGACGGATTCAAGATATACAGCAAGCGTTTCTTGCCGAGGACTCTTCTCCCAAACGACGACTTCGTGGCTTCTTAGGCTCACCAATAGGCCGTGGGGCGTTTGCGGGGCAAAAATCATGAAGATGAAAATTAAAATCCACAAAATGGCTCCGCCGAACAACCCCCAATGCGGGCAAACCGTGAATGGGCGGGAGTGGTGCATTTTTTGCAAGCGGTGCAAAATTGTTCAGAGCCATATCCGGAAACATACGCGCGGCGGTGGCGCCACCGGAGACGCGGTGAGAGGCTGCCAGGACGACTAGGGCAAAGCCTGTACGGGCCAAGAAAATACAGAAGAGTCGAATGAGTGTGACGGATTCTCGGTAGCCAGAGGAATCGGTAAACACAGAGAGGCGCGGGTGCCTGGTGTTGAGACAGGGCGCGACCGCGGGAATATCCCACTCCAACTGGTATCGGCAGGAAGAAGCGAGGAAAGCGTTGGAGAGGAAACCCTGGTGACTCAGTTGTTCGGAGCTCACCCAAAGGTCACGCGGCTGCGCAGAGTTGGCGCCAAGCTTATATAGGCGCCACTGCGGGTAGAGAATATTTTTGTACGTACAGCGATTGTCCTAGTACCAGTCGTCCACGCTATAGTCCAGGTCAAGAGAAGCGAAATAGGTTGTACTCAGATTGATTTGAAAGGGTGGCGATTTGAGCTGAGGAGCGTCCAGGGAGACGGGATAATCGAGAGGAACAAAGATTCTGGAGCTCAGCCAATGATCAGCAGAGAAATAGACTGCGAGCGCGAAGGCAAGAAAACTTAGTCCCAATAGGAATAGGATTTTCGGTGGCATTACCGCTTGGTTTGATGAGACGCCAGTGGGAGGGGCGTTGTTCCTTGGAGAAATGCCACATGGCTTTCTTCGCCATAAACTAAGCAAAAGCAATTTCCGTCAAGATCCTTAGCCACTGCCTGGTAAACAACGATCACGTCAACTTGAACTGCCCGCAAGTGTCGAGCCTTTGGTATCGGGAGTCCGGAGGCTATTATGGATGCATTCGCGAATCCGCGTAATGCTCCTTGGGGGGGCAAACGATGCCTTTGGAAATAACACAGCGTGAGATGAATGGAATCTATGTGCTGGCGCTAAAAGGTCGTCTTGTGCTCGGACAAGAGAGCAGCGGGTTGCGTGCAATGATAGACAATCTCCTTGCGTCCGGCGTCACACGGATTGTCATCAATCTGGAGCACGTCAACTATGTTGACAGCGCCGGCCTCGGCGCATTGATCGAAATGCATCGAAAAACAAAAGCCAAAGGCGGAGGCCTCAAGCTTTGTAATCTCGGCCCGAACTTGAGGCAAGCGCTGGAAATCGCTCGGCTGCTGCCAATATTCGAAACGTGTCCGACCGAAACTGCGGCTGTTGCAAGTTTCTGAGGACGCGGACGATGCCATAATTCGGTTGGGCATTTGTAACCACGATGGAATCAGGTCTTGGTACCTTGACCTCTCCGAGCAGGCACGTCCGCCGCGCAAGTTTGCGGACCGAAGCTGCTGAGCGGGTAGCACATGAGAAATACTGGGCCGGGCAGTTGGATATTCAGCGGGAGATTGTAACAGCATGGCTGACGTGGGCGGAGGGCAAGAAGAAGGAAGCACTGCGCCAGATGCGTTGCGTCACCGACCACGAAGATGCTACTGCCAAGCACTCCGTTACTCCGGGGATCATCCTGCCGGCTCGCGAGCTGCTGGGAGAAATGCTGCTCGAATCGAAGCAGCCGACCCAGGCACTCGTGGCCTTCGAAGCCTCGCTGCGCGCTGCGCCAAACCGATTCAACGCGCTGTCGGGGGCGGCGCGCAGTGCCCAGCTCTCCGGCAACCGCGAGAAATCAAAGAGCTACTACGCCCGGCTGCTCGCCATCTGCGACCACGCCGACGGAGATCGGCCGGAACTCCAGGACGCGAGGACCTACCTAGCGAAGAGGTGAAGGAGCCAATTCCCGTGACCCACTTGCCGGCTGAGAGCGCCGGAGAATGCGCGTGCGAGCGTGAGTTTGGCGGCTAGGCGCCGCTTTGGACGATTGGCGTTCGGCGTTCGGATTGTGCTGGGGGACGGCATCGCACCACGCGTGCCTATGCATTCAGCCTGCCGCTTGCTGCGTGATCGTCGGAACTCCGGCATAGTCGGGCCACTTTTTGTCGATCAAATCCAGGGTATGGGCAACACCTGGGGTGACGCACCATCCTTAGCGCCCTTCCAGACGTACTTGACGCAGGGGCAAGGCACCGTCTCCGTGGGCTGTTTCTTTGCGATCGGTTGCTTGCAGACAGGACAATTTTTGCCCCACATATTGAATCAGCCTTTTCTTCAACTAACACACGCGGCAACGCAGCCGGGCACGTCAAGCTGACCGATCGTTGCGTAGAATTCTTCCAGCTGTTGCAGTGCTGTGAGAAGCTCCAGCGCTTTCCCGTAGGCTGCTATCGCCCCAGTTAGATTGTGAAACTCCGGAGAATCCTTAACCGTTCCCCGTCTTCGTATGTGCGCATCCGCCGAGAGTTCCAGGATTCGTTCTATGCCCTTGTTCGCAAGACCCAGGTTAGCTTTTGTCATTGGTTGGGCCTCCTTCTGTAAGTAAGGGTTCGAGCCTCTGGGATTCGGGATAAGGAGAAGCCTCGAATCTGCTGGGGGATTATTATGCAGGAGGAATACGGGTGATTGGCCGACCCTCGCACAGCTCGCGCACTCCTGGGTACCAGATACGCCCGAACGCCTTTATTCGACCACAATCGCGGATTGGACTCTGGCAAATCTCCGGTAGACAGCGATTACCCGCGGGTTTTCGATGACTCCATGTAAACCCTTCGAAATAAGGTAGTTCGACGCTCTACGCGTGAGTAAATGTTCTGGGATGCTTTGTCCGGTGTCGGCCCTTGGACTGTCATCACGATAGTTGGTTAACACAAGAGGCTCCCATCCCGTCTTACCTGTGCTGTAGCAATCTAATGTGGAGGGCAGAAATGAAGTCAATTGTGTGTTCCGCCGCCGCAGTTCTCGCGATTGCGCTCTGCCTGGGAGTCGTGAACGCCAGCGGGCCGATAGCCGTATATGCGCTGGTGGATAAGGTGGCGCTCGAACCCAACGCGGACAAGCCGGAACGTATCCAGATCTCGGGCGTCTTCATCACAGCCGAGGAACGCTCCGACGTGTATTCGGCGCCGCAACGCGGATACCTCTATTTCGGGTTACCAAGAGGCAATGACGAACTCGCGCGGCGGGAATGGGCGGATCTGAAATCCGTCGCCGGCACGCGTCAGGTAGTGGGACTTGGATCCAGTTGGGGCCCGAAAGTCCGCGTCAGGAAACCGGATGAGGAAGCGAAGTCTCCGGACGACTATCCGATGGGAAACGGCCTGATCAAAATAAATCCCGACCAGCCGAGGGCCAAGGCGCTGCTGGATTATAGAGACCGCTGAACTCGAATGGCATCTATCTCAGGGCATTACGCGCGGACGGGAATCTGGCGCTTCTCGCGCCGCGACGCTAATCTGGTGGCGCTGGCCGCGCTGCACGCCGCGATCCTAGTGGTGTGGCCGGTGGCGCCACTCATTGCGGTGGGAATGTGGTGGAACTCAAACACGGTTGCGCACAATTTCATACACCGACCCTTCTTCCGATCGGCGGGGATGAACCGCCTATTTTCCGCAGCGTTGAGCGTTCTTTTGGGCATTCCGCAGACGCTCTGGCGCGACCGTCACCTGGCGCATCACGCAAGCGTCGAATGGCGATTGCATGTTTCGCGGCGTCTTGTGGCTGAGGCAGCGCTGGTGGCTTGCCTTTGGGTGGCGCTGGGATCCCTGCAACCGCGTTTTTTCCTGCTGGCGTATCTTCCGGGATATCTGGCCGGGCTGGGGTTGTGCGCGATGCAGGGGCATTGGGAACATGCGGTGGGACGGCCCATCAGCCATTACGGACGCATTTACAACTTTCTGTGTTTCAACGACGGATATCACGCCGAGCACCACGCCGCTCCTGCGATTCACTGGACAAATCTGCCGCGCCTCAGCGAGGCCGGCGCGGCTACCAGCCCGTGGCCGCCGTTGATGCGCTGGCTGGAAGACCGGCCGCTGGAGTCTATGGAGCGTCTTGTGCTACGGTCACCGTGGTTGCAGCGCTTCGTCCTGCGGACTCACCGACGAGCCTTTCGGGCTCTGCTGCCGCAGTTACAGACCATTCGCCGCATCACCATTGTAGGCGGCGGGCTTTTTCCGAGGACGGCGCTCATCCTGAGAGAACTTCTTCCCGCGGCACACCTCACGATCGTCGACTCTGATCCGTGCAATCTAGAGACGGCGCGCGGATTCCTTGACGGGAACATAGAATATCGCAACGAGCGCTATGTGCCTGGTGAATCGCTCGATTGCGATCTGACCGTAATTCCGTTGTGTCTGCGTGGCGAACGCGCAGTGATTTATTGCCGTCCGCCCTCGCCATCGGTTCTGGTGCATGACTGGATCTGGCACCGCCGCGGAACCGGAGCTGTAGTTTCCGCCGCGCTGTTGAAGCGTCTTAACGTGGTTCGGCGATGAGAAGCGCTAGTCTGCTCCTGGTCTTCGTCCTGGCCAAGCTGGTCATCGTATGGGGCCATGCCGCGCCGGTAACGGGATGGTCTCTGCTGGCCTACGTGTGGCAGGACGTGATGGTCGCGCTGGTGTTTGGCGCGTTCGACATCGCGCTGCAAAGGGTCAGAGCGGCAACTCGAATTGTCTGGGCGATTTACTGGGCTATTGCGATCTACACGGCAATCAACATTCCCGTGGGGCGCGTGGTTTTCACTCCACTGACACGACCCATGCTTCGCGCGGCGCGTGGGCCCTTAACCGATTCCATGCTGGTCTATCTGACCACAACCAACATACTGCTCGTTGTGTCCGTCCTGGCGGCAGCCGCGGGTTTACCATGGCTGATGCGCCGTATGCCGCGGCAGTTCGCGAGATTGGCCGCGGTTTGTGCCATAGCGGTCGTCCTTGTCGGACCAATGGCGAGTAGCCGGGCGGGGACACTTGGAATGGACCGCAACGTGGTAACGGCACTGATCGGCACTGGATTGCCGCGTGTAGTGGCCGGCGACGGAGCGAGCGAATGGCGCAAATCTCGCTTCGAGGTTGACGGAACCGGGGACCTTTCGCGGTTTGCAGGAACCGCCCAGGGGCTCAACCTGGTGATGGTAAGCCTGGAATCGACCGCAGCCCAGTATCTCTCGCTCTACGGCGGCGAGTACGAAGTGATGCCCAATCTCAACGCCCTAGCGCGAAGGGCGTTGGTATTCGAGAATGCCTATGCGGTTTACCCGGAGAGCATCAAGGGGCTGTTCTCGGTTCTGTGTTCTACGTTTCCCGCTTTCGACAGCGAGCCGGAAGAGTATGCGAATTTAGAGTGCCGCTCGGTGGCTTCGGTTCTCGGAGACGCGGGTTATCGCACGGCCATGTTCCACTCGGGACGCTTCGGGTATCTGGGCATGGAGTCGATTATTCGCCACCGCGGTTACCAGACGCTGGAAGATGCCGGCGACATCGCAGGCAGCCACAATTCGAGCTTTGGCGTTGACGAACCGGCAACGGTGGCGCGGATGCTGGCATGGATCGACGCTCTGCCGCGTGGGCAGCATTTTTTCTTGACATACCTGCCCATTGCGGGCCATCACCCCTACGCCACTCCGGAACCCGGCCCCTTTGCTGGGACGACCGAGATCGATCAATACCGCAATGCCTTGCACTATGGGGACGTTTCGCTGGGTGCGCTCATCGAAGGACTACGCGCGCGAGGGTTAGAGGAGAACACGGTCTGGGTGATTTATGGCGATCACGGCGAGGCCTTCCGCCAGCACGAGGGCAATTACGGTCACACGTTTTTCCTCTACGACGAAAACATTCATGTGCCGTTTCTTATCGCCGCGCCCGGCCTGCTGCGTGGACTGCAACAAGTGCGCAAGGTGGTGAGCCTGGTGGACACCGCGCCGACCATCCTTGACCTGATGGGCATTGCGCCGCCGAGGAATTACCAGGGCCGCACCATGCTCGATGCCGCGCCGCGAATGGCACTCTTCTTTGCAGACTACTCTCTGGGACTTCTGGGCCTGCGCGACGGGCGCTGGAAGTTCGTATATGAGATCGGATCGGGCAGGGCACAACTGTTCGATCTGGAGCGCGATCCGCGGGAGATGTCGGACGTATCGGCACGCGAGGCGGCGCGAGCGTCGTGGTATGGCCAGGTAGTGCGCGGCTGGTGCAATGCGCAGAAAGGCTATATCGCCCGAGGCGCGATCCCGTGACGTGATCTCCCGCGACAAACGCGGTAGTGTTGGCCGAACCGATCGACTCCCAGATGATCAGCAATCCGGATACTATCCAGAAATGTCTATTGATTGTCTGAGCCGCGATACGCCCAGAGGGGCAAGTCGTAATTCAACGGATACGCTTCGGTTGGCCATCCGTGCCACTCAGAATTGCCTACCGACCAACGCATTCCGCGCCTATTGCTGCCTTCTGCTGCCTCGCGGATTTCGCAAGTCCTGCAGAATCAAAGAGAAAACTATAGCTTTTTGCGGCGCATGAAGAGGGTCTCACAGAACGGGAGTTCGCCACGCTGGGCTATCATGGCGGTTGAGCTCGACGTGGACACGATGAAAAACAAAGCTGAACACTTCACACCCTGGCCGATGGGATTCTGCGAGGCTGAACAATGAGTCGAACCGTGGCTTTCGGAATAGTTGGTGGCTACGGCGCAACTGGAAGAGTCGTCGTGCCTGAGCTCTGGAAGTCCTGCGAGGGAAAGATCCTAATCGGTGGACGCGACCTGGCTAAGGGGACCGCTTCAGCGGAGAAACTCGGCAACAGAGTGTCGGCGGCGCATCTTGATGTCCTTGATGGCCGCTCGCTAGACGACTTCTGCAGCCAGTGTTCGATTATTGTGAATTGTGCCGGACCTGTCATGGTGTTGCAGGATCGCGTCGCCCAAGCGGCTTTTCGAAGGAACTGTCACTATATCGATTTCGCAGGCTTAACGCTTGTAAAGGAACGCATGCTTCCCCACAGTCGAGAGATCGCAGATTTAGGATTGTCGTTTGTTGTCTCGGCCGGGTGGATGCCCGGCATAAGCGAACTCGTGCCCGTCTACGCTAACCCAACTTCCACGGCAATCGAGGTGATTTCCTGCAAAAAACCAGGATCGTCTTGAAGAAGTGGTTTGTTTTCACAGCGCATTGCTTAAATTGGTCAAAATAGTGACTAAAGTGACTGTGATTTCTCTTGACATCGTCACGAGAGAATGCTACGTGTAGTGGCGAATGTACATTCGAAAATCAACGCGAACCTACAAGGGCAAAACCTACACCAATCACCTTCTTGTCGAATCCGTCCAAACCGCTAAGGGCCCACGCCAGCGCACGATTTGCTCGCTCGGAAGCCTAGAACCCGCTCCGGCCGAAGACTGGCTGGCACTGGCGCACAAACTCCAATCGGCGCTGGCGGGGGGACACAAAGCCTGGCAGGTCAGCGCAGGTAGTGACGAAAAAAATCCTAAGTCATAGAAAACAAAGCATCCAGCCCCGAAAACCGTGGAAGTTGGGCTAATCTGCCCCTTTTTACCCACGCGTGTTTTTGTTAAGTGCCCATCCATCAGGAAGATGGCTTGTAGGGCGGTGGGGATCGGACCCAACGTCGATCACCCGACGCACTACTGAGGGTACTTGTTTCGCTCATGCTGCGACGTCGATCTGGAATTGCGCCCGGGGACTGCTATGTACAAGTCTGGCCCGGGAATCGAACTGGCCGTCCGCTGGTTGTCGCAAGAATCTTTGGGCACGCGGTTATTCGAAGAAGAACCACCCAATGTTGAGGCCAATTTGAGGCCAAAACCACGCCGATGTAGGGCCTTTTGGCCTTTTTCAACTTACAGCGCCGTAAGGGCAATTGAATCAACGGGACTTTGGCGGAAGCGTGTGGGAGTCGAACTCAAACGTTAGCCTCCCAACTCACGGCGAATGATGACGTTGCAGCTTCCGCCAAGTTCCAATTGGAGTCAACTGGAGTCAGAACGGTTCACTTTCCTACGAAACTCTGTCTCACCCACCGCGGACTGCTTCCCTGCTCTTTTGGACCTCAGAATCAAAGAATGAGCATCATCCCCTACCCTACGTGTCAGCCCATGAATAAGCACACGATTCTGGCTGTGGTCTTTGCTGCCGCTGTCTTGTTGTTCTTCGTTCCTGCGTCGCAAGCACAATATTGCCATTTCCCCCCCAGGAGCTTACACAGGGGGGGGAACGCCGCGAGTACCGAAGGCTCTGCCAGTTGCCGGGTAACAATCGACTACAAAGGAGTTGGCGCTTGGCCGAGTGGCCCGTTCACTGGTCATGAGGATTCGCCGACAGCGTGAGGCATTGTGCAAACCACGTCAACAGAATGGGGGCGTGCCACGCGCTTCACGTTTTTCATAGACTGGTCTTTCTTGTCTGCGGCGGACGACCCCTGCGACACCAAACCGCGGTCGCGAGAAGGGTATGCCGCCCTGCCAATATCAGTTAGCGGGCCTGGTTCGGAATTGTGATCGCAGCCTCGTTCGATTGGCAGACCTTCGATCCCGAGCCATCGATAGGCTGCAGAACATAATAATACTTGTTGCCGTTCGTTAGCCCGCTCGTGTCGGAGTAAGCGGGCACGGCGGCATTTCCAATCAACAGGTATGGACCGCCCGAAGTAACACCTCTCAATACGTTGTAAGACAGGACGTTCGGAATTCCCGTCCAAGTTATATCGATCCTGGCGGGTGCCCGGCCGGATGGCGTTCCCTTGCCGGCCAGGTTGTTCACACAAGGCACAGTAGGTGTGACATTGATGGAGACAACGGCGGTGGCCCCGTTATAGTCCGTGGCATCGGAAGGTGTGAAGCTGACACTCAGGGATTGCCCGGGGCCGGCCGGCAGCACGGTACCCGCCGGTGGGTTGTAAACAAATGTTCCGAGAACACTGGCGTTAGCATTGAGCTGGGCTGGCCCCAGCGCGCTCCCAAAGTGCAGGTCCGCGGGATTGCTCCAACTGATGACTGGCGCGGCCTTGTCAATCTTCAGCACACCGCTGGAATCGCTGCTGGCCGAGAAAAGCGCCGTGCCGTTGTAGCTCGCAATGAGCGGATAGCTCCCCGCGTGCGTGCCGCCCGGGATGGTGAACAGCGCGCTCGCATTGCCCTGTGTGACGGGGGAAGATGTAACCGGGTTTCCCGCACCGGTAATCGCGAAAGTAACGGTTCCGCCATCCACGGGACCACCTGCACTCGAAACCGATGCGGATAAGCTTACCGCCTGGTCCATCGGGCTGAACGTCAGTTCGGCGCTCGAGGCCGATATGCTTGTCGGCGAGGCTGACGAATTGGGCGTTGTAACTACGCCGACTAGCCGCTGATACATGGACAGGAGACTCGACGGAGCCTCACTGAGGTCGGTAGTGCTTTGATAATACGCGGCTAGAGCTGAGTTCGCCCGGACCAGGGCCAACTCCGGTGCGCCCTCCAGTTCGGTAACGCGTGCCCAGGCGGACATGACAACCGGATCGTTTGGCTGTGCTTGGAGCAGCTGCTGGACCGTCGTAAAGGCGCCGTCAAGGTCGCCCGCGTTCACCTGATACGTTGCAAGAAGTAACGCCTTGTCAGTTTGCTGCTCGGCCGTGAGCGTGGGTTCGGGACCGACCTGAATCGTCACTGGCCGCGATTGCATGATTCCGTTCCATGCATTGGAATTGCTCACCTGGAGGGTTGCTATGAGCTGGTAGGTACCTGGCGCCAGCGACGAAACGTCGCTGGGCGCTATCTGCACTGTGAAGCGAACATAGCTGGTTGGCGCGAGCGTAAGCGCGGGATCGGCTGGCGTGCCGATCAAATTCAGCGGCCACTGGTGGGGCTGGCCGGACGCATCGACGGCGGTGAACTGAATGGCGCCCGTCCAAGGTCCACCATTCGGAGCGATAACGAGCGGTGTTGCGACGCCGCTCTTGAAACGCAGGGAGTTCATGATGGTCGCGTTCACAATCAACGGCCATCCCCGATAGAGATTTATTTCCTGGGCGCCATTGGCCGTTAAGGAAAGTTCTGGGGCGGCCTGCTGTGCCGCCAAAGCGAAAGGGAATACGAGAAGTAGGAGCAGACGTTTCATGATTAGCCTCAATTGCTGCTGCCGGGTGGGTTCTTATCGTTGACACACACCTGGTGCTGGCAGTCCCCGCGAGCAGCATCGAAATAACGAGGTTGAGGAAAGCCCGGGGGAATTGGACGCTTTGGATCGTTGACGCCCCCGGGGTTACCGGCGGGGCTGTTACAGAGTGATGCGCCCACCGGTTCAGTCCCCGGCGTCACGTTATAGAACACGGGTACGCCCACTCTCGGATAAATTGATGGATACGCGTTTGCGAAAAAATAGCGCATCACGCATCGGTCGTCCCCGCTGTGCTCCGCATGCGGTCTGCCAACGTAGGGGAACAAGGCGCGGAGGAAATCGCTAAACGGGAAATCGTGTACATAGTCTTTGCCGATCTCGACTAAGACGGGATCGAATTGGGAGGGATTGGCAACGACGTTCTGCCAGTAAGCATACTTGTTTTGCATGTTTTGCCACATGTCTGCTGCTAGGTCGGTGTTGTCCTTCTCCCGCAACATTTGAACGTTTTGGCCGTTCAATTGGAACACCGCCTGACCCGTTGTGTTTCGCGGATCGCTGGGCGGGAGCAACGTGAAGATTTGCTGTTGAAGGTCACCATCGCCGTGGTGGTCTACGCCCGCTGAGTGGAACAATTCATGGGCGACTCCGACATCGTACTGCACCAAAGCATTTTGCGGAGTTATCGACCCTGCGTGAGTCTCGCTAGGATTCAACGAGAAGAAGCCAACAGAATTTCGGTTCTGGAGGCAGATACTGTTCGTGATCCCGGGCCGGCCATGAACGCCTGGGACGCTCAAGAAGGTTTTGCCGCCCAGCCGCCGGCACGTCAGAATAAACACACCGTGCTGGTCGACCTCATGTGCGCCTTGGCCGTGGTTAAAATTGATGAGCCGGGTTCCAAATCCGGTGCCGGGGCCCGTTGGAGTACGGAAGCCATCCATCTCGTCTTTCTGAATGTCCTTGTGAACGTTGAGCCGGCTTAACTCAGTGAACAGCCAAATTCCAGGCTCCGCGTCCGCGCCTATTAGGTTCTGGATAAAAAAGTCTTTTTTGTTGGGATCGCCCTCGATGTGCTTACGGTTTTCCATGAAACCGCGGTATTCCTCGTACAGGGTCAATCCGTCGCCGACACACCCAGGAAGGCCATCGGGATCGGCCTCCGAATCGTCGCTGTCGGGCGTGGAGAGCAGAACATTGTTTTGCGTCTTCCAGATATCGGCGACGCGTTGTGAGACGCTTTGACGCTTGGGTAGAAGGATGTCGGCTCCCGGGGCCTCCTGAAGATGTCCCTTAATAGGAAATCCCTGCACCGTAGCAGTCACGTTGAGCGTAGCCCACCCGCCCCAGTCGTGTGAGTCCACGACGAGCAGTACGAAGGACAGGCTGTTCGGGTTCGCCGAATCCGAAATGATTTGCGCGGTGGTCCCGTTCGGAGAAATGCTAATACTTATGTTTGGGTATAGAAGTTTATTCCCAGGATCGTTAAAATCCAGATCAAGTGGCGTTGGATTGGCAAGCTGACTCTTAGGCGGCCAGTTTAACGTGACCCCGGGCTCGCTGGAAGCATCTTTCAGGGCAAACGTCCATTGGCGAGGGCTGATGGTAACCGGCTGGCCGGTGCTCTTCGAGACGAGTTGGGCCTGAACGGTTAGCGTGTTACCTACCGCTGCCTCGTTGATTCCAGCCGTCGGTCTCCAGGCGGAATAGCCCGGAATCGTCACCACGACATCCACATCCGGAGGTTTGGGAGTCATGTTCCAACTCAAAGTCCAGGTCACATCAGGAGTAGAGACACCGATATATCCGGCAGGGAAAGTTAACGCTGCGGGAGCTTGGATTGTGTTCGTGCCATTAACGGCCCCGATGACACCGGGCAGCGGGAGTTCAGGGAAGGTACTTACGGAGGATGGTCCGAGACTTTGGTTTACTGCATAGGACGTTACTCCTCCCCCGCAACTTGACTGATCAAGAGTGACCGGCACTCCAGTCACGTTAAATCCGTCAAAGAGTTTGTAGCTTCCACTGGTATCGCTGGCAAAATCCGCCTCCACACCGCCACTGCCGGGAGCCGTTCCGTTACTGACGTCAACATCAAAGGAAGTCGTTATTGTGCAGGGATGACCGTTGATGTCCACGGACGGATCAATCACCTTATCGTGCATGGAGTAGGAGCCGCTTTGAGGGTCCAAAAAAATCCATGCAGTTGAGGTTGGGAAATTCCTGCAGAACCCCGGCGCATTTCCCGTCGTGAAGTTAATGGTTGCGCTGTGTGAGATTGTATAGGTGCTCCCGTCTGGATTGGTTCCCTGGCCCGAACCAGTGAGCGTGATCGTTCCGCTCCACCTCTGGACCGCAGTCCAATCTGCGCACGTGGCTGGCTGTTGCTGCGCACACGAATACACCGGGGCGAGCAAGTATGCTGTTGCCACTGCGAAGAGTGCCGCAACGATTGGCGTTCGTTTGGAGGTCGGTTTCATGTCGTCACCTCATACTTGCGGCGGGCGTATGCAATGCGCAGTGCGTAACCAAGAATCCGAGGCGGCTTCGTCATGGTGCCTCCTGGGACTGTCCATTCCTCACCTGGGCCGCTGCGCGCGCAGGCAGCAGAAGCGTCGCGACAAACACGGCGAGACAAAGAATCTTGCTGGGCTGGGTCATGGTGTGCCTCCTGAGACCGTTCCTTACCCTCTAGATCGTAGAAACCGGACGAACTGACTCATCCGAAAGCAGTCAGTTTCTCAGTCCCGTCCTGCAAAGCAAACTTGCCCGCTGTAGCGAAAAACGGTTCTGCCTGTGCCCAAGTCCGCAGCGCCAATGTTGTTGAAGTCGCCGGTGGCTCCGGCGAATTTGCCGCTGCCACCTTTGATGTGCACGGGATAATTCAGAATCGCGAACAGCCCGGAGCCCGGTAGCACCTCTTTGGTCGTTGCGGTGGCCTGATCCACCAGAATGGTGTCGCCTGCCTGAGTTACGAAATGATGTTGAACGGTAAAAACGGTGGTGCCTCCGGAGCCTGGCGCGACGTTCAAGATCGTGGCCGCGACCGCCCCTTTCAGGTCTCCATCCACGACACCGAGTGTTGTGGACTGATCCACAACTCCAAGGTTCGTCATCACCGTGCCGCCAACCGGCGTACAGTGGGCTGAGGACTGTTCGGATTGTGGCTGCCCCGCAGCAGCTCGATGACCCCTGCTGCTGGCAATAAACGAAAACAGCAAAATCGCGATGGAAACCAGGAATCCAATGCGAGTGATTCTTCGTGGCGCTGCTTGCGTGGACATGGCTACCTCCTTGGTGTTGTGGGTTGTGCCTCATAATGGCTTTCTACCCTCTATTTCGGAAAAAACGAGCAAACTGGCTCACGCCCTTCCAAGAATTCTTCCGGCGCTCGCAAGTCGCGATTTATCAGCGGAATATGTTGAATTTTCCTTTGGCCTTATCTATCCTTTGGTCATTCATAGGTCGTCTCCGCAGGAATTCGAGGGATCCGTGGGCTCAGCACCCCCTAGCCATGTCAGCGAACTTCTTCTGCACTGGGGAAATGGCGACCGCAAAGCACTCGAGGCGATTTTGCCTCTGGTCTATAACGAGCTGCGACGCCTAGCCCGCTACCACCTCCGGCGGCAGCGGCCAAATCACACCTTACAAACGACTGCCTTGGTTCACGAGGCCTACCTGCGGCTGGCCCGCGAAAAATTGCCCCCCATCGAAAATCGCGTCCATTTTCTAGGCCTTGCCGCTCAACTCATGCGCTGGATTTTGGTGGACTACGAACGCAACAGGCGCGCCGCCAAGCGCGGAGCCGGAGCTACGCGCTTGACCCTCGATCCCACCGTCGCCGCGCTACGTTCACATCGCCAGGATGTTGACCTTTTGGCCCTCGACGAAGCCCTCGACCGGCTCGCCAAGCTGGATGGTCAGCAAAGTCAGATCATTGAGCTGCGCTACTTCGCGGGCCTTTCCATTGAAGATACTTCTGAATTTCTGGGTATCTCGCCGGCCACGGTAAAACGGAGCTGGTCTTCCGCTCGCGCCTGGTTGTTGCGCGAAATAGGCCGCGGAGAAGCCCGCGCATGACGCCTGAAGAGTGGCAGAGAATCCGGCCCATCCTCGAATCCGCGCTGGAATTGGTGCCAGCCAGCCGCCCGGCCTTCCTGGACCGTGCTTGCGCAGACGCTTTTGTACGCCGCGAAGTCGAGTCCCTGATCGCCTCTCACGAGCTGCGCTCGAGTTTTCTGGAGTCCCCGGCGGTCGCGCAGGTGGTTCTGGACCAAAATACCGCTTCCGCAATCGTCTGGACTGCCGGCATGAAGCTGGGACCGTACGAGATCCAGTCGTTGCTCGGAGCCGGCGGCATGGGCGAGGTTTATCGCGCTCGCGACACACGTCTCGAGCGCACGGTCGCCATCAAGGTTCTTCCCGCGCATCTTTCTTTCGATCCCGTCGGACGGCAACGGTTCGAGCGGGAAGCGCGCGCTATTGCAGCACTGCAACATTCGAATATCTGCACCTTGTACGACGTTGGTCACCAGAGTGGGACCGACTACCTGGTGATGGAGTACCTGGAGGGTGAGACACTGGCCGCGCTGCTGGCCAAGCGGTTTTTGCCCTTGGATCATACTCTGCGCTATGGAATCGAGGTGGCCGACGCGCTGGACACGGCGCATCGCCACGGGATTGTGCACCGGGACTTGAAGCCGGGAAACATCTTGGTGACGGCACACGGGGAGTGCAAGGTACTGGACTTCGGGTTGGCAAAGCTGGGCGAAGAGAAGCCGTCGTCCGAGCCTCCGACAGTTACCCGGCCCGAAGTGCTGACCGGCCCCGGACAGGCACTGGGAACCGTGGCTTACATGTCGCCGGAACAGGCTCGGGGCGAAGAGCTCGATGCGCGAACGGATTTGTTCTCCTTCGGCGCGGTGCTGTACGAGATGGCGACGGGGAAGCTGCCGTTTTCAGGCAAGACGTCGGCTATGGTGTTCAAGGCCATCCTGGACGAGGCCCCGGCGGCCCCGACTCAGCTGAATGCCAACCTGCCGGAACGATTGGATGAAATCGTCGCCAAAGCTCTGGAGAAAGATCGCGACCTCCGTTATCAATCCGCCGCCGACCTGCGCACCGATCTGAAGCGGTTGAAGCGCGATAAAGAATCTGGACGATCCACCGCAGCTGGCTCCATCAAAGAGGCAAAGAAACCAGTCCTCAGGCGAGCGATCGTTCTGGGCCTCGCCGCTATCGCACTGCTCTCGCTTACTGTGTACTGGTGGAATTCTCCTGTGCCGGTCCCAAGAGTCCTCAGCTACACCCAGATCACACATGACGGCCATCGAAAACATGCCACTGGAAGCGAACAGACGGGCAGTGTGACTGATGGTCCGCGCGTTTTCTTCACCGAAGGCGCGGGATATGACGGCTTGAGACCAACCCCGGCGCAGGTATCGAGCGACGGCGGAGAAACGGTGCCACTCCCCGTCCCATTTGAAATGAGTGCTATCCTCGACATCTCTCCGAGTGGCTCGGACCTCCTGGTGGAGAGCGCCACCAATAACTCCGATACAAACCAAGCGCTCTGGGCTGTGCCCGCACTTGGAGGTTCACCGCGCCGGTTGGCAAACGTCAAGAGTCTTTTGGCGGCATGGTCACCCGACGGGAAGAAGCTTGTCTACGCCCAAGGCTCCGATCTGTACCTCGCAAACACTGACGGCACCGATCCGCACAAGCTTGTGACAGTGCCGGGCATACCCGGATGGGTGGAGTCTTACATCCCCGGCTGGCCCCGCTGGTCGCCCGACGCAAGGCGGATTCGCTTCAGTGTACAGGACCCGCAAACACTCTCCTACGGCCTTTGGGAAGTCTCCGCCGATGGAAGCAATCTTCATCCCCTGCTTCCGGGCTGGAACAATCCTCCTGCAGAGTGTTGTGGGGTCTGGACCCCGGATGGAAGGTACTTTGTTTTTCAATCTACTCGTAACGGCAGAATCGACCTCTGGGCGGTGCGTGAGAAAGCCAACCTGTTCGAGCGCGCCAGTGGCCGACCGGTTCAATTGACAGCGGGCCCAATGAGCTTTCTCGGCCCCAATTCAAGCCGGGATGGCACGAAATTGTTTACGCTCGGGATCCAAAGCAAGAATGAACTGGTGCGCTACGACGCTGGAACCAAACAGCTCGTGCGTTACCTATCGGGAATCTCTGCCGAAGGCGTGGACTTTTCCAAAGGCGGACAATGGGTAACTTACGTGGCGATTCCGCAGGGCACTCTATGGCGGAGCAAGCCCGACGGCAGCGAGCGCATACAGCTCAGTTTCCCTCCTCTCCAAGTTGCCTTGCCGCGATGGTCGCCGGACGGAAGGCAAATTGTGTTCATGGGGCGACTACCGCCCCAGCTCTGGCAAATCTATGTCGTGCCTGCCGAAGGCGGCAGCCCGCAGCAACTTGTCTCGGACGATAAAAATGAAGGCGCGCCTGACTGGTCTCCGAGCGGGAGTCAGCTCGTGTTCAGCCAATTCCCCGAACTGGGCAGCGCCGCAAGGGACATGGTAATCCATAGACTTGATCTGAGAACGCATCAAGTTTCAATTTTGCCGGGCTCGGAGGGACTTTACTCGGCGCACTGGTCGTCAGACGGACGATTCATTGCGGCGAGTACAGTCGATAACTCAAAATTGATGGCCTCTGAACTTGCAACTCGGAAATGGACCATGGTGAGTCAACCCGGAGGGAGAATCCTGGGTTGGTCACGAAATGATGAATACATCTATTATGAAAATAATGGAGCTTTTTATCGTACGAATTTTCATCGTGGATATCCCGAACAAGTAGCTAGCCTTAGAGGCATTCAGCGCGGGACCGGAATCTTGGGTTTCGTGTCGTGGGCTGCCCTCGCCCCCGATGATTCTGTTCTGCTTATGCGAGAAGCCAGCAGCGAGGAGATCTATGCCCTCGCTCTAGAGTGGCCATGACGGAGCGAGCTCAAAACGGTAGCTGGCCTGGCTGCCCTGTGGTCGTCTAATGACGCGTAAGATCCCTCCACAAAAAATGTACTGCTACCAAGATTTTTTTACATTTTCTCTTTTTGAAACCTCTGAGTAGGTAGGGGGAGATTAGTCGCCAAATGGCTCCAGGCTCCGCCTGGTTCGAACGCACGACCTGGTCTAGGGGCATTCCGGGCACCCGAAGAGATTCCCGCTCTCCCGCAGACCATCAGCGAGTTTCATTCGCACATGAAGACCTACCACTGAATCCAATGTGTATCCAATGTTGCCAAAAATAGCCATTCTACGACCCCAGATGACCCCAGATGACTCCAGCCTAATCGCCTAATCCATCAAAAAGCTGACAAAAACGCACTTTTCTCATGTTTTGGCGGATGGCGGAAACGTGTGGGAGTCGAACCCAAACGTTAGACTCCCAACTCACGGCGAATGATGACGTTGCAGCTTCCGCCAAGTTCCAATTGGAGTCAATTGGAGTCAGAACGAATCCTTAACCTGCTAAAATTCTGCTGGACTGATTCCCTGCTCATTTTGAGCATTCCCTTCTCCGACTGGATCGCCGACTCGTACTAGCAGCTTCCGGCGCAAGCCTCCGGTCCCGTTCTGCGGCGTGTCGTGTGCTGCCGGAGAAGTGGCGACGCGACTCAGAACTAGATCTTTTCCTGCATCGAAACAGGAACTGAATCGTCTTAGGATTTGCCTCGCACTCGAACAGCGGGCCACCGGTCGTCTATTCTCCTCATCAACGTCTCTGCATTGCTGATCGAATTCGCGATGCACGCTTCCCGTGCCGGCGACGGCTCGTCGCCCAGCTCAGTGAGGTTGCGTGTGGCGGAAAGGAAAATTGCGTACTTCCGTTCTTCAGCCATGGGAGTCCCCGCATTTTGTGTTTGAAATGCAGTAGAGGTAGGAGAAGGGATTTTACCGTTTCTTTTCCCAAATGTCCTGGAGCAGTTTTACCGTTGTGGGCTCCTAAAATAGAAAAGAATAGATAAGGCCTGCACAGAATCGCGTTAGGCGGAGTCGAGCAGTTTCGGCAGCCGGCGCGAATACTCCTTTCCAGCCTCAAGTACAATGGCACTCTACGCTTACGGAAAAAACCAGCGGTTTCCCTTCACTGGCGGACTGCTCGAAGCCGATCATTCGGCGTGCGCACGTCCTGGCGCACAGAGTGATTGCATAAGTAGGCGGGTGCTTGGGACGCTGGCTCGCGAGACCGCGTTATAGCGGGATCGCAGAATGATTCCGCGGGTGGTTACTGCTTACATCCGACATTGGCTTCGTTGCTCATCTGGTGTAAATCTCCCAGACGCTTTAAGCCAACTCGGTCGACTGATACACTCTCGTTTAGCTCGCGGCCCTAACTACCGATGTTCACTGCGTATCGGAATCCGCAAGGATGTGGTTGTATGGGCGACAATCAAAAGGGTGCAATTCACACCGCGACCGAAGGTGGTGTGATTGGCAAACACGCGGCTGTAGATTCTTTCCAATTTCTCGTCGGACCCTCGACCTCGAATGAGTTCAACACCGCTCGCCTCCGTCTCATTCCCATCGCTTGCTTTCGTATTGACGATGTACGCTTCAAATTTGATTCTTCCTTCGTTCTTCCCGAAGTCCAGGCGGACATGAGCTCTTTCGCTGATCTTCGCAAGAGCGATCCTCGCGTTGATGGTGCCCCCATCTCCATCTTCGGCCACGCCGACCCCACCTTTCAGGGCAATTTTGAACTCGGCTCTTCTACCGCGGAATCCGGCGACGATTACAATAAAACTCTCAGCGGCCGCCGCTCAATTGCCATCTACGCCATGCTCATCCGCGATCCGAGTTTCTGGAACACTCTTTTTTCAAATCATCTTGGCGCAGACGTCTGGGGCGAAGATTCCCTCAAAACTATCCTTGGCGCCCTCGATCAGGGCGGATCCTCGAGCCCCGGCGGCTCAAGCCAAAACTCCTCCGATTCCGAAAAGAATGCCCGTCTGCGCAACATCGCCAACGACTCGGCCCAGCGCCGGCAGCTTTTCCTTCAGTACATGGATCTCTTGTGCGGCGATCTGAAGCTAGACAAATCCACCGACTTTCTCGCCCGCGGCGCCGGTCCCGACCAAAAAGGCGATGTGCAAGGTTGCAGCCGTTTCAATCCGCTGCTCCTCTTCTCCCAGGAAAAAGAAGCCGAGTTCAAAACCGCGGACCAGAACAAGGACCAGGCGGCTCTCGCGACGCGCAACATCGACAACGCCCCCAATCGCCGCGTCATGATCCTGATTTTTCGCAAAGGTAGCCAAGTCCTCCCCGCAAAATGGCCTTGCCCCACTTTCAAGGAAGGGGCCGCAGCCTGCAAAAAAAGATTCTTTTCCGACGCAGACGCGCGTCGTTCCACGCACACCCCAGGCGCGGATCGCAAATTTGACCAAACCCAGGATACCTTCGCCTGCCGATTCTACCAGCGCATCTCCGACGACTCGCCTTGTGAGCAGATCATTCGACCAGCACACCTGATTGTGAATGTCCTTACGCCGCAAGGAGTCGGCATAGAGAAAGCCACCACCATCGTGAAGAAACTGGGAACCCGAGATACCGACGCAGATGGGAAGGCGGATTACGGCGATGTTCCGCCCGGCACGTACAAAATTTTTGCCGACAAACCCGGATTTGGACCGCTCCTCGAAACCCAGGCAGCAAAAGACACAGGGGATCCTGGAGATGGTTCGCCAGCTAAGGCTGAAACGACCAGGAATGCTCCTCCGGGCTCACAGACCCAAGTTCCACTCGTGCTAGTGCGATGTAACCCGACTATTTCAATTGGACGGGTAATTCGAGGAAATCCCTACGTCCCACAAAACGCCAGCACCGCAGGAGGTCTGTTCACTGGCTTGCCCAACGATGGAATGCCGGACAGTGTTCCGCCCTCCAAGACTTACGAAGTGGAGGTAACGGTCAGCAATTTCTCCCTAGCTTGTGCAGGTCAACATATCGACTTAACTGTCGCTAACGGCAGCGATGATAACGGCAGAGCGACGGTTGCGCCGACACAGATTAAGGGAACGACGAAGGTGATTGTTACGGGAGTGGCTCAAACTAAGCCTGGGCACGGGGGCCAATTGAGGATTCAGGCGGGAGTTAACGGCGAGGTGAAGGCGCAATCCGCCGGATTCAGCGTATGCTCTCACCCGATAAACTACAAGGCTTCGAGAGTGAAGAACGCAAAGGGGCAGGATATATCGGACATTAATCGGCAGGGTCTGGGCGTTGGTGTCGGGATTCGGGTGTTGGAAGACTGGGATTCAGACAGCGGCACCTTCGGCGACCTGGGCGCAGTCTTTTTGTCCGAGATAGTCGAGCAAATACCCAAGACAGAACCACCTTTCAAACAGGGTTCTGGCTTCGTAAACAATAGCGGATACGGAGTAGAGCCCTGTGGTCCGGGAACGGGTATCCAGCCCGCCAATGTGAAGACCTTCAACTGCCCCGGAGGAAACACCGTGATCCTGGTAGATTCACATCAGGAGCCCGTCCCCGACGCCGGCCCGAAAGGCACTGCCGAGAAACTCCAATTGCATATCTACAAGTGTAATCGCTGTGGTGCTGTCGACAAGGCCATGCCGAACTCAGGATTCGATATTACTCACGAGGTGTTTCAAGTGGGGAAGCAATTTAAGCACAGGGCAACGAAGGTTGGTTCCGAAATCGGCATAGCGGTGAAAGTTGCACCCACACCCGGCGGCAACACTAAGTGGCGATCTAAAGCCGGAACGGCGACTGATTGCCGAAGCCAGAATCACGATCTGCCGTAAAGTGGGGAGCCGAGTTCAGCTGTCATCGCATCCGGCGGGGTCCTGCCGACAAATTCCTGGCCCACATCCGCGATGAGAAGTGCGCGGCTTACGAGTGTCGAATGGGGTTTTTGGGCAGGCCAATTTAAGACGTCGCGCCGACCGGAAGACTCAGCCCGTACCCTGGTCGGGAGCACAGTGATGCAAATCGGGATCCGGGAAATGAATCCTGCAATATCATTGGCCGCACTGTGTACAACGCCGCTGAGCGGGAACTTCACAGGCCTTGTTGTTGCGAAACTCCCTTACACAGCCGCTTCCTCGGCTTTTTCGAAGGTTTGTTCATGGCGACCTCCTCAAATAGGAGGTCCGGAAGTCATTGAGCTAACGATATCGTACATCTGGGATGCAGCGCGCCTCCAGTGTTTCGTTCGTTTAATGACCTGAGCGGGCGTCGTACAATGGCGATAGAAGCCTCCCAAACTCCCTCTAGTAAACCCGAACACGTTAAACTGGCGACGCTTACATCGAACTGAGTTCCCCGTATTTTGGAAAATAACCGGAAATGCGGCTCTTGTATGACTACGTTTGCCTAAACTCTTGACGTTCGTCGGCAGCTCGTGGCCCTCCTGTGTGTGCCCAAGCCATCAGGTCCAATAGATGGAACCATCCCAAACTCCGGACGTGGGTTGCCGGGTAGGGCGGTGGCGCGACTCGGGCTTCGAATGATGCCGCCGTTTCCATCGCCCTCCCTATCATCCCGTACGGCGGGTTTTACCCAGTACGGTTGGAAGGTTGGCTATTCAGGCAGC
>Ga0210410_10001340_pt1 | contig 23427 bp, 19 predicted proteins | sample IncBWC4MmetaG_FD_161058 | JGI IMG/M metagenome (GOLD analysis project Ga0210410, IMG submission 161058) | Forest soil microbial communities from Barre Woods Harvard Forest LTER site, Petersham, Massachusetts, United States - Inc-BW-C-4-M | ecosystem: Environmental > Terrestrial > Soil >... | reverse complement strand
GTGGCGTATCCCGAAGGGCTCAGGCGTGCGGTACTGATGAAGAACTGGCCCGTGCTACGGCGAAACCATTCATCGTATCGACACCAAATCGAAGTCGCCCTAAATCGCGGTGACATTGTGAGTGTTCGGCACCGCGTGACCGCTTTCCTGGCGAGTTTCTTTGACGTATGGTTCGCTCTAGAACGAAAGCCGCATCCGGGTGAAAAGCGCCTCTTGTCTCATCTGTCAGAACCGTGGGGTTCACTCGTACGAGCGCTCACCGAGGAGGCCTCTCCCGGGACGCTGCTGAAGCACATTGATGCCCTTGTGGATCGCGTCGACGCCAAGCTAATTGAAGAAGGAATCTTTGTGGCAAACGGACGAATCGAGCATGCAGCCGCATGGGTATCTGACGTCGAGAGAGCATGTGCTTTCTACCAGCGGTGGTTTGGAGCTACGATAGGTCCAAAATATGTAAGTAGCACGCGGCCATTCACATCTTGCTTTCTCGCGCTAGGTTCTGGAGCACACCTAGAACTTATGAACTCGCCTGGTGAGACCCCAAGAATGGCGCACATCGCGGTTTCGCTGGGTTCGCGCGATGCAGTCGACCGCCTAGTAGCTGCCATGCGCGCAGCCGGAGTGGCCATAGCTCGAGGTCCGAGGGTAACTGGAGACGGATACTACGAAGCGGTGGTGAGTGACACGGAAGGCAACCTGGTTGAAATTACTGCATAAGTCGATACCGACTCTGGCTCGGTAGGACTTCGGCGCGGCAACGACTCCCCAAAATGATCGCCTCGTTCGGACGGCGGGTTGGCGAACCGGAAGCTCCAGAAACGGGGTTGTGGGAAATGACGACCAAAGTTCCAGATAGACTGTCGTCCCAGCACGGAAGTAATCTGAAACTCGCTTGCCGCGACTAGTAATGGGAGGCTTGTAGGAAGTGATCGCGATTGCTCCCGGTTGGCGGGCAACTCCGAAGTAATTCACTTGGCTGGAAACGCGCAATGCGTAGAAGTGTCGTACCTGACGTCTCATTTCGAACGGTCCCGACAGACGGCTGAAAGATTGTGGTCTTGAGATGGCAGGCACGATGAGTTATTTGTAGTTGAGCGCGAATCAACGCGCTTGGGGTGCCATGCCGACGCCTAACAACACCAGAGATCACGTCGACTGGAAGTTGCATGCCGCGCAACGTGCATTGCAGCTAGTGGAATCTGGAATGACGCTTGGATTGGGTTCCGGGTCGACGGCGACCCTTTGGATCAAGCTCCTGGGCGAACAAGTGCGCGACCATGGCTTAAAGATTCGCGCCATAGCCAGTTCAGAGGATAGCGAACGGCTGGGCCGAAGCTATGGCATACCGTTTGTCACTTTCGAAGAGTGTAAGACTCTCGATCTTACAGTCGATGGAGCGGACGAAATTGCACCAGGCCTCGCACTTATCAAGGGCGGAGGGGGCAAACTGTTGCGCGAAAAAATTGTTGCGAGCGCATCCAAACGTTTCGTGGTGGTGGCCGACGAATCGAAACAAGTCCAAAAGCTCGGCCGATTCCCTTTACCTGTTGAAGTAATTCCTATGGCCGTTCCACTGGTGAGCAACGCACTTCGTGAGCTCGGCTTTACGCCATCTCTTCGAGCGGATCAAGACGGTAGACCCTACGTCACCGATGAAGGAAATTCTATTCTCGACTGCTCCGGTCTTTTGCTCGAAAGCCCTGACGCAGTTGCCACCGAGATCGATTCCATAGTCGGAGTAGTCGAACATGGCCTCTTCCTTCACATGGCCGATCTCGCAGTTATCGCAGGTGAAAAGCAGGTGATCGAACGTAAATTCTAATGACTCACGTGGAATCCAGACAGCTGCATCAACGGATGATTGTTCCCTCAATATTTCCCACTTCAGCGAAAAGCCAACTATACGACCAAGTGGTCGCGTCGGAACGCTCTGACGATAGCCGCGACTTCGTGACAGCCCATTCTAGGGCTCGAATATACTGAAGATCGGCTCAGGTGAGCCCCCAGCCTGGTTCCTTTGTGCCAAGCAATTAAACCCATTACTTGCTACGACGCCATTTTTCGTGGCGTCACGGATCTAGCGATTCGCTCGTAGGCAATCCGTTCTGAATAGTTGAGGCTTGAATTGAATCGGCTCGTCCGTTGCCCCATGTCGACCAACAGATTATCTGTAGCAGTTGGAGCGTTGACTTTGTTTTGGTTGGTTTTACTAGAGCTCACGATGTGTAATTGTTTCCTATCCTGCTCTCGGCTTTTACAGCCACTAGTTGCACTCTCAGGTTGCGTATCTCGAACCCAATGAAGCAGAACGTAGAGCATGAATCCGCAAGCCAACAGACAAAACGCCATAAAGATGGTCAGCGTCATGGCATAAATTACAGACAGAACCTCATTCCAAAAACGTTTCGCCCGATGAATCAGACGTTGCGAGCCCTCAGATCCGCTTGATTACGAACACCGTCTTGTCATCGATTCGGTCTTCTTCGTGAGTCTTTTTTAACTGGTCATCCTTTTCCAGGGCATACTCCAGCAAAGCCTTGCAGAGATCTTTTGCCGGCAGCCTGCAGTGCTTGCGCATGAGCGATTCGAGTTTCTCGCGCTCTTCCTGATCGCTTCCGTCATAGACGCCGTCCGTGTAAAGAAAAAGGGAGTCTCCCGGACGGATCAGTGTGAGGTCTGCGACATCGGAGGAATTCGCTCTCCGTTGACGGTGATGCATAGAAAAATAACGGCTGCGATCCGGATGCTCTTCCGGAATTTCCAGTCCCAGGGGCAGGAACTGCACCATGCGGCTCTTATCGATCTCCAGAAATTTGCCAAGTTGTGAGCAGAACAGCAGCGGCGGGGGGTGCCCGAAATTAACGAACCGAAAATGGCCGGAAGGATGCACCTCACCGTACAGCATGGTGGCGATTTCCCGAGAATACTCCTCTTCGCTTCTTCTGAGCGCATTGCGAGCGGTGGCCGATTGTGCCAGCCGGAGGTTGATTCTTTCAAATAGCTCGGGTGTTGTCTTCCCCCACCGATCGAGTTCGGCAAGCATGAAGGCATGAAATGTGTCGTGCACCGTGGAGGCGATCTTCGCTGAAATAATCCCGTGCCCTTCTGCGTCCACGAGCAGGACACCGGCGGCGTTATAGAGCTCGCTGAGGTTTTCGGCGATCCGCATCTGCTCCGAGCTTCGCGCCTCCCTATATTCAGTTTCTATTTCAGCCTTGTAAGTGGGCTTTGATTTCATCCATTCCAGATGGTCGTCGACTGAGTTACAAGGCGGCTCCCCTGGCCGGCGTGGCTCAAGAAATTGTTTAGATAATTTCAGCGCATGCTGAATACGCGCATCGACGTCATAACGTTGTTGAAAGTTTATGTATTCAAAGAGGTCCCCGCCGACCGTTCCGGCAGGGATGGAATCCCCATACATCTCGATTCCCGGCAGATGCGGGATCACACCTTCCACCGGCATCAGGCGCTTGTACAGATATTCATCGATGGTCGGGGCAGTGTCGGGCATAAAGTAAGTTGCGCCGGCAGCGGAGTTGGTCCGCAGCTAGCGGCCGCTCGGTACCGCTTGCGCCTTCGCGTCGGCGGATCTTGGCGCTGAAGGTGCGGATGAGAACAAGGGGATCAACCCCTCAACGAGGGTAGGGTGAGTCAGAATCGTGTCGCGCAGCGCGGTGTACGGCAACCCCGCGCCCATCGCGATCTGCACGGACGTCATGATCTCGGCGGCGCCGACTCCAAAAGCGGTGAAGCCTAGAATGCGGTCTCCATTCAGTTCAACGAGTGCTTTTAGGAATCCTCGTGTTTCTGACAGGGTGCTGGCCCGAAATACCGCTTCCATCGGAATTTTGAACAGGCGGTAGGCAATGCCTTGGGCTCTTGCCTCCTTTTCGCTCAGGCCGATACGTGCCAACTCCGGGTCGGTGAATAGACAGAAGGGAATTTGTCGCCCGGCGGTTACGCGTTTGCCGCCGGTGATGGAGTCATGAACGACGCGAAAATCGTCAACACTAACGTGGGTAAATTGCGGGCTGCCTGCTACTTCGCCGATGGCCCAAACGCCCGGCGCGGTGGTCTGGAGACGTTCATTCGTCAGGATGTATCCCGCGCCTGTTGTCTCGACGCCGGTTAACTCGAGCCCTATGTCTTTGGTATTCGGGATGCGGCCCAATGCAACCAGCAGGTGGCTACCAGCAAGCGTGCGCTCGGTTCCATTTTGCTCGATTAGAACTTTTACGAACTGGCCTGACGTTCCGGATATTTGCTTGATGCGCGCATTCAGAACGAGGTCAATGCCGTCGTCTTCCAAAAGGCCGTGAAGAGCCTCGCCAACATCTTCGTCTTCTTGACGCAGCAACTGCGAACTGCGCCCGATTACCGTGACCTTGCTGCCGAAGCGGCGCATGGCCTGGGCAAACTCCAAACCGACGTAGCCGCTGCCGAGCACGATGAGATGGCTTGGAACTTCGTCAAGTTCGAGCGCCTCGATGTGGGTGAGCGGCCGAGCTTCGGCAAGGCCAGGTATGGATTCCAGAGCTGCGCGCGTACCGGTATTGATGATCACGTTGGTTCCGCGCAGCCGACGAGTGGTGCCATTGGGCAACGTGACCTCCAAGGTCTTAGGTGCGATGAATCGGCCGGAGCCAAAAATGAATTCGGCTCCGGTCTTCTTGTAGTTATCGAGATAGACGTTGTGCCAACCGGATACCATCTTGCGCTTGCGCTCGAGGACTACGGGCATATTCACGGTGAAGTCCCTTTTGGCAATGCCGAACTCTTCGCTCCTCCGCAAATACGAGGCAACTTTCGCGCTGTGAATGATGTTCTTGCTGGGCATGCAAGCAATGTTTTGGCATGACCCGCCGACGTACTTTCTTTCGATCACCGCGACACGCTGGCCTTGCCCGGCAAAAGTCCAGGCAGCGATAGTTCCTCCCGTGCCGCCGCCAAGAATGACCAGGTCGCATTCCTCGGGATTCGCCTTCCACCCTGGCTCGTTTGCGGTGGTGTTTTGCATCGTGCTCATACAGTTTCCTTTCTCGAATGCCGAAGCATTCGTTCCCTAGCGACAGCCTTGCGCCTGCCTCTCTGGCGTTATGCGCGGCTGACTAATCGGCCGCGCGCGTGCTGACCGACGTTAGGGAATCGCCCAGTGACCATATGGCCGCTCCCAGCAACACTAGGTCCTTCAGCAGAAACTGCCCAGGCATTGCCGAAAGGGCAGGAAACCCACCAAGAATTGGTTCCCATCCCGGAGTCGAAAACAAGAACGAGAGCGTGGTCAGAAACATGACCACAGCCAGGACGCTGCCCACCGCCGATGCTTTCGGCGACCACGGACGAAGAGCAATCAACAACGCAATGGCCACCTCAACAACTCCCAATCCGTCGGAAAACTGTCGCACGCTGAGAAAGTGGTACATCCATCCCATCAATGGGCTGTGCGCCACAAGCGGCTGGATCCCGTGCGCCTCATATCCTGTGAACTTCATCAAGCCGATCCATCCGACCACCAGCACCAGCCCGTAACGCAGCACTCGCGATCCGAGAGCCGCTATGGCCACGCCTTTGTCGGCCAGAGCGCGGCTTGCTCCTGAATATAAGGTGGTTTTTTCGATCCTTTGGTGATTTGTCGCCGAACCGAGCGAGAGATTTTGCCCTGGCTCGTCCACAGCTTGTGTTCCTTTCATTGTTCACCTCCTACAAGCAAATCTACTTATTCCCATCTTCTTTCGTTTGATTCGAAGTTGCGCAGCGCCGGGTCAACCGCGGGCAGCCTTCGCGAGGGCGCGCCCTTGCTGATAAATGGTTAGACCGACGAATGCCGCCTGGAGGATTGGCGCAGAAATGTCATGTTTCCGCCCGCGTTCGTTAAGATCACCAAGGATGCTGTCCACTTCGACGGGTGCCTGTTCTTTTAGGTCACGATACATCGACGAGGTCATCGAGGAAGCAGGTGCAGTGAGTTGAGAGCTCTTTGCTGCAAGGAATGACTCCGGGAGCGGATAGCCGCAAGCACCCGCGATTGCAGCGCATTCACGAAGCGCCAAAAGAGATAAGTCGGCACCGCCGGGGACCGCCACGATTTCTCCGATATTTCCGCCTAGCAAACACGTGATGGCTCCCACGCTGGCCAAAAATACCCATTTCTGCCACATGTCCAACAAAATGTCTCCGGAAATGGCAGTGTCAAATCCAGCCCCTTGAAAAACCTGGTGCACTGCTTCTATTCGAGACGTCTTTTTCCCGTTCAGTTCGCCGTAGTTGAAACTCTGGAAATCGGCAAGCTGGATTACTCGGCCTTGCGAATCGATTTCAGTGGCAACGTAGCAAACCCCACCCAGGACAGTATTTTCGCCGAATCTCTCCGTCAGCACATCCATGTGATGCATGCCGTTTAGCACTGGAATGATGACCGTCCGTGGCCCGACTGCGGGCGCGAAATCACCTATCGCGGCGGCGAGGTGGTAGCCTTTTACGCTCAAAAAGATAATGTCGTACGGAGACACAATCTGAGCCGCGGTTATTGTCTTGGGCCTAACGGTGAAGTCGCCATAGTATGGGCTGAGAATCCGTAATCCTTGGGCTTGGATTTGCTCGGCTCGTCTTGGACGAACGAGAAAGGTCACCTCACGGCCTGCCTGTGCGAGGCGGCCTCCAAAATAGCCACCAACTGCTCCAGCGCCGACGATTAGAATTCGCATATCGCCATCCTTTCCGCACAACATCTGTCAGATTCCAAATTCACTTCATCGCGCAAATCCTTGTAGCTGGCTTCTAGCATCACGGTGAGCTCATTCATGAACGCACTGCTCGTCCCATTGGCGGACCGGGATCACCAGGTACAGCTCGGAGCGGCCCGGAAGATGATTGACATAAGCTTCGCCATTCGATCCGTCATGGTTCAATGTCTGCATTATCTTTTGATCGAGTCCGATGATCATGATGTGTGGCCCAACGTGGAATTCATTGCCACTTCCCATCGCATGCGACTTGTTTGACACCCAGAAGCCGCCGTACATATATGAAATTCCGACACTCTGCACATCGGGCGTACGGCCGGCCATGCTGTCCTTCATAAACTTCAGAAAGGCCTGATCGAAACAACCAGGCTCATCGTGAGTACGTTGAGGAATACCTGGAAGGCAGGTCCACGTGGAGGTCCCAGCCCGGAGAACGCGGAACTCGCCTTCGGGCGAAGACGGCCAATCGAGCACAATCGCGTCCTTGGTGATGAATGCGGGACCGGCGCGCAGTGCGTCCGCGACCTTCTCCGCGTCAGTCATCGGCAATGGATCTGATGACTGAGGGAAGGCGGTAACTGCCGTCAAAAGAACACTTGTGATTAGCTTGATCCAAACGTTAGTACGGATCATGTGTGTTTCTCCTTCCTTGTCTTTCGACGTTTTCTTAGATACTCGAGCGTGCTATCTGCTAGATGCATGGTTAGAATGTCTCTCATGCGCGATGTATCGGTTCACCCTGTGGGTTAACTCGCCGTGTCATCGCGGATTATGCTGGAGCTGGGATGTCGCCAATTGAGGGGACGATTGGGTAGACTCTGCTACTCTGAGTACATCCTGCCGCAGCAAATAGAAGGAGACGGCCAGGAGAACCAGATCTTTCATCAGGAAGGCGACGTTTTCCTTCATGGCCGGGAATCCCCCCGCGGAAGCCGCCCAGCCGTCCGGAAAGAACGGAATAATCGTAAACGTAGATACGAAGGAGAAGACGGAGCCCAGCGCGCCGAGAATGCCCAACTTTTTATTCCAGAATCCCGTGAACAGAAGCGCCCCGAAAAACCACTCCGCTGCTCCAAGGAAATACGTGGCGCCTTTGACGCCAAAAACCGGGTACATCCAGAAAATGAGGGGCCCGTGGCTGATATACGGGATCAGCGCCTGGGCCTCATAGTCGAACCATTTCTGGTAGCCGAAGAATAAAAAGATGATGACCATCGAGGCGCGAATGAAGTGGTAATCAAGGTCCTCCCTGAGGATGCCGAGTTTCACTAAAATATTTGTGACGAAATTCATTTTTCTGCTCCTTTGTTGACCGACAAACATACTGTCTGAACCGTGGTCCCGTTGGAATTGCCGATGCTAGCCCCTCAGAGACCGTCTCCACGATCGCGTCGCTCCTGTCACGACACAGGACGAATTAGCAGCTGGCATTCCAAACTGATGTCCGTCCAAAAGTTCCACTCTCTCCTCGTTCTGCATGGGGTCCGGGCTTTCCGGTACCGGAGCGCGACGCAGATGCTGTCATATTGACTTCCGTGTTGACTGCGATGGAATAATTTTAACGGTGTCCGCAGCATCGAGACTCGCTTTTAAAATTGCATCACGCTTTCCGCCGAGGCTTTTTTTCACCATCTGCTTGAGGTGAGCGCGAGCCCTTGCGACCCGAGCCTTAACAGTGCCGTTCGGGACTCCCAGACGCATCGCCGTTTCACGAATGCTCAAGCCATCCACGTCGCGCATTTGAAAGGTCCTGCACAAAGTTGGCGAGAGCCTCTCCGACAACCTTGCGAGCCACTGCGCAAGTTCCAACCTCCGGCATATTTCTTCAGGGCTTGGCTGGCAATCTGGGATCGTGTCCGAGAACGCTTGTTGTTCCTGCTCGCGATCTGGTGCGTCCAGGGGAATGTGCAATTGCCGCGGGCGCCGGCGCAGCTTCATCAACGCCGAATTGATTACGATTGCAGTCAGCCACGTGGACATTTGTGCTTGTCTCCTGAACTGATTCACGTGTGTATACGCAGACAAATAAGCGTCCTGAACGGCATCTTCGGCGTCAGCCGGGTTGCCCAGCCGGCGGAGCGCTTGTGAATAAAAAGAGGGCAAGCATCGGATGAACACGTCCGTCATTTCTTGAATTTCCTTTTCGTGTAAGTTGATCTCCGGCGCACTCTTGCTATCTGCAACTGTCATTTCCATCGTTAGAGCTCCTCTCGATCTGTCATGAAATGCACGTTGCATTCCATTTTGTGATCCAACCAGCGAACGTCTATTCCCGGAGGGTCGGTCCGTCAGTTCTGGGTGCGATTCGTACGTTCTACGACCTGCGTCTTCATTAGCTGACTTCCCCTTGAAAAAGCGACTCATCAGAACTGCCTCAACCAAAGACCGCGACTGCCCTGTCCAGCCCGACCCGGCTCGCTGCGAGTAATAAAAGTCACACCTCGCGACGTTTGGCGGTCTCACTGTCAAAATCGCGCCGCAAATTGACGCCGTGGCACTTCGGGGCAATCCACTTCTTTTGGTTTCGGATCGCGAAAAGCACAGGAAAACGAGGATTAGCAAAACGAATTAGGCGTGCGCGTATGGCAATGCAACTGCTTTACTCCCGCTCGCTATGAAAAACAAACATGTACTTCGCGATCTCAGCCGTTCATTCACGCACACGGCAATTCGCCGTTGCGGTAACCCAACAACTTTTCTTCAATGCCTCGCCAAGTTCGCGGCGCAAAGACAACACATTCTTTTGTGCTTTATTCTGCTGCTGCTGTTGGGCACGTCGGCGCAGGCACAGATCGCACAACTGTCGGAAGACAATGCCAGTACCCCGTCTCCGTCTCCGGAATTGTTATCGCGACACGAGTTGTTATCGCGACCGTATCTCTTGGGAGATTGGGGAGGCGAGAGAAGCGCCTTGGCGGAAAAAGGCATCACCTTCGACTTTTTCTACATCACGGATATGCAGGCCAATCCCACCGGCGGAATACAGCAGTCCTATGCCGGATGGGAACGAATTCGAGGATCGGTACACATCGACTTCGACAAGATGATTCAATGGCAGGGGCTCAGTTTTCATGCCACGGGGCTTTGGCAATCGGGCGCCAACCTGGGCGCCAAGATCGGGACGCTCGCCAACCCCAGCGATTTGGTGAGTCAACATACAACGCGCTTGGATTCCTTCTGGGTGCAGCAGCTCCTTTTCCACAATAAGCTGAGAATCCGAGCGGGACAGTTGGCTGGTCTGGATTTTTACGGCAATCAGGAATACGGTGGCAACTGGCTTATCGAGCCCCTCGGCTACGCGTTCGGCAATCTGTTCAGTTCCATCTACGAGTCGTTCAACCCCGCAGGCACGCCCGGAGCGGAGATTCTCGTTGCGCCAACGAGTCATTTCTACGTCAAGAGCGCGGTCATGGCCGGCAATCGGAATCCCTATCAGCAGGATCCTACCGGCACCAACTTCGCAATTCGCAATTCTGCGAACTTTCTGTTCGAAGCTGGCTATTTGACGGGAAAAACTTATCCGGGTGAATACAAATTCGGCGGTATCTATAACGGCGGCAAGTTTGCGAATCCCGCGGGCATCGAGAGCAGCGGCAACTATCTGATCTATGGGATGGCCAGCCAGGCTTTGTACCGCCCGGATGCTGGTTCGAACCGCGGACTGGACGCAACGGTGGGCTTTGACTATAGCCCAGGCAATGTAAGCCGCGAAAACGTTCAGATCACAGCGGGAGTCCGCATCAATGCTCCCTTTGAACGCCGTCCGAAGGACCGGATTGGCATTGGTTTCGTGTATAGCAAGATCAGTGATCCTTATCGGAACTTCGAAGCATCGCTTGGCGGCCCGCTCCTTGGTTCGGAAAAAGCATTCGAGCTGAACTATTCGCTGCAGGTAACGCCGTACCTCCTGGTGCAACCCGCATTTCAATACTACGCCAACGTAGGCGGCAATCCCGCTTTGTCGAACGCCCCGGTTTTTGGGTTCAGGACCAAGGTCACATTTTGATTCAGGGGCGCTCATGAAAAGCAGAATTGAAGAACTGAAAAACATTTCTGGCCAGCGGTTCGATCTGTGCGTGATTGGTGGGGGCGCCACCGGTTCGGCTTGCGCACTGGATGCGCAGTTGCGCGGGATTCGGACGGTGCTCCTCGAAGCGGGTGACTTTGCCGGGGCCACCTCCAGCGCGGCCACCAAGATCATTCACGGCGGCGTTCGTTACCTGGAAGAAGCGATCAAAGGGGCCGATCTTCAGGAGTACCACGTCCTGGTGCGCGCTCTGCACGAACGCGTCCGAATGCTGGAGAACGCGCCGCACCTCACGCGCGTCCTCGAGTTCCTCGTGCCCAGCTACCACTGGATCGACGTGGCGTACCTCGATATCGGCCTGAAGATTTACGACTGGCTCGCGGGACCCGGACGCATCTCTCCCAGCAAATTTCTTTCGCTCGAAGAAACCCTGAAGCGCATGCCGGGGCTGAATCAGAAGGGACTGGTCGGCGGTGTGGCGTATGCCGATGGCCAGTTTGACGACGCGCGATACAACGTGACGCTGGTGCAGAGCTGCAGCGTTGCCGGTGGAAACGCGCTGAACCATGCCAGGGTCACCGATTTCCGCCGTGAAGCGAATGGAAAACTCTCCGGCGTAGTGGTCAGGGACCAATTTACCAGCCAGATGTTCATCATAGACGCTAAAGTCATCGTCAACGCCACGGGGCCGGTCTCGGACTCGGTTCGCCAAATGGCCACGCCTACCCTGGGCAAGCGCATGCGCCCGAGCAAAGGCGCGCACATCCTTTTGCCGCTGGATGTCTTCCCGACGCAAGACGCGCTGTTGATTCCGAAGACAGAAGACGGCCGGGTCCTCTTTGCTGTGCCGTGGAATGGAAGGCTGCTGGTTGGAACCACGGACGAAGAGGTGTCGCCGGACGCCGAATTGCTCGTCACCAAGGAAGATGTTGAGTACATGCTGCGGCAACTCAATCAGTATCTGGCGCGACCTGTTACTCCTGACGAAATCGTCAGCGGTTTTGCCGGCGCCCGGCCGCTTGTTGGCTCGGAAGGCGACGGCGACACAAAAAAACTGGCGCGGGACGACGTAATCGAAGTGGACCCCGCCAGCGGGCTCATCAGCATCATGGGCGGAAAGTGGACAACGCATCGCGCCATGGCCGAAGATACGATCAGCCGAGTCCAGCAATCTTTGGGCGTGTCCCCGACGGAGTCTCTGACCCGCAACCATGTTCTTTACGGCGGTGAGGGTTTCACCGACGACTATTGTGAGAAGCTCGCCAACCAGCACGGGCTCTCCGAAGCTACGGCTCGCCATCTGACATCCAAATTCGGTACCGCGGCAGAAAAGGTTGTAGCGCTGGCACGCGAAAACACCGCTCTCTTGAAGCCGATTCTCTCCGAATTCCCGGCTATCCAGGCGGAAGTGGTGTATTCAGTTCGCTTCGAGATGGCGGCCACGATCGAAGACGTTCTTGCGCGACGAGTCGGAATGCAACTTCATTCCTGGCGTGACGCGATTGATGCCGCCCCGGTCGTTGGCGCCCTTATGGCCGCGGAGTTGCACTGGTCCAGCTCGGATGCCGGTGAGGCTATCCATCGCTACGTGGAAAAGATCAATCACTTGCTGGATTCGGCCGGCTTGTCCCGGAAACGTTCTTCAGCCTCGATGAGCAGCGAATCCGCAACAGCTCAACACTGAAAAAAAGGAGAAACAAGGTGTCGGACTACATAGGTGCAATCGATCAGGGTACAACCAGTACACGCTTCATCGTGTTCGACCGTTCAGGGCGAGTCAAAGCGGTCGCCCAGAAGGAACACGAACAAATTTACCCCAAGCCAGGCTGGGTTGAGCATAACGCACAAGAGATCTGGCAACGCACGCGCGAGGTGATCGCGGAGGCGATGGCGAAAGGCGGCCTTCAGCCGGATGACCTGTCCGCGATCGGAATCACAAACCAGCGCGAGACCACCATCGTCTGGAACCGCAAGACGGGCGAACCCGTCGCGAACGCGCTCGTGTGGCAGGACACGCGCGTGGCGGACTACGTCACCGAGATGGCAAAAGCCGGCGGGCAGGACCGCTTCCGCGCGAAGACCGGGTTGCCGCTGACCACCTATTTCAGTGGCCTGAAAATTCGCTGGATTCTCGATCACGTACAAGGCGTGCGCAAATTGGCCGAGGCAGGCGAAGTGATCTTCGGAAATATCGACACGTTTCTGGTCTGGCACTTGACGGGTGGAGCGAAAGGCGGCGTTCACATCACCGATGTCACCAACGCCAGCCGCACGCAGTTGATGAATCTCGAGACCCTGTCTTGGGACAAGCAACTCCTCGATGCATTTGGGATCCCCGAGGCGATGCTGCCGAAAATCCGCTCCAGCAGCGAGACGTATGGGCTGGCCAAGGAACCATCGATAAAGAATGTAGCCATCGCGGGAATTCTGGGCGACCAGCAAGCCGCGTTGGTGGGGCAGACCTGCTTCGAAGCGGGAGAAGCAAAAAATACCTATGGCACGGGTTGCTTCCTGCTGATGAACACCGGGACGCGCAAGGTCGATTCCAAGTCGGGCCTGCTGACAACGGTGGGATACAAGCTTGGCGAACACCCGGCGCATTACGCGCTCGAGGGGAGCATTGCCATCACCGGGGCGCTTGTGCAATGGGTGCGCGACAACCTCGGTTTGATCGAAAAGAGTTCGGATATCGAAGCTTTGGCCCGGACTGTGACGGACAACGGTGGTGTCTATTTTGTTCCTGCATTTTCCGGTTTGTACGCTCCCTACTGGAAGGACAGCGCACGCGGAGTGATCACCGGCCTGACGCGGTATGCAAACAAGGGACACATTGCGCGCGCAGTCCTTGAAGCAACGGCGTTTCAAACCCGTGACGTGCTCGAGGCTATGGAAAAAGATTCGGGTGTCACGCTGGACGTGCTGCGTACGGACGGAGGCATGGTCGCCGATGATCTGCTGATGCAGTTTCAGGCGGACATTCTCGACAGACCCGTTGTCCGCCCTGTCACGAAGGACGCGACTACCGCACTCGGCGCAGCCTATGCCGCCGGTCTGGCAGTCGGCTACTTCAAAGATCTCAAAGATCTGCGCGCGAACTGGGCCGTTGACCACACGTGGCGGCCGAACCTGAACAACGGCAAGCGCGAAGAAATGTACAACCTTTGGAAGCGGGCGGTTACTCGCTCATTTGATTGGGCCGCATAGTTCAAGGAAGTCTTAATCAGAAAAGGAGTTCTGACATGCTTGCAAATTGCTTTGGTGAGTTCATGGGTACGCTCGTACTGATATTGTTGGGCGACGGAGTGGTCGCGAATGTGTTGCTCAAGCGCTCGAAGGCTGAAGGCGCCGGTTGGATGGTGATCACCAGCGGTTGGGCGTTCGCGGTGATGGCGGGTGTGTTCACAGCCATTGCTTGCGGCAGCGGCGATGCGCACCTCAATCCGGCAGTGACGATGGGTTTTGCCGTTTCGTCGGGCGAGTTTGCCAAGTTCGCGCCGTACCTGATCGCGCAGATGGCTGGCGCTTTTGTAGGAGCCGCCCTTGTGTGGCTGCACTTCCTGCCGCACTGGAAGGAGACCCCCGATCAGGGCTTGAAACTTGCGTGTTTTTGCACCGCGCCTGCGATCCGCAGATTTGGCGCAAACCTGGTCAGCGAGATCGTCGGCACTTTCGTTTTGGTTTTTGTGGTCGGCGCCATCTTTTCGAAGGCTGTTGCTACCTCGGGACCGGCGGCGGGTCTCGGCCCCTACCTGGTCGCTGCTCTGGTTTGGGGCATCGGCCTTTCGCTCGGAGGAACTACAGGTTACGCGATCAATCCCGCTCGCGACTTTGGACCGCGCATGGCCCATGCAGTGCTCCCCATCGCTGGTAAAGGTGCATCGGACTGGAGCTATGCGATCGTGCCAGTGATCGGCCCATTGATCGGAGGCGGGTTGGCGGGCATGTTTCTTCGCGCCATCGCCAAGTAGGTTGACGGGCGGCAGGTAACGAGAGAGCACTCAAGCTGCAGCCATGGACAGGTCCATCGTCATTACCGGAGCGTCAAAGGGCATCGGCCGGGCCGCTGCTGGCGCCCTGGTGGAGGATGGATGGTCGGTGATTGGCGTGGCTAGAAGTTCGCCCGCAAATTTTTTCCCGGAGCATTTATCGAAGCTGATCTAGCCGACCGGGAGAAAACGCAGTATCTTGCGGAGAACTGGTTGGTCTCGGCAACGTGGTGGGGATTGTCAATAATGTTGGGCTTGCCCGACACGAACGCGTGGATACAATCGATCCGGCCGTTTTTGCGATGGTGATGGACTTAAATGTGCGTCCAGCCCTGCAACTTACTCTGGCACTGCTGCCCGGAATGCGGGCTGCGCGCTTTGGACGGATCATCAACATTACTAGCCTTGTGACGCGCGGTCTCGCGTTTCGTTCAAGTTATGCCGCGGCAAAGGCAGCGCTGGAAAGTCTCACACGCACCATGGCAATAGAGCTCGCAGCCGACGGCATTACCGCGAACGCCGTTGCGCCAGGCCCCACCGAAACAGAGCTCTTTCGCTCGAACAATCCGCAAGGAAGCGAAGGCGAGGCCCGGTATTTGAGCAGGGTGCCGATGCGGCGGTTCGGACATCCGAGTGAGGTCGCCGCCGCGATCGCGTTTCTTGCCACCAACGCAGCCGCGTTCATTACCGGTCAAACCCTGTTCGTGGACGGCGGCGCCAGCCTCGGAACTCTCTGAGAGCGCTTCGCGTTGAATAGGAGAGATTCGGAATCCGAACCAGCGGATCATGATTTCTCTCGAATTGAGTCTTTGATTTTGGATTATCCTGACGTACTAATTTCCTGATGGACAATTTGAGGGACAGGTGCAAAGCGCAAGGGGATGGCCTCCGCGCTGCTTCCCTGGCCTCATTCAACACCACCTTTAGGGAGCAGACTTATATCAGATGGTGTTGCATCGACCTATTGAGACCACCCGACTTACCAGGCACTTGGTTGTTTCCGACTGGTACGTGATCGTGAAATAGAACCAACGCATGTCGCCGGGAACGCATTGGTCATGAGAAACCATCGCGTTCCGCTCAGACTGACGGAAGAAACTTTATTATGTATTGCAAATCGTTGTAGCGATTGGATAATGCGACAATGAGTCGCAACACGAGAAAAGACCAAACAGGCTCGAAAGGCTCCAAAAGAAGGATCCCTCACTGCGTTGCGGTGAAAGTGGTCGTGGTAAAGATATTGAACGTGCGGTGGCTTGTTCTTTTATTGCTATTTCTGTGGGCGGCAATGTCGGCGTGGGCCGTTAATCCCAGCTACCGAATTTCGCAGTATGGGCACACGGCCTGGAGAATCCAGGATGGGTTTCTCGGAAGCGCACCCTACGCAATTGCGCAGACCGCAGACGGCTACCTCTGGATCGGCATGTTCGGCGGCGGACTGGTACGCTTCGATGGTGTTCACTTTGTTCCGTGGACACCACCGCCGGGAAAGCAGTTATTGTCTCCCCTTGTCTACTCTCTCTTGGCTGCGCGGGATGGAAGTCTGTGGATCGGAACAGCGCTTGGCTTGAGCCATTGGACCAACCAGGAGCTCGTCAACTATTCGTCGTACGCGGACGCAGGCATCAGTTCCATCATCGAGGATGACGACGGGACGATCTGGGTCACACTCGTGTTTCAGCGGACCGGGAAAACCTACGACCGAATTACGGATCGAACTGGGCCTCTTTGTCAGGTCAAGGGCATGGCCATGCGGTGTTATGGGAAGGCAGATGGCGTTCCTGAGGAAAGCTATGACTCGTTAGCTCGCGACTCGGCGGGAAATTTTTGGATGGGTAGCGACACCTCCCTTACCCGCTGGAAGCCAGGGTCGTTCGAAACGTACTACCCAAGTGGGTTGAAGTCGAATGCCGGGCAGCTGGGCGTGTCTGGTCTTGCGTCCAGACCTGACGGATCCCTATGGGTGGGAATAGATATGGCGGGCCCTGGTTTGGGATTGGAGCAGTTGGTGCAGGGTGTGTGGAAGCCGTTTATCGTGCCCGGGTTGGATAGCAGCAGCCTGGAAGTTATTGCGTTGTTTCGAGACCGCCAAAATGCTCTCTGGGTTGGAACGCTGAATCAGGGCATCTACCGCATTTATGGCCGTGAAGTGGATCACTTTGGCAGTTCCGCTGGATTGTCAAGCGATTACGTAGAGGCATTCTTTGAAGACCGTGAAGGCAATCTATGGGTTGCAACATCCAAGGGTATTGACTGCTTCCGGGATCTGCAGATCACAACTTTTTCGACGCATGAAGGGCTGACAACGCCAGAGGTCGATTCCGTCCAAGCCTCGCGAGACGGCACGGTTTGGATAGGAGGGGCAGACGCCTTGGACATTCTTGGTCAAGGCCGTTTCTCTTCGGTTCAAACGGGAAAAGGCTTGCCAGGGAATCAGGTTACATCGCTCTTCGAAGATCACGCCGGCCAGCGATGGGTGGGTGTTGGCAACTCCCTATTCCTGTTTGAGAAGCGCAGATTCACGCGAATCAACCGGCGAGATAGGAGTCCCACCGGAATGGTCTTTGGGATTACCGAGGATGTGGACCACAATATCTGGGTCCTGAGCTTGGGACCTCCCAGGATGCTCATCCGCATTTACGATCGCAAAGCCCGCGAAGAACTTCCCACGCCGCAGATTCCAGCGGCGAGTTCGATTGTGGCCGATCCCCGGGGTGGTATCTGGTTGGGTCTTCTCAATGGCGATCTAGCACGATATCAGCGAGGGCGAACAGAGACTTTCCGATTCGAGCACACGCCCGATTCTCGAGTGATCCAGGTGCTAGTGAGTTCGGATGGTTCGGTATTGGGAGCAACAGCCTTTGGACTTATCGGCTGGTCGAACGGAAAAGAACAGACGCTCAGCGCCCGGAACGGACTACCCTGCGACAGCGTGAATGGATTGGTGGAGGACGGTACCGGCGCGCTATGGCTGTACATGCAATGCGGGCTGGTGGAAATCGCAAGAAGTGACCTGCAAAGATGGTGGGCAGAGCCCAATTTAAGGTTGCAGCCGAGAGTGTTCGACGTATTCGATGGTCTACAACCTGGGAGCCCCACTCACTTCGAGAACAAGGCGGTAAGAACTCCAGATGGCCGTTTGTGGTTTGCCAACGCCACCGTGCTGCAAATGATTGATCCAGCCCATTTGGTTCGGAATCTCATACCGCCGGCTGTGCATGTACAACAAGTTATAGCTGACCGAAAAAGCTATTCCCTGGAAAGCGATCTTCGTCTTCCTGCCCACACCCGTGACGTGGAAATCGACTATACGGCGCTGAGTTTTGCCGTTCCTCAAAAAGTCCGCTTTCGCTACAGGTTGGAGGGCCGCGACACGGACTGGCAGGAACCGGCAACCCGGCGTCAGGCTTTTTATACAGACCTTCGCCCGGGACCGTACCGGTTTCACGTGATTGCGTGCAATAACGACGGCGTATGGAACAACGACGGAGCAACGGTCGATTTCAACGTCGCTGCTGCGTGGTATCAGACCAGCTGGTTTCGCGGCTCCTGCGGGGCAGTTTTTGTCCTACTGCTATGGGCACTCTATCAACTGCGACTCCGTCAGCTTGCCCGGGGCTTCAACATGCGGCTGGAAGAACGGGTCGGCGAGCGCGCACGAATCGCACGGGAATTGCACGATACGCTGCTGCAAAGCTTTCACGGACTGATGTTTCAATTTCAGGCGGCACGGAACATGCTGCCGCGGCGCCCCGAGGAAGCAATCGACGTTCTCGACAGCGCCATCGGTGCGACCGAACAAGCCATTAGCGAGGGCCGAAGTGCCATTCAGAAGTTGCGTTCGGAGCAGGTCGATGGGGGCGATCTCGAGCAATGGCTGACCAACATGGGTGAAGAGCTGGCGCGTTCACAAACGAACGGCGATTCGCCGATGTTCCGGGCAACGGTGGAGGGCGAGCAACAAACCCTGTCTCCGCTAGCGCGAACGGAAATCTGCCGGATTACCCGCGAGATTCTGCAAAATGCTTTTCGGCATGCACAGGCACAGCACATCGAAGCGGAAATTCGATACGATGATCGCCTGCTTCGCGTGCGGATACGCGACGATGGAACAGGTATAGATCCGAAGATTCTCCAGGCTGGCGGGAGCGCGGGCCACTGGGGCCTGCGCGGTGTGCGGGAACGCGCGCAACAAATTGGATCCCGTCTGGATTTTTGGAGCGAAGCGGGAGCGGGCACGGAAGTTCAGCTAACCGTTCCAGCGGCTGTCGCCTACGAGAAATCGCGGGATAAGCGGCGATTCACGCTTTTTCGCAAGAAAGGGCAGTATTGATGAGCTCCGCTCTTAAGCTGATTCGGATTCTTACCGTCGACGATCACCCTCTCCTCCGCAAGGGGATCGCGGCGCTGGTCAATGCCGAACCTGATATGAAATTGGTCGCGGAAGCGTCCAACGGACAAGAAGCCATCGAAAGCTTCCGGTTACACTGTCCGGATGTGACCTTAATGGACATTCAAATGCCCAGTTTCAATGGAATCGAAGCGATCAGCCACATTCAGGGTGAATTCCCTGATGCCCGCATTATTGTTCTTACGACCTATACAGGCGACGCTCAAGTCTTGCGGGCTCTCAAAGCGGGTGCCCGGGGTTACGTATTGAAGGGACATGTGCACAGAGAACTTCTGGAAACCATCCGTGCTGTCCATGCCGGACAGAAGAGAATTCCACCGGAAATCGCGGCCGAGCTGGCGGAGCACGCGGCAGATGACGAATTGACCGCGCGCGAAATCGACGTATTGCGGCTGATTGCCGGCGGAAACTCCAACAAACTGATTGCCGATCAACTCTCAATCGGTGAAGCTACGGTCAAGAGCCACGTTACCAACATACTCTCCAAGCTTGGTGCCAACGATCGCGTCCATGCGGTTACGATCGGGCTAAAACGCGGAATCATAGAGCTATAACCATCCCGAAGGAGGACCGATCTATCCTACTTTCAGGGGATGCCCGACTCCTCCTTTCACCCGTTTCGATCCTGCTGCGATTTCCCTAACCTCTGAGAAGAGGTGAGATTGCAACGCCTTTTCTCGAACTTCGCGAATGGATGGCCTGGTCGGGGACTTCTTTTTCAACGCGTGCTGACCGCCGTCGTTCTTGCCACCTGCGTTGTCAGCCGAGTTACGGAAGCTTCGTGGTCCAAAGCCCTCCCAGAGCTCATCGCGGCGGGCCTCGGGATATTTATCCTATTGGGCTTGTGGACTCCCTTTGCCGGAACACTGGTCGGCCTGACTGAGGGTTGGATCCTTTTATCGCGCCCGAGTGGCTCTTGGATTCCTTTAATCGTCGCGACTCTTGGCGTCACGTTGGCAATGATCGGGCCCGGCGCTTGGTCCGTCGATGCCCGGCTATTCGGCAGAAAGCGCATTGAAACTTCACAGCTTTAGAAAACCCTTTCGTCTGCGACTAAAGTGGTAGCCCATGGTCCCCTGATTTGGGAAGCTTATTGCCCGACCATTAGCGGTTGTATCCGGCGCCGCTTCATTACACACTCTCGACACAGTGAACATTGCGACGGGTTCACCCTCTCACTTGTATTCGGAAGGCGATCGCGCGACAACGCCAATGTCGCACAAGAGGAAAAGAATCTCGAAAAGAACTGAGGTACAAAAGTCATGGGAACGCAAAATATTATCTCGCTAGAGCGGGTCGAAGGAATCCACCTCGGTCTCTGTGAGAACTCTCCAATAAAGAATGGCGAAGCCTTGGTATCTGAGGAATTCAAAGATATCGTCGGCAACAGCCCAGCTCTGGAGTTCGTTCTCGCTGAAGTGGAACGTGTAGCGCCGACCGATTCCACGGTCCTGGTCCTCGGGGAAACCGGTACAGGCAAGGAGTTAATCGCCCGTGCCATTCACAATATCAGCACACGCTGCGGCCGCCCCTTTGTGAAGCTGAATTGTTCCGCCATTCCCTTTGACCTACTAGAAAGCGAACTCTTCGGCCACGAAAGGGGCGCCTTCACCGGTGCCATCGCGCAGAAAATCGGCCGCTTCGAAATGGCCGATTCAGGAACCCTCTTCCTGGATGAAATCGGAGATTTGCCCCTGGCGTTGCAGCCGAAGCTGCTGCGCGTTTTGCAGGAGCAGGAGTTCGAGCGTCTGGGAAGCGGCCGGACGCATCGCATCAACGTCCGCCTGGTGGCGGCAACGCATCGAGATTTGGGGGAGATGGTGGCGAAGAAGGAGTTCCGCAGTGATTTGTACTACCGTCTAAATGTATTTCCTGTTGTGCTTCCACCTCTGCGCAAGCGCCGCGAAGATATTCCGCAATTAGCCTCGCATTTTGTGGAGGTATTTGCTCGGCGCATGGGCAAGCGGATTGGTCCTATACCGCAGGCCATACTCGATGCGTTCCTCTCCTACGCTTGGCCGGGGAACGTTCGGGAGCTTCAAAACCTGATCGAACGAGCGGTGATCCGGTCGGACAACGGAGTGCTTGCCAATCCCTTACCGGACAAGAATCCCGTAACGGTCACAGTTTCTGAGAATAGTTTCAGTGATTCCACGCGGGCGTTGATCTTGCACGCGTTGCGAGAGACAGGTTGGGTTATCGGAGGACCCGCTGGCGCCGCCGTTCGGCTAGGACTGAAGCGGACCACCCTGATTGCCAAGATGAAGAAGCTAGGACTTTGCCGAACGTTAAGCCAAACCGACACAACTGACCTTGGCGAAAACGTCAAAGGCGGGGCAGTGACAATCGACGGGTAAATGAGATATTGCCCGCTGACTACCATTTGCTACCTGGGTCAATTACGCAGACTGGCGTGCAGCGGCTTCGAGAGGTAACGTGAATTGAAACGTTGCGCCTGCGCCCGGCCCAGAGTTAGAGGTGGCCCACAACCGACCGCCGTGCGATTCGATAATCGACCGGCTGATCGGCAATCCCATACCGGTGCCTTGGGGTTTTGAGGTAAAGAACGTATTGAAGATCTGCCGCGTGGCGATCGTAAGTCTGCCTGGAGTACCCATTTCCTTCATCGCTTCGATTGCATTCAGCATCAGGTTCATCAAGACCTGCTGTAATGCCACTCTGTCCGCCTCGATTTTGGGTAGACCTTCCGTAAGCTCGGCATGGATCGAAATTGAGTACCGGCCCGCCTCGCCGCGCAGCAGCGCGATCATCTCTTGAATGAATCCCGTTACGTCAACCGATTCCCGCTGCGGAACCCCCCTTCTTGAAGAGCGAAACGATGCGAGTAATGATGTCAGACGCGCGGGTTACGTCCTTCACGTTCATTACCGGTCAAACCTTGTTTGTGGATGGAGGCGCGAGTCTCGGGACTCTCTAGCACTGCTTGAACCGGAGCTGCTGATGACGGCAGGAATTCGGTGATCAGTGACGTTTGCACCGTAGGAGACAGACTAACAGATGAGTTCAAAGGCGACGTTAACCGCGAGCGTTATCGGCTCAGGTCCCAATGGTCTTTCGGCTGCGATCGTTCTCGCTGCTGCCGGCCTTGCTACGACTGTCTTTGAACGTAATACTCAAATCGGGGGAGCGTGTTCTACCGCAGAGACCACACTGCCGGATTTCCGTCAGGATCTAGGATCCTCTGTCTATCCCATGGGTGTAGCTAGCCCCTTTTTTCGTTCGCTCCCCGCTAACATTCCCTGGATTGAACCAACTGCACCCTGTGCCCACCCACTTGACGACGGAACCGCCGTCATGCTTGAACATTCCATAGAAGCTACGGTCGCAACTCTAGATGCATGCGACGCCAGCAGATATCGTTCTTTGATAGCGCGCTTGGCCTCAAAATTTGCGGAATTGTCGGAAGACATTTTTGGGCCAATTCAGCACGTCCCGCGCCACCCATTTGTACTCGCACGCTTCGCTTCCTCGGCAATTCAATCGGCGTCGTCGCTGGCTCGTTCTCATTTCACCGGAAAACGCGCTCAAGCCTTCTTTGCCGGTATGGCGACACATTCTGTCCTTTCCCTGGAAGCCCCAGCTTCAGCCGCCGTCGCTTTGACTCTCATGGCTGCCGGTCACGCCAACGGCTGGCCCATTCTTCGGGGCGGCGCTCAAGCTCTCCCAGATGCACTCGCTCGGCATTTCGAAGATCTTGGCGGCCGCATAGAAATCAATCACGAAATTACACAACTCCCGGAGGCTGACCTCATTCTCGCCGCCATCACTCCCCGACAACTTCTTCGCATCGCGGGGCCTCAACTGCCCTCACGCTACCGCAAGCGGCTGGAGCGCTTCCGTTATGGCGCCGGCGCCTTTAAGATTGACTATGCTTTGAGTGCTCCTATTCCTTGGGCTGCTCCGGAATGCTCTCGGGCTGCGACCGTTCACATTGGGGGCACGCTTGAAGAAATTAGCGAGTCGGAGCGAACTTTCACCTCTGATCGCCCCTTCGTGCTTCTCGGTCAACCGTCGCTCTTCGACCCGAGTCGCGCTCCAGTTGGCCAGCATACTGCCTGGGCCTACTGCCACGTACCTAACGGAAGCGCGGAAGACTATACCGAGTCCATCGAACGGCAGATCACACGCTTCGCTCCGGGCTTCCGCGATTGCATTTTGGCCCGATCCATTTCCTCACCCGCGGCGCTTGAGAGGTGGAACCCAAATTTGATTGGCGGTGACTTTGTGGGAGGCGCCATG
>Ga0210410_10001337_pt1 | contig 23460 bp, 46 predicted proteins | sample IncBWC4MmetaG_FD_161058 | JGI IMG/M metagenome (GOLD analysis project Ga0210410, IMG submission 161058) | Forest soil microbial communities from Barre Woods Harvard Forest LTER site, Petersham, Massachusetts, United States - Inc-BW-C-4-M | ecosystem: Environmental > Terrestrial > Soil >... | reverse complement strand
AGGAGAATGATATTATTTGTCTATAGATAAGACTGCATATCATACTTATATAATATTTAAACTTAATATTCTTTATTTTATAATTGGACATTGTATTATCCCATGATAAGGAACTTTCGAAATTTCCACCGGCATATTTACGAAGAAATTTATGCATAACTCATATTGTATTTTGTGTAAGAAATGTTCAAAGAATTTAGAGGTGGAATTTCACTGATTTCATATTTCTCTAATAGATATTGAAAGGTTAAGTATATCAACTTAGCATTCTCTTTATTTGATGGATATATAATAGTTGAAAAGTCTATATTTATATTTTCAAACATGTATACACGCATAATCACAAAGGTATGATTACATTTAATTAAATAAGAAATTGATATAAATCTCCTTATTATAAAAGAAATCAAGTCATTCAAAAAATAAGCAAATTTTGAATCATGATTAATGTGGTAGGTTCGATAACCACCAGAATACTTGAATAAAAATTTTCTCATACGTAAACAATGAATTCTTTAGGTATAAGCCAATAACCATTTAAGTAAGATCCGTATGTTTTTAAGCAGTCCTCTATAATAGTTCTGTCAAACCTAGATCTAATAACATATCCGGTGGGAAGTCTATATTTCCTTTTAGTAAAAACAACAACGGATAAATCATTACCAAGAGCATCCCTTAAATAGGGCTGATTGTATTGTACGATTTCTTCTGAGGGCACATTAGACAAATCATATTTAAAAACTTCCTTGTCCCTGATGGTATAAGCCGGCTTGATAATACCACCTTTCTCAAAATCAGTTCTACTTAAAGTCTCTAAGTACTCTTGGAGCTCTTTGTATTTAATTTCATAATTATAAATCATATTATGATTTGATAAGTTTAACTAAAGTTTTTAATTTTGCTTCGGGTTGGTTTATATAATATTCTATAGGAGAGAAATCTCTATGTCCGCCTTCATTATTGAAAACTTTCTGTCTTGATTTTTTAAAATTTAATATATGATGAATAGATTCTGTATAAGGTCTTGTACATTTATCAAGTAATTCAATAGCCCTTATATTATGACAGTCACCGGTCAAATGACCGTATACACATAAATTCTGATTTGTAGGACATAGTCTAGCGAAATTAAGTCTTTTCATTTCTTCCTTAGTAGCGTACTTTCTAATATTTAAAGCCTCTTCTACAACTAATTTTTTGAGTTCTTGTGTTATCATACAACCTTTTTTGTGATATTAAAACAAAGGTATCGATTTTAATAGAAAATAACAAATTCATGTTTTATTTTTCAATTATATCAATTTACATTTCTAATAAAATAAAACCTTGTTAACAAATATCATATAAAAATTGTATCTGATAATTAAAAAAGATATATTTGTGAAAACTATCATATACCTATGAATATCAGTAAGGAGAGAAAGAATCAAATATTAATAAAGAATGAAAATCTTATTCAACTTAAACAATTACTCAAACAACAATACATTGGTATAGACGGTATTATTGATAATGTCATAAATTCACTAAAGCCATTTTACCTATTTCCAGAGTCTCTTACGAAACCCATCGTTATAAATCTATGGGGTATGACGGGTACCGGTAAAACAACCATGGTTGAAAAAATCGTTAAATTCCTTGGATATGAAAAAAGCTATATCAAATACGATATGGGTAATACCAGTAATATGGATTTCATAGCATCTTTTGAAAAAGGTCTGAATGATACATTACCAAATAATAACTTCATAATAGCCTTGGATGAATTTCAACTTGGTAGAACAATTAATGAAGATCATAGAGAGAAAGATGCTATGTGTAGATTAATTTGGGATCTCATTGATAGTGGAAAAATGAATCATGGTAGAAATAAACATATTAAGAGATTTGAAGTATTTTTTAATAAGTTAGTAAAATATAAATTTGAAGATTCTGATATTGATGAAAACGGTTATACAGCTAATGTTAATTTGTTTAATGAAATAATTAATAGAACTGTGTCAATTTCAGATTTTGAGAATAAAAATGATTCATTAATTTTTGGTGAGTTTCAATTGTCTAAAAAATTAATAAAAGAACATGGCAAGATAAAATTTATTGCTCTGAGAATTTTTGAGCTGATGGTCAGTACTAACCCTAATTATTTCAATTATGATAACAGTCCTGAGAATAGAGATTATTTCTTTAATAAGCCTATCAAACAAATAATAGAGACTATAGAAGAAGCTTATAAAACAACCAAACAAATCAATAGCTCGGATTATTCTAAGTCCTTAATATTCTGTATGGGTAACCTAGATGAAATTTATTATATGTCCGAAAATCTAAATCCTGACATGGATGCTGATATGTTCCATAAAGATTCATTAAAGATAAACATCACAGATGTAAAAAGAGCTCTTGCTAAGAAATTCAGGCCGGAACAAATAAGCCGGTTAGGAAATGTACATTTCATTTATCCTGCTTTTAGTCGAGCTAATTATGAAGAATACATAAGTGTCTATCTAAAAAATATTCAAGAAAAAGTACTCATTGAATATGGCTTAACAATTAATTTCTCTGATACTGTTAACGATATAATTTATAAAGAAGGTATATTTCCATCTCAGGGTATAAGACCTCTTCAGTCTACTCTTACCAATTTTATTGATAAGATTTTGAGTATGCTAATTACAGATATAGTTCTTAAATCTAAAAAGATTACAGAGGTAACTTGGTCATATCTTCCAGAAGAAAAGTCTTTCAAAGTAAAAAATAAGAAGGATGTTTTCAAGTATAAAATAGAAACTTGCCTAGAGGATTTACGATTAATAAATAATAATCAGGTACAAGCTCTAGTTGCTGTTCACGAAGCCGGACACGCATTAGTAAGTAGTTTGGTATTATCCTTGGCTCCTGAAGAGATACTATCTAAGACAGCCTCAGAAGCTCAAGGATATTGTTTGTTTCGTTATGGACACAATCCTAAAACTAAAGCTTACCTACTGAATCAAATAAAAGTATTGCTGGCTGGAAGTGAAGCAGAGAAATTAATATTTGGTAAAGATAATATTACTGTTGGATCCACAAGTGATATAATGAAAGCTACAGATATCGCATTTAACATAGTGAAGAGATATGGAATGAATAATATATCAGTAAATATTTCTGCTAACCTAGATGAGAATATAACAGGTAAATTTGTAAAGGATGAAAGTCAAGAGGAGACTATTAAGAATATTATATTAAAACTTCAGAAGGAAACAAGAAAACTATTGAAAGAAAATAAGAAGTATCTATTACTTCTAAGCGATACTCTTTCTAAGAAGCCTAAAATATACAAAGACGAAGTTAAAGAGATATTGAAAGACTTGAATATTACCTGGAACGATGAAGGTGTATATTATGATTTTGAAAAAGAATTAAAAAGACAGTTGGAAGAAACCATTTAGTTATGAAAGCTCTATTCTTTAAGATGGCTGCTAATGATTTCATACATTCTATAAAAGAATATTATGAAAGTTATACTATAAAGATGTTTAAAGAGTATGAGTCTGAACAAAATTTTATAGAGATATTTGAAATTTTTTCAAGTGAATTTTATCAATGTTACAAACATTCAGAAGCATATAATTTATATGGAAGTATGAATATACGTTTCTATATTTACAGCTATAATAAAGAGTTCTACAGTTATCTTCTTAAGAGGCTTAAAAAAGAAAAAACAACAGCCTGTAAAAACTATTCAAAATACTTGAGTATTCTTTTAAGATCTAATCTAGAGGAACAAACGATTGTAATATCTGAAATTACTTCAAATGATGGTAAGTTTAAAATGATTTATAAAGATAATAATGATGTGCTCACAGAAAGAATTATATCTAATATAAATTTTGATGATTATTCTTTTCGTAAAATTAACGCCTTCTGCCATCTAAGGAATGCTGAAAGGAATTTCAATATTAAAAATATAATCAAAATAGAACATATTAAAAAAAAGATCCAAAAAAACTAATTAGATAATATCTCCTTTCTTATGATTACAATCATTACATAACGTCTGGAGATTTTCAATATGATTTGTTCCTCCTTTAGATCTCGGTATTATATGATCAACGGTCAAGTTTTCTAAGGTCCCACATACCAAGCATTTTTTATCTCGTTGAAGAACTTGTTGTTTCTTATTTTTATTAAGCTTAGAATTTCTGTTTCTACACTTACCAAGTATTTTACAAAAGTTATTCTGACAGGTAAACCAGCAATTTGTATTTGGGTTATTTTTCATATAGAATACAAAGATATTACTATAAAAATATTTTTCCTAGTATTAAGTAAATTCCAAGGAATATATTAAAGAAGAGGAAATTATTTACTATATAAAGAAAAAAACATTCTATGAATATTATTGAACAATTTAATCCAGGACCACATCACAAACTTGTTATTGATCATATCACAGAAAACAGATTCAGTATTATAATGAATTCTGATGAGACCGGTATAACAAGATCTTATGCTATGTTTCTCTTAGACTATATTTTAAAGAATAAAGATAAGAGAATTGTAATTAGTAGTGGTATTGAGCAAACGCTTATGGAAGTTAAAAGTATTCTAATTGAATTATTTGAAAAAATAGAGAGTCAAGTTGAGATTAAATTAGAGTTAAAGAATAATAAAGCCTTGATGTTTTCAAATGGTTGCCGTCTGCAATCTTATTTGGCTCACAAAAATACTTCTATAGCAAGTAAAAAGGTTGACTGTTTCATTCTTATGGATATGGCACATGTTAGAACATCTGAAGTTGAAGGATTATACGAAGCTATGGTTCCACAACTTTTGTCCGACCCAAAAGCCAGAATGATTATCAATTCTTCGCCTAAAGGTACTAACCTTTTCTATGATATTTTTAGTAAGGCCGAATTATCTAATGATCATGAAGAAAAGAATTCTTTTTCACCGTTAAGATTATATTACTGGATGGTACCTGGAAGAGATGGTGATTGGGTAAAAGATAAAATAAGAGAGTTTGGTGAAGATCATTTTAATCAAAGATTCAATCTAATGTTTAACTGTAGAAATTCTGGAGAAAAACGTTTAAAAATGTATGGTAAAGAAGTTTCTTATAAATCAGAAGGATACTGGGCTTATCCAGAACTACATCAATTACCAAAAGATGTTATAGGTTTTGAAGTGACTTTTAAATATAATAAGGATGCGTAATACTATTGGATTATAATAGAAACAAAAAAGAGTTAGTTTAAACTAACTCTTTTTTGTTTCTTTATCTACCTAAAACTTCATTCAAATTATCTATTGTATCATTTGGCTCTGTTGATAAATATTTATTATTAATAAGATGAACAGATTTACCATATTTAGTAAAAACTAAAGGTTTACTAGTACTATCACTAAGAATCATACCTATAAAATCTTTCTTACTAATTGTATACTCTATTGTACTTTGATTTGATATGTAAGAAATGTTTTGGATAATACCATTACTAACAGTAACACAATTTATTTTGTAAGTCATAACTTTTTTATTTTTATATATCACTTAGTATATCTTCTGTTGAAAAATATAAATATGTTAATTAGGTTTTTTAAAAATTTTACATATCCAGAAATTTTTTTAGGAAGGCTTATAATAGTTAAAATTTAATTATATGTTAAATAGTCAATAATTATAATCTCAACTATAAATATATTTTTACTTACTGTTAAAAAATAAAAATATGTTAATTAGTTTTTTTATATACAAAAAAAATTTTTAAGCAATTTTTGAAAATAGACCTATAGCCTTTACCATGGGTCTATGCCCCACGCACGCATTTAAGCAAAATTTCAAGGTTCTTTGGGATCCCCAAATTTTTGCCGTTTTATAGGACCTGGGAGGTGTTTTGATTTTAGCCATTCCATAGGACCTCTATTGTATCCTAATTTCAGAAATACGGATATACTGCTGGAGTATATCAAGTTAAGTATCAGCTACAGATATATAAATCAAATACAAATAAGAGTATATGCGTTACCTACTTACTTTCGAATCATTCCATATAAGAGATAACAATAAAGCTGTGAGTACTAATGGTATACCTCTAATAGTTTATAGAGCTGATCACTTTGAACGAACCGATTTTTATAGTACAGCATATGGTAGTGAACCTGGTATATACTTTACTACGGATAAGAAGTATGCTGAAACTTACGGATGGTTTATAACAGTAGCAAATGTCATTTTAAAGAACCCTCTTATAGTATCAAACATAAATGATATAACAGATTGGAACTTTGATAGCATTGAGCTTAAAGACTTTGGATATGATGGACTCATGTATACAGATAAAGAAACCGGTGAAAGTATTGTATATACATTCTATGATGAGCAGGTACATGTTCTTAAGCAATATTCCCTACATGACTAATTGTCTGTAGGACTATTCTAATAAAGAACCATATACTAATACTGTTAGTAATCTTATTTAAATACAATATATCATAAGACTGAAAACAATTTCGTAGCATACCATTTAATTGTACTATAAAGTAATTACTAAATATATTAGTATTATAAACTTATGTTTATCAATAAGTTATATTAAAATACAATCAACTATTCCAATAATATAACTAAACCTATAAATGGTAAAAATACTATTTGTAATATACTGATTACCATATAGATTATGATCTGTTTAACATAATAGAAATTATAGGACAATACAACGTAAACGATAGAGAATATTTATATGATATATACTTTATAAGATATAATAAAATATAAACATAACAGTATGAATGAAAAATGGATTACAATTAAGGACTACCCAAACTATATGGTAAGTGATCAGGGTCAGGTCAAATGTTTAGCCTATGGTTTAGGCGTTGATAAATATGTTAAAGTGCTAACACCATCCTCCAAACAGACTTATAACTTAAAGAATGATAGTGGCTGGAGAACTTTCAATGTGTCAAGATTAGTATTAGAAACCTTCCATCCACAAGAGAACCTGGAGCTTGTGATTAAACATATTGACAATGACCATACAAATAACAGATTAGATAATTTGTATTTCGATAAACCAAAAGAAACAGTTGTATATAAAGAGGACTTTACTAAAGAGGAATTAATATCTGAGACTTGGCTACAATCTGTAGAGTACCCAGATTACCTAATGAGTTCTCTTGGTAGAGTAAAAAAAGATGAAAACATATTAACACTTACATCTGATGCTGTAGGATACTTACATGTTAATGTAAAGAATGATAGTGGTAGAATAACAAAGTTGGTTCATAGACTTATATTACAAACTTTTGAACCAACCGAAGATTCCACTCTGGAAGTAAACCATAAAGATTTCAATAAAGCCAATAACAGAATTTATAATTTAGAATGGCTAACACATAAGAAAAACATGGATCATGCAGCTGAGAATGGTAAGATGGATTTTAGATTTAGAACTGGTTCCGATCATCATGCCTTTGGTATAGAAAAACCAGCAGAGACTAAACAGAAAATGTCTGAGTCCCACAATAAGAACAATGATCATCCTAACTATAAACTTACAGATGAACAAGTCTACCAGATAAAGAAGAAACGTTTTGAAGGTACAGACCTAGAGAGCTTGGCCAACGAGTATAATCAAACTATTGGTAACCTCTCTATGATATGTTCTGGAAAGAGACGTGGTAAGATTGCTCCTGATTTTACAATTACAAAACATATAAGGATTGACAAATAGAAAAATATAACTAACTTTGTAGTATGGAAAATAATAGTAATGAATTAATAAAATTTAAAGCCTCAGGTTCTGAAACAGAGGTAGAAGTAATACTTGATGGTACCAATGAAACTGTTTGGCTTAGTCAGATGCAAATGGCTGAGTTGTTTGGTAAAGGAAGAACTACCATTACAGAACACATTCAAAATGTATTTACTGAAGGAGAATTGACTGAAGAAGTGGTGTGTCGGAATTTCCGCCATACCAGTCCTCATGGTGCTATAGAAGGGAAAACACAAGAGAAAGATGTTAAGTACTATAACCTTGACGTTATTATATCTGTTGGATACCGGGTTAAGAGCCAGCAAGGTACTAAATTCAGGAAGTGGGCTACCAGCAAACTAAAAGATTATCTATTGAAAGGATACGTTATAGATAAGGAGGCCCTGGCCCGAAATAAGGAAAAGGTTCTCAACCTGGAGAGTGAGGTTAACTACTTAAACCAAAAACTTCTTGATAGTCAACGGGATTTAACCAATGGGCTTCTTGATATCATCGAAGGCTATTCAAAGTCCTTTGAACTTTTGAGTAAGTATGACAATGATGGGTTAAATAGTAACGGGCTCACAGAGGAGATAATCTATATTGTAAACTACCAAGATGTTAAAGAAGCCATTACCCAACTTAAAGCCGATCTAGTTAATAAGGGAGAAGCTAGTAATTTGTTCGGTCATGAAAAAGATGATTCTTTCCAGGGTATACTTGGTAGTATCTCTCAAACAGTATTTGGTGCTCTAGCATATCCAACTATCGAAGAGCAGGCAGCACAGCTATTTTATTCCATAATAAAGAATCATCCCTTCAGCGATGGTAATAAAAGAATAGGCTCCTTATTGTTTGTATGGTTCCTGGAACAGAACAAGCATCATTTGAAAAAGGACTATACCAGAAAGATCACTGATAATACATTGGTTGTATTGGCCCTGGCTGTTGCACAAAGTCTTCCGGAACAAAGGGAGCTAATATTGAAATTGGTTATTAACCTAATAAAGAATTAATGAAATTAGTCAACGCTGAACCTATACCATATAAGAACGCTGTAGTAAAACTTTTAACTATTGTGAAAGAATTGTTTTATGATGATAAGATAACAGAAGAAGTAACGCAATTTAAAGTTGAAAGAGATGTGTATAAATTTACAGGAGGGTTTAAAATTTCGACGAAGATTGGATTTAAAGAAGAGTTTACCATATTCAAAAGATATAATGAGGACTTTACTATTAAAGTAAGATATCTTGATGACTGTCTCTATCTTTCTATGATGAACTTCAAATGCGTAGATGATATGAAGAATCTTTATGTAAAAAATAGTAACTTGATTTTTAGTAAATACTTCTATACATTCTTTCAGGATCTACATGATACTTTGTTAAAAGAATTCCCTGAAGAATGTGAAGATTTGTATTGTAAGAAATAATTGCTTATATTTGTACCAGGCAATATTATATAGGAACACAATTAGTCTTGGTTGCATAGGACAAATTTGGGTTCCTATTTTTATGTTTAAACTTTTTTAAACTTTTAATAGTAATTCTTCTATAAAAGAGAAAACTTAGTTACATGAAGAACTGGACATACAAATTTGACAAATCTATATTAGAAAGCAAATCAAAGGAGATCTTGTCTCTATGTAAATCAGAGAAAGAAATAAATTTTCTTATCGATAATATAGTCATGGCTACATTAGGTTGTGAAGGAGATATAGCATTCTGGTCCCAGATAAAGGAACAGACACTTAAAGATTTTAAAGCTGATACTAATTTATTCACTAGGCTTTTGAAAAGTATATCATCTATTGGTATCAAGGAAACTACAAATTCTAAAAATATTGAGGTTGAACAATTATTACCTGATCATTTGAAAGAAGCTGCTAAAACTATCGGTCTTGATCTTACTGAAGTTAAACCATCTTCTAATGATACAATACTATATTCAAAATAAAACATACCTCGGCAGATCAAACTGGTTGTTATCGCCATATGTAAGAGCCGGCATCCTATTATTGCATTTGTCGGACACAAAAGTGGAGGGTCTGGTTCGATTCCAGACTGGGGTACTAAGATTCTGTTATTTGATTATATAGTGTTATTGTATTTTTTAATAATATAAAAACATAGTATCTTTGCGTTATATAAACCAGTATAATGTTACTTTCATCAATACCTACAGTCGGCCATTCTTACAATAAACTAGCCTTAGAGTTGTTTGATAAGATAAATGAGTATACAGAAAATATATTTTATTTACACCCAAATATGTATGTGGATAAATCCGATAGCATTTTTAACATCTGTTATGTGATTGAAAATGTTGGTGAATTCATAGTTTGGATCAATCAGTTTAAAGAGCCTAAAATACGATATTCAGAAGAGTATATAGCTATTTACATAATAGGAACACCTTATACAAAATACGTTTATGACTTATTTGAAATAGTATATAAATTTCTCTCAGATGAAACTTCAACAAGAATTAGTAACTAAAATATTAGCAGCTTCTGAACATATATCAAATCATAACCGGCGTGTTGTCGGTCCATCATATATTGTAATACCAACACCAAACCAATATAATTATATTCCTGTAAAGGATATTGATTTAGTTGGTAAAGCATACTTAAACATAATATATCAAATTAATAGACTTAGTAGAGATATAACAAGTGTTTTTTATTATGCTGGTTTGAGAGGTTTTAATCAGTTTAATAGGTATGGTGAATATGGATACATTCAAATCAGTTACGATGAACTAGGGATAGGTATATCTTTTGATTTAGATATAAACTCTAATGATACAATAAAAATAAGTATTTATGGTTCCGATAATCCTGACTTGGTGGATTATATAATACGTATCAGCCGGCATTATTACTATAAAGTAAACTCAATAGGGTATACTCCTGTACGTATAAGTAAGATGAATATTGATAATATGGTAGGCCGGAGGATACACAAAGTTTTTGAAGAATTGAATAATATGCTAAATAATAGGATTCTTTCCTAAAACTTTGTATGTTTGTCTTATATGGGAAATAAACTGTTTATCATAAAAGGCACCTGGGGATTATTAAATAATTTCACTGGGACAATTGCTGTATTCGATACAAGAGTACTAGCTGAAGAATTCGAACACAACTTCAAATCAATCATAAGAGATTTAAGAGCTTTTGAGCATAATGAAGAGAATGAGTATTTTGATTTCTTACTAAACTTTGTGAATGAGTTTGTTAATATCGAAGTAAAAGAAGTTGATTATTCAGATGTTCATCTGGAAGGACATAAGTTAAATCCTACTTTAAAAGAACAGTGTCCGGTATTACATTCTTGCTGGGAATCATTAAACAAATCATTAAACAAATCATTAAACAAATCATGAGAGTAAATAATATTCCTCTTCTCGGCACTTATTATAATAATATCATTACTATTTGTGTGAATATAAAATGGGGCTTAGGTACAAAACTAACTATAGATGAAAATTTAGTAATTCATAAAACTGGTCAAGAGAACATCGATATATTTTTTGAATATTATATTCCGGAATTATTTTCTAGTATTATGATTGGGTATGCTAAATATTCAGATGAAGAATTTAATACTCATAGTTATCCAGAGATATATTTTAAAGAAAGAATTGGTCTTCGTACTTACACTAACTTTAATATAACTATTACCCCTTACATAGGTAAACGATTATATGATATGTTTGGTCGTATCTGGCTCCATATACAAAATAATAAAGAACTCTATCAATACAAATGATATTATCAGAAATAACACTTGGTGATATCTATTCTGAAATACTAAATAGTCTGAATAATAAGATACCTATTCCTAGTGGGCCATACGGAATTAAAAAGTATAATATCACTAATAATCTCAGTATTATTAAGTCTGATAATAACATAGCATTTTATTATAGTTTACGCAAATATAATTTGGGTATAGATATAAATCTAAGGGCTAATAATAAATGGTCAATAAAAATAGAATATTATACCAGACGAAATGTTGGTAGATTTGAAAATGTAAGAGATACTACATATATTGAAAATATTTCTCCAACTGTAGGTAAGCTGATATATGAAATATTTAAGCAGCTTCATAACTATTCATTAAACGAAAATAATTTTAAATGATTATTAGAGATATACCTCTTGTCGGGAAAGCCTATCAAACTATCTTGGTTGAGATTTTTAACCGGTTCGATATATTGTTTCTAAATTGTGGTACGAGGATAGATATAGGAAATAATATTTCCATTACAAAACAATCATACTTTATTAGTATTAAATATCTAAATAGACAGAATCTTAAGAGTTATAATATAGGTGTAAATCTTTTCAATGAATATGTAGTAAGATGTGCTACATTACAAGTAAATGGTTTTGGTCCTACAATGACTTTATCTGAAAGGTATGATACTACTAAAGTAAATATTACTCCGGAAACTAGTTTGATTCTATATAATATGATGAAAGAAACTGTAGAGTATATAAAAAAGCATATGGAAAAGTATCCAGCTAGAAAACGTCAAGCTATAGATGTACTTAAATAATATTTCAGAATATCCTCTCGTAGGTAAAACTTATATGAATATCTTAACCAGATTAAATCAAAACATTGATTTGATAGACTGGACTAAAGATACTATTCATCCTTCTCCTGATAATCGACCTTATCCGGTTTATAAGCATTCGAGTAATGTTACTTTAACAAATATTCCCTATCATGGATTTGATGATTATATAGAATGTTTTTTCGCTTTTAAAAATATATCATTGATAGTAATACATAGGAGTGATTATGGTTCCGATACGCTTATAAATTATGATATGTATAGTTTAACAGTAAGTGAAACAGATGAGTTATTTTGTTCACCGGTAGTTGGTAAAGCTCTTTATAAAGGATTCAAACAACTCGATGATTTACTTAATCAAATAGAAAAACAAAAGATATGTCATCAGAATTTTTGAAAGAATTACCTCTTGGTAAAACATACTGTCAGATCATGGATAGTATTGAATGTATAATAAGAGAGTGTGAAGATAAAAATGGTTTACAACAATATTTAATCTTCAGTACTGAGGAATCAAGAAATGGTATAATACCTGGTTCAAAACCATATAATGATGATATAGAAGCTATACATGTTCATATACCAAATCATAGTAGTGTGGTAGGAAAAACTATATTTTTGCATGGTTGTGGTTTCTCAACAGATACAACACCAACAATAAGTATTCATTATGTACCTATAGATATGGAGCAAAAGTTTGTTTCAGGTAATATAATTCCCGTATACTTAATATATGATATAAATTCAGATATGTCTAAGGTATATTATAGAATGTTCGAGTTTTTAAAGAAACCATTACATCTTAGTGATGTGATTGAGTTCAATGAGTATTCTATTCGTACAGATGTTTATGGTAAAGACTATAGTATGTGTTTATCAATGGCTCAAATGATTAAAAAAGAATAGTAGAAGATTTTCTCCATAAAAGGCCTCTTACTGGAAAATTTTCTCCTTACATATCAGTTTTAATTGTTTTACTGGAAGATTTTCTACTTAATATATTTTTACTTATCTTTGTAACTCTAAAACAATATTAAGAAACTTCATATAAAAATCATGATAAACACCACAGATTTAAAACAAGTATTAGATTGTCCATACTGTGAAACAGGTAAGGCAGATTTAACTATAGATCCGGAAAGAGTAGAGAAATTTGATAAGAAGCATCCATGGATTATTTACAAGTGTGACAACTGTGATAGTGGTAAGATAGGTTTTACGACTACAGAATCAGATACTGTATGTTATGCTAATATAATGGGTGTGGAATTGGTACAACCTGAAGGATTTGAAGGTGTGACTCGTTTACCATGGCATTTAAGTGAAAAAGGATTTAGTCGGAAAGGAGACATACCAACCATTTATGCAACAGGTGATGATTTAGAAATGATTACAACTGTAAGTAGGGATCCTATTCTTATGCATAAGGTTCAGGATAACTTAATGAATGCTAAGTATATTCTGGAGGCCTGCAACAAATATCCTATTCTTCAGAAAGAGAACAAAGAGCTTAAAGAAGAAATTGAGCGATTGAAGGAGATTATAAAAACTTTAAATGTATAGATTAGATTTGGATAATAATCCATTAGGTGAAAGTTACAAACAAATTCTCATATCTTTATTTAATGAGGCTAAAGAGTATGAAGTCATATTTCCAAGGAAGGAGGTAAATTGTGTTCACGGTAGAACAGTCTATTTTGATGATGGTAAGTTAGTCATTTATGATATTGATAATTCCGGAGTAATTCAACTTAAAGTAGATGAGTATATTTTCTTTTATTGTAATATTAATGATTATCTCAATAGTCCTGTAATAGAAATTACTATACCAAAAACAGCAAATGCAACCTATACGGGAATAGCTTATTTACATAAAAATTATCTGGGTAAGTTAAAAGATAATTATGGTGATCCTGATTGGTATAAAGGATATATTGAAAAGCAGATTGACCGTATACAGAAGGTTATAAGGCAGATAATATCATCTTTAAAATTCCTTAAGATATAATGTACGGAAATAACGGATCTTTAAGTAAATCATACATGAAACTAATAACATTATTGTTTCATGAAGCTAGTGAGTATAAAAATCATTATCCTTTTAATCATAGGTATCATAACTATGAAATACCGTTATTTTACAGTAATGAATTAGAAATAATAGAGGAGCCTTCTGAAGGATATCCGGCATGGATAAATTTAAAATATGATTCAATGATTTTCAATGTAGGTTCTAATTTCAATATAAGTATATCTACTTCGGATGGTCTTATATTTAGAAGTATTGATATAACGCCAGTTCTTATTCATAAATGTTTGAGCGTACTCTATACAAAATACTACGGAAAATTAATAAGTGATTATGGTGATACTGAATGGGATTTAAAATATTGTAATGATAGAAAAAAGAAAGGTATTTATTCTCTATGAATTTAAACTTAACAGAATCGCCTATAATATTAACTTATAGATCTATCATGATTGAAATTATCAAATATATGAAGGAGAAGCAAATTACTATTATAGAACTGGATACCAATTTTAAAGTATATTATTTTCCGAAAACAAGAAGAATTAAGATTTATTATAAGAGTACTAATATCTTCATTTTAATGAATTATTACATGAATAATTTGTATGCTATACAATTGTCTGTGACTGGCCCTAAAAGTTGTCTGGAGGCTTATAAACGATTATATGAGGCATTTAAAATGATATATGAAGTAATTAAAAAGAACTAGATGTCGCTTTTTTATTTATAATAGTTTGAAGCTTAGGTAGTTATGAAATTAATTTTGGAAATTTGTGGTTTAGTAATTGTATATCAGGGTATTATGTTAAGTAGAGTATTTTAAAAACAAGATTTATGAAAGAAAAAGTAGAAAAGATAATTATTGACAATTTGATCGAGTTGTCTGAGCAAAAAAAGATTGATGTTAGTCAAGGATTAAGTAAATATTTAACTAATAGTTTAGATGTAATTGAGTTATTAATGGCTCTTGAATATAGACTTAAAATTCACATGTTGCCGGATCTTGGTGTTGAAGATTTATACCTTATGAATGTTGATCAATTTATTATATGGGCCACTAAAGAAGTAGAACTACTTGAGAAATTATGATATTGTTAAAAGCTTATCTTATATTATGTTTATTATGGGCAATGTTTGCTGGATACAAAAGTTATTGTTTGTATGGTTCCATTGTTAAAAGGTTTGTTAATATTTTAGTGACTGGAAACAAATGTAATAATCCAAACCCATGGAAGAAAATGCTGAAATATTCTTTATTATCTATCTCGAACGTTTGACTATTAGGGTAAACAGTATGGGTTGGATTCAATTTAAGGAAGATAAAGAAGTAGTACTATCTTATTCAAAAAGATCTGGTAAATTATTAATCAATGGAGATTATTTAAAAGAAATATTCTTTCCATTTCATATGATTGCTGATGAGGATCAAAGAGTAAAATTTATATCAGATATGTTTTTAAAGTATTTGAAATGGAATTTAAAAATAAATCATAAATGGAAATATTATGGTTCGGCTCCAATATTAGATTAGAAAATGAAAGATAAAGAACTAAAAGCAGAATTATTCTTCCTGAAGTATATGAGTCTTTTAACTATAAGATTCGGTAGTTGTAATTGGCTCCAATTCGTAAAAAATAAAGAAGTAGTAATTTCATATTCAAAAGCAAAAAATCTTTTATTCATACAAGATGAAAATTTAGTTTCTGCTTTAATTAGTTATGATATAAAAGATGTCAATGTATTTGTTTGTCATATTATACTTAAGCATTTAAAATATGAAATGGTAGTTCGTGAAAGACCGATTTTTTATTATAACAATTTATCTATACGCCTATCTTCGATTCAAGCATAAATTATGTTAGACAAAGAATCATTCATAAAAGCTGAAAAGTTCTACTTGGAGTATCTTAGTACTTTGACTATAAAATTTAGTAGTTATGACTGGCTTCAATTTCGTAAGGGTGATAAAGTAATGATAGCTTATTCAAAAATACAAGAAACAATACTTATTCATGATGATAAATTCAGAAAGACTTTAAGTACTGTTTATAATATAAAAAACATTTATGAATTCACAGTAGAAATATTTAATAAACATCTTAGATACCAGATGGTATCAAAAAGACATAAAATAGAAACTATAAAAGATCGTTTCTCTCTTATTATAAAAGTAGAAGAATCTACTAATATATGAGCAAACTCCCCACAATTAATCAAAAGAAGATGAACCGGATTCTGTTAACTACAAATATCCGAGTGTCAAATGAAGAGAAAGTACGTAACAGTAAAAAAGGATATCTGGTAAGTTTCGATCCTAGCCCTGTAATTATAAACATGGAAACTGGTGAACAGGTTGAGTATACAAACCTTACTCCAGAAGAATATATTTCCTGTATCGAAGATAAACCTAAGCCAGATGAATATATACTAATCCTATAAGTATAATAGAGTAAGTATATTATTAAAACTTTTCTAATATATCTCATATAATTTTGGGTATTATTGTATGATTCGTTACCTTTACGTTTAATGATTAATTTACACAAAAATACGCTCAGTAAAACCTATATAAAATTGTTGGATGATATAAGTCATCTTATTAGTAGCAATTTAGATTATTCAAAATGTGTAAGACCTAAAAACTTCCCAACTGATATCAAAGTAGTACCATTTCATCTGGATGGTATAAAAGAAAACCATACCTTCTACTTATATTTTGTCAAACATGATATACAGATCACCATAATTTATTTACAATGTTATTATATTGCAAACTATCCGGCTACATTCAACTATAAAGATTTATACGAATGTCTCAAACAATTATACGTTTACATGAATGGAAAATGAAAGAGAAATACTAAGAGAGCAATTAATGTTAATCTTTGATCAGAAGGAAGATGTTGATACTGTATTATCAACGATCATAGATATGCAAAATATTGAACTTAATAATTGTGGCTACATACCATTTATTCTAAAAGACTTCTCTGAGTTTTTAAAAGAAAACGATTTCTTAATCCAAAAGAAACATCCTCAACATAAACCTGGTCAAGGATATTCTCCAGGGCCTTTTATCGAATATGATATTGATAAGGTTGTAAATGATTACATTAAAGAAAATGATATTTAAATGGATAGAATAACAGAAACTAGAGTATCATTTATTTATAAAAATGTTACTCACTATAGATTTGAAGAAGATGGTAAAATACAATGGACACTGCATCATGAAGCAAGTTATATTAGGCATAGAAAGTATCCTAACAGTGATAAATGGTATAAACCTATAGTAGGTAAAAGTCCTGCTGGATTTACACAAATCAATGAAGTAGAAGTTGAAACACCAGCCATAGAAATTAGTTATCAGGAACAATTATCAAAAGTAAAATAATCCATGGAAGAAACTACAGAAGATATTAACGAGAACATTATAATTACTGATTCGTTCATTGATAAGTTTAAATCTATTGCTCAGGATATAAAAACGTATCTTAATAGTACTGTTGATATAAGTAAATATAATGATCCTAATACTACAAGTATGCAGTTTATGGATCCTGAGCATATACAAGAAATTCTTGCTATAAGAAAGAGAATAAAAGTACTTGCTTCTAGTTTAGAAAATAAAAAGTACAGTGGTAAAGATATTAATTTTGTATTAGAACAAGAAAATTTAATTCCTGTACCTTTACCAGATAACTATAATAAATTGAATAGGTTATTCATTCGCCTTACAAACGATGAATTGATTAGTATGGTTCTGAACACTTCTTTTGATAAAAATCCTATTATTGATTTACTAGAAGATTATATTGTTAATAATTTTCAGGAAATTGTTTCAGATGTTATTGCAAAGCTTAGACTAGATTTTTTGAAATCGAGACAAATGTTATTACTTCCTAGTGAGTCATCAAAGATTAATAGAGAATTAGAGTATATTTCAGAAAGAATTAAGGCTTTATTTGGTGCCTCATTAAAAGATGGTAAATTGGTTCTTGATAATAAAGCTCATCTGAAACGATTAATAGACAATAATTTCACTATTATACTAATACCGGAAGATCATTTAATGATTTAACAGAAGAAGAATCTTTCCAAATAACTCAGGAAATAGATTGTATATTTAATAGAGTAGAAAAAATATTCGAAACAGAAGAGTTTTGTGATCTGTATATCTTCACTGAAGAAAACATTCAAAAAATAAAAACTATAATACAGCAATATGCTTAAATTTATAAGACAACTATTCTGTATACATGACTATGCGATCAAAAGAGAATTTCTTTTTAGTTATCCTAAAATGGATAGTCATGGTAAAATGTCTGATAGGATAGATTGGATATGTTGTAAAAAATGTAAGAAAGAGGATCATATAGCAAAATAAATTATGGAAGCTGTTAACATTAAAGAATATACTATTGCGGAAATGATTCAAGCCAGTTATACATTTGCTTCAGCATATACTTATGCTCAGAGTATTGATACTGATAGTTTGTTTGAACTTTTTGATAAGATAGAATATAAGGCCTTTGGATTTGGTGCTGTTCAATTATGGAAAGTTACCGATGAGCCTAAATGGGATTCTTGTTTAAGAAATGATTCATCCTGGAAAGAACAGAAGTTAGATTACTCCGGTAAAACTGCCAAACAGGCCCTTGAGAAATTATACGCCTGGTGTGTTTATAAAGGTTACTTACCAAATAAAACTTCTTTACTACCATCTTATACAGATGAAGAGCTTATAGATTATGTTGTTTTATCAGCGAGGAATTGGGACTCTAATGGAGAAGGCATTATTAATAATATTATTGTTATGTTTAACACTATAGTAGAATACTCCCTTGAACTTATCGAGAATGATAATATCATAGAATATAAATCATTATCTAAAAGTGATAAAGATACCCTTATGAATGAATCAGCAAATATCTCTAAAAGAATCTTTAAAATATTTGCTCAGGATATACTATCCAAAGATAGATTAATCACACTGTTAAAAAGAGGTTCTTTATATAACTCAATTGAATTAATTTAGCACTATTCTTTTTATAAACACACAAAAATATAAAAACTACTAATTATGAAAAATTACGCAATATTAAATACAGATTCAAATTTTGTTCCTATAGAGGTTAAACGATTATCTGATAATGTCATCTTTCGTGTGGGTGATTTAATAACTTTAGTCACTAATGGAAAGATAAAAGGTAAAATATTAAAGATGGTTAAAAGTGCCGTTCCTGACAACTTATCTATTGTTATAGAAAATCATTTAGATTCTGTTTATATTTTAAATGTTGTAGAACATGTTCAAGAAAATAATACTAAGCCTTTATTTAAATTTGCTTTAAGAGATAAAGTAATAATCAAATTGAAACAATCTGAGATGGTCCCGGTTGAAATCATAGGGTTTATCTGCGATGCAAAAATGTCAGAGTATGGTGGTAATAAATATAATATTAATATACATTTGGATTTTGATGATATGAATGATAAGAAAAAAGATGGTACTTTTGAATTTCAAGATATAGCTGAATGTCTAATATATCCCTATTTATAATAAAAATAAAATAAAAAATATATGAAAACAACATTAAGTCAAGAGGTACTATCTGATAAAATCATATCTATATGTTATGATTTGGTACTGTATATAAATAACTTCCCTCATATATCTGAGACAACTAAAAGAGAACTTCTAGATATTCAGGATAGACTGGAATATCTATCTAGTAGAATAGCGATAGAGGAATCCTCTAATAAAAAGGAACTAGGTATAAATATTTCAACTGAGACCGATGATTTTTATGGAAAACTTACTAGAAAAAAGCCAGAAGAGAATATTAAAACTTTTAGTGCTGGAACAGGTAAAAGTATGATAACTGAAGAGATTTTCGATAATGAGTCAAAGAAATTTGTCGTGGAAGGTGATCCTTATTCGAGGAAAGAGAAAGTTTGCGAAGAGAAAGAATACAAAGATAAAGAAAAATCTGGTGGTGAAGCTATTGGTAGCTTGGATAAAAAAATGGCTGAAAAAGATTCGGATAATTTTTACGGAAATCTTCGTTTTATTTCCCCTCATAAATGTCTATCAGACATAGAGAGTTTATTAGATGAAGATTTAATTATGAAATTAATTAAAGCAGAGTATGATTTATATTCTACTTTTGAACGTTTAAATTTTAGAGTCTCCGTAGAAAATAATTTTCTGTATAATTTCAAACAGATATTAGACAAAACTATGGAAACTATTAAGACTAAATTCTATAAGGATACAAACCATGTAAAATTATCGCATGATATGGTTAGTACTCTTAATAAAAACTTATATGTTCTTAGTGGTAGGATCATTAATTTATTCAGAGCAAAATTAAATGATTCGGGAACAAATTATAAAATAGATTATTATCAGTTACAAGATTTAGTCGGACGTAAATTTGAACAATAATATGGATAATCAAGAACAATTAAAAATCATACCTGTTAAAGAGTTCAGAGAACTCGGATATCTACAGGAATTGAACAGGCAGTTTCTACATCCTTTAGGTTTGGCTATCTCTATAATTCAATATGAGGATGGATCAGAAGGTCTTGGTGGTATATGGGATTATAGAAATGATCCCGAAGGTATCATCTATGACATTAATAATTCTGAATCGGAGCGTAAAGAGAGATTTCTTAAAAACAAGAAGTTTATCCAGGAGCAATTCGATAAGTATTCTCCTGAAAGAGAAAAGCTGTTTGGTACAAATATAGAACCAATTGAATAGATATGCCTAAATGTTTCTATTGTGGAAGGTTCCTGAATCCAATTAAATCTGGAATCATAGCTAAAGAGATTTATAGTATGTTCTCTATTGAAGAGGTTATATACTACCATAAAAATTGTAAAAAGAAAGATGAAAGATAGTAATTCGCTAACTATTGTTGAAGCAAACAGAGTTATTGGTACCTTCCTTAACTTTAAACCGGCGATAGAGTATGATGTTGTAAGTGATAAGGGCAATCATGCTTATAGTGCTGATCCTATTATTTACTCTCATCCTGTATCAATGAAAGCAGAATGTGAGAGATGGTTATCGGAACAATTGATAGATTATCCAGAGGGTTGGATTGCTAAAGGTAGTTATTCGGTTCAGCCCTCAGAGTACTATCCTAATTTTCATAGTGATTGGAATCATCTTATGAATGCTGTTAAGACATTAGAATTACGTGGTGTTACTGTTAATATTACTACTGATATAAATGCTACATGGAAAGAGTTATTACAAAAATGTTTACATTATAATAAATTAAAATAATAAATCATGCTACAGAAAACAAAAGATTTCGTTTACAATATTGGATACAAGGAATTGTGTCAGCTCGAAGAATTATCAGAATTGAATATGGAAAAGAGTCTAAGGACCTCTCATGTTTACACAATAAACTTCAAGGAAGCTTCCATCAGTAGTTCTTATACGGATAAGACACATTTCGATGGTTTAACTGAGAAATTATTCCTGGAGATATTAAATAGTTAATTATGGATAAAGAAGAGATGATGTCACCTAAAGAGTGGCACAATAAAAAGTTTCCGTTTGAATCAAATAAAGATTTATATCATGAGTATGAAGAGATTCCTACTGCTCCTATCTGGGATGATATCATGATTGTAAAGTATGCTGCTTACTATGCTAAATTTAGACAACGATGTGTTCAATTAACATAGAGGAGGCTAAGATTATTATTGAGGCTATAGAACAATATAATCATATAAATGGGTTTATTGTTCCAGACGTGAAAGATCTGCGTGATAAATTTGATTCTAACAATTCAATATATTTCTACTAATGAGAAAAACTACTACACAGGTACCATTAACCTTTCAGCATGTTGTTGATACTGACATGACTTTAGAGGATGTTGTTAAATATTACGAACCTGGGATCAGTGATGATGCTGTGGATAAAGTATTTGAATCTGTTAATACGCAATTGTATCTTAATCGTAGATATTTTCCTAGCTTTCAGTTAGTGTTTAATTACATTGGTTTCCACTATAACGTTTTTCATTAATGGATGAATTAAAAGATTTACCTCTTGGCCGGTTATACTGTGATATTCTTACCGTAGTAAAACCTATGGTCAAGAGTTCTCATCATATCAATCTTGATGAGAATACCAGTATTGATTATCAATTGTATACACAAAATACCTTTAATGATTTAGTAATAAGCTATGAAACAAAGAATCGTTTAACTTATCCAGATAGAGTTTCTATATATCTTTATCTAAAACGTAATGATAATATGATAAATATAAATGTATATGAAACAGATTCTAACAATAATATGTTTTATAAGGATACTTATCTTAGTAAACATGCTAAGCTCATTCATTGTTTCTTTAACGAAATCATTAAACAATACGGATTAAAAAATGCTTATAAGTGATTTAGTTCTTGGGAGTATTTATATTCGTATTCTTGATAAAGCTAAGGATATTGTAGAAGAGTCTTGTGTATTTAAATATAAGAACTACATTCTAAAATTTGACCGTTTTTATATAAATTTAACCATCTATTTTTATTATGACAATCTTTGTTTTCGTATAATGGGAGTCCATGGTGGTGGATCTGGTGTAATCAAGATAATGGAAAAAACAGTTTATGATTATTCAAAAGTTTGTTATTACAGTCATGTAACATCTTGCGAATATAAAGAAGTCGATTATAATACTATTGAACATGCTAAGATTATATGGTATGCATTTAAACAAATCATTAATAATTTAAATATAGATCTCTAAATGATAAAGTTTAAAAACCTTCCGTTAGGTAGTGTTTACACTGATATTCTTGCTAAGGTTGATAGTATTCATATAGATGTTTTCAACAAAGAAAGTTTTTTTGAAAATACAGCATATCAAATGGAGATTGATGGTTTTAATTTAGAATTTAAATATATTCAAATCTATTTTTATTATCAAAATATTTGTATCCGTATATCAAATGATGGTATAAATATTACAGAAAAGTTTGATAATAAAAATGATAAACCTTATTTTTACAAAAATAAGACCTGGTATAAAAAAGCTAATTATAGAT
>Ga0210410_10001336_pt1 | contig 23469 bp, 15 predicted proteins | sample IncBWC4MmetaG_FD_161058 | JGI IMG/M metagenome (GOLD analysis project Ga0210410, IMG submission 161058) | Forest soil microbial communities from Barre Woods Harvard Forest LTER site, Petersham, Massachusetts, United States - Inc-BW-C-4-M | ecosystem: Environmental > Terrestrial > Soil >... | reverse complement strand
TGCCCCACGCCTGAAAGGTGCTCGCTGCCTTCAGACCTGCGAACAGGATGCGAATACGGTCTCTTCTCAGGGATGGTTTGGGTCAATCTTGAGGGAGGCGAACAAAAGGGTCTTGCTGCTCGGCGTCTGGCTGCCGCCGCCCGCCTCCACAGTAACAAACACTGCATCGATTTGCGCTAAGGCGGTGGGGTCATCACACTTTAAAACCCAGCGCTTATTCGCGCCGTTGTCCTCGAAGAAAACGCCGAGATTGACAGCGTGTTGTCGGTCTGGCCCCCGTCTGCCCCACGCCTGAAAGGTGCTCGCTGCCTTCAGACCTGGCTGACGGTCCAAGTCATACGCATAGAAAACGAGAGACTTTCCTCGGGTGTAAAAAACTCTTCCGTATGGCTTCTTCGTTTCCCCGGTCTCAGCCACGTCGTACACTTCGGTGATGTAGAGATCGCGGGCACCCATCACCTCGCGTATGTCGCGATCGTGTGCGAGTAGTTCATCTCTTTCTTGGACTTCATTCTCGCGATCCTCAAGCTGGCGGGTCAGATCACTAACCTTGGCCTCGGCAGTCCTTGCGATTTCAGCATCACGCGCCGACTGCTGTACAAACGCGGTGAGCTTTTGCTCCAGAACCTTCGATGTGGTCTGCGCGTTCTCCAACTTCCCGGCAAGCTCGGCGCGCTCATTGCTGAGTCTTTGAATGCCCGATTCGCCCGTTTGGACATCGTCTCGCAGCCGAACTTCTGCTGCTTTGATTTCGGATATTTCAACAGCCTGGTGCGACAACTTGCTTCGCAGCTGAGCAATTAATTGGTCTCGTTGGGCAATCTGGCTGCGTACTTCTTCGCGGTCATGACCGGCGTCAGCTAATTGCTCTTCCAGCGAGGGGCTAACATGAGTCGGTTCTTGTGCAAGCGACGGGGCTGGCGAAGTAGTTGTCGCTCGATCGCTGACACTGGCTATGCCCAGTCGGTAGGCAAACAGCGCGAGGGCTGCGAATACTAGAATTCCCGCAGCATACAACGCCCAAACGTCGTGCCAGTTGGTCGAGAACGGATACTTGAACGGGAATAGGGAATGCGGCTCGGCGACTCCATGATCACCAAAACGTTGTTCTCGCTGCAGTCGAGAGAACAATTTAGATTCCGCCAGCTCTGGCGACCAGTTCACGTCGTCACCCTCGATCCCTTGTTCAAACTGCTCTGCAGCAAGAACGGGAAAGACTGTATCAACGAGCTGATCGAACTGACTTCTCGCTTCCCGACAAGGCAGGCAGAGGCGAAGATGCTCCTGTAGCCTCTCTTGCTCCGATTCTGTCAGTTCCCCAGTGGCGGCAAACGCGCAGAGCTTCTCGTACTCCTCATGAGCACTCGGGGAAAGCGGTTCGTTCCGTCGAAAAATGGAAAAGAGGCTCAAGTTCTTGAGCCTCCTGGTGTCTCGGCAAGAAACATGAGGCGACGCAGCTTGTCCAAACCTCGGAAATAGTGATTCTTGATGTTGCCTCTGGTTTGCCCGAGTTTCGCGGCAATCTCTTCCAATGTGTAGCCGTCCACAAAATAGAGACGTAGCGTTTGCCGCTGGTTCTCTGACAACTCGGAAAAAAACTTCGCAAGATTTCCATTGTTAAGATTCGTATCGATAAACTCGTCAAGCTGGTGCGTATGGGTTTGCGAATCGGCCAAGTGGCTCGCAGCGGCGTCAATGTCGAGCCGAGTGTAGAAGTGCCGAGAACTCAAATACCGCCGCCTAGAAATCGCACGACAAACGGTCATTCTAAAAATCCAGAACCGCACCGGGCTCTTCGAGCTGTCATAAGTCCTGCAGAGACGGTAGATCGATATGAAAATGTCTTGAAGCAAATCATCCGCCTCTGACCAATCTCGCAAAACCCTGAACGCGATGCGGCGAACGGTACGGCCATAGCGCCGAAAAAGAAATCCCAAAGCTTCATTGTCGCCCTCGCAAATATGGGCCATCAAAACTTCGTCCGACTGTTCCGACCTCAACGTCAAATCCTCGGACGGAGCATTGCCATTCTGTTTTGCTTTCCCGTTTAAGAGAGAGGTCAATCGAAATGTCGCTAAGGAGGTCAAGGCCTTCGAAATCTTGAGCTGATGATATAGCGAGACACCTTTCGGAAGAAGATACAACAGTTCTTCCCAGCGTCAGCGCTATTTCTCCTGACAAGCTGAGAAAAATATTTTTGAAGAGTGGTGATACCAAAAGCATGTTCATTTGCGTATACCAAAGATTTGAGGGTTCGTACGACTGATCTGGCGCCGTAATCGTTCCATGCCTCGAAAAGAGTGCTGCTTGATACGTCTCTTGGACTGCCCCAGCATCTCGGCGGTCTCTTCGAGCGTGTAGCCCTCTATAAAGTGCAAACGAAGCGTTCGCTGTTGATTTTCAGAAAGGCCTTCAAACATTCTTTGGAGATCGAAGGTTGCAAGACGCTGGTCAATTGAGCTGCCGAACCGGTTGGAAGGAGAACTCAAGCTTTGGCTAGTTTTGTCATCGTCGTCGTCGAGATCAACACGCGTATAGAACTGCCTAGAGGTCAAGTATCGCCGTCTGCTGATTGACCGGCGGTACGTCATTTGAACAATCCAGAACACTGCCGATGACTTGGACTTATCAAACGTTCCGCAGAGCCGGTTGATCAGCACAAAGACATCCTGGGCCATATCATCTGCTTCCACTGAATCTCGGAGGACTCTATATGCGATCCCACGGATGAGTCGAGCATGCCGACGAAAAAGGCAGGCCAAAGCCTCTTTGTCACCTTCGCAAAGGCGCGTGATTAAATCTTCGTCCGATGTGTGATCTGACAACAACAATTGCTTGGGCGCGAGTTCCGTGCGGGGGGAACCGCTCGGTATCGCAAGGAATGGAGTCGGAAATACATCCGTAGAGCTGGCCACGCAAACTAATACGCACAGACGGACCGCTTGGTATCAAGTAATGACGACCTTAATTTCGGCTGCTACTGGGGCTTCTTCCGTTGCGCGGTAGCGGTGCGCTATCCCTAACAAGAGGTGAATAAAAAACCATGATCGAAACGATATGTTCGTGGCCAAGTGTCCGACTTCGCCACAAAGCTGCTCCGTTGCTGAAGGAGCGAGAGGAATATCTCTCACACCTATTGCAGCAGGGATTCTGTCGAGAGGCCTTAAGGTCGAAAGCGGCATACCTAATCCATATAGTGCGTGTCATGAACATGCATTCAATGCGCATCGTTTCTCAAACCGAAATCGCAAGCGCCGGGCAATCATGGGCAACATATGAAGGGCCGTTTCGAAAGAACTTGAGACTCGGTGGATCGTCAAAGGTCTTCCTTCAGGTTGCACAGGCGTGGCTGCGCTTCCACGGACAATTGGAAACTTCGCCGCCGAATCGCTTCGATCGAGTGATCACGGAATTTTGTAATGCGATGCGCTCCGTCCGAGGATTGGCTCCCGATACTGTGCGTAACTATAGCTCACGGGCATTTGGATTTCTGAAGTGGTTCGGTGAAAGATACGAAAGCGTTGAAAAAGTTTCTTTAATCCATGTTGATGATTTCCTCGCTTGCAAACGTGCGGCAGGCTGGTCGATTCGAACGATTGCTACGCAATGCCAAGCCTTGCGCTCCTTCTTTCGGTATGCAGAAACGCGAGGTTGGTGTGCTCCCGGCCTGGCATTGGGAATTCGCAGTCCGCGAATTCCGAAGTACGACGGTCAGCCTAAGGCTCCAGCGTGGTCCGAAGTCCGTAGGTTGATCGAATCGGCCAATGGATCCTCACCAAATGATCTTCGAGCCAAGGCAATTCTCTTGCTATTTGCGATCTACGGACTCCGTAGCAGCGAAGTATCAGGCCTTCAACTGAGCGATTTCGATTGGCGCAACGAGATCTTCAGCGTGAGGCGAGCCAAGCGAGGCGGAGTCCAGCAATATCCGATTCAGTACGAAGTCGGAGAGGCGATCATCCAGTATCTGCGGAGGGGAAGGAAACGGTGTTCCAGCCGTCACGTATTTCTGTCCAGCTACCCACCATATGGCCCTATTCTTCAGGGACCCATGTGGCAAATCGTCGGCACGCGAATGCGTCGGTTGGGCATTCAACTGGAACACGTCGGCCCGCACTCACTTCGACATGTCTGTGCCACCCGCTTGCTTCAGAAGGGCGCATCTCTCCAAGAGATTGCCGATTTCCTCGGTCACCGTAATATCAAGTCAATTGGGATTTATGCCCGATATGACATCCGGTCGCTTCGTAAAGTCGCGGCTTTCAGTCTGACGGGTCTACGATGAAGCTACGAGACGGAGTTCACGTCTATATAGATGGGAAACGGAACGGCGGAGCCGCTTATGCGAAGGGGGGTCAGACTCTTTCCGCATTCTGCAGACACGCAGGCAATGTGGAGCTCAGCAACATCACGGAGCACAGAGTCGCTTCATTCCTCGATAGGTCACAAACGTCAGCAGTCACGCGGCAACAGAAATACAACCTCCTGCGTAACTTCTTTTTGTTCTGGGTGGCGCGGGAGGCGCTGCGCGCGGCTCCCATGCCTCCACCGCGTCCACCAATCACCTCAACGTTTGTTCCGTACATTTATTCCCGGTCCCAGATTCGTCGTCTGCTGGGCAAAGCTCGAGTCTCTCAGAAACCCGAGGCTTGCCAGATTGACGCACCGACTCTCCGGGCCTTTCTCTTGTTTCTTTATGGGACGGGCGCCCTGGTAGGCGAGGCCTGCAGGTTGCGACGTGAGGACGTGAATCTTAAGAAGAGACGGATGACGATTCGTAGTAATCGGTTCAACCGTTCGAGAGAAGTTCCAATCGGTCCCGACTTGTACAAGGTTTTACGACGATATCACATCACTAAACACCGGAATTGCCAGATGAAGGCACCGCAGTTCTTTCTGAACAAAGAGGGAAATCCGCTAAATGAGCGTACGCTAGCGGCGACATTTCAACGGCTTCGTCGAATCGCCGGGGTTACCCGCACTGATGGCGCGCTCTACCAGCCTCGACTTCACGACTTCAGGCACACGTTTGCAGTACATCGATTAAGTGCGTGGATCAAACACGGTGCTGACTTAAACAGATTGATCCCTGCGTTATCGGCCTACATAGGGCAGGTTGGTCTGGGCTCGACATATCGCTACTTAAGTCTGACGCCAGAGCGATTTCGCGCTCAACTCGACAAGTTAAGCCCTCGGCGCGGCAAGAAACGATGGCGCGATAATCCGGCGCTCATAAAATTCCTAGCAGAGCTGTGAAGTCGCTTTCCGTCGCGCTGTGGGAAGATACAGTTCTGCGCCGGCTCGGCGTGCAGCCAGTGGCAGGTCACTTTCGTTAGTCCCGGCCCCAAACGCAGCTTTCTTAAGTCGTGATTCCGGCACGGCAAAAGCGCAAAAGCATAGACCCGAGGGTCAACGGTAATTGCTGCCACTCGTACTCAGAGCGGGCATTGTTCTTCAGTGAGCTTGGGCTCTTCGGCTGCTATTTCAGAGACCCGCCTTAAATCGTTTTTTAGCGAATTCGTCACAGTTACCCTGCGTGGGAGTCGGTGAAGGACAATCCCATTCCGCTGTAACTTCGCCGGTTATTTCAGGGTGCAGCTTCTTGTATTCTTCGATAGCGATGATTTCGTTCACAGCGCAGAGCTTGTCAACGTGTTTGCCATCGACGTAGATGTCGAACACTCCAGCTTTATTTTTCTTAGGCTTGCGTTTCGTCGCCATACATCCACCTCGTCTGGTGTCAGTATGTACCGAGCGACAAGCGTGCAGGTACGTTATGGATGTAATTACCCATCTCTGACTTGATCGAGTCTGGTCTCAGTATCGGCTCTCTTGGCTTGACGATCCCAGTCTTCGGCGATACGTTCAAGTAGAGTCTTCGTCCGCGGCCAGTTCCGAGCAGCGTCGGCCCAATCGCGATACTGCTTCGCCAAGTCACGCTCTTGGTTTCCGCCATCATACAATCCCTTTCCAAACGCTCCGCGCTGGTTGAATCGGGAGATCATAATCCCCTTTTCGATTTCATCCGCTGCCAATTCCCCGATCAAATCTCGAATCTTCTTCGTCGGCCATGCGCCATCGTCAGAATCTGCAGGGGCATAGGCTAGGACCTGGCCAATTTGCTGGTCGGTAATAACTGTTCGATCGGCCTCTTTGGCGAGATTCCGCACCTCGGTGATCCATCTACGAAGGTGATCGATATCCCCTGCTACGCCCGAGAACCCCGGCACCGTTCGCATCGACTGAAGCACTTGATAGCCAAGCCTCGCCCGCAGCTTCCGCTCATCTGTGATCAGTTCTTTGGGGCCTGACGCAGGAGAAAAAGCGTCGCAAATGATTTTGACAAAGAACTCAGGTGAACCAGCAAGCATTTGGTTCAGAGCAAGTGGCTCGGCTTCAAATTCGAGCAGCGGGAGATATTCATATTCGAGAGCAGCAATCTGGGCAAGGTCTGCATCTCTGCGTTGCTGCAGAGCTTGAATCATGTGTACAAGTTGGTAGTGAATACGCTGCAACTTTGAGGGGGTAGCGTTTAGCTCGCCGATTAGGCCATGCAGTGTTTCAATGCATTGCGATGTGGAGAGCGTTGTTTCGTCGTACCCAATCATGTCTAGGATCGCACTGAATCGTCCAATTTCGGAATACTTGCCGAACGCAAACAATAGTTCTTCCTGCGAAGATGGCTTAAAAGCCCACTTGCGCTTCCAATACTCTGTCTCAGCTTCCGGCGAGACTTTCGCAACGATATCCCAAGTCTGAGGATTATCTGGCCATCGAAAGAACAGATTGGCAGCGGTATCGGGACCCAGAGTGGATGCGAGCCGCACCATCCAATCGTCCCATTCCGCGCCGTGCGACTGGTGGCCCATTGCAGACAGCGCGATCGCGAAGTCGATATTGACTGAGGATTCATGGTGCAGGCCAGCTTCGAGAATCTCTTTTAACAACTCCAGGGAATCTGTGGCTTGTGCGACGGCGACACCCACGAAGTGTGGTAGCTTCGCAGCCTTCGCCAGCTCCAAAACAGGCGCAATTCCGCGGCGGTTAAGCAGTTCGCGAACTGCATGCGCACGATCACGGTTTGCCTCCTCTATATAGTCTTGGCCTTTAGGCATTCCCCCTCTAGGTGCGTAGTCGTTGAACAGCCATAAGATTTGCCTTACTGGATCGCGCGGTTCTATCTCTTTACAGACCTTCTCAATTGACCCCAGCTGATCTTCGCCCATTGCCCAGTTTGCTTCCTGGAAATTCCGGTGTTTCTGTACCAAGTCACGCAGTTCGGTCCACAGCTTAAAAACCTCCTCCTCAGAGCTCGCACCTTCGACTGAGGCTTTCATCGCGGTCAGAGCACGCTCCCGTGTAGGGGGACTCAGGTGAGGCAATCGCTCAACGAGTGCCGAAAGCGCGGATATGTCCGTCCCCGCAAGTTCTACCACCAGATCTCCGTAGCGTTGGAAGGCAGTGTTTGCGTCGCCGTATGTAACTGGCTTAACTTGAGCGTCACCGAAGCCCTTCAAGCGTGGTTTGGCAGTCGAGGTGGAATGATCGGATGGTGTGGGCAAAAGAGCTGTAGCTAGCTCCAGGCCCGTTTTCCTAGATGCTAAGCATATAGAGCGACAGACAGCAGTGCGTTCTTCGAGTGATGCGTAAGTGTTGGGCCGCCACGCTAGGAATATCTCGCGCAGGCTATGCAGTGGGCGATTCGTGGTTGACCCTCCCGGATCGTGATCTGCGAGTTTCATCAGTATGGATGCCGCTCGATGCAGATGCTTCGGGCTCCAGGCCATTGTCTCCAGCGCCCACAGCATGTAGGTGTGCGGACTGAAGGAACTCAAGAATGAGTGGTCTTTCCTGTCGCGGAAAATGATAGGTGTCCAGACGGCACCGTCACCCCCGAGCACGCGTTCGAGGGCGGATGCCAAAGGGAGTGGCGCTGCCTCCGCCAGTATTGGGAGCTCAGACTTCAGACTTGCGATCAACCGGATGTCCTGCGCAAGGTCGGGCAACGATCCCATTATGTCGTCCACAAACTGCTCCGGACTTGCTCCGATTACCTTGAATTTGGCTGCCTCGTGAAGACCTGAAATAAGAAGAAGGCTTCTGGCGAGACCACGCCGAATCCATTCGGAATGGTTGAAGTCCGCTCCCCTTGTGGGGATTATGGGCCGTTTATCCTCCGGCACCTCAAGTGTGAGGTCCTTTTCTCCTAATACATCCATGCACACATCGCGCAATCGCTGCTGGGTCGCGGTGTCGATCAGGGAACCCAAGAGAGTGAAAGCGTCGGTCGGGGAGCGCAGTGTCCAGACCGCTCCATCAAGATCGATCGGCGGGTCGGCCATGGATGCGAATTTGCGTGCTGACGCGTCTATGTTCTCATAGCGGGTATTGCACAGCTTTTCCATTGCAGCCCGGTCGTATTCGTTCTGCGCGTGCCAGCCACCAGCTAGCACAAACGGCACTAGGGTAGAATCACGGTGCCATTCTGGCGGATTTGCGATCACGCTTGCATTGAGCCGGGACAGCACTGTTACACTCCTGCCGCAGCGTGTAGCCAAGCGGAATGATTCTTCGTCGTCGAGCCCCATAGACTTCAGACCCGCAGCGAAATCCCTCGTATTCATCCGGTCAAGTAGCTCAGCCTCTCCAGCTCGGTCGTCGCTCCCGAGGGCTAGTGTCACTTGGCTCGTTCTCGCGAGCGCCGGTCCAACTCTCGCTGCTGTCGGTGTGAGGATGAAGTTGAACCTGTTCGTAGCTGGGAGGATCTGCGCGATTTCGGGCGCCTCGATGACGAGCGTTTTCGAGACGAGGAAAGCGGAGGTCTCTGGATCTGCTTTCATTATCGACGCGGCCATAAAGGCGATGGCTTCGGAAGCTGAATCGGCCTGCCATTTGCTGATGCCTTTCAGTCCTTCGCTCAGCGATTGACACAGGCGCTTTGCCTTTTCCTCGCGTCCTGCAAGGAGTAGGTCTTCTTTCAGAATGGGATCGAAGTTCAGTCGGTATTCGTCCCAAAACTCCGGAATTGTCCTAATGCCAGTTGGCGGGATGATGCTGAGGTCCTTGGCCAGCGCGAGAGAAACGGCGGGACACGCCGCGAGCCACAATTCAAGGGAAGTCGCGTCCAGCGCGCGCACCTTCAGCCATCCCCCGGAAGCGTGTGCTTCCTCCCATTTTTCCGGTCCTCCATCCCATATCCGTGAAGTAACAAAGGTAAATGTTCTTTTTGCGCGGTCCTCCGCACTCATCGCGTCCGTCCGTTTTTTGAAATCGTCAGAGGCCTTTCGCTCGTAATTCTCTCCCGTTCCGAACTCCCAAATAGAAGTGCCGTCAGGAACAAATATGGTCCCAGTCGCAACTTCGGCGACACCGTCGAAACCGTGCGTCTGAGATGCATCTCCAGAGGGAAAACGGTAGGACTGCAGTGTTGGGCAAGAGGAACGGATAAGAGACGCAACCACACCGGGCAGATTCGCTCTGGCTGTAAGCGACCTAGACCACGCCTCCAGGTCGGATGCTTTAATGAGGTTCATTCCAGGCATGTCTGTCGTTTACCTCTATGGAATGATAGTCCGGCACGGCCCAGAGCGAACAGACGTACGTAACGACGATCTAGGCTGCCCTCGGCAGGATAGAAACATTGACCAGAACGCGGCGTTCTCCGTAGCCGCGTGGCCCCGTCGTGCCGACCTCGACGGGATAATTTCGAATTTTTTCACCCAGCGCTTAATCCCGGGTGAACCAGAAATCGAGGGCTGCAATTTCTAGTGTGGTTTGAGGGAAAAGGAAATACCAACCGAATCTTGGATCAAGCCGCGCACGTGGGACTTGCGCGATGGCTTTTTGGTTGATGTGGTCGGCTGCACGTTGCGCGTGTCCGGGTAATGGGTTTCAGTTTTGGGCTTGAAGTACGAGAATAGATGCGGGGGTTGATGTATCGAATGTTTGAGATCACCGCTGACGACGTTGCGCGGCTCGATGACGCAAAACTTCGCGCTGTTATTGCGCGCTTATGTGAGGCGGAACTCCAACAACGCGGACTGAGCCCGTCATGCGTCACATGGGGCGGCGATCAAGATGCAGCCGATGGCGGGATTGATGTCCGCGTCGCCCTTCCGCCCGGCTCCAAAATAGACGGATTCATTCCGCGCCCAGCAACCGGCTTTCAAGTCAAACAACAAGACATGCCTCGCCGCGAGATTCTCGATGAGATGCACCCCGACGGCGTGCTACGGCCCTCGATACAATCCCTCGCTGAACAGTTCGGCGCATACATCATTGTCAGCTCACAGGGATCAACGAGTGACTCTGCACTGACGAGCCGTCGCGACGCCATGACAGAGGCGATGCAGAATTGTCCGAACGCAAATCAGCTATTGCTGGACTTCTACGACCGCACACGCATCGCAACCTGGATCCGATCTCATCATGGACTAATTCCGTGGGTGCGAGAGCAAGTCGGCCGCCCTATTGCCGGATGGCATTCTTACGGTTCGTGGGCGTACGCACCTGAACCGGTCACTTCCGAGTACTTGTTCGATGACAAACTCCGGATTCATCCAAGCAAACGCGACACCGACACTGGAGTGTCAGCCCTCGAAGGTATTCGGCAGATGCGTGACCGGTTGCGAGAACCACAAAGCATCGTTCGACTGGTCGGCCTGTCGGGTGTTGGAAAAACACGACTCATCCAAGCCCTTTTCGATGACCGCGTCGGCATGCATTGCCTTGACCCGTCGTTTGCCATCTACACGAACATGGCGGACAGCCCCGATCCGCAACCCACAGGGCTGGCCTCGGAGTTGGTTGCCGCGGGGACACCGGCGATTCTCGTGGTCGATAACTGCGCAGCTGAACTGCACCAGCGTCTTTCGGAGGTGTGTCGACAAGAGCATAGCAAGTTGAGCGTGATCACTGTGGAGTACGACATTCGAGAGGATGAGCCCGAAGGGACGGAAATCTTCATTCTGGATACATCCTCACCGGAGTTGATCGAAAAGCTGGTTCGGCGACGCTTCCAAGCCATCTCACAAATCGACGCGCGTACCATTGCTGAATTCTCTGGGGGCAACGCTCGCATCGCACTCGGGCTCGCTGCAACAATCGAGCGAAATGGAACCGTAGCCGGCTTGACCGACGAACAGTTGTTCCACCGACTTTTTCTCCAACGACATGAGCATGACGAGTCACTGTATCTGGTCGCGCAAGCATGCTCACTGGTGTACTCCTTTCATGGAGTAGACGTCTCAGCCGGGGACGACGCTGAACTCATCCACCTCGGAGCGATGATTGGAAGGACAGCGCAGGACATCTTTCTTCACGTCGCCGAACTACAGCGACGCGATCTCGTGCAGCAGCGCAGTGTCTGGCGTGCGATACTGCCGCAGGCAATCGCGAATCGCCTCGCTGCTAGGGCACTCCAAAACATCCCTTATGCAGCCATCCACGAGCACTTGATAAGGACAGCGTCCGGCCGTCTGATGACCTCCTTTTCGCGTCGATTGGGGTTTCTACATGCGAGCAAGGAGGCAAGGACGATCGTCAAGGAGTGGCTTGGGGCGGGCGGACTGCTAGAGGATGTCTCAAACTTCAATGAACTGGGCAAGGCGATGTTCAGGAACGTTGCGCCTGTCGTGCCAGAGGACGTACTCTCAGCCCTGGAACGCACGTCTGCACAACATCCAACTGCCGTTGAACAATACCTTGACCTCCTGCGGTCACTCGCATACGAGCCTACTAACTTCGAGCGATGCGCCACATTAATGGCATCCGTCTTGGTAGCTAGCAGTCACGGCGAGCAGTCACACGCACGGCGAGTCTTTACCTCCCTTTTTCAACTCTGTTTGTCTGGGACCCATGCATCAATCAAGCAGCGACTCGGAGTGCTCAAATCGCTACTAGTTTCTTGGGATGCGAAGCGACGCGCGCTCGGCATTGCTGGCCTGAAGGCTGCGCTGGAGGCCTGGCGGTTCGAATCCGTTAACAACTTCGATTTTGGTGCGCGTCCCCGGGACTTCGGCTACTGGCCACGCACTGAGCATGACGTGCGGCACTGGTTCACGGAAGTCCTCGAACTCATTGAATGGCTGCAGCGGGATGATTGTCCCGCTGGGCCGGACGCCCGTGCTGCGCTAGCGGAAAGCTTCCGTGGTCTCTGGCATAGAGGGGGCGTCCACAACGAACTTGCAACTTTGGCTCGCAAGATCACCAGGTTGCGCTTCTGGCCGGAGGGTTGGCTTGCCGTACGGCAGACACTCGACTTCGATGGCAAGGGAATGGAGCCGGAGCGCGTCGCACACCTCGTCGGGATCGAACAGGATTTGCGACCGACAGACCTCTCCCAAAAGGTGCGATCCATCGTATTGTCGACACGACTTCAGGGTATCGACTTTGAGGATTTTGACGAGCACGCGGGCGAGGATATATCGATAAGAATGCAGCGAGCCGAAGCGCTTGCCAAACAACTTGGGGAGGCAGTCGCGACCGAAGAATCAACGCTTGCATCATTGCTTCCAGCGCTGGTCAGTAGCGATGGAAGGCTCTGGTCATTCGGCGAGGGTCTGCTTGATGGCACGCCGAATATCGCAGCGCTATGGGACCGCCTTGTCGCTGCGCTCGCTGCAACGGAAGAACGCCAACGCAAACCCCAAGTGCTTCGGGGCTTTCTCCGCGCACTACACGCGAAGGATCCGGCACTCGCCGCTGCTCTACTAGATAGCACCGTGGAGCACGAGACTTTGGGCTACTGGTACCCGTTTCTCCAGGTAGCAATTGCTTTTGATAAGGAGGATGTTGCTCGACTGAAGCGCTCGCTTGCGCTCGGCAAGGCTCCATCGGACATGTTCAGACATCTTGCGTATGGTCGAGCGACCGACCCTATTCCTCCCGCTGATTTCAAAGAGATCGTGTTGATGATTGCTGGGCTGAAGGGAGGGCACGATACCGCCATCGACATACTGCACATGCGCTTGCACTCAGGTAAGGACAACGGAGAGCGGATCACGCAAGAACTTGCGGATGCTGGATGCGAGCTATTGTGCCAGATCAGCTTCACATCCAAGAACGATAGCGAGGATTATCGGATCGGAGAAATCGCAAAGTGTTGCCTTGCTGGTGATCACGGCGTATCAGTAGCAACAGACCTTTGCGCCAAGCTTAAAGCCGCTGTTGCCTCGCACAAATCCCACGTGTTTTACCATGACGACCTTTTGGATGGATTATTCAACGCCCAACCGATTGCTACGCTTGAGGCGCTTTGCGGTGGCGAAGCTCAGCAACTCAATCTTGGCATCAAGGTGCTGCACGATCTGAGAAGTCGCAAATTCCCGTTGGCGGCTGTGCCTGAGACGGAATTGCTGGAGTGGTGCGATCGAGAGCCAAGGAGCAGATATATCGGACTCGCACGTGTCATCCCTGTCTTTGAGCAGGCCAAGGACAACCTTCCGAAATGGACTAGCATGGCGCTACGATTCTTAGAGCGCGCGCCAGACCCGGCTGCAGTGCTCCAACAGTTCGTACGCCAATTCATGCCGTCGGGAGGATGGACGGGCTCACTCGCCGCAATTCTGGAGTCTAATGCCACACTCCTTGACCAGCTCGACGAATATCCGGCGCTATTGGGCGCCGTGGCAGATGAAAAGGAACGACTGCGCGAATGGATAAACGGAGAACGAGCGCAAGAAAACAAATTGGACCGAGAGCGCGATGAGCGCTTCGAGTAATTCGCTATGATGAGATGTCTGGGCTCTTGATGTTTAGGCGAGACCTATCCTGCATTGTGCCCTTGTTCTTGTTCGGCAGGGCCTCCCCACTCAGCAGAATCAGGTTCGATTCGGTCGCAAGGTCGCGGTTAGCGACCTGACAGCATGGACTACACAGGAACAGCGTCCTAAATCTCTCTTGACGGGTCGTGACCTGAATCTGGTCGCTTCTTGAGAACTCACGTTGGACCCTCGCGATACGCCGCATAACACGGTCAAAGCCATACGGGGGTTAGCCTGAAGCGAGATCGGCAAGGTCCAGAAACTGCGGGTCCGAGTTGCGATCAAGCGCCCACCATCAATAGGTGGAGTGGAGGATGGTACATGGCTCGTATGACGAAGACCGCGCGCCTCTGTAGACTATTGATTCTGCGAACAAATCGGTAGTGGACTAGATATCCTAGAATTGGGATAATCGGATGGCAAGACTAACGAACGTTCCCGGTGAAAAGCCCCTGTTTTGGGTCGGGTCAGCAAAGCGCGACTTGCTGGCATTTCCAGAAGCCGTTAAATATGAGATGGGTGTTGCTTTGAGCGTCGCACAGTTTGGTGGAAAACATCCGAAAGCGAAGCCTTGGAAAGGTGAAGGCTCGGGGGTCCTGGAGATTGTGGGAGACCATCGAGGCGACACTTATCGGGCAGTGTACACAATAAGATTCGAGAAGGTTGTCTACGTTTTGCATGCGTTCCAGAAGAAATCAACGAAAGGCATAAAAACCTCCCAAACCGACGTTGAGACGATATCTCGTCGGCTGAAAGCAGCATTCGAGGATTATGAGGCGCGATATGGGAAGGGACACAAATAGCGAAGTTGTCGTAAAAAGCTCGGGGAACGTGTTTGCAGATCTTGGTCTGCAGGACGCCGGTGAGAAGCAAACGCGAGTGCGTTTGGCGGTTGCGATCAATCAGATCATTGGCTCACGACGCCTATCGCAAACCGCAGCAGCGCGCCTGCTCGAGATCAACCAACCTAAGATTTCTGCTCTAGTGAATTATCGGTTGGAGGGGTTTTCAGTAGAGCGGCTGATGCATTTCCTCAATGCACTGGACCGTGACGTTGAAATCGTGATTAGAAAGAAGCCTCGGTCAAAGAGACCAGCGAGAATCATCGTAACGGGCACGCAGTTGTCCCAAGTTGTATGACCTCTCGGCCCGATGGTCGATGTTCGGGTGCAGGATCGCATCAGTGAGTGTCAGGTTCAGTGTCGCAGAACTCGCGGACGTCGTGGCAATGACGCTTTCAAGCATCGACGTGCGAACAGCATCTGTCTTGCTTGAGGGTAGATGGCAAAATGCCATGACAGTTGTTCGTCTTTCCGGCGAATCCACCGTAACGACTTCAGCCAACGTGGAAGAGGTGTGGGGCAAACACGGGCCTGTGAATACTCCTGAGTTCAGAATCGATTATAAGGTTCTTGCTTTCACGGAATGGGCCGCTCTGCTGACCGAGTTTGGCGAGGGACGAATACGGTTTGCCGAAACGGAAGTGACCTTCGGGCGTACGGTCGACGTTGGGGGGACGCTCGGATACGTCCAGACCGACCACAAATCTCTATGGCCCGAGTCCGAATGGCCGGTGCTTGAGGCGTCCGTTAATACGATCTCAGTACAGGATGGATCAAAGAATCCTCAGTACAGGATGAACGCTGAACATATCCAGCGAGCAGTTAGCAAGTCCGGATACTCGGGCACGCTGGACGCAATCGTGGGATTGCTCGGGATCAAGATTGGACAAGGCACTCCCGGTTTCGACGTTTTCATCGCCTCACCCGTGATGGCCAAGTTCTCGGAAGCAAGTATTTGTCCCCGAGATGGCCTTGTGGAGGCAACGGGTGTTTGCCACCCCTCTCTCGGCTCATTCCGTGTGTTCGGATCGTCTTACGGAAGCACAGGAGAGCCGAGAGAGAGGATCGCGTTCCAAGTCGAAGAGTCGCAACCTGGCGATATGTTGCGAAGATTCACAAGCAGAGGTCGCATCGCGACTTCGAAGATAAACCACTTTCTGGAAGTCAAGTTCGTCCACGATGAACTGGGGGAAGTTTATTCGCAAACATGGCGGACGCGCGATCTAATACCAGCGCAGTATGTGAACCCACTCTACTTCTTGCTAACTAAGTTTTGCCCTCCCGACAAACTTCATTCACTCGTGGTGCGCCCACATTCGGTGCCGTCACAAAGAACAAAACCTCAGAAGGAGTTTGAGCAGCATGTTGCGTGGGTGCTGGGGTGCTACGGGTTCGCGCCGATTGTGCTTGGAGCGCACGAGGACTTGCTTGCTGAGAAGACAAAAATCAAAAGAGCGAGTCTCGACTTAATTGCATATCATCCCGTTAGGAAACTTGCACTTTTGGGGGGTTGCACGCTCAATGTGCCCAAAGAGGAAGACTATTCTCAGCTAGTTAGTGTGCGAACAATGTTGCTTGAGGATTGGAAGGGCGATCTGCCGTTTTCGTGCGAAGTGGTGATGTTCACCGCAGCGCCGAACTGCCCCGTGCGGTCGAACCCGACGATCTTGGATTCGTTCGTATCTCTACCGGGCGATCACGATGTTAGGGTCGTCGATGGAAATGCGCTTTCAGAAGCCCTCACGCTCCTTCAGGAGCGGAATGAGGAGGAATTTTTTAAGCGCTTTACGTCAATGGATTTGAGTTGGAGTTAGCCCTGGACACTGGTAGCGTGTGAGCCGTTCGTTCGAACCGGTTCATTACTCTTCAAAACTGGGTTCTTGACGCACGGCGGCAATTCATCCCGGGCTAAAACTGCATATCTAAAATTCTGGATCGATGGTCTTCGCGAACAGCAGATCCATCGTATTGATCGGCCAATGCGCGGAAGACGGATGCTAGTCTCGGCCATGCGGAGGCCATGAAGGACGAACGCTCCCTATATCCGGCCGAAAGGCCTCGTTCCTGTTCGCCCCCTGCGAACGGGTCCCTCGCGCAAACGCCCCGCTGGTTGAAAATGGCGACCTGTAGTCCCAGGTCTAGTTCCGAACTGCCGACCTCTTCGATGACTTCGCGGACTGCCCGATGAGGCCAGACTTGGTCACTCGGGTCCACAGGGGCGGACGCAAATACCTTGCCGATGTATTCATCTCCAATTTCCGTGTGGTCGGATGCTGCACAGAGTCTTCTTGCTTCCCCGACCCAGGCTCGGAGCGCCGACTCGTCTATTGAGCGATCCACGTGAGATCCCGGGATGACATGCCAGCTCTGCAATAGGTCGACGGACTTGTGCGCGCGGGCGTAAGCACTTTCGCTTTCCTGTTCTGACGTTTCGGCGGCCACACCATGCTTTGGACGGTACGCTGTGCGGATCACCTCGGCAAAAAATGCCGGGTCCTGAGACATGCCTGAGTGTAGCGTGGGAACATTAGCCGAAAAGCCCATGCTCAGAATAGGCAGGAACGTCCATTCAAGGCGGATCAACTCCGCATTTGGAGCCTCTCGAACTCGAAGGACATGAAGAAGCTGTTCAACCTCGTATGCGATGTTGTTTAAGGGACCGTCTGCGTTGGCGTTCAGCTCTAGTACTGACGCATCAAGAACCTTGATAATGTCTTCGTTCGAGATCCGTGTTCGAGCGTAAAGGCACCCGCTGAGTGCGCTCAGCGCCCGTTTTCCGGCGACCAGCTTGGCGAGTGCATAATGGATGTCGTTGTCTTCGTACTCTTCGCGCGGGAAAAACTGAACCTTGGACCAGTAGGCTGTTGCGACTGCTTCCCCCGCATCCTCGGCAAGGTTCCAGGTATTGTGGTTTGGCGGTAGCGCGAGGAGAAAATTCGCACGTGCATCTTCGCGCAACGTTTGACAGAGAGAGCGAAACAGCAAGTCAATCTCAGGTCGAGAACGTGTATCGAGAGCTCGCGCCACAAATCCAATGCCGCAAAGCTGTAACCCATACTTCTCATCGTTCAGACTCTTCTCAAGGAATGCCGGCCAATCTCCCCTCGGAAGTGAGTCTGGCGCCCAGTACCCGACAAGGTAAGGGCAGGAGATTTCGGAGGCAAATCCCAGAACTTCAGGGACACCAGATTCCGACAAGACAGCGGCTATCGCTTCTTTTCGCCTCTCACCCAGACGTTGCTCATAGGCAAAGTGCTCGGTCTTCAGCGCATCCGGAAGGTCGGGGAACTGAACATTGAAGAGCCATGCATAGCGAATCCGAGGATTCTTAGGCTCCAAAGATGTCCCGATCTCCTCCAAATCCTTCACTTCCGATACTGGAATTGCCCAATCGGCATCGGGATACGCACGGTGAAGTCGACTCAGTTCAGACACTGCCTGCCACAGTCGCGTTCTTGCCTTTGGGTCGTGGTTAGTAGAGGCGAAGTCGCGTAACTTGCTTCGCATCTCGACACGAAAATTAGGCGGAAGATCGGAGTGATGTTTAGTGAGCTGAGCGAGTCTTTCAGTGTCGGGCTGCGCCAGTGTGAACGCATGATTGATAATGTCGGAAGTCGCACCAAACCGTTCCTGAGGACTGGGAGACACGAAATTTGGCGCTTCACGCCATCGCGGTCTATACGAGTTCTGACTGGAATCCATGATCCTAGGAAGCAAAGCAAGCAGCAATTCCCAGCCGACCGCTGGGTGGTTCTTTAGCAATCTGCCCATTGCCTGACTACGTTGCTCGCGTGTGGCGCCTGTTTGCGGATACCACGGAAGGTAGATGGCGCGGAGGGATGCTATCGGATTGTTTCCTGATTTTGTCTCGGGAGGGAATAACTCAGCGAGTCGGCCCAAGAGTTTCGTCACACGTCCAATCCACTCTGGGTACCAAGCGAGTTCCTCTAGCGCCCAGAGGAGACCCACATGCACTTGGCCGCCACCAAGAAATCCTCTCTCAACAAAGAGGTTTCGAATGTCTGTGGAATTCCCCTGGAGCTCCACTTCCAGCGCCCCGAGAAATGTATCCGGAGCCGCTTCGGCTAAGACTGGGAGCAACCCAGCGAGGGAATACCAGCGTTTCCAGCCTGGGCCGGATCCGAGTAACCGAAAAACTGTGCTCGACGCTATGTCTTGTGCGCGAATGGACAGTTGGAGGCGCGCACCATCGCCGTGTAGGGCTAGGAGTACTAGCGACTCCGCCAACCCATGGCGCAACGCTTTTGAGTGCTTCCAGTTTTTGCCGTAGATGCTCGCCTTCCAGCGATCTTCGGGCCGCAGCGACAGAGAGGGGTCCTCCTCCGTTAGCACATCCTCGACGACCGTAAGGAAGGACTCCAACGCTGATTGGTTGACCAGCTGACCAAGGAGGTACCACGCGTCCAGAGGCGACACTAGACTCCATAGATCACCGACACGACGGATAGGAGGTGCATCTGGTTGGGATGCCAGCGTAGTGAGAAAGGACTCTAAGGTTCCATAGTTGATGCCTGCCAGAGCAGATGCGGCATTCTGGTCGCCTTGGATCGACTGGTTCCACGAACCCAGAAGCAGGGTGGTGACGAGAACTCGGGTATCAACGGCCGTGGACCAGCGGGGAGTTGACGGCGTTCCCGCGACAGCCCAAAGGCGCCGAAGTATCGTGATACTGCGAGCAGTGTTTTGTGCTAGCCTTCGCGCTTCTTCCTCCACGAGACCAATCCGGATCAGACCTTGTACGAAACTCTCCCGCGCGGGAGTTGGCAGTTCCAGGTTGTCTTCTGACTCGGGACTCCTGAGCCCCGACCGCCCGACAGAAACAGCGACATGGTGACCGTTTGCGACAGCTTTTCCGACTGCAGCCGTATCTTGGATGTCGTGAATTATGAGGTGCCCCGCCTGTGCCCTGGCAACTTCACGGAGAGCCTCCAGATCCCAACAACGGACCGCCCGACTGAGCCGCAGCGTTCGGTCATCTGCGGGACGGCAAAGAGCTGCCGCCACAAAGGCGCTCGCTTCGAGTTCTGAGTCAGCCACTACAGTGAGGGCAGAGGGAGGTTGCGACAACCATTGGAGGAGACGAGCCAACTGCGCATCTCGACCTGCTAGCAACAAGTCAGGGGGAATCGGGATGCTTGTTCCAGACGAAAACTCTTGCCAAAAGTCGTCCACACTTTGAATTCCAGCTGGGTACTTCCCCATAGTCTTACCGAGCCACGCTCCTACCGCTGGCGCAAGTTCAATCCATTGTTCGAGGTCATCGGAGTCATACACCCGAACATCCCTCCAAAAGCCATCGGCCTTCTGATCCTTTTCCCATTTCTTCTTGCCCGGCCAGCGGCGCGGAGTTGCAAAAACGAAGGTTGTCTCTAGCGGAACGGCACCATGAGGATTTTGTTTGCGGGTGTCATAGATTCTGTCCGCCTTCGACTTAGGGTTCTTTTCGGAGCTAAATTCCCAGGCAGAGACTCCTCGTGGCACGAACGGATGGACCGCATCAGTTTCGGCGAGACCATCCCAGCCACCGATATAGACGCTCTCCTGCGAGGGAAAAGCAGTCCTGGTGAGCGCGTCGGTCGTCCCGTGGATCAGCCGCCGCACAACTTCCGGCATTAGACCATGACTATCATTCCGGTCTGCCCAGGAGTTCAAGTCTGTCGCACTAATCCACTTCATACGAGTGAGCTTAGATTAGATCAGACGAGATCGGGCCACAAGCGGTGGCAGTGGCGCTGACGTTGACGCCTTTGCACTGACAGCGCGCAAGCAATAGAGTGCTGCTACGGCAGAGTGCCGCTGCTTACGTTGTAATCGTCTGATATCGCACGTTCAACGATTTTATGCGCCCGCTTCCTCACTTAGGGCTTGCGGTGGAGCCTGAACGTTCTGAATGGCTCTCTTGCCTTTCGTGTTTTTCTTGGGCCGCATGACGTTGATCGCAGCGGCGTCGAGCGACGTCTTGATGTGTGACGCGTAGTATTTCTCGATCATCTCCACACTGGTTCGGCAGTTCTTTGCGATTTGGTAGATGTCGGCACCTTCCATCAATCGCAGGCAGATGTATGTATGCCTCAGGCTGTACGCCGTGCGCGGCTGACCTTCTCGGTCCATACGGAGCTTTTCTTCGTCGAGGATGGTTTTGAAGAGCTCGCGCTGCCACTTCGGGAAAATCAGGTCGGTAGGTTCGGGCGTGCGCCATTGTCCGTGCGGTTCAGCAGTTTTCTCGGAAGTTTCTGTGGGCGCGTTCGCGCCATAAACGCGCGCCGGGCGAAGCCGGCTTCGAAGTCGCTTGAATGGCAACACCGCACCAGGCATACTTTTGCAATATCCAGTCCCCCGCTTTCCTCTCACCTCGATCTCGAGGATTGTCTTTTTTAAATCGTCGTCGAAAACGATCGTCACATCGCGGAACTGGAGTCTCCAAGCCTCGTCAGGCCGAAGACCAGTGTTCACCGCAAAGAGTACATAATCGTGCAACTGTTCCGCTTCCCAGTGGAAGCCTCGTTTCTTCGGCTCTTGCGCCCGCTGTCGTGTTGCATTGTAGAGTTGTTTGTATTCGGCTAGTGAGAACCACGCCCGGTGAGAGATTTTAGGAGATTTCCGGTATGGCTCAGAGAAATCAGGAAGGCGGTCGAGCCAACCGTGACGTATCGCCGTTTTCAAGGTCTGGCGGAGGGTCACGATTTCTTGATGAATCGTGCTACGGCCCGGCGGCTTGCCATATTGCGCAATGGCTTCCTGGTGCCTGCGAAGTCGATATTCCTGGATCTTTCCCGAGGTGATCTCTGAGATCCCAAGGTTCCCGAAGAACGGGACCAAGCGTCCGCTAGAGCGCCAGTGCTGGCCTTCCACGTAGTGCTTGTTGCGTTCGCCCTGCGTCATAATGTCGAACTCTCGCAGGTAGTGCTGAGAGACTTCGCGAAAGGTCTTTTCGCTCTTTATCTCGCCGTCGTGGAGTTTTCCGCGGAGCCGTAGGTACCAGTCCTCAGCGACTTCCTTGGCTTTGGATAGGCTTTCTTCTTTCGTACTGGTGCGGCGGTTTTTGCTGGCAAAATAGGTGGAGCATTGCCAAAGATTGCTGTCGGGACGCTTGTAAATATGGACTTTGCCGCCCAGAATCGTGTGGTCTTCTGGCATGTGAACTCCCACGAGGAAGCGGCGGCGAGAAGTGCGTTAACCGTGTAATAGTCGTGAAAGGACCGTGTAGTCAAGGGGATATTGCTAAATCATTTGGAATGAAAGAGATTACGCTGACAGTGATCTTGGTGGGTGATTTTGAGTCCGCTGCGTCTGCCAGTTCCGCCATCCCGGCGAGGGTGCTTAAACGGTTGGAGTCATCAGGCTAATTCAATTTCGCGGTGGAAGCAACAGAGCCGCTGGAAGCCTCAACTACGTCTGAACCATGGCTTTAGTTGGTTTGGCTCGGCTGCAAAGCATCCCTTTCCTGATCCTGTTGCGCCATTTTTTGCAGCCGCACGTAGATCACTCTTGCTGACGATCTTTGTAGCGGTCGCAAACGCTTCTCGTCTTCTGAACGCTGATCGTCATCGCGACGCGCTCGGGAATGCCCCTGCACAGCACATTGCGATCAGCAGTGCGTAGCAGACCTTCGCCCGCGTGCCGCGAAAATCCCTTAGAGGACGCCCGCCTTCGCGAGTGAAGAAAATCCCGCTCTTCTTGCCCACCACGCACTGCTGAACGATGGGAATAAACTGCTGGTTCGCTCGTCAGACTTTGTGGAGCAGATTCAGCGCCTTGCTGCCCGCCCACAAAACCACAACACAAAGCACAAGGATTAGGAGGGTGGTCATCTCTTGATTACCTCCTGGCAGCCAGAGAACGCTATGCGGCGGCTTCCCGGTCAATCAGTTCGGCGTACAGTTCACAGATGCGATCACGCCTGTCCTCGTACTCGCACAATTCCTCTTCCGTTACGCCGCCAAAAGTTTCTCGTTCCAGAACATCCATTTGCTCGCTAAGAAGGGTCGTAAGTTCACCACGGATATGCTTGGAATCACGCATGTGAGCTCCGTTTTGGCGAAGAACGCTTTGGCGAAGAACGCAGGGTTCAGTCTACCGCCAGCAGGTAGCATGTCCATACACAGACTGCCCTAGGGCTTTGACCCCACAAGGTTGGGGTACCATTAAGCATGAGAACAATGCACACAGAATGCCTCAGCCTCGATCATCATAGCGCGGCTATCTCCGATGTCCTCTTTCGAGAACAGCCTGACGAGGAAGAAGACGAAGAGGAAGACGAAGGTGACGATCGAGACGATAACGGCGATCAGGAAGAAAATGATGACGGCTACTCAGAATGAGCGTGCCAATTTCGCCACTGGGCCGAAGTGGGAGCGCGAATGAGATAAGCTGTAGATTGTCCAATCAGGACTGGGTTGGGGGTGAACGCTTTGGCAGAAGTTCGACTGCAAGAGGGTGAGTCCATCGAGAATGCCCTGCGTCGGTTCAAGCGCAAGGTTCAGACCGAGGACATCATCAAAGAAGTAAAGCGCCACTCTTTCTACCTAAAGCCAGGTGCGAAGCGCCGAGTAAAAGAAGCGTTGGCGAGAAAGCGCGCCCGGAAAAAGACCCGCAGAGAGCCAGATTAAGTCGCTCATAAGGGGCCTCTGCTCAACAGCGCCCTTTTTGCTTCAACGATTGCGGAAGGCATTCAATTGCTTCGACTGCAATTGGCGGCTTAACGTGTGAGCTCCTATCGCAACGCCCGCTAAATCACCAGCCGCATCCGAGCCGCACAGAAAGCACAGTGGGCCAATTGGCGGAAGGCTCAAAAGGGTTAACGAGGCGATCCGCCCTCCCTATTTTGAAGTTACAGAGGTAAT
>Ga0210410_10001335_pt1 | contig 23470 bp, 21 predicted proteins | sample IncBWC4MmetaG_FD_161058 | JGI IMG/M metagenome (GOLD analysis project Ga0210410, IMG submission 161058) | Forest soil microbial communities from Barre Woods Harvard Forest LTER site, Petersham, Massachusetts, United States - Inc-BW-C-4-M | ecosystem: Environmental > Terrestrial > Soil >... | reverse complement strand
CTTCCGGGTCGAGCGCGGCGGTGGCGTCGCCTCTGCCGTTCTCGCGCTCGAAGTCGGTCACGAGCAGCGTTGCGCGGATCCCCCAGAGGACGGAGGCGACACGCTGGCGGTCGGTGAGCTGGTAGTGCTGCACCGAGGCGCCGCGGCGCTGCGTGCGGCCGGCGAGCCTGATGATGCCGCGCTCGGCGAGCGAGCGGATGTGGTAGCTGACGCTGCCGAGTGGGAGCGCGAGCGCGTGGGCGACGTCGGTCGGCGTCGCTGTCCCCGTCGCGAGGAATCGGCGCATGATCTCGACGCGGTAGGGATGGCCGATGGCGTGAAGCCAGTCGACCTCGGACGGGCTCCCGTTCGTCACCGACAGCACGCCGCCAGTGCGGCGGACGGGATGAGGAGGCGGTGCCGGCCGGGACCGGTCCCGAAGGCGGGAGGGTGGGACCGGAACCGGCGGGCGTCGTGCACCGGGATGGGGTCGTGCACGAGACGATGGTGCTGCGGGCGCGCGGACGGACGCGCGCGACCCCGGACGCCCGGTTGGGGGCTGGGCGCCGGGGCCGCGAAGCGCCCGCGATGCCCCGGCGTGCACTCGGGCTGCCTCGTCATCCGGGGGAGACGCGAGGCGCACGGCACGCGCTCCGGGCAGTGGGGGACCAGTTGCCCGTGGGGTTCTCGCAGCACCATCGCGAGGAGGTTGACCGTCGCCCACCCATTTGCCTAGTTCCGGTGCGGTATACCGAAGCGGTAGCCCACATCCTCAGATGACCGTTGTCGTTTGCGACTATGCGCACAGGTGATCTAGGCTTTGATCAGGCCTTTTTTCGGGGATTCGGGGATTGGACGCGGAGCTGTGGGAGGCGGGGTCGTTGCGAGAGTCACTCTGGCGGCCGTCGTTCTGGCTCCTGAGCCGCTGACGCGCTATGCCGTCGCGCGGACGGTCGAAGAGCGGTTCGGCGGCGAGAGCGGGATACTCCGCACGAAGCTCCAGCACGCCTACGACCAGGTGCCGGCGCTCGAAAAGGCCGGGCTGATACGGGTCGTCGGGAGGGTGCCGACCCGCAGCGGCAGAGAGCGCACGAGCCTGCTGGCCGCGACGCAGGCGGGGGTGGAGGACTGGCGGGCGTGGCTGGCGAGTCCGATCACGATGCCGGACGCGATGACCGGCGCGCTGTCGCGGCTGCATGCCCTGCGGCCCGGCGACTACGGGACGATGATCGAGATCATCGATCGCTACGAGGCGATGCTTCGGCGGATCGTTCAGCAGGCCGTCGATCCGGGGGCTCCGGGGGACGTCGTCGATCGCGTCAGGCTGGTGTGGAACAGACGGGAGCTGGTCGCGCAGCTCCAATGGTGCCAACACTCCCGCGACATCATCCACGAGGCGATGGCGGGGAGCCAGCGGCGATGACGCTGCTCGCGCTCTCCGGCGTGTCGGTGCGCTACCCGACTGCGACGGCGTTGGCCGACGTCTCGCTGGAGGTCGTCGCCGGCGAGCTGGTGATCGTGTGGGGTCCGGCGCGATCAGGCCGGACGACGTTGCTGAACGTCGCGGCCGGGCTCCGGCCTCCCGACAGCGGATCGGTCGCCTTCGCGGGTCGCCCGTCGCGTGCGAGCCTCGGACGGCACAGAGGGTTCGCGGTCGTGCCCAGCAGCGCCGGCGCGCTCCTCGGCCACGAGAAGCTCGTCATCGACCAGGTCGCGTATCCGGCGCTGCGGGTGATGTCGCGCTGGCGGGCGCAGGCAGCCGCCGACGCCGCACTTCGCCGTTGCGGGGTCGAGGAGCTCGGGCAGACGCCGATGGAGGCGCTCTCCCACGCCGAGCGCATCCGGGTCGTCGTCGCACGAGCCCTCGTCCGCGAGCCGCGCCTGGTGATGATGGACGAGCCGACCGCCGGCCTCTCCCACACCGAGAGCGAGCGGTTCCTCGATCTGGTGCGGTCGCTCGTGCGCGACGGCATCGCCGTGCTCATGAGCGACGACGCCGAGGGCTCGGCGCTCGTCCCCGGAGCCCGCGTGCTGACGATGCAGCGCGGCATGCTGCGGGGAGCGAGCCCCTTGCCGCCGGCTGACGTCATCCCACTGGGGCAGCGGCGCGCCGAGCCCGGGTTCGGCCTGTGACGCTTCGCCTGGAGCACGTCTCACGGCACTTCAGCGTCGGGGGCGAGGTCGTGCGCGCGGTCGACGACGTGTCGCTGCACATCGAGCGAGGAGAGCTGATCGCGCTCTACGGGCCGAGCGGCTCGGGCAAGTCGACGCTGCTGCTGATCGCCGCGGGCCTGGAGGCGCCAGATCGCGGTGGCGTCACCTGGGACGGCGAGCCGGTCCCGCTGCGCGGGCGCGCCGCAGACCGCTGGCGACGCGAGACGCTCGGCGTCGTGCTCCAGCAGCCGCAGCTCGTCGAGGGGGTGCCGCTGCACCGCAGCGCCGGCCTGCGGCTGGAGGCACGCGGCGTACGCCGGTCGAAGGCGCGGCTTGACGGGATCCGCGCGCTCAGAGACGTGGGCCTCGGCAACCGCCTCGACCATCGACCGGATCAGCTCTCGATCGGGCAGCGCCAGCGGGCTGCGATCGCGAGAGCGTTGACGACAGACCCCGCGTTGATCCTGGCGGACGAGCCGACCGGCAACCTGGACTCGCACACCAGCGGCCAGATCGTCGAGCTGCTCGACGCGCTCGCGCACGACCGCGGTCGTGCCGTGCTGATCGTCACCCACGACCCGCGGCTGGCCCACCGCGCCGACCGCGTTCTGCGACTCGACGACGGCCGTCTGGCCGAGCTTGCCTCCGACGACGCCGACCTCACCCCGATGCCATGAACGGCACCCCCTCCTCGCAAGGAGACTCCGAGCGCCCCGGCGACGGGTCGCTGCCGCGCAAGGTCGAGCGCGCCGAGCGAGCAACGTGGATCCGCCCTGGGACGCTCCTGACGCTCTACGCCGGCCGGCTGCGGCGCCAATGGCTGCAAGAGCTGCTGGCGGGAGCCGGCATCGCGACCGGCGTGATGCTGGTGTTCGGGGTGCTGGTTGCTAACACGAGCATCACGACCTCGGCGCGCGAGATCGTGAACGGGATCGCGGGACATGCACAGCTCCAGCTCGTTGCCCTCGGTGGCAGCGGATTCGACGGACGCCTGACAGACGCCGTCCGCGCTGCGCCCGGCGTGCAGGTCGCTGCTGCGGTGCTTCAGACCCACGCGACGTTGCGATACGGGGATCGCCGCGTGGGCGGCGACTTGGTCGGCGTCGACGACGACTACGCGAGACTCGGCGGCGTCGCTTCCCGACCGGCGTTGTTCGGGCTGTTCACTCTGCCCGGCCTGTATCTCTCCGCCCGCGCGGGGGAGGCTCTGGGCATTCGTGCTGGCAGTGCGCCCGCACACCCGGTCACGATCGATGTCCGGGGCCGTGCACGTCAGATTCCGGTCATCGGCGTGCTCGGACGCAGCGAGATCGGCGCCTCGGCCGACACGCTGACCGCCTCGACCTCCCTGCGCCGGGCGCAGCGTCTCAGCGGACTTCCGGGCAGAGCGACCCGGATCTTCGTCGTCGCAAGACCGGGAGAGGAGGAGCGTGCGCGCCGGTCGCTCGAGCAGATCGCGCGCAGCAACGGCCTGCAGGCAGGTCGGGTGGACGACGAGCTGCGCGCGCTCGCCGTCGCAACCGCGCCGAACGATCAGTCGACGGCGCTGTTCGCGGCCATCGCCGCGATCGTCGGCCTGCTGCTGACGGCGATGGCGATGCTCCTGACCGTGCCAGAGCGCCGACGCGAGCTGGCGCGCATGCGCATCGTCGCCGGGTTCACATCTCGCCAGGCCGTCCAGGTGCTGCTCTCGCAGGCGCTGCTGCTCGGCGTGGTGGCGTCAGCCGTCGGAGTGCTCGCCGGGAACCTGATGGCCCGAAGCGCCGCGCAGGCGCCACCCGGATACCTGACGTTCGCGTTCCCGATCGGCTCCGGCATCCATGTGGAGGCGTGGATGGTCGTCGTGGCGATGGTCGGCGGCACCCTGTGCACCTGCATCGCCGCCGCAACGCCGTTGGCAGACCTGCGAGCAAGGCGTGCGCTCAACGCCATCTTCGGAACCGCCAGCCAGCCAGGACAGAGCATCTCCGCCGCTGTCCGCCGCCGGCTCGCGGTCAGCGCCGTGGCGCTTGTGCTGATCGCCTCCATCGTCGTCACGCTGTCGCCCGCGACGACCTCCCTGACGATCGGCGCGCTCATCGTCGCCACGTTGTTGGCGATGCCCGCGATCCTCTCGGGCCTCCTGTTCGCCGCTGACCAGTTGGAGCGACTCGACCGGGCGCCGCCGCTCGTCATCCCGATCGGCGCCCTGCGTGCCGCGCCGGTTCGGTCGCTCGCGTTGGCCGCGACGTGCGCTGTTGCCGTCTGCGGCGCGCTCGCGATCGGCGGCGCCCGCGACGATCTGCTCCGGGGCCTGGACCAGAGCGAGTACTACGGGACGACCGACATCTGGGTCAGCCAGCGAGGCGATGCACTTGGCCTGCAACCCTTCCGACGGCCCGCCGGGATCGAAGCGCTTCCCGGAGTGGCGGTCGTCCGCGAGTACACCGGAGGGCTCCTCGACATCGGCGATCGGCGCACCTGGATCATTGCCCGTCCGACCGAGGACCGGATGATGGTCCCACCCTCTCAAGTGCGTCAGGGAAACTACGCGACCGCGAACGCGCGCCTCCGCGCAGGCGGCTGGATCACCGTCTCCGACCAGATCGCGCGAGAGCAAGGGATCTCTCCTGGCAGGACCATTCAGCTCCCTACGCCCACTGGTCAGCACACCTACCGTGTTGCCGCGATCACGACGAACCTCGGGTGGGGACCCGGCGCGATCGCGATGAGCGCAGACGACTACCGCCGCGATTGGGCGAGCAGCACGCCGACCGCCCTCGAGGTCGACGTCAAGCCCGGCGCCTCCCCCATCCGGGTGGCTGACGAGATCCGCACCGCGCTCGGACCGGCGACCGGCCTCCAGGTCAAGACGACCCCGCAAGCTGTCGCGGACGCTCACGGCATCGTGCGTGACGGCCTGGCCCGACTCCAGCAGATCTCGACGCTGCTCCTGATCGCGGCAGCGGTCGCGATCGCCGTCGCCATGATCGCGACCATCCGCGATCGCCGACCGCAGCTCGCCGCCTACGCGATCGAGGGCTGGAGCCGCGCCGCGCTCTGGCGCGCACTCATGGTGGAGACGGCGCTGGTCCTGTTCGCCGGGTGCCTCGCAGGCGCCGTGGCCGGAACCTACGGGCACCGCCTCCTCGGTCGCTGGCTCGAGCAGACGACATCGTTCCCCGCGCCGTGGTCGTGGTCGCTGGGGGCGGTGCTGCCGGTGTGCGCGCTGCTCGCCGGCGTCGCGCTCCTCGTCACCGCCGTGCCCGGCTACTTCGCGGCCCAGCCCCGCGGACGGCTCGCCGTCGATCGATACTGACCCACCGACTCCCGCGGTCGGCGCAGGGCGATCGGAGATCATCGCCCGATGCTCGCGACGCTCCAGACACTGACCGACTACGGGGTCGCCATCGTGCCCCGTGCGCGCCGAGAGATCCGCAGATGGGCGCTCGCCGCCTCAGCGATTCCCGACCCGACGCTGCGCACCCACGCGACGGACGCCATCGCTGTCGACGCGAGCAACGCGGAAGCCGCCGCCGTCTTCGCGGCCATTGTCCCGCGGCGCCAGCGTCGCGCCACGGTCGAGCTGCTCGTCGCCCAGCAGATCCTCCTTGACTACGTGGACGTGCTCGGCGAGAGGATCTGCTCCGACCAGCTCCTGCGCGGCCTAGCGATCGGCAAGGCCTTGGCAGCCGCGGTCGCCAGGCCTGCGTCGCCTCTCGACCTCGACCCGCTCGGCGACGACGGCGGTTACCTCGTCGGACTCGTCACGGCCTGCCGCAACCGACTCTGGCAGCTCCCCTCGGCAGCGGTCATCGAGCAGCCGGCCGAGGCCGCCGCCGTCCGCTGCGCCCACGGCCTCGCCCACACCCACACGGCTGCGCATCACGGCACGATCGCCAAGCTTCGCGACTGGGCGATGACACAGGAAGGAGCGGTCCCCTACTCGTGGTGGGAGACCGCCGCGGGCAGCAACTCCAACCTCGCGATCCTCGCGCTGCTTGTCGCCGCAGCCGATCCCCTGACGACTCGCCACGACGCCGCGGCGATCGCCTCGTCGTATTGGCCTCACGTGTGCGTGATGTCGACGCTGTTCGACAGCCTCGTCGACTACGAGCGCGACGCGACGAGCGGCAACTTCTCGTTCGTCTCGCACTACCCCGATCACGCGGCGGTGCAACGCGGTCTGATCCGAGCGACGACACGCTCGCTCGCCGCGACCAAGTCGCTGCGCCACAGCCACGTCCACACGATGATCGTCTGCGGCGTCGCCGGTTACTACGCCGCCTCCGCGACGCGCGACAGCCTCGCCGCGCAGCTCGCGCCGAGCCTCCTCGCAGCACTCGGCCCGACGGCCGCGCCGATCATCCTCGCGCTCCGCGCACAGCACCGGCTCGGGTCTACGCGGGGAGGCCGAGCAGCTCGCAGGCGGCGCGTGCGTCGATCGCCGGCGGGTGCAGGCCGGCGTGGTCGAGCAGGTCGCGGTTGCCGGTAACGATCGCCTCCGCGCTGCAGGTCGCCGTAGCGGCGCTCGATCGTGGCCTGCAACGCTGCAAGGCCACGCGGTTGGGTAGGTGACGAGGACGCCGAGACAGGGCGGTTGTTCGGCCGGGGTGGTGCTGGCGTCGAAGGCGGCGTTGATGGCGGCGATGGCGGTGGTGTCGGACTTGCTGTGGAGATAGCGTTGGTGGCGGCGAGCTTGGCGTGGCCGAGGATGTCGCGGACGGCGACGAGGGGAGGGTGGAGGCGTTCGCGTCGCGCAGGCCATGAAGCCTGACCGGGCGAAGCCTGCGGCGGTGCAGGCGCGCTTGTAGCGGCGGCGCAGTGCGGAGGCGTCGAGGCGGCCTCCGAAGCGGTTGCAGGAGACGTGCTCGCCGGGGCCGATGAAGTCGGGGCGGGTAAGGGTGCGGGCGAGTGCCGAGTGACGGTCAGGTTGCTGTCGGGCGGCGGTGGCGCACCGACTCAAAGCGCGCGAAGTCGCGGTCGAGCGTGACGATCTCGCAGCCGTGCTCGGCGGCGACCGCGGCGATCGTCGCGTCTGCGATCAGGTCGCCGAGTGCGTCAGCTTCCTCGCAGAGCCGGCGCAACAGCGTGAGGTGGCGCGGGCCCGGTCCGACCGGAAGGTGGAGTGGCTGGGCGCACGTGGCCTCCACGAACGCGAAGGCTTCGGGGCGAGGCGTCGGCACTTCGAAGATCCTGCGGTTGGTGGTGAGGCGCAGGAAGGAGCTCCACACGAGCGCGGGGACTGCGAAGCGCTCCTCGCCGGTGAGCATCCTGTCGAACCAGCCGCGAACCGATGCGTGGTGGGGGTGGTCCTCGCGGTGGGCGGCGAGGACGACGTTGACGTCGAGCAGGAGCACCCGGTCAGTGCCGGTCGTCGAGCTCGATGCCGTCGTCGAGCGCCTCGAGGAGGGCGCGGTTCGAGCTGAGGTCGATGCCGGGTCGCGGACCCGTTCCGCCGCGGAACACCGGGACGGGAGGCGCCTTTCCGGGCGGGTGGGCGTCGCTGAGCTCTCGCTGCAGGGCTCCGTCGACGAATGCTCCGAGTGTCTGTCCGCGCTCCCGTGCACGGCGCTTGGCCGCTGCGAGCAGCTCATCGGAGATCGACAGCGTGGTGCGCATGATGTTCACCATAGCGCATCAGATGCATCACCGTAGTTGGAACCGCTGCCGCTATGGCAGATACCGCACATCGCGCTCCGGTTCCTCCTCTGGATACGGCAAACGAGGGACTGAGGGCCGGATCGTTCCCGATTGGAGCGCCGACGCTGACCGGGTGGCTTCGATCGACGCGGTGAACGACCGCTGAGGCGACGGCGAAGGCTTCCTGGAAGCGCGGCCTTTCCGCGCAGGAAACAGGGCTGTGTACGAACACCGTCGATAGGTGTAGGGTGACGTCTGTCGTGCGTGTCGGGGAACGGAAGGAGCACTCATGAAGTGGCATATCCTGCGACGCCGAAGGAGCATCACCGGCGTCGCCGTCGTCGTCGCACTCGTGCTCGGCCTGATGTCGGGCGGCGTCAGCGCCGCCGATCATTCCGCGCACGCGGCGAAGCGCAGGGCGCACCGGCTCTCGGGCACGGCCTACTTCCACCTCGTAAGGAAGTCGGGCTCCGTGCTGTACGAGAGCGGGAGCGCGACGGGCACGCTTCCGGGAAGGGTGTCCGCCCGCTTCGTCACCAGCCTTGCGAAGGTGACGGGAAGCGTGACGTTCTATCCGAACAGCGGTGGCTCGTTGACGGTGACGGCGGTCGGCTACCCGCGGTCGGCCGGCACGATCGCGCGCTTCGGCGGGAACCTCGCGGTGCGCAGCGGGACCGGCCGCTACGCCAGGGCGCTGGGAAGCGGAACGTTCACCGGCACTGCCAACCGCAGGACATGGGCGATCACCGTCCGCGCGAACGCGACGCTGACCTACTAGGCCGGTCGACTCGATGCTCCGCCGGTCGCGCCTTGCCGCGGCGCTCGTCGTGCTCGTCGCGTTCGGTGGCCTGCCGGCGGCGAGCGCGACGGCAGCTGCGCGCCCGAAAGCCGGCCCGGTTCGCGTGACGGCGGCATTCGACCGCGCCGCGTCGCTCGGCGGCACGACGGCGCTCGACGTGGACCTGCAGCTCGATCCGCGCCGCCTGCCCATGGCGCCGCTGACCAGCGTGGAGCTGGAGTACCCGCAGAGCCTCGGCCTCGTCTCGAGCGGCCTGGGCCTCGCCGTCTGCACGCGTCCGGCGAGCGACTTCGCGCAGGTGCTGATCACAGGCCCGAGACTCGGCGGCTGTCCGCCGAACGCGGTGATGGGGTACGGCACCGCGCGCGCCCTGGTCCGCCTCGTCGGCGACGGACAGGTGATCCCGGAGTACGCGACGGTCACGTTGCTGTCGGGGCCGCTCGTGCACGGTCGGCTCGGGCTGGTGGTGTTCGTCGACGGCGAGCGCCCGTTCGGCGCGAAGCTCGCGTTCGCGGGCGAGGTGCGCGGCGCCGCGGCGCCTTACGGCGGCACGCTCGCGATGCGCATGCCGGTGATCCCGGGGCTCGAAGACGTCGCAGTCGTGTCGCTCGTCGAGCTCCGCATCGTGATCGGCTCGCCGGCCATCCGCTACTACGAACGTCGCCGCGGACGCGTGGTCGCCTACCGACCGGCCGGGGTGGCGCTTCCGGCTCACTGTCCGGCGCACGGCTTCCGCTTCCGCGCTCGCGTCGCGTTCGCGGACGGCACGCGGCATTGGGCCGCGACGACGAGCCCTTGTCCGCGAGCGGTTGTCGCACCGCCGACCGGACGCTAATCTCCCATAAGTTGGTGCGTTACTGGGGGACGGATGCGCGCGCGTCGTCCTGCGCGAAACACATCACGAGCACCAGTACCTTAATGGGTTAAAGGACCGGCCTTAAAAGCCGTTGATGCGGGTTCGAGCCCCGCCTGGTGCATGCATGCGTCTTACGGGCTTCAGCGATCCGTCGACGAACCTGCTCGACCGGCTGGACGCGCGCCTCGCCGCCGACGGCGCGCAGGGTGCGCTGCTTCCGATCGTGCCGTTCCGTCCCGCGCCGGCGGACGTCCGCCTCGAGGTGCGCGACCCCGCGTGGGCCGCCTCGCCGGCCGGTCGAGCCGTGCTCGCCTCGCTGCAACGAACGAACGGATGGCACATCGTCCGCTTCGCGGACGAGTCGCTTGCCGCGCTCGGCGCCGCGCTCGAGCGCGGCGAGCCCGACCCGCTTGCGACGCGCGTCGTCGCACCCGCCCGCCGCTGGGTCGTCAACTTCGGCGATCCCAACACGACGAAGGCGCTGCACGTCGGCCACCTGCGCAACGTCGCGATCGGCAACGCCGTCGCGAGCGCGGCCGAAGCGCTCGGGATCGACGTCGTGCGCCAGAGCCGCGTCGGCGACTTCGGCCGCAGCATGGGCGAGGCGATGGCCGGCTACCTCGCGCATGGTGCGGGCCGCACGCCGACGCAGGCGGGCGTGAAGGGCGACCGGCTGATCGGCGAGTGCTACCTGCGCTACGTGCGGGCCCTGCCGGCGCGCGTCGCCACGAGGGCGGGCCGGGAGGGGAGCGCCGAGGACGGCGACGCCGCGCTCTCGCGCGAGCGCGTCGTGCGCGGCGACGCGGCAGAGGAGCTGCTCGAGCGCTGGCGGCAAGGCGATCCAGCGGCGACGCGCCTGTTCGAGCACGTGCGTCGCTGGGTCACCGACGGACACGACGAGACGTACGCGCGGCTCGGCGTGCGCGTCGACCGGACGCTGTACGAGTCCGACTACCTCGCGCACGGCGAGGCGCTTGCGCGGCGCGCGCTCGACGCGGGCGTGATCGAGCGCGTCGCGAGCGGCGCGACGATGTACCCGACGGGCGAGCCGTCGTATCCGCAGCTGCTGCTGCAGCGGCGCGACGGGTTCCCGACGCAGCACCTGCGCTACGTCGCGACGTACGACGCGACGCGCCCGCTGCTCGCCGGCGCGCGCTCGATAGCCGTCTTCGGGAGTGAGTGGCGCGGGCTCATACGCGCCTGCGAGGCGCTGCTGCGCCGGCTGCGTCCCGGCGAGGAGGTCCACCCGACGGACAACCTCATGCACGAGATGGTGCTCGGCGACGGCGGCGACGTCGTGAAGTCGAGCAAGGGCGGTGCGCTGCTCGCGGATCAGCTGTTCGAGCAGGTGATGGCGGCCGGACCGGTGGTCGGGCTCGCACAGCGCCACGGGCGCCGCGACGTCGAGCAGCTCGCCCGCATCGTGCTGCTCGGCTGGTTCCTCGGGCGCCCGCTCCAGCAGCGCATCCCGCTCGCGCTCGACGAGCTGCTCGACCCACGCCGCAACGTCGGCTGGTCGCTCGCGCAGGCGTGGGCGCGCGCCTGCGACCCGCGCCACGACGGTGCGCCCGATCCCGATCCCGCCGACCCCGGGTATCGCTTCGTGCTCGTGCAGTCCCAGCGCCACCGGCGCCTGCTCGCGAAGCAGGCCGACGAGCTCGACCTGCTGCCGTTCGTGCGCTTCCACTATCACCTGACGCGCTGGTTCGCCGGCGTGCCGACGACCGCGCGGATCGCACGCGCGATGCGCGCCGTGCTCGGCGAGGGACTCGTGGCGCTCGGGCTCGCCGATCCGTCCGTCGCGACGGACGCGCCGGTCGCAACGCCCGAGGAGGTGGGCGCATGCCCGCCGTGAGCGAGCTGGCGTGGGTCGACGGCGCGCTCGTGCCGCGCGAGCAGGGCGCGCCTTCGCTCGCCTCGAGCACCTTCCACATGGGCACGGGCGTGTTCGACGGGATCATGGCCTACTGGAACGACGACCACTTCCACCTCCACCGCGTGCACGAGCACCTCGTGCGCTTCAAGACCGGCGCGGCGCGCATGGACCTGCCGTTCCCATGGGAGCCGGAGGAGCTGGAGGCGGGGATCCGCGCGCTGCTCGACACCTGCCCCCAGCGGACGCACTACATCCGCCCGATCGCCTTCCGCGGCGCGCCCGAGATCATGCTCGTCGCGAGCAGAGAGCTGAACGTCAACGCCTGCATCTTCGCGGTCGAGGCGGAGCGCGACGTGCCCGATCCGATGCGCGGGACGATCGTGCCCGTCGAGCGCGTGTCGAGCCGCGCGATCCCCGTGTCGTGGAAGGTCTGCGGCACGTACGCGAACAGCTTCCTCGCGCAGCGCCGCGCGTTCGAGCGCGGCGCCGACGTCGGCGTGCTGCTCGACGGCGCCGGGCGGCTGGCCGAGGCGAGCACCTCGAACCTCTTCCTGATCTGCGACGAAGCGCTCGTGACGCCGTCGGCCGAGTCCGACGTGTTCCCGGGCATCACGCGCCGCAGCGTGCTGGAGATCGCCGCGCGGCTCGGCGTGGAGGCCGTCGAGCGGCCGGTCGATCCCGGCGAGCTGGGCTGCTGCGAAGGCGCCTTCCTCGCCTCGACGATGCTCGAGCTGCGGCCCTTGTCGGCGATCGACACGGCGCGCTTCTCGACGGCCGAGCATCCGCTCTACCGCCGCGTCCGTGCTGAGTTCGACGTGGCGACGCACGCGTGAGGGCGTGCTGCTCAGCGCGGCGGCTCGAGCCGTGCGAGCAGCGCGGCCGCCTGGGCGGCGAGTCCCTCGCGGTGCGGGCCGAGCAGCGCGCCGGCCTCCGCGACGAGCGCCTCGACACGCTGCGGGTCGGCGTCGAGCGCGGCCGTGTCCAGCTGCGCGAGGCCGGCTGCGAGCGCCGCGCGCGCCTCGGCCGCGAACGGGTTCGCGCGCTGGATGTCGCCGTACGTCTCGGGGCTGCCGCTCGCGATCCGCGCGAGCAGCGCGAGCAGCGCGAGGAACGGCGGCGGCGCGGCGGGCAGCAGCGCGTCGAGGTCCGTGCCCAATTGCGCGAGGCCGAGCCCGAAGGCGAGCAGGCCGGCGTGAGCGGCGACCTGCAGTGCCGCGGTCATGCGGTCGTGCGTGGCCGCGTCGGGGAGGGTCACGATCGCAGCCCGCTCGCTCAGCAGCGCGAGCAGCGCGCGCGAGCGTGGACCGGGCATCAGCTCGACGGCGAGCACGGCGTGTCCCGCGAAGCCGAGTGCCGGCGCGAACATCGGGTTGAGCGAGAGCAGCTCGCGGGAGGCGGAGGCGGCGAGCGCCGCCTGCGCGAACGGGGTCTTGACCGACAGCGTGTCGGCGAGCAGCGCGTCCGCCGGCAGCGCCGCGAGCAGGTGGGGGAGGGCGTCGAGCGCGGCCGCCTCGGGCAGCGCGAGCACGACGCAGTCAGTGCCGGCGAATGCGTCGCGCAGCGCCGGCGAGGGGCGCCGCACGTCGAGCGCGACGTACGGACCCAGCTCGCGGACCTCGGGGTGGGGCGTCGGCGCGGCGTCGACGATCGTGATCTCGCAGCGGGCGCCCGCGAGCGCGCCGGCGAACAGCCGGCCGACGGCGCCGTTGCCGCCGACCAGCGCGCAGCGCGCGAGGTCGCCGACCCGCGCGTGCGCTGCGTCTGCGGTCGAGTCCACGTCGCGGCCGATGTTCGCAGAACGAATCCACCTCCGGGTGCGCAGAGGCGTTAAGCTCCAATAACAGGTGTAACGACGCACCAAAACGAGGAGGGGGACCTCGCCATGAGCACGAGCACGCAGACGGCTGCGCTCGCGTCATTCCGGGAGCGCATCGACCGCGTCGACGAGCAGCTGCTGGGTGCGCTCGCGGAGCGCATCGCGATCTGCCGCGAGGTCGCCGAGTACAAGCGCGACTGCGGGATTCCAATGATGCAGCCCGATCGCGTGGCGGCCGTCGAAGAACGCTGGGCCGAGCTGGCCGCCGAGCGCGGCCTCGACGCGGACTTCGCACGCTCGCTCGCGAGCGCCGTGATCGGCGAGGGCTGTCGCGTGGAGGACGCGATCATCGGTGACGGCGAGAACGGCCGGCCCGACTCCGCCGGGAGCGTGCTCGCCAGATCGGCGATCGCGATCGACCACGTCGCGATCGCCGTGTGCGACCTCGACGCGGCGATCGCCTACTACGGCGGCGTGCTCGGGTTCGAGCTGCGCGAGCGGCGCCAGATCAGCGGGCGCATCAGCGGGATGGACTCGGCGGTGATGGAGGCCGGCGGCGTGAAGTTCGTGCTCGTGCAGGGAGACTCGCCGGAGTCGAACGTCTCGCGCTACATCGAGGCGTACGGACCGGGCGTGCAGCACGTCGCGATCGAGGTCCCCGATCCGCAGGAGGCGTTCGACGACCTGCGAGCGCGCGGCTGCGACCTGCTCACCGGGATCATCCACGGTCCCGGGCTCGACCAGATCTTCACGAAGCGCGAGCCGACGTCCGGCATCCAGCTGGAGATCATCGCGCGCGCGGAGAACGACGGCTTCGACCCCCGCAACGTGCAGGAGCTGTTCGAGGCGATGGAGCGCGAGAACGTCTTCTAGGGGTCGCGGGACGAACGGACGACGAACGACCATGCGCGGCGCGAGCGTCGGCATCCTCGGCGCCGCGGGCGCCGTCGGCTCGGCGGCGGCGTTCGCGCTCGCGCTCGGCGGCGCCGAGCAACTCGTGCTCGCCGACGCCGACGCCGCTGCGCAGCGGCTGGCGGCGCAGCGGCTCGACCTCGAGGCGCTCGCGGCCGTCCTGCCGGGGCTCGACGTGGCGATCGGCGACCTCGATGCGCTCGCACGCTGCGACGTCGTCGTCGCCTGCGCCGGCGTGCCACACCGCGATGGCGCGCCGCGCGCTGCGTTCCTCGCCGAGAACGTGGCGATCCTCGCACCGCTCGCCGACGCCATCGATCATGCCCAGAGCGACGGCGCCGGTCGTCGCCGGGCCGTCGTGCTCGTCACCAACCCGGTCGACGCGCTCGCGACACTGCTGCAGCGGCGGCTCGGTGAGCGCGCGCACGTCGTCGGGCACACGCTCAACGACACGCTGCGCCTGCGCGTCGCGATCGCCCGCTGCCGCGGCTGCGCGCCGTCGGAGGTCGAGGCGTGGAGCGTCGGCGAGCACGGCCCGCATGCCGTCCCGCTGCTGAGCCGCGTGCGCGTGCGCGGCGCGCCGGCGACGCTGTCCGCCGACGAGCAGGCGCGCGTGCGCGCGGAGGTCGGCGGCTGGTACGAGCGCTGGCAGCAGCTCGGCACCGGCCGCACGACGCAGTGGTCCTCGGGCTGGGGCGTCGCCGCGGTCGTGCGTGCGCTGCTGTGCGGGGATTCGCGGCCGTGGCCGGTCTCGACGCTGCTCGGCGGTGCCTGGGGCGTCGAGGGCACCTGCCTGACCGCGCCGGCGCTGCTGGAGCCGGGGCGCGCGCCGCGCGTGCTGGCGTGGGATGTCGCGCCGGACGAGCGGGCGGCGATCGCGGCGGCGGCGGCGGCCGTCGCCGGGGCCTGCGACGCGCTCGCGAGCGTGGGTGCGAGCGCAAGCGGGGGAATGCCATGAGGTTCGTGCTGGTCGACAACTACGACTCGTTCACGTTCAACCTCTTCCAGCTGCTGGCCGACCTCAACGGCGAGCCGCCGCTCGTGCTGCGCAACGACGACCCCGTCTCGTGGCCGGCGCTGCGGGCGCAGGGCTACGGGGCGATCGTGATCTCGCCGGGCCCCGGGCGGCCCGAACGCCCGCGCGACTTCGGCATCAGCGCCTCGGCGATCCGCGACAGCGGGATGGCGGTGCTCGGCGTCTGCCTCGGCCACCAGGGCCTCTGCCACCTGCACGGCGCGCCGATCCTCCCCGCGCCGGAGCCGATGCACGGGCGCACGAGCACCGTCCACCACGCGCAGATCGACCTGTTCGAGGGGATCCCGTCGCCGTTCGAGGTCGTGCGCTACCACTCGCTCGTCGTCGGGGAGCTGCCCGCCGGCCTGCACGCGCTCGCGTGGTCGGAGGACGGCGTGCTGATGGGCGTGCGCCACCTCGAGGCGCCGCAGTGGGGCGTGCAGTTCCATCCGGAGTCGATCTGCTCCGAGCACGGCGCGCGGCTGCTGCGCAACTTCCGCGACCTCGCGCTGGCGGCCTCGACGCGCAGCCGCGCGCGCCTGCGCGGCGACGAGCAGCGGCTCGTGCGCCGCCAGCCGATCGTGCGCTACCGCACGCTCGCGCTCGCGCTCGACCCGGAGGCGGCGTTCGCCGCGCTGTACGGCGAGCGCGAGGTCGCCTTCTGGCTCGACAGCAGCGCGCCGGGCGACGGGGACAAGAATGCGCGCTTCTCGTTCATGGGCGACGACCGCGGCCCGCTCGCGGAGGTGCTGACGTACGACGTCGCGAGCAGACGCGTGACGATACGCACCGCGAGCGGCGTCGAGCAGGCCGACGGGCCGCTGCTCGGCTACCTCGACGACCAGGTTCGCGCGCGGCGCACGACGACGTCGGCGCTGCCGTTCGCCTTCAACGGCGGCTACGTCGGCTACCTCGGCTACGAGCTGAAGGCCGAGTGCGGCGGCGAGGCGGCGCATCGTGCCGACGCGCCCGACGCCGCGTTCGTGCTCGCCGACCGCTTCCTCGCGTTCGATCACGAGGCAGGCGACGTGTGGCTCGTCGCGCTCGAGGCGCACGACGCGCCCGCGGCGCCGTGGCTCGACGAGATGAGCGCGCGCCTGACGCAGCTGGCGAGTGGCGGCAACGGAAACTCCGACGGTGCGGCGGGGGACGGCCGCGTGCGCGTGCCGGCTCACGCGGACGGCGGCCGGGCGGTGGAGGTCGAAAGCGCCTGGCCGGCCGGCTGCGCGCCGCGCCACGACGACGACGCCTACCTCGCGCTGGTCGAGCGCTGCCAGGAGGCGATCACGGCGGGGGAGACGTACGAGGTCTGCCTCACGAACGCGGTTGCGGTCGAGGGCGCGATCGACCCGTGGCGCGTTTACCGGCGCCTGCGGCGCGTCAATCCTGCGCCGTTCGCCGCGTTCCTCCGCTTTCCGGAGGTGAGCGTGCTGAGCGCCTCGCCGGAGCGCTTCCTGCGCGTCGAGGCCGACGGCGCGGTCGAGGCGAAGCCGATCAAGGGCACGGCGCCGCGTGGGGCGACGGTCGAGCAGGATCTCGCGATCCGCGAGCGCCTGCGCGTCAGCGAGAAGGACCGCGCCGAGAACCTGATGATCGTCGACCTGCTGCGCAACGACCTCGGCGCCGTCTGCGAGGTCGGCAGCGTGCACGTGCCGGTGCTGTTCGGCGTCGAGTCGTTCGCGACGGTCCATCAGCTCGTCTCGACGATCCGCGGAAGGATCGGCCGCGGCGCCTCGGCGCTCGACGTCGTGCGCGCGGCCTTTCCCGGCGGTTCGATGACGGGCGCGCCGAAGCGCCGCACGATGGAGATCGTCGACGAGCTGGAGGCGGGCCCGCGGGGCGTCTACTCCGGCGCGCTCGGCTGGTTCGCGCTCGGCGGCGCGGCCGACCTGTCGATCGTGATCCGCACGATCGTCGTGACCGAGCAGGGCGCGAGCTTCGGCGCCGGCGGCGCGATCGTCTCGCTGTCGGACCCGCGGGAGGAGCTGCGCGAGGTGCGGCTCAAGGCGCGTGCGCTCGTCGAGACGCTGCTTCCGGCGGAGGTCCGCGACCGCGCCGAAGCACCTGATCCGGCTTCAGCCGCGACGAACGGGCTTGCGATCGACCGCAAGGCGGTCAAATAGTCGCACCGGGATGTCGATCGTCGGCGGGCGCCGAGGTCGTCAACGTAACGGTTGCCGCGCACACGCCGCGCGAGCACCCGAGCGACGTGCTCGCGTTCGACACCGTGCGCCTCGCCGTCTACGCGTAGGCTCACCGCGTGCTCCGAATCCCGCTGCTCGCGCTCGCGCTGGCCGTGCTCGCGGTGCCCTGCGCGCAGCTCGCCCGCGCGGACGGCACGGCGCCCGCGGCGAGCGTGACGATCGCGCCCGCCGACGGTGGCGCGGCGAGAACGCTGGTGCTTGCCGACTTCGCGCCGCAGCCGGACGTTCGCGACGCCCACTACACGCTGCGCGCGGCCGACGGCACGACGAGCAGCGTGACCGTCGCCGCCGGCATCTCGCTCACGGCGCTGCTGCATGCCGCCGGAATCGCGCAGGACGCGTTCACCTACGGGGTGATCGCACGGCCGGACGGCTCGAGCGCGCTGCTGCTGGCCGACGACCTCGCCGGCACCGCCGAGGGACCGCCGGTGGTCTGGAACGACGTGCAGGGCGTCCACTTCCTGCGTCCGAGCGCCGGCCGGGGCGACGCCAACGCCGGCGACTTCGTGACCATGCCCGAGGGGACGCTCGCGCTCGAGCTGAGAAGCGGCACGCCGGTCAGGCCGCAGGCCTCCGTCTCGACGCTGCGCGCCCGTCCCGGCGAGCGGGTGGATTTCAGCGCCTCGCTCGCCGCCGGCGCGCTGCGCCCTGGCTGGCAGTACGGGTGGTACTTCGGCGACGGCAGCGGCCTGGTCCTCGGCGCGAGCGTGGCGCACCGATTTCCGCGGCCGGGAACGTATGTCGTGGTGCTCAACGTCATGCGCGGCGGCGTGGACGCGATCGGCCTGTCCGACGCGGTGAACGTTCGCATCGCCGCCGCAGCGCGAAGAGCCGAGAAGCCGCGCGCCGCCCACGGGTCGGGCGAGTCGCCGCCGAGCGGTGGCGCGGGCTCCGGCAGCGGCGCCGGCTCCGGCTCCGGCACGGGCGCCGGCTCGGGCTCCGGCGCGGGCGGCGCGGGCGCGACGGCCGGCGCCGCGGCGCACGTTCAGGCTGGTCCGGCGGCCCCGCCACCGCCCACGCCCACGCGCCCTGCGCCCGTACGACACCCGCACGCGCCACCCCCCACATCTCAGGACCAACTCGTCAGCGGTACCCTGGTCGCCGCGGCCGGTGCCGCAGCGGCTCCTGTGAACGGCGGGGAGGCGGCCGCAGCGGCGGCGCACCGCGCGGCGTCCGACGGCCCGCTCCACGTTCCGCTCGGCGCGTGGGTCGCGATCGGGCTGGTCGCCCTGCTGGCGCTCGGCTGGGCGCTGGAGTCGCGCCACACGCTCCCCTTCTGGCAGCCATGACGATCGAGCAGATCCTCTCGGGGGGCAGAGCCCGGACCCCGTAGCCCGTCCGCCCGCCACGGCAAGCGCGCTGCGCCCGGAAAGGGCCTAGACCGAAGGCGCCGCGTCGCTGGGCGACGGGTGCGAGGCGTCCCGGAACTCCTCGAACTGCCCCGTCAGCACGAAGCCGAGCTGCTCGCCGACGTCGACGGCCAGATCGCCCATGCGCTCCACCGCACGAGCGGCCAGGATCATGTGCATCGCCCACTCGCGCGCGTCGGGGTCGTCGCCGCTCTCCCACGCGAACTGGAAGACGCGGCGGTTGAGCTCGTTGACGTCGCGGTCCTGGTGGATCAGGTCGCGCGCGAGCGCGATGTCGCGCTCGGCGAAGGCGCGCTTCGCCTGCTCGATCTCCTGGCTGACGAGCCGCCCCATCACGCCCAGCTCCTCCAGCAGCACGGGGTGCGTCGGCGGGTGGTGGCCGTCGAGCGGGATCAGCTTCGCGACGTTCACGCACTGGTCGCCCATCCGCTCGACCGAGCGGATCACGTGCAGCAGCGCGGCCGCGAGGCGCAGGTCGCCGGCGACGGGCGCCTGCAGCGCGAGCAGCGCGAGGATTCGTTCGTGCAGGTCGCGGTAGAGCTGGTCGAGCGCGTCGTCCCCGCCGACCACCTCGCTCGCGAGCGCGACGTCCTGGTGCTCGACCGCCTCCAGCACGCGACGCAGCTGTTCGCGAACCATGTCGAGCCCGCCGAGCGCCGTGTGCTCGATGTTGGCGAGCTCCTCCTGGAAGCGGACGCGGAGCTCGCGGTCGGATTCGGATGGCGCCATGAGACGAAGCATCCTCGCACACCGGTTGCAGGGGTGTTACCGACTCGTGAATGTGTCGTGAACGGACGGGGAAGACGAGGCGCTTGGTGCATCCGCTTCACCGTCTGATAACAGGGAACCGCGCAAGCTGAGGGATCCTCGGCGGCCATGGAGGCTGCACCCCACGACGAGACGATCCGCGCCGGGGGCCTTGAGCTTCGCAGGTCCGACGGACTGGTGCTCGCCGGCGGCCAGGTCGTGCAGACATCCGTGCGCGAACTGCGCCTGCTCGTCGCGCTCGTCGACCGCTGGGGGCGGATCGTGTCCCGCGAGGAGATCTACCGCCTTGCGTGGGGGGGAACGCTGCGCGCCGGCGACCGCTCCGTCGACGTCTACGTGCACAAGCTGCGCACGAAGCTCGAACGCGCATTGCCCGAGACGGCCTTCATCCACACGCACCCCGGCTTCGGCTATCGCTTCGATCCGGTTTCACAGCCTTTAAACAGATCGGCCACAGCGCGATAACAGAATCGGGCCTGTGCCCTGTGACGCTGCCGAGCACAGTCGCAAGGAGAAAGGATGCAGATGAGGTACTCGAAGGCCCTCGCGCTCGGTTCGGCCGCCGCCATCGCCATGGGCGTCGCCGCGTGCGGCAGCAGCAGCAACAACAGCAGCAGCAACAGCAGTTCGACCGGGGGATCGAGCTCATCGTCGGCGACGCTCAATGGCGCCGGCTCGACGTTCCAGGCGCCGCTCGTGAGCGAGTGGGCGAACCGCTTCAAGACGAGCAGCGGCACCACCGTCAACTACCAGCCCGTCGGCTCGGGCGCGGGCATCGCGCAGCTCACGGCCGGCACCGTCGCCTTCGCCGGCAGCGACGCCGTCATGAAGCCCGCAGAGGTCGCCGCAGGCAAGTCCAAGGGCACGCCCGTCCACGTCCCGATCGCGCTCGGCGCCGTCACCGTCTCCTACAACCTCAGCGGCGTCAGAAGCGGTCTGAGACTCGACGGGCCGACGATCGCCGACATCTTCCTCGGCAGAGTCAAGAAGTGGAACGACCAGGCGATCGCCTCGCTCAACCCTGGCGTCAGCCTGCCGTCCACGAACATCACGGTCTGCCACCGTTCGGACGCGTCCGGCACGACGAAGAACTTCACCGCGTTCCTGGTCGACTACTCGAGAGCGTGGGCGGCTGGCCCGGGCTCGGACAAGAGCGTCCAGTGGCCGACCGGCACCGGTGCGAGAGGCAACGACGGCGTCGCCGGCTGCGTGAAGCAGACCCCGGGCGCGGTCGGGTACGTCGAGCAGGCGTACGCGCTGCAGAACAACTTCACGACCGCGGCCGTGAAGAACAAGACGGGCGCGTGGGTCGAGCCGAGCCTCGCCGCCACGTCGGCCGCCGGCGAGGGCGCGAACCCGCCCGCGAACCTCGAGTTCTCGACGATCAACGCCGACGGCGCGAGAAGCTACCCGATCACCGCCGTCACGTTCCAGATCGTGTGGCAGGACTCGTGCAAGGCCGGCATCTCCAAGGCCGTCGCCGGCAGCCTGAAGGCATGGCTCACGTACATCCTGGGCGACGGACAGAAGGTCGCGCCGCAGCTCCAGTACGCGGCGCTGCCCACTGCCATCCAGAGCAGAGCGCAGGCGAGAGTCGACGCACTCGTCTGCAACGGTCAGCCGATCGCGGCTGCCAAGTAGGCACCTGATGGGGGCCGGGACGATCACTCCCGCCGGTGAGCGCGGCAGCACGCTGCAGCGCTCGCCGGCGGCCCGGCTTCCCGATCGGATCCTCAAGTGGGGGCTGACGGCGCTGTCGATCGGCGTCATCGTCCTGATCGCGTACTTCTTCGTCCGCCTCGTCGTCGAGTCCGCGCCGGTCTTCAAGCAGGTCGGCGTCGTCCACTTCCTCTTCTCGGCGGACTGGGTCCCGTCGAAGCCGCTCTACGGCGCGCTGCCGCTGCTCGCCGGCACGCTCATCACGTCGGCGATCGCGCTGCTGATCGGGATCCCCGTCGCCGTCGCGACGGCGCTCTACATCACCGAGCTGTCGCCGCGCCGGATCCGCGGCCCGCTCACGATCGTCGTCGACCTGCTGGCGGCGGTGCCGTCGGTCGTCTACGGCCTGTGGGGCTTCTTCTTCCTGATCCCGAAGCTCAAGCCGGCTGAGGAGTGGTTCGCCAGCACCTTCTCGTTCGTCCCGTTCGTCGGCGGCACGGTCACGGGCCCGAACTACTTCGTCGCGGGCCTGATCCTGGCGATCATGATCCTGCCGATCGCCTCCGCGATCTCGCGCGAGGTGATCTCGACGGTCCCGCGCGAGCACAAGGAGGCGGCGCTCGCGCTCGGCGCGACGCGCTGGGAGATGATCCGCATGGCCGTGCTGCCCTACGCGCGCGGCGGGATCGCCGGCGGCGCGATGCTCGGCCTCGGCCGCGCGATCGGCGAGACGATCGCCGTCACGCTCGTGATCGGCAACGCGCCGGTGATCGGCGGCTCGATCTTCCAGCAGGGCTACACGCTCGCGGCGGTGATCGCGAACGAGTTCGGCGAGGCCGCCTCCGATCCGCTGCACCGCGCGGCGCTGATCGCCGCCGGGCTGGTGCTGTTCGTCCTGACGCTGGGCGTGAACGCCGTCGCGCGCACGTTCGTCGTGCGCGCGGAGCGCGGCCAGCGCGCGGCGCGCACGCCGGGCGCGGGGATGGCCGGATGAGCACCGTCGCGTTCGTGCCGATCAGCGCCCGCCGCCGCCGCGTCGACAAGCTCGCGCGCGGGCTCGTCGCGCTGCTCACCGCAGTGGCGCTCCTGCCGCTCGTGCTGGTCCTCTACTACCTCGTCAAGCAGGGCATCGGGGCAATCTCGCTCGACTTCTTCACGACCGACCCGAGCGGCTCGTTCCTCGGCGACCCGGGCGGCATCAAGAGCGCGATCGTCGGCACGATCCTGATGGTCGGATTGGCCTCGGTCGTCGCGGTCCCGGTCGGCGTCGGCGTCGCGATCTGGCTCGTCGAGTTCGGCCGCGAGTCGAAGCTCGCGCACGCGGTGCGCTACTTCATCGACGTGATGACGGGCGTGCCGTCGATCGTCTTCGGCCTGTTCGTCTACATCACGCTCGTGATCGCCGGTGTCGGCGGCTCGTCGTTCGCCGGCTGGAAGGGCTCGACCGCGCTCGCGCTGCTGATGCTGCCGATCGTCACGCGTTCGGCCGAGGTCGTGCTGCTGCTCGTGCCCAACCCGCTGCGCGAGGCTGCCTACGCGCTCGGCGCGCCGCGCTGGAAGGTCGTCTTCAGGATCGTCCTGCCGACGGCGCTGCCGGGAATCGTCACCGGCGTGCTGCTCGCCGTCGCGCGGGCCGCCGGCGAGACGGCGCCGCTGCTCTTCACGGCCGCCGTCGTGAACGCGACTGCGTTCAACTACAACGACCGCATGAACTCGCTGCCGGTGCTGATCTTCCAGAACGTCGGTCAGGCGCAGGACCGTCTGGTGACGATCGCCTGGGGGGCGGCCTTGACGCTCGTCGCGATGATCCTCATGCTGACCTTGCTCGCACGTCTGATCCAGAGAAGGAGCCGTCTGTCGTGAGCGATCCCGTCCCCCACGCCGTGCGTCGCGAGGTGCCACCGGTGGATCCGATGCCGTCCCACGAGTCGCCGATCGCCCCGGCGCGGCCCCTGCCGCGGATGGGCGAGGCGGCGAAGCCGAAGCAGGTCGCCTGCTCGGTCACGGTCGAAGGGCTGAACGCCTGGTACGGCGACCACCACTCGATCAAGGACCTGACGCTGTCGTTCGCGCCGAACAAGGCGACGGCGCTGATCGGCCCCTCCGGCTCTGGCAAGTCGACCGTCGTGCGCTGCATCAACCGCATGCACGAGGAGATCCCCGGCGCACGTGCGAGCGGGCGCATCATGCTCGACGACGTCGATGTCTACGACACGAGCATCGACGTCGTCGCCGTGCGCCGCTCGATCGGGATGGTCTTCCAGAAGCCGAACCCCTTCCCGACGATGTCGATCTTCGACAACGTCGCGGCCGGCCTGCGGCTGACGGCGCGCCGCGCGAGCCACGAGCAGGTCGAGACGGCGCTGCGCGGCGCCGGGCTGTGGGAGGAGGTCAAGGATCGCCTGCAGAAGCCCGGCATCGGCTTGTCCGGAGGCCAGCA
>Ga0210410_10001334_pt1 | contig 23488 bp, 21 predicted proteins | sample IncBWC4MmetaG_FD_161058 | JGI IMG/M metagenome (GOLD analysis project Ga0210410, IMG submission 161058) | Forest soil microbial communities from Barre Woods Harvard Forest LTER site, Petersham, Massachusetts, United States - Inc-BW-C-4-M | ecosystem: Environmental > Terrestrial > Soil >... | reverse complement strand
AGTAATCTCACATCCAACTCCTTTGCCATCGTCACGCACGGCAATGGCTAACTGGCTATCTCGCTGTGACAGCGTAACCCACACTTGGCGCGCTTTCGAATGCCGGAAAACATTGGTCAGACACTCCTGAATGACGCGGAAGACCGCAGTCTCCAGGTCTGATGCAAGTCGAGGGAAGTCGAGGGGCTGTAGATCGAGGGCACTTTCGATGCCACTGCGCTTTGTTAGTCCTTCCAAGTACCACCGAAGCGCTGAGACCAACCCCACTTCATCAAGCAATGGCGGATGGAGCAGATGAGATATACTGCGGACCTGCTGAATCGCGCGACTAACAGTCGTCATTGCCTCAGTTACTGACTCTCTAAATTGTATTGTGTCTTGCGCGAGGATACCGTCCAAAACCATCTTAGCCGCAACTTGCTCCTGCCCCAAGCCATCGTGCAACTCCCTCGCGATACGTCGCCGTTCCGCATCTTGCGCGGCAAGCAAGCGACTGGAGAGCAGCCGCAGCTCCCGATTCAGCTCTCCTAGCTGCCACGTTTGGCGATGCAGCTCAGCGAACAAGCGGACTTTTGCACGGAGGAGTTCGGGGATAACCGGAACCGAGATGTAATCGACTCCTCCGCTTTCGTATCCGGCGAGCCGGTCCCGATCCGTCAGATGTACGGCAGAGATAAAGATGATCGCTGTCTGCTGAAAGCGTGGATGCTCGCGAATCATCCCCGCCAATTCAAAACCACCCAGTTCCGGCATGCTCACGTCCAAAAGCACGACGGCGATGTCATTTTTTAGCAGCTGTTCCAGGGCCTCTTTCCCCGAAGTGGCCTTGATCAGATTCTCATCCAGGTCATTCAGTATTACCTCGTAACTGAGCAACTTGGCTGGTTGATCATCCACCATGAGGATGTTGACCTTTTTCTTCATACTCTCGCTTCGTTGTAGTCCTGAATGCAGAACCGTTGCCACAGCCCGAGCACCGTTTACGATCACGAAACGTCGCGCACAGAGGGACCTTACCCTCAGGGCAATGGGAGCATATCACGGACCTGCTCCGTGCTTAGGCCCCAGCATGACGCTCGGGTTGCTCTTTCGTTGCTTGCGCGCAGGCTATACCCGCTCAATGCGCGGCTCAGCGCTGCCGCCCGCAGGTAACAGCCCGGAACGGTTTTGTCACATGCGTGTACATTGAGTTCTGTAATCGCACGTTCGCGAGAGGTTTTTACCATAACCCGAACATTCTTCCACCCATAGCTCGGTCCTCAGGAAGGCGAACCCTTCAAGCAACCGCCTTTGATGCAACGACTTACGAGGTTTGGCAGACATACTGCTCTTCCTGAGCAGAAAGGGGTCTCTCTTCAACTTGCGGACAACCGTAGGTTGCATTGGGGAATCAGAAGGGCGTGTCTGATTTCTGAGTTGTTCGCCTATCGGACACGTGCGCTTCGAACATTGCGCTTGCGTTAAGGGAGGTACACTTATGACGAAACTATCGTTAACACTAACACTCTGCATCGCATTGAGTTGTTCCTATGCTCTGGCTCAAACTGCCGTCCAGCAGACTAATTCAGTCCCGCTTTACCGCGTTACGGTAGTAGCGCGGACGACGAAGGCGATCAATTACAACCATCGAAGCGGAACTACCAAGGTAGATTTCGTTGGAACAGTGTTGTTGCCGAAGGCGCATGGCAATGCTGAGGTAACCAGCAGGCAAGGCGCGATCCACGTCGACGCTGAACTGAAAGGCTTGCAACCGGCGAGCCAGTTTGGCCCCGAATACTTGACGTATGTCTTGTGGGCCATCAGCCCTGAAGGACGTCCAGTGAACCTAGGAGAAGTGCTCTTGAACGATGACGGGAACAGCAAGCTCGACGTGACCAGCGATCTACAGGCATTTGGCCTGATCGTGACGGCCGAACCGTATTTTGCAGTCACCAAGCCCAGTGATGTCGTCGTCATGGAAAACGAAGTAAGAAAAGACACCGTCGGAACGATCGAGGAAGTAGATGCGAAGTATGAATTACTGCAGCGGGGCCAGTACCAGACCAACGTTAACCCTGCGGAACTCCAACCCATGGTCGTGAGTAAGAAAACTCCCATCGAGCTCTATGAAGCGCGCAACGCCGTCCGCATTGCCAAGTGGACGGGCGCGGATCGATACGCCGCCGACTCACTTCAGAAGGCCGAAGGCGATCTACAGAACGCAGAGGGTTTCGAGAGTAGTAGGCATAACAAGAAGGCAGAGATCACGTCTGCGCGTGAGGCGGTACAGATGGCCGAAGACGCTCGCGTAATCACACTCAAGAAGATGGACGAGGAGCGCCAGGCGAACGAACGCCAAGCTTCAGCGGACGCACAAGCACAAGCGAACGCGGAGGCCGACGACGCCGTGCGGCAGAAAGAGCAGGCCGAAGCGGAAGCGGCGCAGGCTAAGGCGGACACGGCCGCCGCTCAAGCAGTTGCCCAACAAGCTCAGCAGAGTGCGCAACAGGCGGAAGAAGACAAAGCGAGCATGCGCGCACGATTGGAGAAACAGCTGAATGCGATTCTCGAAACCCGCGACAGCGCGCGCGGACTTATCGTCAACATGTCCGATGTCTTGTTTGATACCGGGAAATACACCCTAAAACCCGGAGCACGAGAGAAGCTTGCGAAGGTCGCTGGCATCTTGCTGGCCTACCCTGGGCTCACGATTGAGGTTGACGGCCACACCGACAACGTCGGAAGTGACGAATTCAACCAGACGCTCTCCGAGCAACGCGCCACATCCGTGCGTGATTATTTGGTGCAACAGGGAGTATCGGCAAATGCGGTGACAGCGAAGGGTTTTGGCAAGACGCAGCCAGTAGCCTCAAACGATAGCTCTGCAGGCAGACTGATGAACCGAAGAGTGGAACTTGTGGTATCGGGCGACGCGATCGCTGCAAATACCAGCGTCACTCCGGGAGCGTTGCCGTAGATTTGATACTCAACGCGATACGAGGGGGAGGACGAGCAATCCCCCTCGCACTCCCCTGATCTGAGAAAAGAATACTGCTCTGACCGTACAAAACTGCTCTGACCGTACAAAGCAGAAAGTGAAGAGGGAAGAGAAAAGCTGCGCTCTACGAAAAGGATAATGCCGCGTGAAATCGAACGCCGTCACAGAAGACATAAGGTGGTTTCTGACAGACATCGAAGGAACCGCCCTTAGGGTTGGTTGGCGTTTGCATGGGGCGGGGATTTCACGCTTGGACGTTGACGTCTTAGGCCGACGGTTCGCCTTTCAATCCGCGCAACCCGCAGCAGCAAAGCAACAGCGGGCAAACGAAGGATGACGGGCAAGAGGAAACAGAATGGCCATTCGCTCCATTCGTTCACTGTTGTTCGGCTCACTGTTGTTCGCAGTTGTGATGCTGGCACTACCCGCCGCATCGTTCGCGCAGATCGGTATATCGATTACGATCGGCCCGCCTGCGCTTCCCGTGTACGAGCAGCCGCCTTGCCCGGCCGAAGGTTATATCTGGACACCTGGGTATTGGGCGTACGACTACGACTACGGCGACTACTACTGGGTGCCCGGTACATGGGTGATGGTTCCAGAAGTTGGTCTGCTCTGGACCCCCGGCTATTGGGGTTGGGGCGGCGACAGATTTATTTTCTATGAGGGCTACTGGGGTCCGCACGTAGGTTTTTACGGGGGGGTCGTTTACGGATTCGGTTACGTCGGTGAAGGCTACGAAGGTGGACGTTGGGACAACGGACAGTTCTTCTACAACCGTTCAGTGAACAACGTGAACATCACCAACATCCACAACACCTATAACACTACCGTGATCAACAACACCGCCGTGAACCGCGTCAGCTACAACGGCGGCAACGGTGGCATCAACGCGCGTCCAACGCCTGAACAAGAGGCTGCGGCACATGAGAAACATGTCCCGCCGGTCGCCGTTCAAACTCAACATGCGCAGGCTGCCCGCGCTAACCCGCAGCTGCGTGCTTCCGTGAACCAGGGCAAGCCACCAGTCGCCGCTACTCCCAAGCCGGGAGCATTTAAGGACCCTGCAGTCGTGCCGGCCAAAGAGGCAGGAGCGCCCTACCATCCTCCGGCCAATCGTGCCGCGGGCCAGCCAACCGCCAATACGCCCGCTTCGCGTCCAGAGAACAACGTTCCTCGTCCCCCTACTCCGGGCCACGCTAAGGATCTTCAACCGCACGAACGCCCTGCTCCTCCGAACACGGGAGACTCTAAACTGGACCAGAAATACCAGCAACAGCAGGACGAGCTATACCAGAAGCAGGAACAGGAACACCAGAAACTCCAGCAGCAACAGGAGCAGGACCACCAGCGGCTAGCGCAACAGAACGCCGACGAAGCGAGGAAGCAGCAGGTAGAACAACAGCACCAGCAACAGACCCAGCAAATGGAGCAAGAACACGCAGAGCAGCAGCAGCACTTGCAGACCAAACAGCAGCCAGCGCGCCCGAATGAGTCCAAGCCTCCGCAGGAGAAACCTTAATCGTTCAGTGGGAGCGCCCGGGGCGGGGTATTTGCTAACCGGCCGATGCCTCGCCCGGGCCCAGGTTGTCGCTATGACCTCAAACTTCGCGAAGTTTTGGGAATCCGCTCATCAGATGATGAACAGTTTCTTTGCGCGACTTCCTTCTTTGATAGTGGGCACCATCGTCTTTCTCCTGTTCTACGTGCTCAGCATTGTTGTCAGCCGAGTGATACTTCGCACTACTCGCAAGCACCGCCCAAATCTGGGTGTGGTTTTCGCGCGTCTGACGGAAGCGGCAACGATCCTGCTTGGCTTCTTGGTTGCTTTCTCAGTCGTTGCCCCTTCCTTTCAGGCCGGCGATCTGATAAAGATCCTCGGCATCAGCGGTGTTGCCGTTGGATTCGCTTTTCAGAACATATTGCAGAATTTCCTTGCAGGCTTGTTGTTGCTTTGGGCCGAGCCATTTCGCGTCGGGGATGAGATCAAGTTGGACAACTACGAAGGCACTGTGGAAGAGATCCAGGCCAGGGCAACGATCATCGAGACATACGATGGAAGGAGAGTAGTGATCCCTAATGCCGATTTATTCACTCGCGCAGTTACGGTCAATACGGCGCTTGACGTGCGTCGCTGGGAATACGATCTAAACGTAAAGGACAATCGGGACTTCGTTGAACTTAAGTCTTTCATCATTAAGACCGTGAGGAACGTTCAGGGAGTTTTGTCGGATCCCAGCCCTGAGGTTCTCGTTATGGACTTGGGCGATCCGGACTCGAATACGGTCAAGGTGCGAGTCTTGTGGTGGACGAAGGCTCCTCGCCAGCATCAAATGCTTGCTTCGTACGACAGTGTCTTAACTGCAATCAGACGGACGCTCGGCCGTCCTACAGTCAGCCAAGATCGTGCTGCTTAATCGGCAACCGACGGAGCCGATTCTCGGGCATCCCGTCTCAAAGAAGATACAAGTCGAGCTCGCGGCTCGACTGCAGCGAGCTCGGCTGTCTACACAACAAACATGGCGACACCCGCAGCGAACATTGCCACTGTGGTGATCGCCACGACGGTCCATCCCAAGCGTGAACTCGGTTGGCCCTGCATCAGTTTCTTGTCGGAAGCCACGACCAGGATTGCGACGAGAAGGAACGGCGCTAACAACCCATTGATGACAGCTGTCCAGTAGAGCGCCTTCACGGGGTTGATGCCTACGAAGTCCAGTCCGACAGCCACTCCCGTCGAGAGCAGAATGAGGGTGTAAAACGCGCGGGCCTGCTTCAATTTCTTATCCAGACCCTGGCGCCACCCTAGCGCCTCCGCGAACGCGTATGCCGCTGAGCCCGCGAGCGTCGGGATGGCAAGAAATCCTACTCCGACAATGCCGACGGTAAACAGGGTCGCTGCAAACTTGCCCGCGAGGGGCCGAAGGGCTTCGGCGGCCTGGCGAGAAGTCTCGATATGCGTGATGCCGTGGCGGTTGAGGGTAATCGCAGTGGTCAGGATGATAAAGAACATGACCACATTCGAGAAAAACGTGCCAACGCCTACATCCATTCGCCTCAGATGAAGTTCTTTGATCGTTGCTCCTCGGCGTTCAGCGAGCGTGCTGAGACCTGCTGCTTTTTCCTCTTCAACTTCTTCACTCGCCTGCCAAAAGAACAAATACGGACTGATCGTAGTGCCGAGAATCGCGACCAGCGTAGCCCATTCATTTCTGGTATGCGGCATCGACGGGACAAGAGTATCGCGTACCACTCGGCCCCAATCAGCCCCCACCACAAACGCCGTTATCGGGTATGCGAAGAGCACCAGCACTAGCCACTTGAGCACATTCGCTATTTGGTGATAACGAAGCTGAACGGTGGCCCACGAAATCAAAAATGCGAAAACCACTACGAGCAAGTGCGAATTGATTCCGGACAGCATTTCAGCTGCATCAGCCATGCCGGCAAGGTCTGCTGCGATGTTAATAGTGTTTGCCACAAGCAGGGCGATGACGAAGGCGCGTAGTAGCCAACTTGGAAATCGCTGCTTAAAATTTCCGGCCAAGCCTTGCCCTGTGACCATTCCGATTCGGGCACACATGATTTGAACCGCAGCCATCAACGGCCACGTCAGAAGTGCAGTCCAGAGAAGCTTGGTTCCAAGCTGCGCGCCCGCAACGGAATATGTAGCAATGCCAGACGGGTCATCATCAGCGGCTCCGGTGATCACGCCCGGGCCAAGCGATTTCAACAGCAATCGCATCCAGCGAACTGGCACAAATGTCGGCATGAAAGAATCGGGGCGTAACCCCTACGAATCAGGGCGCAATCCGCTCACAATCTCGCATGACGCCGTTACGGCGGCTTGCAGAGAATTACCTAAGATGAGCGCCACGGGTTCTGGAGTTGGTAGTCTATCCGAATCAACCCGAAACGGATGCCGCCTTCCGAGCAGGGGACTGCGCGACTGCTGCGATGACCGGATTCCGGTGGGTCATGCATGCCTGATCGACAGGGCTCTCTCGCGTCGGGCGACCCGCATCGGAGCCACCGTCCACAAGGTTTTGCAAAACTTGTCAGTTTTGCGAAGAATACAGATAACGGTGGAACCGAATCAACTCATCTCAGACCAGAGGAGAGGAACAGAACGATGTCGTATCAGCCTATCGAAAATTACGGGATCGTGGGCAACATGCGCACGGTTGCTCTGGTGGGCATGAACGGTTCGATCGACTGGTACTGCTATCCACATTTTGACTCGCCCAGCATTTTTGGGGCGATCTTGGATGATGAAAAGGGAGGCCGGTTCCAAATTTCCGCCGAGGCTGATGGCGTGCGACACAAGCAGTTTTATTGGCCTTCTACCAACGTCTTGGTAACGCGCTTCTTGCACAAAGGCGGAATCGCCGAGCTGGAAGATTTCATGCCGGTGGGACTACCCTCCGAGTCGCCTGAGTACCATCACGTCTACCGCCGCGTTCGCTGCATCAGGGGAGCAGTGCGCATTTCGGTCGCGTGCCGTCCGGCTTTCGATTACGGACGACAGGTCCACGAGACGCTGATTGAGGCTAACGGTGCGATATTCAAGGCGGGCAGCTTGACCTTAGCTCTTTCAACTACCGTGCCACTCAGGGATGACGGGCAAGGTGGGGTGTCCGCCGAGTTCGTGCTCGCCGAAGGAAAATCGCAGATTTTCATTCTTCGGGAAGACCGCGTCGAGGGCGGTGTGCCCGGTCCCCCGTCCGAAAACGACGCTGAAAAGATGCTGCAGGGCACTGTGAAATTCTGGCAGGACTGGCTCTCCGCCTGCACTTACCACGGGCGCTGGCGGGATCAGGTGCAAAGATCAGTCTTGGCGCTAAAGCTTCTTACCTTTGAACCTACCGGAGCCATTATTGCCGCGCCCACCACGAGTTTGCCTGAAGTCATTGGCGGCGCTCGCAACTGGGATTACCGCTACACCTGGATCCGCGACGCCGCCTTTACGGTTTATGCGTTCCTGCGCATCGGATTTAGAGACGAGGCTGCCGCCTTCATGCGCTGGATCGAGGATTACGCGTCCAAGCACGTCCGTCCGAAAGCCCCTGGCGCGGCGGTCTTCACGATCGCCGGCGAGAACAAGCTTCCCGAGCAAACATTGGAGCACTGGGAAGGCTATCGAGGGTCCGGACCGGTGCGTATCGGCAATGATGCCGTTTTGCAGTTCCAGGCCGACATTTACGGCGAGCTCATGGATGCATTTTACCTGTCTAACAAGTACGTCAGCCCCACCTCATACGACGTTTGGGTGAAGATCCGCAATCGTCTTGAGTGGATTTGCGAGAACTGGCAGCGCCCTGACGCCGGCATTTGGGAGATGCGCAATCGCCAGGAGCATTTCGTCTACTCAAAAGTCATGAACTGGGTTGCTCTGGATCGTGGACTCCGGCTGGCCGAGAAGCGTGCGCTTCCTGCCGACCGCGCAAAGTGGATACGCGAACGGGACCGCATCTACGAAGAAGTGATGACCCGAGGCTGGAACGAAAAGCGCCAAGCGTTTACCCAGTATTACGGCAGTGAAGACCTGGATGCGTCCCTTCTGATCATGCCGCTGGTCTTCTTCATGGCTCCAAACGATCCGCGGATGCTTAGCACCATAAGCGCCATCCTCGAAAACCCGCGTCACGGGGGCCTCGTCAGCGACAGCCTTGTGCATCGCTATCCGCCGCAGCCCCGCATTGACGGACTGCCGGGTGAGGAAGGCACTTTCAACATGTGCTCTTTTTGGCTCGTAGAGGCGCTGACGCGCGCAGGTCTGGCAGTTCCCGAAAAGCTGGATCAAGCCAGGTTGCTCTTTGAACGTGTGTTGGGATATGCCAATCATCTCGGGCTTTACGCAGAGCAAACAGGGCCGCAAGGTGAGGCTCTGGGCAATTTCCCGCAGGCCTTTACACATCTCGCGTTGATCAGCGCCGCATTCAATCTAGATCGAATGCTGGGCAGCTAGAATGGCACGACGCGAGTCGTGTCATGAAACATCCCTTTGGATCGCACGCCGATAGATCGTCCCCCACTCTCAATTGCCGTCTTGGTTCCGCAGCCACTGCGCTTGTCTTACACTTCGTTTGTGGCAGGTCCGCACCAGGCAGGACGGCAAGCCTGTAGGGGAGGATACCCAGCCGCTCGGGCGATTCCAAACACAATTCGCGCTTTGTTTTCTTGCCGATAAGAAAACCTGCCAAAATACAGAGTTCACAGTAGTGTCCCTCCCTTGCGCCCAGCATCTACTCGGTCAGGAATTCTACGTTGGGGGTATCAGTTTGTGAGTGATAGCTAGCAAGCTCGTGATGGAGAACTCCATGAAACCATTTGGTGTTGTCAGCACAGCAGTTCTATTCTTGCTTCTCGGAACTCCTACTGCTGTTTACGCACAGCATGTTCCACCCGTTGCATCCTGGGGTTCGGCTTGTCATCGTTGTCGTGATGTGATCACGGCGGCTCCTTCGCTAGGGCGTTGTCAAAGGGCACATCCCTAGACAGAGAGTGCGCCTCATCCGGAATAAGAGCCTCACCCGGACAAAAGGCATGTTCCGCCTGATTGGTCAGGAGGAATGTCCTGATTTGCGACAAGTCGATGACATAAACTCTGCGGTTCGCCGCACTCGCTACGAGCCCCTCGTCTCTGTCTGCGATCAAGACGGCGGCGTTGCTCTGCGGGGACTCATCCCAAAAGAGCATCAGATGTGCTCAGGTATTTCATGCCAAAGTAAGCAGCCAAACCAGCGGATGAAATTCCGGTTACGTCCTCCCTTCCGCTGAGACTTCCGGGGGAGCAAGAGGCCCTTTTTCGCCAGGTTCTCATCGTTTGAGAAAGAACGACTGCCTTACGCGGTGTCTGGTGCATTTGCTTTACAGCAGCACACTGGAATCTGTCGCTTCACCAAGGACCTCGATGTTTTCTTGACCCCGCAACACATGCCAGCAGCTTTGAAACATCTTCGGGAACACGGCTTTGAGTGTGAAATCTGCGATCCGATTTGGTTGGCCAAGGCGCGCCGCGACGATTTTTTTGTTGACCTGATTGCCGGCACGAGCAAATGCGGCAATCACCGTGGATCGCTCATAGATTGAACGGGCACATCCCGCCACCATCGTAGGGGTTAAGACCAACGTGCTGGCGCCAAATCCCTGCTCCCGCGCTCCTCGTCGTTTCGATCATCAAGGAGAGCGGTCCCATCATCACCGGGTTGATCGTCAGCGGACGCGTGGCCACAGGCATCGGCGCGGAATTGGGCGCCATGAAAGTCACCGCCCGGAAACCGAATCCCCATTAGACAGCTGATATGGCTAATGTTTTCGAATCGCGTTTCCAGCCTTTCCAAGCCACGACGAAGGAAAGGATGCCACTACCTACCCAGGCATTGAGTCCAACTTCCTCGATGCAATCGCGGTCTGATCGGTTTAGTCCTTGAATGTTGATGGCGTTGCACGGCGTTGCACTGCAGTCTTTCTTGCTCAGTCACTGTTATTCGCCTCGTATTCTTTTTTGCGGAATCAACTGTCTTACCCCTGTGGCACGCCGGAGCAAACGGCACTCGCAGGCGCTCTAAGATAATCACAGCACGATCTCCATCCGAGCAGTGCTAGCCGGATAAGAGGTTAGGCCCGACATTCCGGCGAACGATCCGATACTTCAGTGTCCCTGCTGATGACTGATGCGCGCCTTATAGCTAGACGCTAAACACCGGACAGCGTAACGTAAGCTCAGGAACCGGCGCACAAAGAAAACACTATGAGGAGTGAGGAAAAATGAAAATACTTCTGATTGAAGACAGCAAATTCCAGCGGATCGCAAACGGAAGAGCACTCGTCAAAGCTGGGTACGGTGTTATTGATGCTGGGGACGGAGAGGAAGGCCTCCGTATCGCTCGCGAGAGCATGCCGGATCTCGTCCTGCTCGATATGATGTTGCCAAGGGTCTCAGGACTCGATGTCCTTCGGGCTCTCAAGGGCGACGTGCTGGTAAAACATATCCCCGTCATCGTGCTGAGCGGGCTCGGTCAAGCCAATGGGGCTAAGCTGTTGAAGGAGGGAGCAGCCGCGTTTTTTATGAAATCGGAGAAATCATTCGAGAACGATTCGTCGGCTCTAATTCAGGCAGTGAAAAGCGTGTTACCCAGAGTAATAGTATCGGAGACCACGGCGGCGGAATGAAATACCTGGCGTTCGGTTCTCCTGGGGATGCGGCAAAGCAGCGCGGCTGAGGGGATCGTAACGCGGACGGTCGAAGCTGGTCGCACTGATGCACAGAAGTAGGTGCTTACAGACTTGATTTAACGATTGTGATAATAACGCCCAATCGGGGGAAGACGACAATGGTTGGGGACAGGAAAGCGGAGTGGGTGGTCTATGCGAGCGGGCTGCAAATGAACAAGACCCGGCGAAGTTGATGGAGCTTGTCGCGGAGATCAACCGGCTACTGGAAGCCAAAGAAAAACGACTGAAGGAGCAAAGCCCCCGCTCCTAAAAGATTCACCGTGACGTGAGCGACAAGCGCACCCGAGTGGACTCTCATGGTAACCTTCGTTGACCTTCCCATACGAGGTAGGAAGGATGGATTCCTCGTCCTCGAACCTGAAGATCCTAGTAGCGGATGATTCGCCCGTATATCGCAAACTTGTCGAGCAATCGCTCTCAGGAGAGGACTACACCTTTTTGATTGCGAAGAATGGATGAAGCGGACCCGATAGTTGGAGAATGCCGCTTGCGTGGTGGTGGTAACGGCTTGCTGCGCCTCGAGACCGAAATCCACCGGTATGCCGATTCGGAGTAAACGTTGGTCATCAGTTCGGCGGCAACGCACAAATCGTTCGGGAAATAACAATGCCGCTCGGTTTGACGATTGCCACGCTCATGTTGGATATTGGGACGGAATGGACGTTGAACGCATCATTGACGAGATTGAGCAGCTACAGGAAATGTTCGAAGCGCCGGATATTAGACCACTCAGCGCAAGCGACATTTCTGCTGCCAATCGAAGACACGACGAGATGCTCGCGCACAGCCCATGGTTTCGGATTTGGCAGGACTTTGGGGTTTGCTGCCGACCTGAGCCTCAATCCCCAGTGCTTCGGCTGGGGGAAAGGGAGAGCTAAGCTGCCCGGCTGAAGAGCCACAGAGGAATGTGCCACATCGCCCAGTGCATGCCGAGAATCAACAAAGAGCGGTTCCTTTTCATCCGTTCCCAGCCGCTTGCGCAGATTCCGATCCGCTGTCGCCGCAGAGGGCCGACCTGCACCGCGAGAGGTCGCGAACACCGATCTCACCAGAGCGATGGACCATCGCTATTCGATCCTGGAAGCCCAAAGAGGTGCTGGCCAACTACTTGACCACGTCTTGGCGATGTAACGAAGGCACTCTCGCTGTCGAATTGCGTCAGGCGACGATTCGTAGGCCACCTAGCTTATACAAAGGACGTGCCCAGCCGTAAGTTTGTTTTAACTCCGTCTTCTCGAAGCGAGTCGCGCGAAGTGGGGGAAAAGATCCCACGCGGTTGACGAAACCAGGTTCTGACCCGCAGGCCCAAGGCGTCGCCCCAAAAAGAACACGCAAAGTGCATCGAACTGATGGTCAATCCCATATGCACATCGCTCGTCAGGGCCCCGAATGATTTCCTTGAGACATCCGCTTAGATGCCATTCGTAGTGTCCCACTGTGGCTGCATTCCAAGCGTCGCAGGTTCGCCTGTGGAACTGTCGAAGCGCCCGTGCAGCTCGCCAAGCAGCTACGCGCCTAAACCGGGGAAGCGCGGACTCGCATTAACAGCTACGGTATAACGGACTCGTTCCCTACCGTGTTCGCCCGATGGCACTTGGAGCGTCCACCGGTTAGTCTCAAATAGCGTTGCCCAAAAACGCTAAATAAAGCTGAAGGGGCGGCCTTCCCTTCGCCAACCTCTATAAAGGCCGCCCCTTCTGAGTATCCCAAAAAATTTCCCCTACTCTCTCTTGGCAGAAGTGTTATGTCATTTCGCATAAAAACAGGGTCGCCATGCGCTACGACTCGCAATTTGTGCGGAAGCTTCCTTTTCCGCTTGCTCCCCCCTCTGCAATGAGCCGGTAGAACTCAAAACTGCAAGGACCGACGCCAATGGTCAAGCGGTCCATGAGGAATGTTACGTCGAGACGGAAATGAAGTTGGTTAAGCCTGCTCGACACTTGCACGAACCGCCAAAACGCTTTCTTGGTCCTTAGGCCCCTCGCCTCGTTTTATTTATCCCACGCGCGTCCGTGGCTCGCGTGTTCAGCCGAACCCTAAAGAGCCCGCCTACGCAATTCACTGTATTGCGCCTTGGTGCTCAGGGCTTTTATGGTCGCCAGAACACCCATAGCCCTCAGAGTGAAGCCAAAGGAACTCTCACGGAAAGAGATAATGTCGGTCCCCTGTCCTATTTGCAGCGCGGAGTCAGGAGTAAAGTGCAAGGCTCACACCAGACGCACAAAGCCCCATAACGAACGAGTATGGCTTGCGTCGGACAAACGCCACAGCGAAGAGATAAACCAATCCGCTTCCCGGATCATGCGAAATAGATAGGCCTGCAAGCTTCACGGGCGCGAGGAGTCAGCGAGACAACAACACAACGCCTCGCATTTCTCGGCTCCATTTATGGGACAGTGAACGCCCTCTGCGGATGTCTGCAAGTGCGGGATTTTTCGGCGATGATCCCTCCTGCCCTGCCGAGGCATGGTTCTCATTATGCCGTTAGCAACTCGAAGATGCACATAGGGATTAAAGCTTCCTGAGCGCTTACTGCACTCAGAGGCCTGCGAGAGCGGACTGCCTGCAGTGAGCTAGCTTACCTTGCTGACTATTCATGCGCTGTCCTGATTGCGTTTTCGATGGCACTCGTGGATGCAAAACATCGTTTGGCCCGGACAATCATCTCGCTGAAGAAAAAAGGCCGGGCTCTGTGAGTCCGGCCCGCATTCTTTTGGAACACTGGCTTAGAAGGGTCGCGGAGGACCAACCATCACGGACTGCAAACCCGGTCCGCCCGAGCTGATCTTGAAGGGGGACCCACCTATTTCCGTCGTCGAGCCGTTCGAGTTAATTCGCAGAAGCCCGACGGAAGAATCGGGGGACCCATCCTCCGCCACCACGAGATAGCCGGTAAGTATCGTGTTCATCCCGGCGGTCGAAATGATTACGTTGCCAGGATTATTCAAGCTGGTGATGCTTACGTAGGAGAGGCTGAGCGGACGCTCTACAAACGCGAGCGAAGTGATCTGCTTCGAGGTGTTATTGCTCACGAACAGGAACTTCTCATCCGCACTGAGCCACACATTGCTGGAGCCGACGCCAGAGCCCAAGCTGCCGCCGCCGAAATTATTGTCTTTACCCAACGATCCATCGGCGTTGATGGGATAAATCTCGACCTGCGTCGTAGAGTTGGTCGTATCGCCGAAAATGGCGTAGGCGCTGTCCGCACTAATGTCTACGCCAGCCGCGGCACCGCTCGCGGGATATGGCCCGTGCTCCGTCAGTTTCCCGTTGGCGGCGATAGAGAAAGAGTCAACTTTATTCACGCCGGAGCCGTAGCCGACAACCAGCGTCTTGAAATTAGGCGCCGCCCTCATTCCGGCTATCGTGTGTGGGGCCTTGTATGTACCAAAAAGCTTGAGTTCGCAACCGGAAAGGACTTGCCAAACACCAATATTCTTGGTCGAACTGTAGGCTGCAAACACGAAATTCCTGGTTACCGCCAACCCGATCCCTTGCGCCTTACCCGAACCGTGCGCGTCCTTGAAGTTGCCAACCTTAGTGATGACCTTATTAACGACCTTGAATACGCCGATATCACCGCTGCCTGCGTCGCTACCAAAACCGCAGATCGTAGTGCCGCTCGCACCTAAAACCATCCGGTTGAGACCGGCGAAGCCGCCGCCGATACCATTACCGCCGGTAGGGACCGAGCCCAGATTCTGCAGAGTTGTACCCGTGAACTTGAAAAACGTGACGGTATTCGACCCCTTTAGGTCGTTGTTCGTCACTAATAGTGGGTGCTTGCCAGCCGCTTGCAGACTCGCCGACCAAACCGTAGCCACCGCCGCAACGAGAGCGGCAGCAATAAACGAAGTAAGCAGGTATTTCATGGGTTTCTCCTTATCCGTCGGACCTGGCCAAGTTTTACCGGAGGAGTCTCCCTCCAAAGGCAACCACTGTCAATGTGCAACAGTTTGCAGTACGTGCGGCCCCGCAATAATTGTTGGCGAGCGAAGACGGGCGTTGAAAGAACTCCGGTCAATGAGTGCTATATCGAGAGTTGGTGTTGAAAAACTCAGAACTTGATCGTCCAGACGGAAGTAGTAAAACAACCGCTTCGGAGCGGTCGTGTTACACATCATGCCTAGCAGGCCTCCGAGAATTGCGATCCAGCATGGCAAGCATTGCTCCTTTTAACCATGCTTCTGCCGCCATCCGAATCGCTAATCAGGGTGACTTTTCAACATCCACAGGCGATAGTGCTCAAACCCCCTCAAAGGTCAATGAGCGCTCGGGATTTTTCGCCAACTGACGCACAGTCCGGGTTGCCGACAAAGGTTCGTCATACGTGTATCGTGGGCAGCAGAGTCCAGCTCAGGGCAGGCTGTCGAAGAAGAATAGATCGAGGCAATTGCGCCCGTTCCGCGCGACGATAAAATTGGTTCCCGCGTAAGCTGGTGGTGTGCCGGGAGTGCGTAGCTTTCCGGAATCAGCCAGAAGTGGGAGAATCAGGTTCATGTTGCAAAGGCGGTGGCTTCGGTGCAGCCTGGTCTTTGCGGGATGGACTTGTACCGGATTGTTTTTCGCGAGCCAGACTTATCTCGCGTACAAGTATTCCGGGGGACAAGCTCACCTCGGAATTATTCTGAAGCTCAATTTGGCAGATTGGTACCTGTGGGGGCTGATGGCACCGGGAATCATCTGGCTCGGGCGCCGGTTCCCGTTGGAACGTGAGCGTTGGACGAGAAGTACGGTAATGCATTTGATCGCGGGCGCGGGCGTCGCGCTTCTGAAATGGTGGTTGGACAATCTCTTCCGTCACTACGTCCTGGGCCTTCCGAGTGGTGTGTCATTGGCCTACGTGTTCCATGGCAATTTGTTGACCTACTCAATTCTGGTTGCGGCAAGCCAGGGATATCTCTACTACGAGCGGTATCGTCAAGGAGAGCTTCGATCCGCCCAACTTTCCACGCAACTGGCGCAAGCCCAACTTCAGGCGTTGCGCATGCAACTCCACCCTCACTTCTTGTTCAACACACTGAACTCCATCGCTGCTCTGATTCACAAAGATCCCGATGCGGCGGACCGCATGACTGCCCGACTCAGCGATTTGTTGCGGCTTACGCTTGACAATATAGGCGTCCAGGAAGTCCCCCTGGCTCAAGAACTGGAATTTCTGGAACGCTATCTGGAAATCGAGAGAACACGATTTTCCGATCGGCTGGTCGTTCGAATGGACGTTGCTCCGGAAACGCTCGATGCCAGCACTCCCTACCTGATTCTTCAGCCATTGGTGGAGAATGCGATTCACCACGGGATCGCCGCTCGGTCCTCGCCGGGCTCCGTCATTGTGCAGGCTGCCCGGGATGGTGGGATGCTTGTCCTCGAAGTAAGAGATGATGGTCCCGGAATCCGGTTGGCAGCGCCTTCGACCAATGGCCTTGGAATTTCAAGCACGCGAGAAAGACTGGAAAAGCTTTACGGCGATGCCCACATTTTCGAATTGAGCAACGCGGCAGAAGGTGGCTTGACGGTGAAGCTGGCTTTCCCGTTTCGCTTGATGCGTCCCCCGGCGATTGCCGACAACGAAGACGGAGGCCGTGGTTGAAAATCCGAACGCTCATCGTGGATGACGAACTTCTAGGCAGGGAACGCATTCGTACGCTGCTCGGTGGCGATGCGGAGATTGAAGTAGTGGGCGAGTGTTCGGATGGAAAGCAAGCGGTTGCAGCCATCAAGCAAGCCGGACCCGACCTGGTCTACCTGGATGTGCAGATGCCAGAGATGGATGGTTTCGCGGTCCTCGACGCGATTGCCGGCGAGCGGATGCCCACCATCATTTTTGTCACGGCTTATGATCGCTATGCGGTACAGGCTTTCGAGGTGCACGCACTGGATTATCTTCTGAAGTCCTTTGACCGCGAGCGATTTCAGGCAACCTTGCGGCGGGCCAAGGAGCAAATCCGTGGTTCGCGGGAAGGCCTCTGGAACGAACGGCTGACCGGATTGCTCGAAGACCTGCAGGCGCAGCGGAAGCGCTTGACCCGGCTCGTGATCAGGTCCGCGGGTCGAATCTTTTTTCTCCGCGTGGAAGAGATTGATTGGTTGGAAGCAGCCGACAATTATGTGCACATCCACGTGGGCCGGGAATCTCATCTGGTGCGCGAGACTTTGCAATCGCTCGAGGACCGCCTCGACCCCTCCCAATTCCTCCGTATCCATCGTTCTACTCTGGTCAATGTGGATCGCATCCGGGAGTTGCAACCGCTGTTCCACGGTGACTACGTGGTCAAGCTGTTGGACGGTACGGAATTGAGCCTCAGCCGTGGTTACCGGGAAAGGCTGGCTGGGCCGTTGGGCCAGTTTCTCTGATTTGTTTGTAAGCGGCGAGCTCGCGGATGCATCTCCGCCCGGCTGTGTCGATTTGCGCCAGAATCCTTCGCAGGTGTCACCTTAATCAACGCAGTCGCCACCACTATAGCTTGCTGTGATGCCGAACTGCCTCTACGACTTGTCGGATGGCGGCGGTTACATCATCGGGCGCCTCAAGTTCCATGTTGTGCCCGCTGTGGACCATGAGCTGCTTGCTGTTGGTCGATAGCAGAGCGAGCTTGGCTTGGCCTTCTTCACGCTCCTTCTCCATTTGCGTTCCGGGGATGTCGTAGTCATTCCCGTATCCGCCTTCCGCGCGAGTGAGCACGATGAGGGGAATCGCGCCCAATATGCCCGCCTGTGGCGTCGTCAGCATCTTTGCGAAATACTCCGAAGACCACTCCCGTTGGCTGTTTTCGGCGTCGTCGATCGGTGTCAGCGACTGCGCCCACAACTGAAGCCTCCGTTCGTCTGGCGGAAGAGCGTTGTACATGGGATCAAGGGGCTGTTGTGCTGGCCGCGCGGCGTCTGTGTGTACAACCGGCTTATCGGAATCCTTCAGGTCCTCGTGCGGTGACGGGATACTTCTGCCTTTTGCCCCGTCGCCCAGTCGCATCGTCGCCTTGCCGCCAATGCCAACTCGCTGGCCTTCGAAGGAGGCGTCCACCAGGACCATCCCGGCTACTTCTTGGGGATAAGTTGCGGCGAAGTTGCGCACGACCGGCCCCCCGTAGGATAGCCCGACGAGCACGAACGGGCCATGCTCACCCAGCTTGGAAAGAGCGTCTCGCAGTTCGAGATTCACCTGGGCAAACGTGCGCGGTTTGGGGCCTGGATCGCTCCATGCATATCCAGCTCGATCATAAGTGCAGATGCGAGAAAAACGAGAGACCTGAGTTTGCACCAGGATCCAGTCGAAGGAGAAGTCTGCCAATCCGTTCTCCACGACGACCGTGGGGGTACCTTTCCCGGTGCAGTTCACATGAAGCCGGTGGCCACCCAGATCCACCAGCTTCCCAAGCGGCGCCGGCTCGGTGGCCGCAAGAACTAAACACGCGTTGAGAACAATTATGCCAATGGGCATTGCCAAGCTGGGGATGCGTGCCGCAGCCTTGCGCCACCGGAAAGGGGATAACTTCGTTTTGAACATCGTTTACTCATCACTTGGACGCTTCCTCGCCGCGAAAGTAAGCTACGGATTGCTGCTTCGGCAGATACGTTCTCTTCATCGCTGTATCCTTCTTGCCTTTGCCAGGACGCGACCTGCCCAAGTCCGTTGCTGTTTCTTTGCTGCCAACTTACCGTCGCTGCCATCCGTCTTGCCCCTGCTGCCACGCGGCCTGCCCCAAATGCCTTGGCGTTTTCTCACAAGTTAGCTAAACACATTGTGAACACTCAGCGGCTAAAAGCCGGAGTTCTTGGGTGTCGTTCCGGCACGACTGGAAGCCGTACCCTTCCACGTGACCCGAGCAACAGCTACAAGCGCTCGGTGCAGACATCTTAGTAGCGCAGGGTGGAAGTAACTCGGCGGAGCTAAACACAATCGGAGGAGGGGGGAACGCAAAATGATGGACTTTTTCAAAGCGCTGGTGACGGTGACACTCATGGCTGCGATCTGTGGGCTTCGTCCCGCGGAGGCGGGAGCGGCGACCAAGCACTACGTTGTGACCAATGATGACGTGAGTGGGCCGAACACGGTCACTTTCTACCTGGCCGGAGGCACAGCTTCTGCGCCCAAACTGATCCGGCTCAAGACCATCAAGACAGGAGGCACCGGACTGGGCGGGGGTTTCTTCGGGACGGTCCGGCAGGTCTTGGTTGGGGAAGGCCAGGATGAATGTGCTTTTGATGCGGACGGTGGAAGTGACGACGTGGCGGCCATCCTGTTCCAGTCAAAGCAAGTCGTGGGCGACTACAAGGGTTCCAGCACGGATAGTGGCGGCAGTCCGGGTATCGGGTTGGTTGTAACTCCGAATCACAAGTACTTGTACGCCGCGTTCGGAGGCTCTCGAACCATCGCAACGTTCAGGATCGACACAGGCTGCGCGCTGACTTTTGTGAGTGATATCAGCGCGATCGGCCTGAACGGCGGCTTTCCACACGGCATGGCCACGAAGGGCAACATGATGGTGGTTGGCTACGGTGACGGTTCCATCGGATCCTTTAATATCTCAGCCGGCACGCCGGTTTCAAACAACGACCTGCAGCTCTCAACCGGATACCTCAAGGATGGCGAACTGCCCGATGGTGTCGACATCACCAAGGACGGGCATTACGCGATTTTCGGTGATGCCACGGGTGGTCTTACCGAGGTTGAAGTCTCTGACATCTCTTCCGGCAGGCTGACAACCACCATCAAATACGGCGGGCCAGACGGGAGCCTTGGCAGCGGCCGCGCCGCCAACGACGTCCGGTTAAGCCCGGATGAGACGCTGCTCTATGTGAGTGACAACCTGTCGGGCCAGGTTACGGCCGCTCACTTCAACAAGACCACGGGCACGCTCCACTTCGGGTGCATCTCGAAACCATTGCGCGGCTTTGGAACGAAGTGGACCTACTCCAGCGCCATTGCCACGGAGGAAACCGTTGGCACCGGATCGGTGCTATGGGTTGCCGAAGACGGCTTGGGTTCTAACCCTTCGTCCATCGGCATCGTCGATGTGAATTCGAAAGGTGGGAAATGCACTCTTACGGAATCGACGAAATCGCCGGCTGCAGATCCGAGCAGCCTGAACCTGTGTTGGCTGAACGCTTTCCCGCAGCGACCATTTTAGCTCCAAGCAGGTCTGAATAAGTCCCTGAAGTGGTTCAGAGCCGAGCGCCGGCTTCACAAGTGCGTATGTCGCGACAAGCTCTTTTCCTCTGGCGGCAGATGGCTGGGTTGTTACCTTTAGATGTATGTCCGGGAGGGCAATGCGCAAATTCCTCTTAGGGTTCTCGATTGGAATTCTGACACCTCCAGTTGCATTGCTGGTGGCGGCGTGGTTAGGAGCGCTGCCGACCAACGCGAATGCCACGCCCTCCAGAATGGAAAAGGCCTTCGCCCATCTCGTCCTCGATGCGACAGCGGCGCGGCATGCACCGCATCTCGCGAATCCCATTCCACCCACGGAAGAAAACCTGATGGCCGGAATGAAACTTTTCAAGAACGATTGTGCCGGCTGCCACGGTGACCCCAATACTGCGAACGACAGCGACGCTGACAACAATCTCTATCCCAGTCCCCCGCTCTTTGCACTACATCCTCCGCGAAAGCCGGACTATCAGTTGTTCTGGATCGTCCAAGGTGGGGTGCGTTACTCGGGCATGTTCGGCTGGGCCGGGCAATTCGGCAAAGATGCATCGGGGAAGGACGTCTCGGATGAAAAAATATGGACCGCGGTAACGTTTCTGACACATCTCGATTCCTTGCCGCCTGCGGTTAATGCCGAATGGCGGAAGAAGACGAAGAATTAAATCGCTTGTTGACTCGGGTCCTCCCGAGTTCGATGCGTCGGAAGAGTTGTTCAGTAGCAAGTGAAGCCATGCGTTTTCACGGTCGAGCCAGACAGAACTTAATTGGAGTCCCTAACTGAGGAGAAGATCGTGCTAAGTAAGGTATGGGGAAGACTTCCCGGTATTGTCTTAGTTTCCATTCTTTTTAGTCTTCCTTCTCGGGCACAAGAAAGCTGGTCGTGGCCGGAGAAGCCGTCGAATCTCCAGGTCCTGCCGAAGGACTGGCCGGGCTCAAAGTTAAGCCCAGTGATGAAGGGATTCACGAGAGCACTGGGTGTTCGGTGCACGTATTGCCACAAGGGCGAGGAGGGCAAACCACTCAGCACATACGATTTTGCCTCGGACGAAAATTCCAACAAGAACCGGGCTCGTGAAATGCTGAGAATGCTGGCCAGTATCAACGATCATTTGAAGAAGATCCAGCCGAGTGGCGACCAGAGAGTAAACATGTGGTGCGACACTTGTCATCGCGGCCGCCCGAGACCGATGATGCTGAGCGAAGAACTCGGGGAACAGTATCGGATGAAGGGACTCCAGCCTGCCCTTGATCGCTACGCCGACCTGAAAAAGAGGTACTACGGGAGAGGAGCGTATGACTTTGGCGAGACAGGACTGAATGACTTTGGCTACCAGGTGTTGGAGAACAAAGATTTGACTGGGGCAATCCAGGTGTTCAAGTTGAATGCTGAGCAGTTTCCACATTCCGGGAATGTCTGGAACAGCCTTGCGGAGGCAGACATGAAGGCAGGAGACATGAAAACGGCAAAGAAGAACTATGAGAAGGCTGTGAAACTGGATCCGGGAGATGAAAATTCAAGAGAGATGCTAAAGAAGATCCAAGAATCTAAGGGACAATGAACTCGTTCCCGTGATCGCGTTTTCACGGAGAACTGGCCGCCAATACCATGTGTGGCGCACAGTTTTGAGCGTTATCGGGTTTTTCGACAGTTAGGGATTCCGCGCGTTGGATGCACCGTCGTTTATTCAAGCAGTGGCGAGAATTCACACCTAGGTTATGCTAAGAATTGTGATCTCAAGAAAAACCGTCTTAAACGAACTAGTTCGCGCAAGAAGGACTTTACACCATCCACGGCAGGTCAATCCGGCCAAGTCGTTGGCGCTCTGGCCAGCTGCTACAGGGTCCGCGCGGACTGCTACAGGACGAAGAAGATGCCGCCAGCAAGACAAAGACTGTGCAAGGAACACCAGCGTCCAATCTTGCGGTCACGCTGGTGGTCTGGAACGAAAGGTTGCCCTCTGTGCTTTGAGGTTCCAGAACCAGAAGATCAACCGGTCCGGTGGGCAAACTGACGTTGCAAAGAGATTGTGGCGTCAGTCGGCGCTATCAGGTCAGATCGCTCAAAACCCCTCCCCCGGAGATTCCATCGACAACCGGAGTAAGCGTGGGTTCATGGCGATGTGGAAATAGATCGCGATTGAAGTGGTGGCGTGGGTCGTGTCTGTCTTGGTCTACGTTGAGTTTTTCACGGCCCGATGACGATTGGTGGTTGGTTGAAACAAGCGGAGTTACCGGGGACCGCTACGCTGCATCAATCCTACGCCGAACATCCACGAATAGCCCGCCTCGTCGCTCCTGGAACCGGGTTACCTTGCCAAGAACACTAATGCCTTCGCTTTCCGTGCAATGCCGGATGATGAACTGCGGACACACTAACCGATCCTAGGGCGCTGGTCCGAACGGGACCGGGTGGCAAACATTGGCCACCCGGTCCAACCCGGACCACTTCTACGACTTTGACTAGAAGGCGAACTTCACCCCCATTCGGAAATTACGGCTAAGCTGGTAAATAAATGGCTTGCCGTATTGGCTGTTGATAGTCTCAATGCCACTGTTACCGGGAGTGTTCCCGCCAACAGACCTGAGGAGCGCTTGCCAGTTGTAAGGCGCCAAAAGCGCAGCGTATGCGGGTACGCCGGCGCTGATGCTCTGACCACCTGGCGCCAGGTATTGCGAGAAATTCTGCGTGTCAACGAACGGGTAGTACGCCGTAACCGAACGCTCGTTGAAAAGGTTAGAAATGGTCGCCGAGAGGCTAAGAACTTTCTGCTCGCTCAGCTTGTAGTTTTGCTGAAGGTTGAAGTCGGTCTGGTTATACCAGGGCGTGCGGTAGGTTTGCGTGGGTCCAATCGAGATTGCGCCAGTCGATGGGTCCTGGGTGATGTTCGCCCACTTCCCGCGATCCAGAAAGTCGGTCGGGAAAGCGCCTGCGGTCGGGGCATACGAATAGCCCGCGTCCGCGATGCTGGTTTGCGGGGAGCCCTGATACATGTACTGGAAGAGACCGAAGTCGGTGGTGAACTTCTTCAGCCATCCCAGTTCGTAGTACGCATACCCCTTGAAGGTATTCGGGCGGTCGGTGGGAAACAGTCCGCTGGAAGATCCGCCTTGCGCGTTCCATG
>Ga0210410_10001333_pt1 | contig 23492 bp, 22 predicted proteins | sample IncBWC4MmetaG_FD_161058 | JGI IMG/M metagenome (GOLD analysis project Ga0210410, IMG submission 161058) | Forest soil microbial communities from Barre Woods Harvard Forest LTER site, Petersham, Massachusetts, United States - Inc-BW-C-4-M | ecosystem: Environmental > Terrestrial > Soil >... | reverse complement strand
ATGACGCCGTGAGCGCCATCCACGGGGTTGTTACCAAGGTGGACTCCGCCGCCAAGACGATCGTGGTGAAGACCAAGGATGGCACCGAGCATACTATCCACTTCGTTGACAAGACCGTGGTGAAAGGCGGAGAAGCCGTCGGGACTGGCGCGAAAGACACCTTCCAGGGAGTGAAGGAAGGTTCTGAGGTTGTTGCCCACTACACGGTGACAGGAACGGAAAAAACGGCCGTGGAAGTCGACAAGGTCGGCAAAGACGGGATGAAGTCGATGGAAGGTGTAGTCACGAAAGTTGGTGAAGGCGGCAAAACGATCACGGTGAAGGCCGCCGACGGGACCGAGCGCACGTTTGACGTGGTCGGCCACGATACCAAGGTTGCCGCGGTGGATACTGGCAAAGGAACCGAAAAAGGCGCCAAAGTAACCGTTTACTACACCGAAAGTGCCGGCAAGAAAGTGGTGCACTTCTTCGAGAAGCTCTAATGCTTCCGGAGAAGAATTAGCAACGTACAAAAAGCAATCGGGAGTTTTTCTCGAACATGACCCTGCCGGAAAGCTTCCGGCAGGGTTTAGTTTTTGATTGGCGAGTTCAGTCCGCGGCCATCGGGCGTGCGAGGGCATTGGTCATATCCGCGTGAAGCAGGCGGTGAAACAGGTGCTCCCCGGCTTCGCGGCGCAGCGAAAGACGCCCCGCCACGTAGGCGCGCGAAGAGAGGCCCCGCTGTACCGAATCGCAGATCGCCATGTCTTCATCCTGAACCTTCTCGCTCACGGCGATACTCTCCTGATGGTGTTTCGCGGCCGCGGGACTCGTGTCGGCAAAATAATAATCGAAAATCACCGCGCATTTGCTGACGCCGAGCGGCAGCACCAGGTTCGTGTCCATCACGCCGGAGTATGCGTTGAGCATGAAGTTGGGGTAGACCCACAGGTAAAACGCTGTTCCCTGGCGCGTGGAGCTGATGGAAGATTCCAGGGCGCCGGAACTATCGAGAGGGCTTGACTGTAGGCACGCGCGGTCGAAATTCTCGATGGTGTACTTGGTGTACTCGACGACGCTGCTTAGCCCCTTATGCGCGTGCGGCACGTGGTAACCCCCATCGAGGTAGTTGTCCACGTAGACCTTCCAATTACAATTCAACGTATAGATACGACGATCGAAATACTTGAGGGTCTCGGTGATTTCCAGCGGCGCCACGAGTTCGGGAACTTTGGCCAGGAATTCGCGCAAGGAAGACGCACGCCCGTCGAGATTCACGAAAACGAAATTCTCCCAGGTATCCACACGCAAGGGAACCAGGCCATTGTCGGCGCGCTCGAAATTGCATACTCCCTCAAACTCAACCATGCCCTTCAAAGAGCCATCGTTGCCATACGTCCAGCCATGATAGGGGCACCGGAAATTTTTCGCGCAACCCTGAGCTTCGGGAACAACCGCCGCGGCATGATGGCGGCACACGTTGTAAAACGCCCGCAGTTTGCCATCATCGCTGCGAACCACGACCAGCGGCTCCTTGTTGACGTCGATGGTGAAAAACTGCCCGGGCTCCTTCACCTGGTCCAGATGCCCGACCACCTGCCAGTTGGCGGCAAAGACGCTTTCGCGTTCAAGTTGCGCGAGGCGCTCGTCGAAATACCAGGGGGCGGGGATGGTCCACGCTTTCTCCAGCGGATTGGCAGGGTTGTAAAGATTCAGGAGATCGCGAACGCTGCGCTCGTGCATAACGAATGACTCCCAATGATGTGTTCAGCAGCAATTATGCATCATTGTTATGCAAACGAGCGAAAGGCGCAAGGAACGCGCAAGACGAATGAGGAGACTGGCACCTGCTGAGGGGCATGCAGGTGCCAGTGGTGGGCATAGTGCTTGCTTGAAGGTGTGAAGACTCAGCCCCAGGATCTCTTCAGGGCGAAGGCTGCGAAGCCGAGCGCACTAAGGAGAAGCGTGCTGGGTTCCGGCACGCCGGTGTTTCCACCTCCGCCTCCCGTTGGACCCGGCGTTCCCAGTATGTAAGTACCGGTGACGGACCCGGGATCCACAGACTCGCCGAATCCCTGTTGGTTGGGAAGTCCCTCGAACGAAATCGCGCTGGGTCCAATTCCAGTGTTCCCGTCGCACAACGAGACGTAGCCAGGATTACCAGACGTCGAATTGGCAGTCGTGCATATCGCCATGTTGACCGGGGCCGAATTAGGACCAAGGTCGGGAAGAGCGGCGAAGGGAAAGTTGAGCTCGAACGATGCGGCTTGGGAAAGAGTAGTATTTACGTTTGAGCTATTAAATATGATTAACGATGTTACACCCGGAGGAGGAAACGGTAGGTTCCCGGGAGTGTACATCGGTATATATCCCGGCTGGAAAGGCACCCCAAAAGGTGCTGGCACATTGGCGGGATCGAAGACTACCGCCGCCCCCCCGTTTATCGCACTTCCGGGCGCCGGTGTGTATGTGAGGTTCCAATTCGTGAGTTGTTCAAGTAAAACGTTGGGGTTGTAGGAGATGTCAAAACTCCCAGAAATAGTGGCACCTGACTGAGTTACAACGTCGTTTAGGATCCACTGAGAGTCCGCGTATGCTGGCACAGCGAGCGGTAGAATGGCAGCCAGCAAGAGACAAAGCATCGGAATCGAAGCTCTAAGCTGTTTCTTCATAAAAGTCGGTCCCCCTCGTAACCAAGAATGTGCGTACTGCAGGATTTCTCCCGCTGATAGAAATGGAGCAGATAGAGGTCCAACCTTAAGAAAAGATGACGCTTATCAATCCCACCCAATTTCTGACCGCGAATGGGCATGGGAGGAAAGAAGCTTTCACCACCAATGATCAAGTTCTGAACTAAATCTGACCTGCCAAAGTAGTGCAAATCAGAAGAAGGATCGATGTCTGAATTCCCGAATTGTGCAAGAGAGTGGGCATTTCGTCGGGAATCGTATGAAGGCAAAGCTACGTAGGCAAATGTGCGTTGTCGGGGACACTCTGACGTGCTAGCATCGGCGCGATTAAGACTCTCATTGGGACGGAGTTCGGGACGACGATGGCCCTCAAGTCGAATCCCCATCCGGTCTGTACGTTTGGCCCATTTCGGGTCGATTTCGAAACCTGCGAAATCCACAAGCATGGAATCCGCCTCCACGTCCAAGCCCAACCTGTCCGCGTCTTGTGGTTTCTTGTAGAGCGGCCGGGGCAATTGGTCACCCGGCAGGAATTGCAGGAAAAACTCTGGCCCGGTCAGCCTGCCGAAGAAGTAGATGACAGCCTGAATTCGACGGTAAAGAAACTCCGCGAGGCGCTGGGCGACGATCCAGCGAAGCCGCTGTATATCGAAACAATCCCGCGCCGCGGATATCGGTTTATCGCTCCCATTCAAATGGAAGCCCAGGAAAAACCACCTGGGGAAAAACCGATGGCCGCGGACGAGCCCAGTTGGTTGACGGAAGAAACAGCAGTGCAGCCAACCGCCATTCTGGCCGAACCGCTCGGCTGGAGGCGCTATCGCAAATCGGGAGCCATCGGCTTGCTGACCGTGATTGTGATCGTCGGCTTTCTGTCGGTAACGGCGTTCCTGAAAAGAGCGGGTGCCGATGCGCAAATCCATTCCATCGCCGTGCTTCCGTTCGAAAATCTCTCCGGCGATTCGAGCCAGGACTATTTCGCCGAGGGTTTGACTGATGCGGTGACAACCGATCTGGCGCAGATTGGCGCGGTGAAAGTGATTTCCCGTTCTTCCGCGAATCACTACAAAAAGGACTACAAGCCGCTGGTGAAAATCGGCCAGGAGCTCGGCGTAGATGCCGTGGTGGAAGGAACTGTGGCGCGCTCCGGCGACAAGGTGAGGGTCAACGCGCGGCTGATTTCCACGGGTGACGACCGAAACCTCTGGGCTCAGTCCTTTGAGCGCGACACCGGCGACATCCTCTCCCTCGAAGACGATCTGGCGCAGTCCGTGTCGCGAAGAATCGAAGTTGCTCTCACACCCAATTACATGCACCGGCGCGACGAGCCTCATCCAGTGAACGTTCAAGCCTACGAAGCCTATCTAAGCGGCATGCACGACCTGAACAATCACCGCACCAATAATGAGCTGCAGAAGAGCCTGGAGCAGTTTAATGAGGCCATCGCCCTCGATCCCAGGTTTGCCGGTGCCTACGCGGGGAAAGCGATCGCCTACAATCTCCTCGGCGATTACGATGAAATACCCGGCAGCCAGGCAGGGCCAAGCGCGGAGGCTGCCGCACGCCGTGCTCTGGAACTGGATCCGGCACTGGCGGCGGCGCATTCGGCGTTGGCATTCGCCCTATGGAAATACAGTTGGGACTGGAAGACGGCCGAAGCCGAATTCCAGAAATCGCTGGCGCTGAATCCCAACAACGCTCATACCCATCACATTTACGCCGTGCTGCTTGCCTGCCGCGGTGATTTTGCGGGCGCCGAAGAGCACATGCGAAAAGCGCTGGCGCTCGACCCGCTCTCCATGATCATCCGCACCAACATCGGCTGGTTCCACTATTTTCAGCGAGACTACGCGAAAGCAGAGGAAGCCTATCAGGAAGTCTTGAAGCTCGACCCCGGCTTTCTGCCCGCCAGGCAAAAACTTTGGATTACGTATGCCGAGGAAGGGAAAACAGAACAAGCCGCCGCCGAATTGGAGAATCTAATGCGCTTGTTTGGGCACGATCAACTTCTGCAGCGAGTGGAACGAGCCAATCCTCCCGCGCGTTATCGGACTGCGGTCCAGGGGTACGCCGCATCGGGAGTGCTGTCGCCTTATGAGCGCGCGAGATACCTTTCCCTCCTGGGGAAAAAGCCAGAGGCTGTGCGCGCATTGGGTGAAGCCGCGACCCAGCGGAGCTCCTGGATGGTTTACCTGCGGATTGAGCCGGTGTTTGACGCCATCCGGTCGCGCCCGGATTTTGCAGACCTGGTGCGGCAGGCGAATATCCCGGAACTCCCGAAGTAGGTGGGGAAAAGGGCAGTGGAGAAAAAAGAGGAAGAAAAGAGCCTTCGGATACGCTCAGGGCAAATCCTGCGCCGGAGTATTTGGTGCGGGAGAGAGGATTTGAACCTCCAAGGACTTACGTCCGGTAGCTCCTAAGGCTACTGCGTCTGCCAGTTCCGCCACTCCCGCACCGGCCAAATATAATGATACTTGGTACGCCCGCTTTTTGGCCATAGCTTTGGCCTGCAGTTGTACTGGAATCCCTCCGCTGACTGGAGGATAATGGTTCTCCCCGCGCTCTGGTAGGTCGGCGAACAAGCTCCATGATTGTTCAGCAAAATAATGACCCAATGGTGGTAATCCGACAAACGGACCACGCCATTCTTTGCGGCTTTTTTGCGCGCGAATGGGGGAATGACGCGTTCCCCCGCCCGGAGCCGTTCCGATCGTTTTGCTTGGCGGCAGCCGAGCACGACAATGGCTGGCAGGAATGGGAAATGACTCCGGGGGTTGACCCCAAGTCGTTCGCGCCGTATTCCTTCATGAGCGTCCCGACCGATGAGCACGTCTTGCTTTACCAGCGGGGAATCGACCGCGTAGTGAAATCGGATTTGTACGCCGGCTTGCTGGTCGCGAGTCACTGCATGGGACTCTACGACCGAGCCAAGGCAACCATGCCCGGCTATTCCGCAAAGTATGTGAAATCGCATGAACAGCATCACGCGAACGATTTTGTGCAGCGCTTAAGGCTCCAACAAGTGCGCCTCAAAGTGGACCTGCGCAACGACCCCGCGACCAAAGAATTCACCGACGAAAAATTGATCACCGCGAATATCCAAAGGCTCGCCGTGCTCGACCGGTTGTCTCTGTATTTCTGCCTGGGAGCCGACCACGACACAACGATCGAAGGCGTCCCAATGGACGACAATGGCAACGAGGCGGATTGGGAGTTGCGCGCCGCCGGAGCCAACGAATTCACGCTGGATCCGTACCCCTTCCGTAGGGAGCCGCTGGAATTCGCGCTGCTGGCGCGGCGCATTCCGCGCCGGCGGTACATGGACGACGCGGACCTCCAGACTGTCTTGTCGGCGGCGCCTTTCTTTCAGCTGAAATATACGCTACGTCCAGGCATGGGCAGAGACCGCGCATTTGCAGCCCGAAGATAAAAATCCTCCCAGCAAAAGTCTTGGTCTCCTTGCTTTGTACTTGACTTTCATTCACAACCCGTACATCGTTTAGAGCTTTGCTCCTCTCTGCGTCCGCACCCGGGCAGACGTGGGGCAAACCCGTTCTCTATGACCAAGGTCCGACTGTGTTTCCATGATCGCTGTTTCGATGGCACTGCTTCCGCGGCGCTTTTTTACCGCTTTTACCGGGAATGCTTTGATCCCAAGGCCGAATTCCACTTCAGCGGGATGACTCATAAGGCCAAGCACCCGTGGGAAGAGGGTCTCTTCGACGGCGACGAAAATGCCATCGTTGATTTCAAGTACTCGAATTCGCCCAAAGTCACCTGGTGGTTCGACCATCACCAGAGCGCTTTCCTGACCCCGGCGGACGCGGAATACTTCAAGCGCTTTCCCGGCCCGCACATGTATTACGACCCGGAATACAAATCGTGCACCAAATTGATCGCCACCGTCGCCAAAGAGAAGTTCGGTTTCAATACCAAGCCGCTGGCCGATCTGATCCACTGGGGAGACATCATCGACGGCGCGCAGTTTCCCACGGCGCAATCGGCCACCGAATTGACCGAACCCGCGCCGCAACTCGCCCTGGTGATTGAAGCCGCGCCCGATAACGGAGTGCCGGCCCAGTTGATCGCCGAATTGGCGTATCGCCCGCTGGCCGAAATGGTCAAGCTCCCCGTCGTCACAAAATATCTGGGGCCGCTTCTGGAACGCCACCGCAAATCAATCGAAATCCTGCGCGAACGTTGCGAATCGAAAGATGGCGTCGTCTTTTTTGACGTGAGCGATCTGGACCTCGAAGGCTACAACAAGTTCATCCCGTACCTGCTGCATCCCGAAAGCGTCTATTCGGTAAGCGTAAGCGCTTCACCGGTGCGCGCCAAGGTATCGCTGGGAACAAATCCCTGGAACCAGTCGACTGCGGATCAGAATCTTGCAACGCTCGCGGAAAAATACGGCGGCGGCGGCCATCCCCGCGTCTCAGCAATCTCTTTCGACCCGCAGGACCTCGCGAAAGCCAAGCAGGTAGCAAGAGAACTGGTGGCGGTGCTGCGCGCCAAGTAGCGCAAATTTGCCCGCGGAGCGGCGAAACGCGCGCCAGCCTGCGATTCAATTTTCAATTTATTTCGCCCAGGTCAGAGTCGACAAGAATTTTCAGAGTGTGTAAAATAATAGTTTCCCCGTGGACCGGTAGCTCAATGGTAGAGCAGTTGACTCTTAATCAACGGGTTGGAGGTTCGAGTCCTCCCCGGTTCACCAAATTCCCTTTAAAAACGATGGTTCCTTGGGGTACAGGGGCTAGGGGTCCCAACTGTTTTACCTCCATTTTACCTGGGGTCGGGTGTTCGAATACTGAGGTTGCGGGGAATCTTCCTCGCGTTTCTCGACAACCGGGAACGAAAACTGTGAGCAAATGACAGTCAAAAGAGCAGTCCTATCCGCCGCTGTTGCTGTTGCATTAGGGATTGAAATAATCTCTCCCGGTGGGGGAGAGCGTCCGCACGTAGAAAAAGAAGTCCTTGCGGAGTCGAAACCTCTAGGGGCAAAAGCCGACGCCCTCCGTCCTGTCGTTACCCCTCCAGAAAATCCTTGGCTTATGGGCTTTACGCTCCGTGTCACCAGCCCTGAGGAACTAAAGGGCTGGTGGGTGAATACCGCAACGACAAGTGCCGGCGGTCTGGTCACCGTTAGGCGAACACAGACTTGCGGTGAGGCGCGATTCAAAGAGACCGTTGTTCTGCAAAATCCGAACCTGCCAGTAGGGAGTGCAGGTCATGAGTTCGAGAGGACGATCTACCTCAACGAAGACTACGCCATCACATGGAGCACGCGAAAGATATGCGAGCAGATTCAGGCATGGCTATTGCAGCGGGGTGTAACCACTGAGCTTTTGCTTCAAGTAGGGCATGACAAAGGTCAGCCGCCGGATTACCGAACGCCTTTGTCAAATTATGCGCCCGTCTACAGCGACGCTGATGGCGTCACGGAACTGCCGACGTAGGTCACTCAACTTCCTCAAGGCTAAGCGTATCGCATAAAGACACACCCTTAGTAAGCTTCTGAAGAATGGCAGCTTCACATCGCCCCCCTAACGGTTAGCGGTGAGCTACGATCTTATAAATTTCGTAAAGAAGCTTGACAAGGTTCACAAGAAGCCCGAGCACGCACTTGATGTTGTCAAGGGTGATCCTGCGAACTTTTTTGGATTTCATGGATTTGGAATCAAGGAATCTGCCGTAACGCTACAGCGAGGACGAGAGGGCACACCCCGGGCGGGTCTTTGTTTTTCACGGAATAAAATTGAAGTGCGATGTTCGGGGAGATGGTTTTATTGACCCTAAGAATCAAAAACCACACTGGCTATTTGTAACCAGTTGTCCGCCAGTCTTCTGGCGGGATGCCGCAACGCCCGACATTGCTACGCTTTCCGACCCGCGAATATCGCCAGCGGGAAACACGCGGCTTTTTTGTCGGCCTTGTACTTCGTCGTTTGCTACTCGATAGACACCTTTGAGTGCGGACACTTATGCTGCACCGCACTACCGACGTAGCCGCTCAGACGCCTTTTTAACCTCGAACGTCTGACCGACGGTTATCCCGTCGTAACACACTTCTACTGTAACCCCACTGGCTAAAAAGAAAAAGGCCCGGAGCATGACGCCCAGGGCCTTCTGGTGTACCTGTTCGTACCGGGGGCTTTACTTCCCGCCTTTCGCGTCTGCCAGCTGCGCCAGTACGATGAGGGTGTTTGCCTGGTCGCCCCGGCAGTTCAGCCGATCTTCGATTTTTCTCTTGTCGTACACGCGGGTCATGCACTCCTTCTGCACGATCACGATGAATTTTTCCGCGTCATGAACGAGGTCGAGTTTTGTCTTGGGGACCTTTTTGGTTTTCGTTTCGGTAGCCATGATTTTCTCCTTTGCCGAGCCTCTGGCCCGTATTACTGTTAACCATAAAATGAATAGATAGTAGGGTAAACACAGGAGTTGCGCAGATCGGGGGCAAAACCCAGCTCACGCGCCTGCGGCTTCTCTCATTCGTCTTATTTGCGTTCGTAGCCGCGACCTTGATCGGCCTGGGGATCCTGGTCTACTTGGTGACGCTCGTCTTTGTTGCCACGCCGCCCGCTGGAAACGGCAACTGACCACCTCTTCGCGATTGAACCCATAAGACCATGAACAGACCCTGACCGAAGCTTTCCTATGCTGCGCTCTACCGCAAATCCTGTTTATACCTAAGCCCGGGAACGCTCTGATCCCTCCGCAGTCCCTGCACTCCACACCAGATCTACCTTCAGGTGTTTACCTGCGTCAATTTGCAGTTTTCACCTCCTTGTCGTTTTTCCCATGGGGTCTATTGTGGCTACGGGCTGGGCACCGCTCCCCGGTCTTGTGGGTAGATTTTCCCTGTGGGGAAATCGGGACCGGGACGCGGCGAACAGTGTGTCTAAGGAGAATTCAAATTGTCGATCACATTTCAGACCGGGGATCCGCGAACAGAGGGTGTGTCCAGGGACTACCGGGATGGTCCTTTTGCACAGGCCGAGGACTGGCAAAGTTCTCCCAGCAGCTCCGTCGAAGAAGAATCGCATGGCCAGACGGAAGTGCTCAACGACGGATCCACCTTCGTGGCGTCGAGCCGCGCCATGCTTTCCATCCGCCGGCAGATTGAGAAAATCGCCGATTACGACATTCCCGTCCTGATACTGGGCGAAAGCGGCAGCGGCAAGGAAGTTGTCGCGCGGTTTCTTCACAGCCGCTCCGCAAATGCGCGCCATCTTTTCCTGAAAGTGAACTGCGCCGCGCTTCCGGGTGAGCTGCTCGAAAGCGAACTCTTCGGCTACGAGCGAGGCGCCTTCACGGGAGCCGTGCGCAGCAACCCCGGAAAATTTGAAATCTGCAGATCCGGCACCATCCTGCTCGATGAAATCGGGGAGATCTGTCCGACCTTGCAGGCCAAGCTCCTCCACGTCCTGCAGGACAAATCCGTTTGTCGCCTTGGCGGAAACGCCCCCGTCAAAGTGGAAGCCCGCGTCATTGCCGCCACCAACGTGGACATTCACGAAGCGCTCGAATCCGGCGCGCTCCGCCAGGATCTGTATTACCGGCTGAACACATTCGTTCTCCGAATTCCGCCGCTGCGCTCCCGGCCGGAGGAAATTCCTCTCTTACTGGAGCATTTCATCGGGCGATTTGCCCGCCTGTATGGCTGCCAGGTTGTTTCCCCACCGCAGAGGCTCGTCGCCGCCTGCCTGGAATATTCCTGGCCGGGAAATATTCGCGAGTTGCAGAGCTTCACGCAACGTTTCCTGATCCAGGGTGACGAAGAACGCTCCATTCAGGAATTGCAGGGCGTCGGCAGGGTAATGATAGGCAGCCCCGGCACAGAAAGCTGGCCGGAAGAAGCTCCCTCGACGAATTTGAAAAAACTCAGCCGCGAGGTAAAGAGTAACGCGGAAAAACCAGTCATTGAAAAAGTACTCCATGAAACGCATTTCAACCGCAAGGCAGCCGCCCGCCGTCTGAAGATCAGCTACAAGGGGCTGCTGCGAAAACTTCGGGAGTACGACCTGGACGGAAAAACAACCCGGCTGTCGAATCACAACGCGGAGATTCACGGGTAACCCTGGAAGGGAGAAACCATGAACGCCAAGCCGCTCAAACTGTTGTTGCTCGAAGATGGTTGTAAAGATGCGCGGTTCCTGCAGAAAACCATCGGCGACGGTGACTCATTCGAATGTGAACTGGTCAAAATGGATGAACTGGAAGGAGTTCTCTCTGAAACAACGGAAGAGCCGCCCATCCTTCTGCTGAGGTCGGGCGATTCCACCGCACAACTATCCGCCAACCTGAAGCGCGTCAGGGAAATCGCTTCCAGCACGCCTGTGCTGGTGCTGCCCAACAGTCAAAACGGTCTCGTCCTGCCCGGCGCGGCCGCCAACGACGGCGCAAACCCTAACGGGCATCTTCGCCTGAACCTGAAAAAACTCGCGCGCATCCTCCGCTGCGGCCTGAGGCAGAGCCAGATGGAATCGGAACTTTCGCACCTCGCGATTTCCGATGAGCTTACCGGTTTGTATAACCGGCGCGGTTTTCTGTTGCTCGGCAGCGAGCGCATGAAGCTGGCCCATGGCATGAAGAAGAACGTTCTCCTCTTTTTTGCAGACCTGGACAATCTGAAACAAATCAACGACCGGTTTGGCCACCAGGAGGGAGATCAGGCGCTGCTCAAGACCGCGGAAGTCTTCAGAAACACCTTCCGCAATTCCGATATTATCGGGCGCTTTGGCGGCGATGAGTTCACCGCCCTGGTCATTGAGGAATTCGGACACACCGCCGAGACGATCACCCAGCGCTTGCAGGACAACATGGCGGAACTCGCCGCCAACAACACCCAATACCCGCTCTCGCTGAGCGTAGGCATGACTCGCTATGCAGCCGAAATGCGCTCTTCGCTCAAGAATCTTCTCGCGCAAGCGGACCAGGCCCTCTACAAACAGAAGCGGGCAACCCACGCGAGAGCGGGAGGAAATCCCACCGTGATGTTTCCAGGATCGCGCCAAGGCTTCGCCCAGTATGGATTTCGCGCACCTGGAATTCCCGAGCCCCAGCATTTGCAGGGGAAAATTCGCAAGTCATCCGTGGGGATCCTATAGTCCATTTCCATTTTCCGCGCCCGTGGGGCCAGGGCCGCCGCGTCGCGCTTCTCGCCCTCTATCAGGCGCTTTCTCAATTCACATCCGGAGTCGACTCCCCCGGGGAATGTTACCTATAATCCCGAAGGCACCCGCACCCTCTCGGGTCGTGAGCCTGCCGGAATTTGGGAGCACACCGCATGAAGCTGAACGCCGCTGTGATTGGCCTGGGATTCGTCGGCAAGGCACACGTGGAGGCTCTGCGTCGGCTCGGAATTCCGGTTCGCGGCGCGCTCGGAAGTTCCGTCGAGACGACGGCTGCGGCGTGCCAGTCCCTCAGTCTGGAGCGCGCCTACTCTTCGCTCGACGAACTCGCCGCGGACGCCGCCGTGGACGTGGTTCACCTCTGTACTCCGAACTATCTCCACTTCGGTCAGGCCAGCCGCCTGCTGCGCGCGGGAAAACACGTTCTCTGCGAAAAACCGCTGACCATGGATTCGTCCGAGTCGGAGCTTCTTGTCGCGCTGGCACGCGAATCGGGAAAAGTCGGCGGCGTTGCGTACAACCTGCGTTACTACCCGCTTTGCCAGGAAGCTCGTGCACTGATTGAAAATGGCGCCATCGGCCACCCCAAACTCGCGCATGGCAGTTTTTTGCAGGATTGGTTGCTCTATTCCGATGACTGGAACTGGCGGCTCGAGCCGAAACTCGGCGGCCAACTCCGCGCCGTTTCGGACATCGGCACACACTGGCTGGACCTGGTTACGTGGATTACTGGCCGAAAGGTGCTGGAGCTTTGCGCCGATCTGGCGACGGTGGTTCCCGTGCGGCAGAAGCCCCGTGGCCGCGTGGAAACTTTCCAGAAAGCGGATCCGTCGAACGTCGATCCCATGCCGATCGAAACCGATGATTACGCGTCGGTCTTGTTTCACCTCGAAGGTGAGTTGAGCGGGGTGATGACCGTCTCGCAAGTCAGCGCCGGGCGCCGCGCTCGCTTGTGGTATGAAATTGACGGCACGGAAGGCTCGCTGGCGTGGAATTCAGAGGAGCCGGGCACGCTGTGGATCGGCCGCCGCAATCGCGCGAATGAAGAACTCCCGAAGGATCCCGCCCTCCTGAGTCCGCAGGCGCGCCGCTATGCCGCTTATCCTGGCGGCCACGCCGAGGGCTACCCGGACACGTTCGTTCAGCTCTTCCGGGATTTTTATGAGTACATCGAAGCCGGCGATCTCAAAGCTCCGCGAACGTTCCCGACCTTCGAAACCGGCAACGACGAGATGGTTCTCTGCGAAGCGATCGAAAAAAGTTCCAGAACGCGCGCCTGGGTCACTGTCGGGAGCACCTGATTTCGAGAAAGCTTGCTCTCCATCACGTTGTCCCGGAATCCTTCACCTCCGGCGAGGGAACGGTCGCCTCCCATTTGCCCGCCAGCTTAATCTCAAAGTATTTCTTCAGGCTTTGAAATGGCTTTTCCAGAATATTCCACGAAATGATGGCCAACAGGTAAGAAATCACAACTCCCGCCCAGAACACCGCCGTCGGATGGGCTTCCTTCCAATGAAGCCGTTTGAAAACGTCGTCCGGAATTTTGTGCAGCAGGTAGAGCCCATAGCTGATCGTGCCGGTGAACATCAGGAAGCGGTTCGTAAGCAGCGCCCGAAACCAGCTGTTGGTTTCGAACAATGCAAGATAGACGAACGAAGCCGAAGTCAGCACCGCCATGGAAAAAGCCAGCCACATGACGCCGTAGGCGGCCGTCGTGATTGCCAGAGGAACGGCAACCAGAAATCCAAGCCACGCCGGCTTCACAAGCCGGCCCAACGCAAGTCCGGATTTTCGGACAAGAATCGCGAGCAGCGCACCGGCCATCATTCCGTCCAGGCGGCAAAACGGATTCGAATAAATGAGCCAGTGGCGATTGAGAAGGAACAACCGAAGCCCCGGCGAGATCAGAAGCACGGTCCACGCGAGGAACTGCAATCTCCCCGTCGAAAGAAGCCGCACGAAAAACGGCCAGACCAGATAGAAAAGCTCCTCCACTGCAAGCGACCAGGACACCCCGAGCGGCCCGACCGCCAGCACTGGCGCGGCCACCAGAAAATTCTGCAGAAAGAATGGATACGACCACCAAGGAGAGGATCGCTGGAAAATTTCGGGCGCGCCTTGCGGAAGCGCCAGCGGCACGATCACAAACATCAGCAATAACACGCAATAATAGAGCGGCCAGATTCGCAAGCAACGCCGGACATAAAAGTTCCGGAAGTAGTTCTCCGACGATTTCGAATCCAGCAGAATGCCGGTGATCAGGAAGCCGGAGAGCACAAAGAAAAGGTCCACCCCCATCCAGCCGTAGTTTGTAATCAGCGAGAAGGGAGGAAAAGAGAACCCATTGAGGTTGTGCACCAGCACGACCAGGATGGCAATGCCGCGTACGGCATCGAGCTGTGGAATCTTTTGTCGCATGGGCGGCGGTGGTCGCTCAACGCACGATGGCAAATCGACGCTGAACTGCTAGTCTACGTTTCTATCTTGCGTGGAGAAAAAGGTCAAATAGGGGAATCGGCGCGGCTTGGGCAAACACGCCGAAAACCAAACCGCATGGACAAAAATCAGTAAGCTAGTTCCAGAATTTCATTGCCTTGCATATTGTAGAAAACCGCCAGGCTCCGCCGGCGCAGCAGTTCATCGGCAAGTACGTCGACTATAAATTCAATTCGCCGGAAAATATTGGCCTTGAGGCCGAACCCACCCTCAAAAAGGACTACCGTGCTTTTCGTCCCATTCCGGTCGGCGCCATACAAATACCAGAAGCAAACTGAAACCATTCGCGTGGGGGCCGCGCCGCGTTCCGCCGGGTAGGGCAGCGGCCGGTCTGCAAGCAGGAGATGAAAATTCCTGCCGTCGGACCGCGAGATCATCGGGATGCCCTCCGAAAACCGGGAGAGCAACGCCTCTTCTCCATTCCTTTCACAATGCGGGCAGACGTTGAAATTCCGAAATTCAGTTTGGGAGGGTTCCAATACGTGGTTCAGCAAGGGGCACCTCGAGTATGAGCGTCAAATGAGTTGTGGGCGCTCATGGGCGGAGTGTGCGCAAGGGCTGGCAAGCGGAGTATCTTATTAATGTAGTAAGGGCGTCAAGAGGAAACGCAATCAATTAGTATACGGCCTCCATCAGCAACCTGCCCGGCAGGCTTCCTTCAGGGCCGCCGCGACTTCACTCTCGGTGTACTGCAACTCGCGGAGGATGCTCCGGTTGTGCTCGCCAAGCAGCGGTGGCGGCATCCGGTAGACGATGGGCTGCTCGCTGAAACGGATAGGGTTGGCAATGCTCTTCGCACTTTGCAGCGTAGGGTGCTCCAACTCCACCACGAGCCCGCGAGCCAGCGTTTGGGAGTCGCCGAGAGCCTCACCCACCGTTTGTATGGGAGCGGCGGGGATATCGGCGCCCTTCAGCTTGGCCAGCCAGTCGCCGCTTGGAAGGGAATCAAAATGCCGCTGCAGTATCGGAATCAATTGCTCACGATTCTGATTCCGCGCGGAGTTGTTGGCGAATCGCGCGTCGCTTCCCAGCTCCTCCGCCCGAAGAATCTTCACCAGCCGGCACCACTGCTCCTGCGTCCCCACACCGACGACAAAATAACGTGCGTCGCTTCCCCGGAAAAGCTGGTAGGGCACGATATTCGGGTGGGCATTCCCCCAACGCTGCGGCGAAACCCCTGCATTCAGATAGCTACTGCCGACATTTGCAAGCCAGGTAAGCTGCGAGTCGAACAACGCCATGTCCAGGTAGTCGCCCTTCCCCGTGCGTTCGCGCGCGAAAAGCGCTCCCAGGATGCCCATCGCCGAATACATTCCCGTGGTCATATCAGCGATAGCGATCGGAAAACGCAGCGGGCCGCCCCCCAGTTCACCGGTAAAGCTCATCACTCCGGCTTCAGCCTGAGCGAGAATATCGTAGCCGGGCTGTTCCGCTTTGGGACCCGTGAACCCATATCCCGAAATGCTGCAATAAATCAGCCGCGGATTTTTCGCTCGCAACGTTTCCGGATCGATCCCCCGGCGCTGCAGCGAAAGCTTGGATGGTTGATTGCAAATAAAAACGTCGGCGGTGGAGAGCAAACGCTGTAAAATTTCTCTACCAAGAGGATGGTCGTAGTCTAGCGTGATGGATCGTTTGTTGCGATTGGTGGCGAGATAATAAGCTGATTCCGTGCCGACAAAGGGAGGTCCCCAGCCGCGCGATTGGTCGCCACCCTCATTGCGCTCGACCTTAATAATATCGGCGCCGAGATCCCCCAGCAGCATCGCGCAATAGGGACCAGCCAAGGCTTCCGCTAGTTCGACAATTCGGATCCCATCGAGGACCATGCTCATGGAAATGGATTATAGCGAACAATCTCCGTATCCGCCGTCGAGCCACAGCTTGGAACGGAATCCCATGTCCTTCCTTGCCTGAGAGGAGTCCTTCCCGGACAATATGTCTACCGAAGAAAATACGGAACATGTGGCGGCGCAACTGAACGCGCCGGATGGAGATCCCGGAACGATGGCGAGCGAAACGAACGCACCAAAACGATTTGTCGCCTATTTTTCGATGGAAATCGCACTGGAAAATCAGATCCCCACCTATAGCGGAGGGCTCGGCGTCCTTGCGGGAGACACCATCCGGGCAGCGGCGGACATCCGGCTGCCGATGGTTGCCGTTTCGCTGCTCTACCGGAAAGGATATTTTCGTCAGCGGCTCTCCGAAGAAGGCGCGCAAACGGAAGAGGCGGTTGAGTGGGCCGTGGAAAAGCACCTACAGGAAGAAAAGCCGCGCGTCTCGGTCACTCTCGAAGGGCGCAAAGTCGAATTGCGCGCCTGGCGCTATACCGTCAAGGGAGTTCGTGGGTACGAAGTCCCGATCTACTTTCTCGATGCGGACCTTCCATCAAATGACCCGCGCGATCGTGAATTGACCGGCCAGTTGTATGGCGGCGATCCCTACTACCGCTTGTGTCAGGAAGTCCTGCTCGGGATTGGCGGCGTACGGATGCTGCGCGCGCTCGGTCACACGGAGTTGATGCGCTATCACATGAACGAAGGCCATGCCGCGCTGCTGACACTGGAACTGCTCGACGAAGAGGCCCGGCGCGCGGGCCGCAAGTCCATCAAGGGAGAAGACATCGAAAAGGTTCGCGCCAAGTGCGTTTTCACCACCCACACTCCCGTGCCCGCGGGCCATGACAAATTTCCCGTGGAGTATATGACCCGCATATTCCCCGACCAGAACCGCTTTTTCGACGCAAAAGACGCTTCCTCGGCCGATCTGGTCCGCAGCGTGTTGCAAGTCGAACAGAATTATCCTGATCTGGCGGAAGCCGCAAAAAGCGGCGCCTCCCTCAACATGACCTATCTCGCCCTCAGCCTCAGCAATTACGTGAACGGCGTGGCCAAGCTCCACGGCGAAGTTTCCCGCAAGATGTTTCCCAACGTCCCGATCGAGGCCATCACAAACGGCATTCACGCGGCCACCTGGGCATCTACCTCATTTAAGGACCTGTTTGACCGGATGATTCCGTCGTGGCGCGAAGATAATTACAGCCTTCGCGGCGCGTTGGGCTTGCCACCGGAAGAAGTCTGGGCCGCGCATCTCCTCGCCAAGCACGACCTGCTCGAAACTGTCCGCAAGAAAACCGGGCTGAAGCTAGACCCCGATGCCTTCACAATCGGTTTCGCCCGCCGTGCGACGGGATACAAGCGCGCGGACTTGATCCTGAGCGACCTGGATCGCCTCCGCCAAATCGCGAAAAACGCCGGTCCATTCCAGATCGTCTACGCCGGAAAAGCCCACCCGCGCGACGGCGGTGGCAAAGAAATCATCAAAAAGATTTTCAAAGCCAAGAAAGCGCTGAAGAAAGCGGTCACGATCGTTTTTCTGGACGATTACGACTTGAACCTCGGCGGCAAACTGACCGCCGGTGGAGATTTATGGTTGAACACTCCGCAGTATCCGCTCGAAGCCTCGGGAACCAGCGGCATGAAGGCGGCCCTCAACGGCGTGCCGAGCCTCAGCATCCTCGACGGCTGGTGGGTCGAAGGCAACATCGAAGGCGTCACCGGCTGGTCCATCGGCGAGGCCCATCGCGGCGATCCGGGGCCGGAAACTCCGGTGGACAACGCGTATGACGCCGAAAGTCTGTACTCAAAACTCGAGGGCGTGATTCTTCCTCTCTACTACGGCAGCCGCGAACGTTATCTCGACATCATGCGCCACGCTATCGCCATCAACGGCTCTTTCTTCAACACCCAGCGCATGGTCCAGCAGTACATCACCGACGCTTACTTGCGCTAGCCCGCCGCGCCTGCACCACTTCTTCCGGCCGGACCTCCATCAACATCACGCGCCGCGGCAGTTCGCGGAATCCCGCTTTCCGGTAAAAGATTGCAGCCGCTTTGTTGCGCCGTGGCAATTGCAGTTGAAACGCGCGCATCCCGCGCTCCCGGCAATAATCTTCAATCTCGTAAAGCGCCAGCGGCCCGATCCCCTGGTTCCGGAAGCGCTTCTCGACAAATAAATCGCGCAGCACTCCCTCCGCGCCTCCGTATTCCAGTTCAAAGTTATATGTCAGCAGCGCGTAGCCGACCGGCTTCTTGTGATTCTCCATCAGCCACATTTTCCCTTGCGAAGGATTCCGCAGCAGCACGTCCAGCCCCTGGCTCAGCGACCTGCGATGAACCGGGATCCTCTCAAACTTGTTGTAAGCGATCACCAATTTCAGCAGTGCCTTGTGATCCTTTGGGCCGCAGGAACGGAAAGAGACCAGCATGATGCCTCACTTTTTCTGAGCGACTGGAATGCGTTTGTTGCCTTCTAGCTCCGCGCCCGCGTCCAGAATATTCGAGCGCGAAAAATCCTTAAAAAATTCCCAGCTCCCGTATTTCTCCGTCATCTCCGGCAAAACCACGCCGACCAGCGCGTCGCCCTTTTTGTTCGTGTCCACACCCTTTTGCACGGCGGCTCGCAACCACACGAGATATCCCTGGAATTCCTGCACGTCATCCGCGTTGCCCACATCGCCATGTCCCGGAACAAAAATCACCGCACGCGGCAATGCGGAATTTGGCAGAACATCCGTGGGCGGTTCCGTGAATTCCGAAAGCGTGGAAATCCACGTCGAGGTCGTAGCGTCAATCAGATTGGGCAGCGTATGCCGCCAGAAGAGGTCGCCGCAAAACACGATGCCCGCATCCGGAATCGAAACCACGGAATCCCCGCCCGTGTGGCCCTGCATATAAGTCACTTCAATGCGCCGCGAACCTAGAAAAAGTGTGACGCCCGTGTCGTAAGTGACTTCCGGCGCAAGAAGGTTCTGCACCATCGCTCTTTCTTCCGGCTTGATTTTCTCTCCGAAAAATTTCAGATTTTCTGTGTGAATCCAGGCGCGCACGCTGTGGTGCCCCGCGATCACCGCTCCCTGCTGGGCGAACACGCGATTCCCTGCGACGTGATCCAGGTGATAGTGCGTGTTGATCACGAACTTGATCGGCAGATGCGTAAAGCTGCGGATCTGCCCGAGCAGCGCTTTCGCCGCGGCTTCGTTTTCGAACGTGTCAATCACCGCCACGCCGTCATCGCCAACCACGAACCCGGAATTGGCGCCCGCATCGCCCTTGGCGTCGTCAATCGCCGCCCAGATATTCGGGCCAATAAGCTTCAGTTGAAAGGGAAGCGCCGCGTCCGGCGACTGTGCCAGCACGACCGCGGCAAAAAAACAAAAAAGAAAAGACAATCGGAAGAGGAATCGCATTGCAAGTATCGTACTGCAAGCCAGCCAGTACGAAAAGGATTGCACCCGTAGCGGCCACCGTCAGGTGGCCCCGCTTGCCTATGTAGGGGCCGCCTTCTGAGGCGGGCCGCAGGATTCGCATCTATGGCGTCGTGACAAATTCGACTTAGCGCACCCGATTCTTGTATAGAGCCATCCCAACTGCCGCGTCCATGCCGATTTTCTCCAGCGCCCGAATTTCCCGTCGCGACGAAATCCCTCCGGCCGCCACAATCGGCAGCTTCGTCCCTGCCCGCAACTCGCGGAACCATTCCAAATTCACACCACGCATCGTTCCCTCGCGGTCCACGTCGGTGCAAAGAAAGCCGCCGCAGAATGGCTCCAACGCGGCCATCACCTCGCTCGGCGAAACTCGCAGCGAAGTGCGCCACCCATGCACCACGATCTTTCCCTTTGCCGTATCCAAAGCGATCAGCACCTGCTTCTTTTTCACGCGGTCCGTCAACTTTTTTAGAAAGGTCAAATTGGGGCGGCCTTTGCGGAACGCGGCGCTGCCGACAATAATTTGCGCCACTCCCAGCCGAATGAGTTCTTCCGCAGCACGCACGGTTCGGATTCCTCCGCCGACGCGCACTTTCATTCCATGCTCGCGCTTTGCTCGCACGCAAAGTTCGCTGACCAGCCGCCGGTTGTGGCCCTTTCCCATCGCCGCATCCAGGTCAATCACATGCAGCCACTCGTGATGTCCGAATCTCTTCAGCAGTCCGAAAACGTCAGAAACCGCCAGTTCGCGGCGCCGCCCGTGAACCAGTTGCACCGCTTGTCCGCCCTGCAGATCAATGCAAGGAATCAGCACGGCAGCCGTACCTCAACGCCATTTCCTCGCAAGAATTCCTTCAGCGCACGAATCGACTGCACCTGATCATGGAAAATCGACGCCGCCAGAGCGGCATCCGCCGCGCCGCGCGTGAACACCTCCAGAAAATGCGCAGGCACCTTCGCCCCGCCCGAAGCAATCACCGGCACGGAAACAGCCCCGCTGATCGCCGCGGTCAATTCCGTATCGAAACCCGATTGCGTCCCGTCCCGATCCACAGAGGTCAGCAAAATTTCTCCCGCGCCCAACTCCACTCCGCGCCGCGCCCATTCCCGGGCGTTGAGCGATGTGGCTTGACGCCCGCCGCGAATCCGCACTTGCCACCCGCCGCCCTCGCGCTTCGCGTCAATTGCCAGCACCACCGCCTGCGCGCCAAATTCTGCCGACAGTTCGTTTAAGAGTTCCGGCCGCTCGACTGCCGCAGTGTTCACCGTGATTTTGTCCGCCCCAGCCCGCACCACCGCTCGCGCCGCCTCCAGCGATCGAATCCCTCCGCCCGCGGTCAACGGGATGGCCAACTGTTCAGCGACGCGCCGAATGGTTTCGAGAAACGTAGGCCGGTTGTCGCGCGCCGCTGCAATGTCGAGCACCACCAGTTCATCCGCGCCCTCCGCGTTGTAGCGCGCCGCCAGCTCCACGGGATCCCCGGCATCGCGCAATCCCTCGAAATGCACGCCTTTGACGACGCGCGCTCCATCCGTATCGAGGCACGGAATAATGCGCCGCGCCAGGCTCATGCCGCCGCCCGCAGAAAATTCCGCAGCACCTGCGCACCAGCCTCGCCGCTCTTTTCCGGGTGAAACTGAACCGCGCAGATGTTTTCTCTTTCGAGTACTGCGATGAACTCGCGCCCGTGCTCGGAAACCGCGGCGCTTTCCCGGCCCGCGGCAGGCGCGGCAAAGGAATGCGCAAAATAGAAATAAGCGCCCGTCGGTACTGAATCGAGTAGACGCGTTCCCCGGATCGCTTTCAACGTGTTCCAACCCATGTGCGGAAGTTTCACGATATCCGGAAGGCGTGTAACGCTTCCGTGCAGCAGGCCGAGGCCCTTCAGGGTTGGAGCCTCTTCGCTCGCCTCATACAACGCTTGCAAACCCAGGCAGATGCCGAGAAACGCCGCGCCTCTGCCGATGGCCTCAATCAACGGCTCTCGCAAACTGTGTGCATCGAGCGCCGCAATCAGCGCCGCGCAATGGCCCACGCCCGGAAGCACCAGGCACCGCGCCGCCGCGATTTTCTCCGCGAGGTTCGTGGTTTCCACCTGCGCACCCAATCGCCGCAAGGCGCGCTCCACAGAAGGCACGTTGCCCGCGCCATAATCAATCAGCGTAACGTTCACAGCAGTTCCTTCGTGCTCGGCAGTACTTTCCGCAATCGCCGGTCCCGCGAAACCGCAAATCGCAAGGCCCGCGCGAACGCTTTGAACAGCGCCTCCACCTGGTGGTGCGTCGAGCGCCCATACAGCACTCGCAAATGAACATTCGCGTGCGCAGCTTGCGAGAATCCTTGGAAAAAGTCTTCCACCAGTTCTGTCTGAAAATCGCCAACGCGCACCGCGGAAAACCGCGCCTTCACCACACAATGCGGCCGCCCGCCAAGATCAATCGCCGCCACCCCCAACGTTTCGTCCATCGGCATCAAAAAATATCCTGCCCGGTTAATCCCGCGCTTGTTGCCAAGCGCCGAAGTGACAGCTTCTCCAAGCGCAATGCCCACATCCTCGACCGTGTGGTGCTGATCCACCTCGAGGTCTCCGGTGGCTTTGAGTGTCAGATCGAAACCGCCGTGGCGCGTCACAAGATCCAGCATGTGATCGAAAAACGGAATCCCCGTTGAAATTTCTGATTTGCCACGGCCATCAAGATTCAGCCGCAGAACAATCTGCGTTTCCTTGGTATTGCGCCGAATTGTCGCGGTCCGAGCCATGACGTCACCGACCCTCACGATCCAGAATTCGCAGAAAAGCTAGTAACTCTTTTTGCGTCCCGATGGTGATGCGCGCGAACCCCGGTCCCAGGTCCTTGCTGCGCTCGCGTACCAGGATTCCATTGCGCGTCAGCCGGCGAAACAAAGCTGGGCCGCCATCGCCAAAATCGGCCAACAAAAAATTGCACGTGCTGGTAAACACGCGAACGTGCCGCCGCCTCAATTCGGCGCCGAACCACTCCCGCAGCCGCTTCGTTTCGCGGATGTAGCGCTCAATCGTCCGTCTTTCGCGAACCGCGGCAACGCTGGCCGCAAGCGCCGCCGCATTGACCGGGAAGGGAGGCAAGGCGCGTCTCACCAAGGCCAGAGACTCTCGCTGCGCAATCACCGCGCCCAGTCTCAAGCCGGCAAGACCCGCGGCCTTCGAAAATGTCTTGGCTACAAAAAGATTCGCATGCCGGTGAATCCACGGCACGCCCGTGACGCCGGAAAAATCGGAATACGCTTCATCAAGAACAACGGCCGTCTGTGGAGCGGCCTTCAGCATCTTCTCGATCGCGGCTTTGTCCAAAAGCGTGCCGGTTGGATTGTTCGGATTCGCCAGAAAGAAGACACGCGGCTTTTCGCGAAGTGCCTTGAACATGGCGGCCAACGGAAACTCCATCTCCCGCGAGTAATGCAAAGCCTCAACGCGCGCGCCTGCAATCTCCGCGTAATACCGATACATCGGGAAAGTCGGCTCGCAAATCAGAATGTGACTGCCCGGCTCAACAAACGTGTCAAAGAAAACGCGCAACGCATCGTCACCGCCGTTGGTGAGCACCAACTCTGCTGGCGTCACGCCGAAATACCGCGCGAGAATCACCGTCGGCGCTTGATACTCCGGATACATCGCCAGTTCTTTTCCGCTGAGTCGACGCAACGCATTCAGCGCAGCCTTGCTGCAACCCGTCGTGTTCTCGTTGAAGTCGAGCCGGATTTTTCCCCAGCGTCCTTCGGCGGGTGCCTCATACGTCCGTCGATCGAGAATTGCCTTGCGCACAGGCAAGCGCATCTTCATCGGCGCACCTCAACCGCACGAGCGTGTGCGAGAAGTCCTTCCGCGTTCGCGAGGTGCCCCACGTCCTCCGATAAGCTGCGAAAGCCTGCCGCGTCAATCT
>Ga0210410_10001332_pt1 | contig 23496 bp, 18 predicted proteins | sample IncBWC4MmetaG_FD_161058 | JGI IMG/M metagenome (GOLD analysis project Ga0210410, IMG submission 161058) | Forest soil microbial communities from Barre Woods Harvard Forest LTER site, Petersham, Massachusetts, United States - Inc-BW-C-4-M | ecosystem: Environmental > Terrestrial > Soil >... | reverse complement strand
TCGGCGTCATTGGTGTCGCCTGGCACGCTCAAGTCATGGCCGTGAAAGGCCTGGATGATCAAGGAGAAGGTCTGGACTCGACCCTCGCGCCCGCTATCCTGTACGCCGCCAACAATGGCGCGGATGTAATCAACGCCTCCTGGGGCGGCCCCGGCACGTCGCAGACCATCGCGGACGCGGTGAACTTCGCATACAATTTGGGAACCGTCTTTGTAGCCGCCGCCGGAAACGACAGTGGAGATGCTCTCAATTTTCAGCCCGCAAATCTTTGGAATGCAATCACGGTCGCGGCTTCGGATCCCAATGATGTTCTGGCCACCTTCTCCAACTTTGGCAGCAAGATCGATGTTACGGCGCCGGGAGTCGATATCCTCTCTCTTCAAGCCTCCGGTTCGGGGTTCGGAATTCCAGTCGGCACGGGCGGCTATACGCGCTCCAGCGGTACCAGCATGGCCGCGCCCCATGTTTCGGGGCTTGCCGCTCTGATCCTCTCGCAGAATCCCAACTACTCGAACGAAGATGTCCGCCAGGTTCTGCGCGTCTCTGCAACAGACCTCGGAACGCCGGGTTTCGATCTGTCTTACGGATACGGCCGCATTAACGCCTCGGCCGCGCTTGCCGTGTCGAGCGTGCTCGAGGCCAAGATCAGCGCTCCGATCGGCGGCGCCCTGGTTCAATCGGTTCTAACAATCACGGGCGTAGCCCAGGGCAGCGGTTTCTCGCACTACACCCTGGAGTACGGCGCCGGTGCCCTTCCAACCACTTGGACTACGATTCAGACCGGCACCGCACCCGTGATAGGGACGCTGGGCCAGATTGACACGAAATTTCTCGCGGATGGCATCGACGTTCTTCGTCTCACTGCGGTCAACAGCGCAGGCCAATCCTTCGTCGACCGCGTGCAGGTATTGGTACACAACGTTTTTATCCAGACTCCCAGCATGCCGCCTTCTCCCACATCCTCGGCGACCTTCAAGAATGGCGTGGTGATTCCCATCAGCGGAACCGCGGTTGGCGCCACTTTCCAAAACTTCGTGGTGGAATGGGCTCCCGGACTTCATGCCACCTCCGGATGGCAGACCACTGGCATCACGCTGGCCGGGGCAGGAGCCTCGCCGGTGACGGGTGCTTTGCTCGCCAGCTGGGATACCACCTCCATCAGCGCCGCCGGCTACTATACCGTTCGCTTGACCGTGAACAACGCGGGCTCTTCTTCTGAATCGTTCACCGTCATCTATCTTGAGCCCGATCTACTCTCCTCCAATTGGCCGCAGTTTCTCGATCACGGTCCACAAGGCGGTGCGGGCGTGCTTCCGGCGAAAAACGCCGATGGCACTCTCCGGCTGGTACTGGAAAGCCCGCGGGGGCTGGGTGCGGGGACTGGTGAGTTCTGGACGCTTCCACTGAATGGCCCGGCCCAACCGTCGCTCCAGCCAGGTCCTGGAAGTTTCATTCAACCGACCGTCGCGGATTTTAACGGCAACCCAGGCGAAGAAGCTATGGTGCTCGATTTCGGCGACCTACAGCTGTTTCACGCGGACGGCACTTTCACGTTGCTGGCCAGCAACCCGAATTTAAGTTATTGGGGATCTCAACTGGTGACGGAGGATCTCGCGGGTGACTCCCATTGGACCACGATGGGCTACGGCATCGATTTCAATAATCAAGTCGCATATCTTTCCGCCTGGCGGCCCGACGGCACCTCCCTTAGCAACAATTTCCCCATCAAGCTGCCCTACCTGAATCCCACCGATGGACGCTTGAACCGCAACACCGTCCTGGTAGGAGATATCGACGGAGACGGAAAAAAAGAAATCGTCGCCATGGAAGACCTCTCCCCGACAACCTTTACGCTGGCACTTTTTGCAAATGACGGTTCACCGCTAACTTGGAAAGTTCCCGTTCTCTCAGGAGCGCCGACCGTCATGGCTGCGGCCGATCTCGACAACAACGGCAAGCTGGAAACCATCATCGCCGCCAATTCCGACACGCAGACGATGCTGCACGTTTTCCAGCCTGACGGAACCGAGCGCCCGGGCTGGCCATTGACTCTTCCCAATACCAACTCTTTCAGCCAGTCGTATCTGGCCGTCGGGGACCTCAATCAGGATGGTCACAAGGAGATCGTCTACTCGCACGAGGCATTTCTCTACGTCTTCAAGGACGACGGAACCAACTTCTCCAGCGCCTGGCCTCTGCAGGGAGACGCCGCTACGCAAGAAACCTTTGGCTACAATGCCGTGGTCATCGGCGACGTTGACGGCGATGGCTTTCCCGAGATTGTCACTGTTCTGGACACTCTGCAGTCTACTTCCGATCCCTTCTTCACTGTCGGAAGTTATGCCGATGAAAAGCTCCTGGCCATTCGCAGGGACGGCACCATTTCCAAGTCCTGGCAGCTCAACGCAGGGAATGGCTGCTCTTTGGAGTTTTTCCCCACTCCTGCCATCGGCGACTTCAACCAGGATGGCATAACCGACATCGCCGTTGCGTACGACGTTAGCGCTTGTTCAAATGCTACGCCCGGTTTCGTTACCATCCTCAGCACGGGTGCAAAATTCAACCCCGCGAACGACTGGCCTTTTGTCCGCCACGATCCTCGCAATACCAGCGTATTGCAACTCCCCAGCGCCGCCACCTCGTCCACCCTTACGACGATCATGTCGTCTGCGGATCCCTCCGTGTTTGGCCAGTCCGTGACGTTTGCCGCCACCGTTGCGGCCTCGTCCGCTGGCGCAAGCACCCCTTCCGGTCAGGTCAATTTTCTCGATGGAACCACGATGATCGGTTCTTGCCCGCTGTCCGCTGGAAATTGCAGTTTTGTAACTCCTTCGCTGGCAGCCGGTACTCACGCCATCTCGGCACAATATACGGGTGACGCGCATTCCACGGTGAGCCTGTCCGCGGGTCTCTCTCAAATCGTCACCGCCGCCGATTTTTCGATCAGTGGTAGCACCTCCCCGCCCGTCAATGCCGGTTCACCCGCCAGTTACACCATTACGGTGGCGCCCAATCCGGCACCGTACACGTTTCCGGTTGCAAATTTCACTTGCGCAGGTCTGCCAACTGGCACGGCGTGCACCTTCAATCCTTCGTCGGTCACACCGGGCAACAGCAACGCTCCCACGATGCTCACCATCACCACCACCTCTCGGACGCTGGCAATGGTCCGGCCGAATGACCCTGCAATTCGAGTCATGTTTGCTGCCTGGCTGGGGACGGGCCTGTTTGGCATGATCTTAGTGTTCGGCAACTCGAACAACAGAAAGCGGGCCAAGCTCGGCTTTTTACTTGGAGTTCTGTTGCTCGGCGCCGGATTCGCGGTTAGCTGCGGTGGCGGTGGCTCATCGCCTCAGCCAAATCCGGAGGGCACACCTGCCGGCACCTACAACATCGCAGTGATGGGGACCGGAAATGGTGGCACCAGTCACAGCACGATGGTGACGTTGAAGGTAAACTAGTGCGCGCGGGCTTGTGACGGCGGTCGCATCAAGAGTTGCCCATACAGATCTTGACTCCTTAGAAGAAAAGAGAAAACGAAGATGGCATTTGTGAAAGCTGCGAAGACGGCGGACCTTGCGCCGGGAACCATAGGGGAATTTCAAGTGGAGGGCAAACCCATCGCTGTCGCCAACGTTGCCGGCAAGTTCTACGCCATCAGCGGCACCTGCCTGCACCGGGGCGGTCCGCTGGGGCAGGGTTCGTTGGACGGGACCGTGGTCATGTGCCCATGGCATGCCTGGCAATTTGACGTGACCACGGGGAAGGTCCCCGGCAACGCCGAAGTAGGTGTGGCTTGCTACGCCTTGGAAGTCCGTGGAGACGACCTCTTTGTGGATGCCGGCTAGCCAGGCCTACCGATGGATCGAACTCCCAAAGTGCTGCTAGCGGGCGAAGGCCAGAAGCTGCAGATTCGCAATGAGATCATCTTCGTCAAACTGGCCGGAGCCGAGACCGGAGGGGCCTGCGCGGTAACGGAAAGCTGGACGCCCCCAGGAGGGGGCCCCCCGTTGCACCGGCATACCCGAGAGGACGAGAGCTTCTATGTCCTCGAGGGAGACTATGAGTTCACGATCGGCGGGCAAACCGTCCACGCTCCAGCGGGTACTTTTCTCTTCGGAGCGCGCGGTATCCCCCATTCTTTCAAGAACATAGGTGCTAAGCAGGCGCGCATTCTGGCTTTGATTCAACCCGCCGGACTAGAGAAACTGTTTGAGGAAGCCAGCGAGCGGCTTTGCTCAGGAAAGGCCGACCCCGCCCAAATGGCGGCGCTCTTTGCCCGTTACGGAATCGAATATCTCCCCTAAAGTAGCCCCCTGCTACCTAACCCTCACATTTTGTTTCGCTTTTTCCCCGTCACCCGTGTATATTGCTGCGGACTCGACGTCTCAATGGCGATTCCGACTGCGCAACGACACTACTGGATCTTCTCCGCCGACCCGCATCACTACCACTGGGATACGCTTTTCGTTAAGGGTAAGGAGATGTGGCACGGCGCAGGCTCCAAGCCCGACGCCATTCGCGGCCTCAAACAGGTGCGCAAGGGCGACCGCGTGCTCTGTTACCACTCCTCGCCGGAGCGTTCTCTATATTCCATTGCCGAGGTGACCCGCGACCCCTACCCCGATCCCCACGACCACAAGGGCAAGAACCTGGTGGCGGACCTGCGAGCCTTTGAACGGCTGCCAAGGCAGGTTTCGCTCGCCGAGCTTCGCGGGAACCCCGTGCTGAAAAAGGTGAAACTGCTGAAGAATGTGCGGCTGATCGTTTCTGCCATCACCGACCTCGAATATCAGGAAATTCTCCGCATGGCGGGGATCGTGGCCATGCCGGGGATTCCGCTGCCCTGAAGGTCACTTCGGCCGGCGGCCAGATGGCCGTCGGCCCGTTCGGATGTTTGCTCTCCTGCCTGGGTCGAAGCAACATTCCAATAACGGTTTACGCGTTCCATGCGTCTGACAACTGTGGGTTTTTGCGCGAGGATGAGAATGATGTCGATAGTGTCGATGAAGAAAAAATGGCTGCGCTACGCGGCGCTCTGGTTTTTAGGCGTTTTTTTCGCGGCAACGACGGAAACGCGGGCGCAGGAATATCCGGTTGTGACACGCACCCTGAAAAACGGCATGAGAGTCCTGGTGCAGACCGACCACAGCATCCCCAACGTGGCGCTCTACATTTTCTACCGCATCGGTTCGCGCAACGAGCGTCCCGGAACGACCGGCCTCTCGCATTTCTTCGAGCACATGATGTTCAACGGCGCAAAAAAATACGGCCCCGGCGAACTCGACAAAGTGATGGAAGCCCAAGGCGGTTCGAACAACGCTTACACGACGCAAAATGTGACCGTTTACCAGGACTGGTTCCCGCGCTCGGAGCTTCCGCTGATCTTCGACATCGAAGCCGACCGCATCCGCGACCTCAATTTCGATCCGCAAAAAATTCAGTCGGAGCGCGAAGTCGTCGCCGCCGAGCGGCGTTTTCGCACGGATAACAGCGACAGCGGCTTGCTCGACGAGCAACTCTGGGCCACGGCTTTCCTCGCGCATACCTACCAGTGGCCCGTGCTGGGCTGGATGAGCGATATTGAACACTGGTCCATCGAGGACTTGAAGCACCACTTCGAAATGGGCTATTCGCCCAACAATGCCACGATGGTGGTGGTGGGAGATGCCAGCTCCGAGGAAATTTTTCAGCTCTGCGAGAAATACCTCGAGCCGATTCCCTCGCACGCCCCGCCTCCACCAGTGACTACCCTCGAACCCGAGCAACTCGGCGAGCGCCGGCTGGTGGTACGCAAACGCGCCGAGCTGCCTCTGCTGGAAATTGCCTACCACGTCCCGCAAACCAACAGCCCGGATTTCTACGCCCTGAACATTCTGCGCACGGTGATGTCTCAGGGAGAAAGCTCGCGCATGTACCAGCGGCTGGTGGACCACGATCAAATCGCGCTGGATGTTTCCTCCTCGATGGGTCCTGCGTTTGATCCCACCGTGGCGATTATCGTGGCGCAGCCGCGGCAAGGAGTGGACCCGCAAGCCTGCGAAAAAGCCATTTATGAAGAACTGGAGCGTCTGAAAAACGAACCGATCGCGGACCAGGAACTGGAAAAAGCCAGGAACATCCGGCTGGTCGAGTTTTATCACCAGATGGAAACCATCAGCGGCCGGGCAAACACCATCGGCACCTACGAAGTGTTTTTCGGCGACTACGCGAAACTATCCTCAGCCGCCAAAAACTACGCGGCGGTCACCAAAGACGATGTGCAGCGCGTCGCGAAAACGTATTTCGGCGCGAACAATCGCACCGTCGCCACGCTGATCCCCGACGAGGCGCCCAAGGCCAAACCATGAAATTGAGAAAATATTTTCGCCGCTTGCCGGCGCTGATTGCCGCTCTGTTGTTTGCCGCGGCCGGTGCGCGGGCGCAGACGATTCATTTGCCTTCGCATGAAAAAGTCGTCCTGAAAAACGGTTTGACCGTGCTTCTTCTTGAGAAACACGGTGTCCCGCTCGTAAGCCTCACGGCCATCTTGAAAACTGGCTCAGCCGCCGATCCGGCCGGCCAGGAAGGACTGGCTTCCGTCACTGCGGATTTGCTCCGCAAAGGCACAAAGAAACGCACCGCCCAGCAGTTTGCCACGGAGCTCGACTCCATCGGCGGCGCGATCGGCACGGCTACGGACGCCGATGCCACGAATATTTCGGCGGAGTTTCTCACCAAGGACCTCGCGCAGGGCCTCGATCTTTTTGCCGATGCGCTCCTGCACCCCATCTTTCCCCAGAATGAAGTCGACAAACTTCTGGCCCAAGACCTCGATGGAGTCCGAGGCTCGAAAGACGATCCGCAATCCGTGCTCGCTACTTACTATCAGGGCTATCTCTTCGGCGGGCATCCCTATGGCCGGCCCGAAGGCGGCAACGAAGTCTCCCTGAAAAAGATTCACCGCGACGCCATCGTCAAGTTTTACGAAACGAACTTCACGCCGGGAAACACCATCCTCGCCGTCGCCGGCGACTTCCAGACCCCGGACATGAAGAAAAAGCTGGAAGACGCCTTCGGCGGCTGGCCAGCCAAATCCGTCGCGCCCGTTGTAATTCCTATCCAACCGCCCGTCCGCGGCAAACGGCTCCTGCTCGTCGACAAGCCCGACTCCACGCAAACCTATTTCGCTTTCGGCAACGTAGGCATCGCGGAAAAAGATCCCGACCGCGTAGCCGTCGAAGTAGTGAACACCGTCTTCGGTGAACGCTTCACCTCCATGCTCAACGAAGCGCTGCGCGTGGAATCAGGTCTCACCTACGGCGTAAGTTCGACGTTCGAATCGCGCAAAGCTCCAGGGCCGTTCGAAATCCTGAGTTTCACCAAAAATCAGACCACCACGCAGGCCATCGACATGGCGCTGCAAGTTCTCGCCAGGCTTCACAAAGACGGCCTGACGCCGGACCAGCTCGCTTCCGCAAAGAGCTACATCAAGGGGCAATTTCCTCCGTCGATTGAAACCTCCGCTCAGCTCGCCGCGCGCATCGCCTACGACGAGTTCGCCGGCCTCGACGACAACGAAATCAACCAGCTCGAAGCGCGCGTGGACGCCGTCACGCCGGAAATCGCGCGTCAGGTCATCCAGAAACATTTTCCGCTGGAAAATCTAGTCTTCGTGGTGATCGGCAATGCCTCGGCAATAGGTCCCGCCGTCGAAAAATACGCCGACAAACGCGATGCGCGCGCTATTGGCGATCCCGGTTTCTGGCCGCCACCAACTGCGCAAAAGTAACAGGATTTCGCAGTTCCCACCGGTTGACGGTGGTTTCATTTCTGGAGGAAACATGCGCGTTCGATTCTCATTCCTGATCGCTGGGCTCTGGATCGCCGTGCTCGCTCTTGCGGGCATGGCCGCCGCCGAAGACACGCCGCTCCTCGTGCAGTCTCCCACGCTGAGCCGCGCGCAGATCGCATTCGGCTACGGAGGATATCTTTGGAGCGTCGCCCGCGCGGGCGGCGAGGCCCGGCAGCTCACCACCGGCGGCCACGAGGGTGGCCCCATATTTTCTCCCGATGGAAAATGGATCGCATTTACCGGCGAGTACGACGGAAACATCGACGTCTTTGTCGTTTCTGCGGAAGGCGGCGAGCCACGGCGGCTCACCTGGCATCCGGGCGCGGATTTTGCGGTCGGCTGGACTCCCGACGGCAGAAAAGTGTTGTTCCGCTCCGGACGCGAGGCCTTTGCCGATATCGATAAGCTCTATACCGTTCCGGTCGAAGGCGGCGTACCCGAAGCGCTGCCGATGTGGCGTGCGGAAGACGGATCGTACTCCCCCGATGCCGCTCGGATTGCTTACGTCCCTAACCTGAAGTGGCAGAACGCCTGGAAGCGCTACCGTGGAGGGCAGACCACACCCATCTATATTGTGAAGTTGAGCGATCTTTCGATCGAAAAACTCCCTCGTGAAAATTCCAACGACTCCAGTCCTGTGTGGGTTGGCGACACGGTTTATTTTCTTTCCGACCGCAATGGCCCTGTTACGCTTTTCTCTTACGACACGAAAACGAAAACCGTGAAGCAGGCCGTGGAGAACAAGGGTCTCGACTTCAAGTCAGTTTCCGCGGGGCCGGACGCCCTCGTCTACGAACAGTTTGGCGGGATCTACCTCTTCGATCCCCCGAACGAAAAGTCCAGCAAAGTCGAAATTCACATCGCGGCCGATCTGCCGGCTACTCGCCCGCACTTTGAAAAAGTTGCGGAAAAAATCTCCTCCGCGGGACTTTCTCCCACCGGCGCGCGCGCCGTGTTCGCCGCTCGCGGAGAAGTCCTCACCGTGCCTGCGGAAAAGGGAAGCGCACGCAACATCACGCGCACAACCTCCGCCGCGGAGCGCGACCCGGCGTGGTCCCCGGACGGCAAATGGATTGCCTTCTTCTCCGACGAGTCCGGCGAATACGCGCTGCACATCGTCGACCAGTCGGGCCTCGGCGCAGTGAAGAAAATCAATCTTGGCAACCCGCCGTCGTTTTTCTATAGCCCCAACTGGTCTCCCGACAGCAAGAAGATCTCCTACACCGACAAGCGCCTGAATCTTTGGTATGTGGATGTCGAGAAGGGCGTTCCCGTGAAAGTCGATACCGAGCGGTGGGAGGACTTCGGCTCGACCATGGATCCCGACTGGTCTCCCGACAGCAAGTGGTTGACCTACACGAAGCTCCTGCCGAACCATCTCCACGCTGTCCAACTCTATTCGCTCGAGAGTGCCAAGGCCACGCGGATCACCGATGGCTTGAGCGACGCTCGCTATCCTGTCTTCGATAAGAAAGGCAAGACTCTTTATTTCACCGCGAGCACCGACGTCGGCCTCTCCGTCGGCTGGCTGGACCTCTCCAGTTACCAGCGTCCCATCTCTCGCAGCGTGTACGCCGTGGTCCTGAAAAAAGGCGATGCCTCGCCGGTGGAACCCGAAAGCGACGAGGAAAAAATTGGCGGCGATAAATCCTCCGGCTCGGCGAAGGACAAGGATTCCGCCAAAGCCAGGGATTCCGACAGAAGCAAAGACGCGGACAAGGGAAAAGAAGCCGACAAGGGCAAAGACAGCGAGAAGAAAGAGGAACCCGTCGTCGTCACCATTGACTTTGACCAGATCGGCCAGCGCATCGTGGCTATGCCTATCAAGGCGGCCAACTACGTCGGCTTGACGGCTGGAAAGCCCGGGATTCTTTATCTGACCGAAATTCCCGAAGTACCTTCTCTGACCGCGCCGACGCCGCTGTCCATATCAAAATTTGATTTGAGCACCCGAAAAACCGAGCCCTTCCTCAGCGGGATCAATGCGTTCACGATTTCCGCCAACGGCGAAAAGGTTCTTTATCACCAGGGGCAGGGAGCCGCCTGGTTCCTCACTGGCACGGCCACGACTCCCAAGCCCGGCGAGGGCGCGCTGAATCTCGCAAGCCTGGAAGTCTACGTCGACCCGCGTGTCGAGTGGAACCAGATGTACCACGAGGTCTGGCGCATTCAGCGCGATTTTTTCTACGACCCCAATCATCACGGCTTGAATCTCGCCGCCGCGGAGAAGAAATATGCTCCGTACGTGAAAGCCGCCGGCGGCAGAGCTGACCTCAACTATCTTTTCGAGGAGATGCTTGGTGAGATGACCGTCGGGCACATGTTTATTTTTGGCGGTGACGTGCCCGAACCCAAGCGCGTGAAAGGCGGCCTGCTCGGCGCCGATTACAAAGTCGAAAATGGCCGCTATCGTTTCGCCCGCATCTACAACGGTGAAAACTGGAACCCCGAACTTCGCGCGCCCCTCACGCAGCCCGGTGTGGATGTCAAAGTCGGCGACTATCTTCTCGATGTGAACGGCCGCGAAGTGCGCGCCCCCGTCAGCGTCTACAGCTATTTTGAAAACACCGCCGGCACGCAAATCAAAATAAGAGTCGGCCCGAATGCCGACGGTAAAGACGCGCGCGAAGTCACCGTGGTCCCCCTGCCCAACGAATTCGCGCTGCGCAATCTCGCTTGGGAAGAAGACAACCGCCGCAAGGTCGATGAATGGAGCGGCGGCAAGGTCGCCTACGTTCACGTTCCGGATACCAACGTTGGCGGCTACCTAAATTTCAACCGCTACTATTTCGCGCAGGTCGGCAAAGAGGCGGCCGTCATCGACGAGCGCTATAACCACGGCGGCCAGGTCGCGGACTACATCATTGACCTGCTCGAGCGCCCGCTGCGCAACTGCGCCATCTCGCGCGAGGGCGAAAAATTCTGCTCGCCGCTGGCGCAAATCTATGGGCCGAAGACCATGATCATCAACGAAATGTCCGGTTCCGGCGGCGACGCGCTTCCGTGGATGTTCAAGCAGGACAAAATCGGCCCGCTCGTCGGCACCCGCACCTGGGGAGGCCTCGTCGGCATCGGCTTCTATCCCTCGCTGCTCGATGGCGGCGGCGTCACTTCGCCGCGCGTGGCCATCTACGGCCTTCACGGCGAATGGGAAGTCGAAAATCACGGAATCGCTCCCGACATCGAAGTCGAGAACGATCCGGCGTCCGTCGCCGCCGGCCACGACGCGCAGCTTGAAAAAGCCGTGCAAGTCACGCTGGATGCGCTGAAAAAAATTCCCGTGGTGATCCCGGATCACCCGCCATATCCGAACTATCAAAAAAAATGACGCACGGCGCGAGTTGCGCGCGATATCGCTATTTTGTTTTGGCCACAGCCAGCGTCTTCGAGAGCATCCAGGGAATCAGCTCCGGTTCGGCGTACGCTTTGTTCCAGGAGTCGTGTCCCACGCCCGGATACTCCGTGTAGTGGACTTCTCCGCCCAGCGCTTTCATCGCTTCCGCCATGCGCCGCGATTCCGTGACCGGCACGGTGTCATCGTCTCCTCCGTGAAAAATCCATACCGGTGTCCCGCTGCCGATTTTCTTCGCAGCGTCAACATACGGTTTGTCGTCCTGCTTGCCACCGTCGCCCTCGCTGTGTGGCGGGAGGATGCCGCCGCAGATCGGAACGATAGCCGCGAACTTTCCAGGATATCTTCCCGCCAGGTGCCACGCGCCATAACCGCCCATGGAGAGCCCTGTGACATAAATACGTTGTGGATCGCCGTGAAATTCTTCCTGCGATTGATCCAGGGCTTTCATGGCCACCTCCTCCATTTCCGCCTCGGGCCACCACGCATCTTTGCGGCATTGCGGCATCACGATGACCGCGGGATATCGGCTGCGGTCAAACCGGATCGATCTTCCAATACCCACTTGCGTTTGCAGCATGCCGTCGTCGCCGCGCTCTCCCGAGCCGTGCAGAAACAGAATCACCGGCCATTTCTTTTCCGCGGTCCAGTCTTCCGGCACGAACACTTCAAATTTGTACACCGTCCCCTGCACCGTCACGCTGCGGTCGAGAAAGCCCGTTTCCGGCTTCCTCGCCTGTGCCCCCGCAGCCGCAAAGAGAAGCAGCAAAAACGGAAAAACAATTTTTCGCAGTGACGCACGCACAAAACACCTCCAAACGACGCACTTTATCACGAGCTTTCCGCGCCGCGCGCCCGAACTGGTTCTTCCTCGTCTCCCGCCAGCCTCACACCCTCGCAATATGATATTTTGTTAGCGATTCCTTCATGCCCGAACTTCCCGAAGTCGAGACCGTGGCCCGCGGACTGCAACTCACCATTCCCGGCCGGCGTATCATTTCCGTGACCCTGGGCAAAACCGATTTCATCGATGATCCCGCCGCTCTCGAAGAGCACCTGCCGGGACGCACGATCGAAAAAATAGAGCGTTACGGCAAATTCATGCTCTTGCGTCTCTCGCCGGCTGAAAACACCGTGAATGGCGGCGCCAGGCCTGCGTCGCTCCTCGTGCACCTCGGCATGACGGGAAATCTAGCGCCAAATGCCGCCGCGGTGCCGCACGAAAAACACACCCACGTCACTCTTCTTCTCGACGATGGCCGCGAACTGCGTTACACCGATGCGCGCCGCTTCGGGAGAATTGCCTATCTCGCGGAGGGGGCGCTTGAACAAGAATTGCAACCCTTCGGCGCGGACCCTCTCGAAGTTACGGAAGAGGAATTCGCGCAGCGCATTAGGTCGCGCCGCGCGCGGATCAAAGCGCTTTTGCTGGACCAGACCGTGCTCCGCGGCGTCGGCAACATCTATGCCGACGAAAGCCTGTGGCGCGCGAAAATTCATCCCGCAAGACTAGGCGCTGAACTCAGCAAGAAACAAACTGCGGCATTGCGCCGCGTCCTCCAGGAGATTCTTCGCAAAGCCATCGCTCTCCGCGGTTCCTCCATCTCCGATTTCCTTGACGCAACAGGTGAGCCGGGAGAATATCAGCGCCACCACCGGGCCTATGGACGCGAAGGGAAAGCGTGTTATCGCTGCGGAACCCGCATCCGGCGCGCGATTGTGGCCGGACGAAGCAGCTATTTCTGCCCGAAATGCCAGCCAGCCGCGCGTGGTTCTCATGCCCTCCCTTTCCCGCGGGGCATCCGAAAAAAGCACCCGGAAAATAGGCGTCCGTCCGCCAAAAAATCTCGAAACGCATGATCCACATCCATGCGTCTAAGGGATGCAGCAGCACGGTCGTGTTCCAAAGTGAGTGGAGCCGGTTAAGCGAAACCAAAATCATCGCTTCCAGGCGAAATCGTTTTATCCAATCGAAGGAGAAAGAATGAATTCACGTCGAGTGGTGGCGTTTTTGTGTGCCGCAGTAATCGTGTTTCTCGGTGTTCGCGCGGGCTTGGCTCGGCCCGCTCCCGATGACAAAGATTCTTTCGCTGCCGCTGATGTGCGCATCCTCATCGAAGTGCGCGACCACAGCGAGGCCATGCAAAACCTCGAGCACCTCTCTGACGCCATCGGGCCCCGGCTGACGGGCTCGCCGCAGCTCAAGACCGCCAACGACTGGACCGCCGAAATGTTCCGCAAGTACGGCCTAACCAACGTCCATCTCGAGCCGTGGACCATCGCGCATTCGTGGATTCGCGGCACCGCGCGCGCACGAATCGTCACTCCCACGGAACATCCGCTGACCATCGCCGCCGCGGGATGGTCCCCCAACACTCCTGGCGCTGTGCGTGGTCCCGTTGTTTACTTCGACGCTCAGAAAAAAGAAGACTTCGAGAAATTTCGCGGAAAACTCAAAGGTGCCATCGTCATCTATCAGGAGCCCGCCAGCCTTTCCCCTCCCAAGCCCGAAGATCCCTACAACGAAATCGTTCGCCCCATGCAAGCACCGCCGCGTCCGCAGGGTCAACCTCCCGTGGCTTCCCCCTTTGCGGCGCAGATGGAAGCGGCCCGCGCCCGCGGCGCATTTTTCAAGGAGCAAGGCGTCGCCGCGGTCTTGCGCGATTCGAACAAACCGCACGGCCTGCTCAACATGACCGGAGTGGGGGGAGAGAAATTCGACATCGGCGCCATTCCGACGGCCTTCATCACCGGCGAAGGTTATCGCCTGATTTTCCGCATGCTGAAGCACGGCCCCGTGGAAATCGAAATGGAAATGACCAATTCGATCGGCGACAAACCGATGGACGTGTACAACACGGTTGCAGAAATCAAAGGAACAGAGAAGCCCGATGAAATCGTTATGCTCGGCGCGCACCTCGATTCCTGGGACTTGGGTGAGGGCTCCACGGACAACGGCACCGGCTCCATGGCCGTGCTCGAAGCCGCGCGCACGCTTGCCAAACTTGACCTGAAACCCAAACGCACCATCCGCTTCGTGCTCTTCTCCGGCGAAGAAGAAGGACTGGTCGGCTCAAAAAGATATGTCGAGGCCCATAAAAACGATCTAGATAAAATTTCCGGCATTCTCGTGCACGACACCGGCACCGGCCGCGTCCTCGCTCTCGGTCTTCACGACAATTATCAAGACCGCGAGATTGTCGACCAGGTGCTCGCGCCGCTTAAAGAACTCAAACTCCTCGAACCCAGCATGCTCCGCCAGTTCGGAACCGACCACGCTTCGTTCAACGACGCAGGCGTTCCAGGCTTCTGGGTCATTCAAGACGGCGCGGAATACACAAAAACGCACCACAGCCAGTCCGACACCTTCGACAAAGTGTGGAAAGACGATCTCAATCAAGGCGCGCAAGTTCTCGCCGCATGGGCTTACAACACCGCGCAACTCCCGGCCATGCTCCCGCGCAGGCCGGCACAGCCACGTCCGTCGCCGGATGCCGCCGCAAAAGCCGAACCTCCAAAACCCGATCCCATCGCGGAGATGGACACAAAAATTCTGGACCAGGTGAAGGCCGGCGAAGCCGACCTGAAAGCCAACTTACAATTTTTGTCCGACAAAATCGGACCACGCCTCACGGGCTCGCCTCAACTTGATCGCGCCAGCCACTGGACCATGGAGCAATTCAAATCGCTGGGTCTCTCGAACGTCCACCTTGAACCATGGACCATCGCCAACAGTTGGACTCGCGGCCCCGCCACGGGACGCATTCTTTCGCCTACGGAAGCCGCGCTCACAATTGCCACCGCCGGATGGTCCCCGGCCACCAACGGCCCCGTGCGCGGCCCGGTGGTCGACGTCTCCTACGAACACCTCGAAGATCTCGACAAGTACAAAGGAAAACTCAAGGGCGCGATTATTCTTCTCGGCCGCACCAGAGAAATGGAATCTCCCGGAAATCCCATGACCACTCCCTGGGGCGAGGAAACCGTCCCCGTTTCCCATCCCAAGGGCGAGGCACCCTATGTCTCGGGCGACTATCGCAAGATTCGCATGGCCATCGCTAAAATGATTTCCGAGGAAAAGCCAGCCGCCGTGCTGGTGGGTTCGGAAAAAGAATACGGGCTCCTCAACATGGGCGCCTATTCCCGCGAATACCAGCCCTCCGGCGCGCCCGTTGCTTTTGTCGCTCGCGAGAATTACCGGCTCTTGTGGCGCTTGCTCGACGACGGCCCCGTCCAAGTGGAAGTCAACATCGAAGCCAAGCTGAGCGGCAAACCTGTCGAGGTTTACAACACCGTCGCGGAAATTCCCGGAACCGAAAAGCCCGAGGAAGTGGTCATCATCGGCGGGCATCTCGATTCGTGGGATTTGGGAACCGGCGCCACCGACAACGGCACCGGCTCGATGGCCGTGCTCGCCGCCGCTCGCGCGTTGCAGAAGGCCGGCGCGAAGCCCAAGCGCACCATCCGCTTCGTGCTCTTCACCGGGGAAGAGCAGGGCTTGAATGGCTCCCGTGCTTACGTGAAAGCCCACAAAGACGAACTTGGAAAAATTTCCGGCATACTCGTTCACGACAGCGGCACCGGAAAAGTCCTGACCGTCGGACTCATGGGAAACTACGCCGTGCGGGAAACCATCGATCGCGCCCTTTATCCTCTGGCACGCGCCAAGGAAGTTGGATTGTTCGAGCCCACCCTCCGCACCGAGGGCGGGACAGATCACGTTCCCTTTGACGAAGCCGGCGTCCCCGGATTCTGGTGCGTGCAGGACAACGTGGACTATGCTTTGACCCACCATTCGCAGGCGGACACCATCGATCGCGTCCGCTGGGACGATTTAACGGAGGGTGCGCAGGTCCTGGCGGTCTTCGCTTACAATGTCGCGGAACTCCCGGAGATGCTGCCGAGGAAAAACGCGAAGCAGGGCGCCGACTAAGCCGGTTGCATGCGTGCCGTTCTCCAGAGAGTCAGCCGTGCGCGCGTCACTGTCGACGGGCGCGTGACGGGAGAAATCGGCGCCGGGCTGATGATTTTGCTCGGCGTCGGACGTCTGGATACGTCCGCTGCGGCCGCCACGATGGCGGAAAAAGTTGCGAACCTGCGCATATTCGAGGACGACCACGGAAAGATGAACCTCTCGCTTCTCGACGTGAAGGGCAGCGCGCTGGTCGTTTCGCAATTCACTTTGTACGGCGATGCGCGCGGCCAGCGCCGGCCGAGTTTCATAACAGCCGCGCCACCGGAAACTGCGAAGGCGCTGTACGAAGAATTCTGCGCCGCGCTGCGTGGTCTCGGCGTCAACGTGGCCACAGGCGTATTTCAAGCCATGATGGCGGTGGAGCTGGTAAATGAAGGTCCGGTCACAATCCTCCTCGACTCCGACAAAACGTTCTAAAGGCCAGCGCGTCGAAAAGAGCGTGCTGCGCTGGACAAAAGATGCCGTGCTGCGTGAGCTGAAAAAAGTTGCCGATCCGCGCGTGCGCGAAAAAATGGCCTTCTTCGGCGTAAATGTTCCGAAAACCCACGGGATTTCCGCGCCGGTGCTGCACACTTTTGCGAAGGACATCGGAAAAGATCACGAACTGGCCGAGCAACTTTGGCGATCCGGCATTCACGAAGCAAAAATCCTCGCCTCCTTGCTCGGCGAGCCGGAAAAAGTCACGTCCGCGCAGATGGACCGCTGGGTGCGCGATTTCGATTCCTGGGACGTCGTCGATGCCGCCTGCTGCTACTTGTACGCATTCGCCGCTCCCGCGTGGGACAAAATTTACGAGTGGAGCTCGCGCGAAAAAGAATTCGAAAAGCGCGCGGCATTCTCTCTGGCTGCCTATCTCAGCTACAAGGACAAAACGTCACCCGATGCGCGCTTCGAGAAATTCCTCCGTGTGATCGAACGCGAAGCGAACGACGAGCGCAACTTCGTCCGAAAGGCCGTGAATTGGGCCCTGCGCAACATCGGCAAGAGAAATCTCCACCTGAACAGCGCGGCAATTGCCATGGCGGAAAAAATCCGCAAACAGAATACGACATCCGCGCGCTGGATCGCCGCGGACGCTCTGCGCGAACTGAAAAGCGACGCGGTACAAAACCGATTGCACAGGAAAGCCCGCTGAAATGAGCTCGAAGAATTCGCCGCGAAACACAGTGAAGATCAGGCTCGCGAAACGCGCCGAGATCAAGCAGATTGCAGAACTCGCGGGACAATTGGGCTACCCGTCGACGCCGGCGCAAATCGCCCAACGATTTCGCACGCTGAAGCCGACAAATCAACACGCGGTTTTCGTCGCCGAGTTGCCCGATGGTAACGTCGGGGGCTGGCTGCATGTCAGCGTCTCTCCGCAAATCGAAACGGACTTGCGCGCGGAGGTAAACTCGCTGATCGTTGCGGACGGCCAGCGCAGCCTCGGTGCAGGCGCGCAACTGTTGCAAGCCGCGGAAACATGGTCGCGCAAACGCGGCTGCAAGAGTATGTCCGTTCGCTCCAATGTGATTCGCGGGCGCGCGCACAAATTCTACGAACGAAACGGCTACGAGCACTATAAAACGCAGAAAGCCTTTCGCAAGCCACTCTAACTCCTGCAAGCCGCAATTTTCGCGGGCGCCCCTGCTCAGTCCTGAGGCTCGCTCCCAGTAGCACGGCGCTCCTGCCTGTGAGGGTTTTGCAGACGTCGCACTGCCACTCGCGCCGAAGAGCAGCTGCGCAGCAACGAAACCAGTCCAATTTACGGCTTCTCCCAGCATGTCTCCTTTCCCGATAGTGCCCGCCGCGCAGACCAACGCGCCTCCCTCTGGCAAGGTATATCGTATTACGATAGACTTGGTTCATGGCCGCGGACATCACCACGGACGAATACCGCGCGCTGGCCGAGCTGCGCTACCGCATTCGCCATTTCCTGCGCGAAGGCGACGCCGTCGCGCGTACTGCCGGCCTCGAACCACAGCAATATCTCATTTTGCTTGCCATTCGCGGCCTCCCCGAGGGAGTCGAAGCCACTATCCGCGCGCTCGCGGAGCGTCTGGCACTGAAACACCACAGCGTCGTCGAGTTGATCGACCGTCTCGAATCGCACGGCTACGTGCGCAGAAGCCGCAGCCGCGACGACCGCCGCCGCGTTCTGGTTTCGCTCTTGCCGCGCGGCGAAAAACTCCTCGAACAAGTGGTACGGAACCGCATCGACGAGTTGCGCACCAGCGGAACGGCTCTGGTGGAGGCCATCCGCGCATTGCTCGAACGCAGATCGCGCGATGGAAATAAGTCTGGAGCCGCCAAACACAAACGCCCAGCACGCGGCAATCGTCGGGCATAATCTAAGGGAAAGACCGAGCACCATCTCAACAGGCGAAGTATGAGTGAAGCACAGCAAGCGCCGCAGAAGTGGTGGAACGCGCCGTCGCGGGGATGGGCCGCGCTGCTGAACGAGCGCGAGGAACAAGTTTTTCTCGCGTTGACCCTGCTGATTGGAGCGCTGGTCGGTCTGACTGTCGTCGCATTTATTTTGCTGACGGAGCGTTTTGGCGCGCGATTGTATCCCATGGGCGGAGCGCCGTGGCGGCGATTGCTGGTGCCGGTCGTCGGATCGCTTGGCATGGGCTATTTGCTGTATCGCTTTTTTCCCGATGCGCGCGGCAGCGGCGTTCCGCAAACGAAAGCTGCGCTGTTTGCGCGTGGCGGCCGAATTTCGCTGGGCACCGTGTTTGGAAAATTCTTCTGCACTTCGGCAACGTTGGCCAGCGGCATCCCGCTCGGCCGCGAAGGTCCGGCAGTGCAAGTCGGCGCGGGCATCGCGTCCGTTCTGGGACGCAAACTGGGATTGCGCCCGGAAAAAGTGAAAGCGCTGATCCCCGTAGGCGCCGCGGCGGCGGTGGCGGCCGCGTTCAATACACCGCTGGCCGCCGTCCTGTTCGCGCTGGAAGAGGTGATGGGCGATTTGCACGCGCCGGTGCTGGGGTCGGTGGTGCTGGCTTCCGCGACTTCCTGGGCCATGCTGCGGCTGCTGCTCGGAAACGACCCGCTGTTCCAGGTTCCGCAGTACCAGTTGATGCATCCCGGAGAACTCGGACTGTACGCCGTACTGGGTGTGCTCGGAGGGCTGGTCTCGGCGGCGTTTACGAGGCTCCTGCTTTGGATGCGCGAGCGCTTTCGGCAATTCCCGAAGAAAACGGTGTGGTTCCAGCCGGTTGCCGGCGGCGTGCTGGTCGGCGCGATGGGCTGGTTCGTTCCGCAGACCTTGGGCGTCGGCTATGCGCACGTCGGCGAAGTCTTGAATGGACGAATGGCGCTGCGGCTGATGGTGCTGCTTCTGGTGCTGAAATTTTTCGCGGTGGTGACGAGCTATGCTTCGGGAAACGCCGGCGGAATTTTTGGACCGAGTTTGTTTCTCGGCGCCATGCTCGGCGGAGCGGTCGGCAGCGTGGGGCACCACTTTTTTCCGGATTATGTAGGGACGCCGGGGGCTTACGCCCTCGTGGGCATGGGGACGGCGTTTGCGGGGATCGTGCGGGCGCCGATGACGTCGGTGGTGATGATTTTCGAGATCACGCGCGATTATGCCGTCATTGTGCCGTTGATGATCTCCAACCTGGTGAGTTTTTTCATCGCGTCGAAGCTGCAGCGCAAGCCGATCTACGAAGAACTGGCGCGCCAGGATGGAATTCATCTGCCGACGGGCGATTCGCGGCAGCAGGAGAGCCAACGCCGGGTGGTGCAGGCCATGCGCGACGCCAAAGAAGTGTTGACCGCGGAGATGACCGTCCGCGAGGCGGTGGAGAAAACCAAGTCGAGCGCGTTTCACGCCTGGCCGGTGTGCGACGCGCGTGGCGTGGCGGGCGTGGTGAGTCTGCGCACGCTGACGACGGCGATGAGCGAGGGCGGCACAGCCCAGCGGCTGAGCGAGTTTGCCGTTGGCGACGATTTTCCGCACGTGCATGACGATCATTCGCTGAACCTGGCGCTGGAGCGCATGGGAAATGCACAAATTGACGTGCTGCCGGTGGTTGGGCGGGCCGAGGTGCATAAGCTCCTGGGAATCGTGACTCTTCGAGATGTTCTGCTGTTGTATGGCGTCGCTCTGCCAGGCGATGCAGAGAGCCATCCTGGGACTTGAAGGTTGGACGCGCGCTTGGAGAGGGCCCCCTCCCCCGATTTTCTGTAAGTATTGCTTCTAAAGGAGTTACAAGCCTCTGTCCTGTAAGGGCAACAACATACTTGACACACAGGATGTTCTATGAGAGACTTTAGGCATGGCAAACACACTCCAGCTTCCCAAGACGTTGCAGGAAGCAGTCTCTTTCTTCTCTGACCCTCAGCGCACGTTTGACTATGCCGTAAAGCTGCGCTGGCCGGATGGCAAGGTCACATGCCCACGCTGCGATGGAACGGAACATTCGTTTATCTCGACGCGGCGCATTTGGTTCTGCAAGGACTGTAAGAAGCAGTTCACCGTCAAGGTTGGAACTATCTTCGAGGATTCCGCGCTCGGCATGGACAAGTGGATGATAGCCGTTTGGCTCATCGTGAATGCCAAGAACGGAATCAGTTCCTATGAAGTGGCCCGTGCTCTCGGCATCACTCAGAAATCGGCTTGGTTCATGATGCACCGCGTTCGCCTCGCTCTGCATAGCAAGGACTTTGTGAAACTCGGTGGGCCGGGTAGCGAAGTCGAAGTAGACGAAACTTTTATCGGCGGCGCGGCGCGATTCATGCATCCGGCTAGGCGCAAGCGCGTGATTACTGAACGCGGGGTGAAAGACAAGGCACCTGTCATCGGCATTCTGGAACGCGGGGGAAAGGTTCATGCGAACGTCATCCCGACCCGGCGCAAACATCATCTGCAAGCAGAGATTCGCGCTCATATTGCCGCCAAGAGCGCGATCTACACCGATGCGCTGCTCTCGTATCAGGGACTGAACAACCAAGACTTTGTTCACCAAACGATTGACCACGCGGAACGTTACGTTTCGGGGCAGGTCCACACAAACGGACTGGAAAACTTTTGGAGCCTTCTCAAGCGTGGATTGAAAGGCACATACATTGCGGTAGAGCCTTTTCACCTGTTCCGCTATGTGGACGAACAGGTGTTCCGCTATAACAATCGCGCGACGAAAGAGCACTTCATCGGAGATGGCGACCGCTTTCAGATGGCTATGTCTCATATCGCAAACCGTCGCATCACTTACGAGCAACTAACTGGCAAAGGAACCGATGCCGTACATCACGAAACGGCAAGGTAGAGGCCAAAAGAAAGCGGCCTAATCCTTGCCTTTAGGCTTCTTGGAGTCAGCCTTTGAAACCTGAAACAAAGCCTTCATTGTCCGCTCGAATTTCTTATTGGCTTCAACGCCTTCGTGAAATTCTTGGTTCTTTTTGGGTGGTCGTAGTTTCATTGTTTTCAAAATTAACGGCTCCATTCAACAAATCTGTAAACCTCATAACCCCAAAGGATAATACCGGAAAGAAACGCAATGGTCCCCCAAGAGAGCCGTCTATCATTCCTAAGGTTGTGCCAGCCCCACCAGCCAACGATGAGCCCGCAAAATGCAGGTATCCACAAACGCCTTGGTGGAAAACGACCGCCGAATTGATTGGTATAGCTGCGGTTGTCGCTTACACTGTTTTTTCCGGGTTCCAGATGTATTACGCTGGTCAACAAGCTACCGCTGCTATTACTGCCTCCGCTGCTGCGACACAAACTCTCAAAACTATTCAAGGTCAATTTCAGTTGGACCAGCGTCCCTATGTCCTCATCCTCGGTTATGCAGTTGCTGACCCTAAGACAGGTAAACCCACTTCCCCTAAAGTCGGTAAACCAGTAATCGTAATTATATCTTTCAAGAATGTTGGAAAATCTCCAGCCCTTCATTTCATCTCTCATCGTCATCTTCTCTTCGGGTCCAATATCTCTCAGTTCAGGATAGAGCCCCCCGACGATAAAACAAAGGCGGGGAGTATCCTTGATTCGACGCACGAAGGACATATGGTCGCATTTTCGGTCAAAGACACCTTCAACGCCGAATCCATCCTCATATCTCCATCCGACATTATCAATTGGGACGGCTCGGCGATTGTTGTGTTTGGCAGGTTCTCTTACGAGGACACTTTTGGGAACCTTTATTGCACTCCATATATGGCTTCCAAGCTGTCTACTGGAGAATGGGTGAATATGTCCGAACTCGCCGAGGGACGACTTCACAATGTTACGGAACTCTGTCCTGTAGGAAAATACTAGCCCTGTCACGGCGAGAAGTAGAATAGCACGCCTTGTGCGTCTAGTATGTTGTTGCCCCTGCAAGTATTGATTCTAAAGAAGTTATTGACGGACGATTGCGGCCAAAACACGGCAAAACGTGGTGTTCGTCCATAAGTGTTGTTTCTAAAGGAGATAGAGAAATGGAAGTAAGGAGAAAGCCGATCCCCGCTCCTGGCGGGCAAGCCTCCCTTCTGTCGGGATGCCCCCCCCTGAGAGTTCGCCACCCTCGGTCGGGAGAACCTCGTGATTGGGGATCCTCCCCCTCCCCCGTAATTGCAGAAGAGTGCGCAACGTGTTGAAGACAAATGAGTGGAATTTGCGTTTTGATGCAAAAGAGTGCACGAGACATCGCCCTGGGTGGATCTATCGTAGGTAATTATCAGGGAAGTTTTGTGTGAAACGGCGTGGCGAGAGTGAGCGAACGGGGGATTCTTGACACAGAGCGCACTGAGGACACGGAGGGTTGCAGGAGAAGAGGCAGGACGTAGATATGGGTTGGCAAACACGGGAGAGAATAGCATGGGAAGTATCAACTTTTTAAGTATTATGCAGGGAACGGAAAGAATTGAGGGCTGGACGGTAATAGGGAGGAGTTAACAGTGGCGACGTGCGGGACAAACAGGAAAAGGGCGAAGTCGAAAGGCCCGCACGAACCGGCGTGTGGACCCCTCGATGCCCGTTCGCATACTTGATATGCCCGTCATAGCGTGCCAAGATGCGCGTATGCGGTATGCCAGGCTGGCAGTGGCAATCCTGGTATGGTTTTCCCCGATCCGGCTGCTGGCGCAGAGCCCGGGACCTGTTCGGCCTGCGAGCCCTCCTTCCCCTTACGATTCGCAGGTGAGGCCAGACATAGAGGAGAACAACACGGAACAGGCTCTGCGATTCCGTCGTTTTCGAAATATTTATACTCTTTCGGAGCCGACGCCTACGGTAGCGAAATGCGAATCATGTTCTGAGTGCGGAATCATTGCTTTAGCTGGCGCGAAGTCGAGGACCACGCGCGACGGCACGTCGCCATGCTCAAGACGGTCGAAGATCTGGTTGATCGAAGATAGGGGTTGTAG
>Ga0210410_10001331_pt1 | contig 23514 bp, 19 predicted proteins | sample IncBWC4MmetaG_FD_161058 | JGI IMG/M metagenome (GOLD analysis project Ga0210410, IMG submission 161058) | Forest soil microbial communities from Barre Woods Harvard Forest LTER site, Petersham, Massachusetts, United States - Inc-BW-C-4-M | ecosystem: Environmental > Terrestrial > Soil >... | reverse complement strand
GTCCACAATTGGCGCTACTGTCCGAGGCGGAACTAACACCGTTGTTGGCTCAAAGTCTGCCCTTCAAGGAAGACAGCGCTTTTGACTTTCAGCGTGCTGAGATTCTCTCCGCACTCGCTAAGCTACCCGCGTATCGGTTGGCCTATCCTGCCGACCCGCAGATCGCGGCTGCATTATTTCCGGAGTTGCTGAGAGACCTCCAGACAACGGAGTCAAAGCTGTGACCCGGGTTCCGTGGTGGAGAACTTTTGGAGCTGCGGGTGCTCTTTCGGGCCTCTACATCGCGCTCGCCCTTCTTTGCCTGGTTCGATGGCACACACCACATCCGTGGGTCCGCCTCGACGTTTTCGCGGGCAGCTATTTTATCCTGAAGGCCCTCGGCTCCATCCATTCCACTTATTCCGGTCGTGAGGCTTTTCGTTCAGAGAAATTGAGAGTGGAATGGTGGGGCATGACGTCGGACCCCGCCGCCGTCAGACACACGGTGTTGCTGATGCTGGGTGATCTTGCTGTCTTTTTCGACTACGGCCACTGGCACACAATGCGCGCGTTCGAGCAGCCTGCGATTCAGAGCTTTGGCTTAGCGATTTATGTCCTGGCCAAAGGCTGGCAAATGTGGACAGACGCTTATCTAGCCAACTATTTTGGCAATAAACAGGAAGCGGCCGCGCCCAGATTGATGAACCAGGGTCCGTTCCGCTACATCCGACATCCTCGGTACGCTGGAGTGATTGCCGGCAAGATCGGATTCGCGTTCATCTTCGCGAGTATCTTTGGCTGGATCTCCGCCGTCGCCTGGACCGTTGTCTACGTTTGGAAGGTTAGTGTAGAGGAGAACCATATGCGGCAACTGCTTGGAGTACAGTATGGATCGTACGCCCGCACCACTGCACGATTGATTCCCGGAATTTACTAGACGAACGGGTAGGAACAAACTTGAATCCTGCACTTGCATCGGCAATTGTTGATTGTTTGCGAGCGGACCGCTTTCCGGACAACACTCTCTCGGAGATCAAGCAGTTTAGCCGACGCGAGTGGAATCGCACGCTGTTCTGGCTCAACGGTAGCGGATTGTCGCATTACTTCCTCACGCGCCTGCTCGATTCAGGGTCTGAAAGGGCGGTTCCTCCTGAAATCGTTGCCTACCTGGCTCGCAATTTTGCGCAAAACCAGCGGCGCGTTGACGCCATGGGAAGAGAGTTCGCATATCTCAACCAGCGCCTAACCGACGCAGGCGTTGAGTTTGCGGCAGTGAAGGGTTTTGAATTGGCCCCTGATTACTGCCCGAATCTTTCGTTGCGCAGTTGGTACTCTCACGACTACCTCGTTTCGCACGCATGTTTCCCGCACGCTGGTCGGGTGCTTGAGCAAGCCGGCTATTCCATCCGGAGGCGAGGAGCCAAAGGCGAAGTCGTTTTCTCGATCCAGCCGCTCGTAACACCAGCACATATGGAGACTTGTTATACGGAAGAGTTTCCGCGAATGGTAGTCCTTCACCAGTCGATGTGGAGCAGCGAGCACTCGAAGGTTCGCGTGTCTCCCCCACCAGATGCCCTGCTCCGCCGACACCAGCGTAGTTGGCAAAATATATCTTTTTCGGCTCTTGCGGACGAGGATGCCTTGGTTTTTCTCACATTGGATACCTTTGAGCATGTTCTCGGCTACTGGTGCAAGCTATCGTGGTTCTTTGAAATCGCAAATTTCTTGCGAATCAAAGCCCAAGACCCGGAGTTCTGGCAAAGGTTCTACAATCGAATCGATCAGTCGGGAAAATTGCCCGAGATCGCTGGCTTGGTTTTCCTCTTGGCATCCCGCCTGTTTCACGTAGAACTTCCATCTGCGATTCGCTTGCAAGTCTCCAACTTGCGACGTCCCCTGGCAATGTGGGTAGAGCATTACGGATGGAAGTGGGCTGGAGCAAAGTACCCCGGCAGCAAGCTCAGCCTGTTCCTGCAGCGCGAATTGATCGACGACCCAGTGGCTTGGGAAGAGCTTTCGCAACAACGTCTTTTCCTGGTTCACCGGTTGCAACGTATCGCGAAACCTGCAACTTCCATACCGTCCGAAGCGACTGTCAACCGACGAAACTGGCGTTCTGCGCTCAAGCGCATGAAGTTCCACGGGCTCACGACGTACCGATACGCGATGGAAGTGCCCCGTTGGAAGAGGTTGCTGGCGGAAGGCCGGTAAGACCATTCGGAGCGCTAATCTTAGTAATTTCAGGGAAGTGCGCTCGCCGGTAGAACAACCCGCGCAACCGCGCTAAGTCCTACCCCCCTGCCACAGTCGGCAGCATACAACAGAGTCTGAGCATTCTCCCACGAAGCCGAAATTGCGTCGCACGAAGCATGCGTTAGTTGATCTTCGACCCCAGTTGCCAGTTCGCGCACCATCAAGTGCCAATGCCCTAACTCGCGTCGACTAAAGGCCAACCGTTTACCATCGGGGGAGATTGATGGATATCTGACTGGACCGCGGATCCAAGGCAGCGTCTCAATCAACTGGGTTGCCCGCCTCGCAACCACCAGATGCGGCTCGCTCACCCTGCCAACGGCCGCAATTAAGTCGCCCTCCGACGTCACGGTCAAGTCCAACGGGTGATACGCACTTTGCAAAACCATTTGTGGAGCATCTTGCGAACCTGTCGCAAGTAGCCACGCTGAGCTTCTCCCCTGTTCCTCTCGAATAAAGGCCAGCCATTTGCCGTTGGGCGCCACAACCGGATCCTGGCCTTCCGTCAAGACTTCACTAGTACTCCCAAGTGGCTCGATTGCGACTCGCACAATCGATGATTGGTGGCCGGTCAATTCGAAATAGGCTACCGGACTGCTCGAAGCACCGCCGATGGATAGCACATCTCCGACCAGAGGGAGGTTGCGGATCTCTCTACCTTGCAGAAGCACGGCGCCATACCCCTTGCGCTGCATGTCGGTAAAAACGATGCCGGCTGCTGTCGCAACCGGATTGGCAGCACGGTCCCCGGTCCCCTGACTGGGAAGGCGGCGAGCAAAATCCTCGCTCCGATTCCGCAAAGCACGCAGATTGGAGGTTGTCAGCAGCGCAAACACAATCAGAGCAGCAACTGCCCATTTTCCTGCTCCCTGGACGCTCCTTCGCCCCGAGAGTGCGTGGACGAACAGTATGTAAAGAGCGAGGGTTGCAAGTAACCGCGTCAGTGGAAAAAATTTCAAAAGGGCGGCTGGTACCGGGACGCAAGCGATCATATACAGCGCGAGTAAAACTAACGCCTTCTTTGTGTCCGCAGTCTTTAACAGTGCGTCGAACCCGACAACCGCCGTGAAGATTAATACAGAAGGATGATAGCTTCCGGTGGTGGAAGACAGTAGGAGAAGCAGCGGCACGAAAGCCGCCCATTCCAGCGCTACTGGGCGTTTCAGATTGCTCTGGCCCGATGACAGAAAAAAACCAAACAGAAGCGCTGTTGTGGTTACGGCTTGAGCAAGAGCGTAGAACACTGGCGAATTCAGCAGTGGAGAAGGATTCAACTCAGGTTCGAAAAGGAACAGGTGACTCCAAAGAGTAAAAAATGAATTTCTATCAAGGATGTAGGGGGCGAGCCACTCTCCGCGGGACGATTGGGGTAGCACTTGGATGAGAAACACACGGTGGACTTCCCAGCCAAAAATGCTCACTGAAATTGCAGCGAGTCCTGCGGCGCCGAGAATGAACCCCGCCACCGAGCGCCAATCCCGTTTCCAAATAAGCAGCACCAGGAAAACAGCCGGAAAGAGCTTCAGCATCGCCGCGATTGCCAACAGCATCCCCGAGGTAAATCGGTGCCCTAAATACGAAGCGCAGTAGGCGCCGGAGATCAGCAGCAGAACTAATACGTAGTACTGGCCATACCAAAAATTAGTGTACAGGGGAACAACGCACAACAAAGCGATGCCAGCCACTCGGACCCAGCGCAACGTCGTCACCCGGCATAGAACCCACAACGCGAGAGCCAGAAACCCCAGATTCAGGATCAGCCAAACCCGTTTGGCGGCCAAGGCAGGCAACGTCGTTAGTGGCAAGATCGGGAGAACACACAGCGGCGGATTGGGCGCAAAGGCTACGATTCCTTCTCTGGCTCCCAAGTGATCGTTCTGACGTTGGAACCAAGTCCACTCGTATGCACGGTCGAGCGGAATACCCAGCCGGTGGATGGAGGCGGCAACGTAGTAATTGGGAAAGTCGGTGTTGAGCGTGTGCCAACCACGCAGAAAACCGTACCTGACAAATAACGCCAGAAGGACCGCGAGTAGAATCCATTCGCCCGCCGTCAGGAATCGACGATTTCGTGAGTGCAGCCGGAAATGCCTGAAGTCGAAGTTTCTCCAATTGGCTTCGCTCGACACCATATGCCTCAACCGATCGTACGAGAACCCAACACGGCTTCACCTCTGCGCGGACCGCTGCCATCTCGAACGCGATACGGAGGATCGAAGCCACAAACAAGGGCGTGAAGATACGGTACACTAAGTCGCGATGAGTCGCTTAGCTCCGGCGATTCCGTGCTGTTTTGGCATCTGAGTCGGCAATCGAGCCATTGCCAGCGGCGCAAGCAGAGAGATGAGTGCGAAGAATGCGTCGAGCCAAGCTGTTTTGCGGAGGCCTGGCAATCAATCTCGGCCTCGTCACGGTGCTTCCTTCAACCTTCGCGGGGTGCGGAGGGAGAGACGTCACGGCCATTCAACACACCGTTTTCATCGTGAAGGAGAACCACACATTCGACAACTATTTCGGTACGTTCGCTGGCGCGGACGGCTCGACTAGCGGCGCCACGTCAGACGGGCACATCCTGCCACTGAATCCCATGCCCGACGCTTATCAAGCCAACGATCTCTGTAACAGTTGGGATTGTGCCATCGAGGCAATAGACGGTGGGAAGATGGATCAGTTCGACCTCATCAGCGGCGGCAACTTGGACGCCTACGTGCACGCAAGCGAACAAGACATTCCCAACTACTGGGCGTATGCACATCGGTTTGCATTGGCCGATCAATATTTCACATCGGTCCATGGGCCCAGCTTCCCCAACCATCTATTTTCGGTTGCAGCTCAATCGGATGGAGTCATCGCTAACGAGGAAAACTCGGGTTCAGGCGTGGCTTGTGATGGAACTCCTTCGGGAACCGTCACCACGATCGACGCCAACGGTAAAATGACGCAGGTTTCACCCTGCTTTGATTTCCCCACGTTAGGTGACTCGCTTCAACAGAACGGGCTCACATGGAAGTATTACGCGGACGGAGGCGGCGGCGTGTTCAACAACATCAGGCACATCCGGAACGGCCCGGCGTGGAAAAACAACCTTGCGTCAACAGCACAGTTCTTCGCTGATGCGCAAGCGGGAAAGTTGCCGGTAATGAGTTGGCTCCTCCCGTCGTATGAGAACAGCGAACACCCCCCGAACAGCATCTGCGAGGGTGAGAATTGGACTGTAACTGTGTTGAATGCGGTGATGCAGGGGCCCGATTGGAGTTCAACAGCGGTCTTTATCACCTGGGACGACTTCGGCGGACTCTACGACCACGTCCCGCCGCATCAATTGGATCAATTTGGCCTCGGCCCACGCGTGCCACTGCTCATTATTTCCCCCTTCGCAAAAACGGGATACATCTCGCACAACGTGCATGAGCATTCGTCGATCTTGAAACTCGCGGAGACGCGCTACGGCTTACAACCCCTCACTGCCCGGGACCGCGCCGCCAGCAATATGTTGGACAGTTTCGACTTTAATCAACAGCCCCAGCCCCCCTTATCCTGCGTCCACGCCAGTGCAAGTGAAACTCCCACCCTTATCTCCCACCTCGATTTTCAACAAACGGAACCCCACGAACGCTGCGCATATTCTAAATACTCTCCGGATAGGGACCCGCTTGTAGCGAGCGCGGTTGGCTGCGCCGATCGCGAAGCCTGAGTACTGGGCGCTCGACTGCATAGTAAGAGACTACTGCGGCCAGGAGTGCGAGGGCTAAGTTCGTTGGGAACGTCGTGTACCACGACCGTACGTCGGGGTCAGAGAACGGCATATGCCAGAGATACAGACTGTAACTGACCATACCGATCCATACCGGAACGGCTGCATTCAATACGCGATGCCGGGCGAGGATCGCATTTTGAATGCAGAAGACGATGCCGATGTCGAACATGGGCAGGCATACAGATTGGTAGATCCGAGTGTGCCCAGTCGATCCCAGCAGCGGAATGGACAATGTCAGAGCCCAGATAATCCCGAATCCCCGCCATGTAAAAAAAGACCGGTAGTTCATAAGAATCGGTTGAAGCTGAGCCAGCCAACATCCGGCAGCGAGCGCATCCACCGACATTGGCAGTAGCCGGCTTTCGCCAAAACCGGCGGTGAACATTACTAACCGAAGCATGGGTGTGATGACAATTGTGTAGAGCGCCACCCGCCGGGCTAGAACCGTATTGAACGCGATGATGGCCGGCCAAAGGAGGTAGAACTGCTCCTCCACTGACAGAGACCAGAGATGAGTCAAAACATATGGCCGGTAGTGCGCGTACGCAGTGGTGTAGGTGAACGCGACTACGATGTCCTTTAGCGAAAATGTTGCGTAGAAAATAGCGGTTATAACAATCATGTACAGGTAAGCGGCCGGAAGGATCCGATATGCGCGGCGGACGTAAAACTGTTTCAGATTGATGGTCCCTGCCTTCTCACGCTCCCGCAGCAGGAGGGTGGTGATGAGAAAACCGGAAATGACAAAAAAAAATCTCACTCCAGCGTTGCCATACCACTCCAGTATCGAATATAGGCGATGAGAAACATTTGAAGGATTCGAAAAATGACTGACCAGGACAAGCAGAATTGCAAGGGCTCTGAGCCCATCGAGAGATGGAATGCGTGTTGACATTCGAAAGCTCCTTTCTCCGGACCAATCCATCGCTCGGAAGCCTATGCTTCGCGTGATGCAGCACATTTCGAGATCGGCATTACACCACCGCCTTTTTGCAAAGAGAACGCTTGGACGTGCTGGTCTCTAAATTTAAGCCCGGGTCGTTCGACGGCATAGTAAGAGATCGTCGCCACCCCGAATGTGAGCAATATATTCGCAGGGAAAGCGGTATACCAAGCGTGCCGGACGGGGTCCGTGAAGGGAGCATGCCAGAGATACAAGCTGTAACTCACCATCCCGATCCAAACCGGAATAGCTGCATTCAGGATCCGATGCCGCGCGACGATCGCATTCTGAATGCAGAGGGCGATGCCGAGGTGGAGGATGGGCAGCCCAACGCATTGGTAGATGCGGCTGTGCCTCGTCAGGTCAAGCACAGGGATGGCTGAAGCCAGCAACCAGATAATCCAAAAACCTCTCCATGCAAAGAAAGATCGGTACTTCTGAAGCTCGGGTTGAAGCACGGCAAGCAAACATCCCATCGCCAATGCATCTACCGAGGTGATAACTGGGAACAGCCGGCTGTCGCCCCAACCCGCGGTCAAAAGCACACCCCTGAGCACCGGGGCCAAAGCAATGACGCCCACTGCTACACGCCTGTCCGGTACTCCGCTGAACGCCATGATGGCCGGCCAAACCAGATAAAACTGTTCTTCCACGGATAGGGACCAGAGAGAGGCGAGCACTCTCGGGATGTAGGATGAGTAAGAAGACGAATAGGTGAACGCGAAAATGATGTCTTTGAGGGAAAGGCTTGCAAAAAAGACCACTGTAACTACGATCATGTACAAATAGGCCGCAGGGAAGATCCGGTAAGCCCGGCGAATGTAGAACTTCTTCAGACTGATGCTTCCGGTCTTTTCGCGCTCATGCAAGAGTAGGGTCGTGATGAGAAACCCAGAAATAACGAAGAATATGCGCAGTCCGACCTTGCCGTACCCGTTCGTGACCCACCAGAGGCGATAGGGAAAGTGCCAGGATTCGCCAAAGTGGCTAAGCAGCACCAGAAAGATCGAAAGTGCCCTCAGTCCATCCAGAGATGGAATACGCGATGGTGACATTCCCACAACCTTCCCCTGGAGCTTATCGAGTTCCACTATTTTGGCGCCAGAACTTGCTCAAGCGCCTCCCACGACCTGCATTGGGGCACTCGAATGAGAAACGCCCACGCTAGTCCTCCGCAGTAGACGAAGCCTCCACAGGCCATTTGAAGCATCAAGCCACCATAGTTGTGAGCGGGCAACGCGTGCCTCACGAATAAAAGCGCCCCGGCCAGCGGGACACAAAGCGCTAGCGGAAACAGGTATGCACGGCTCAGAAATCTGCCCAAAGGCATGTCCAGGTGACGACACAAGTGCCGTGGAAGGAAGAACAGGCTGGTGCACGCCAATGGAATTGCGGTGCCAAGCGCCACACCGACGACTCCGAAACGGCGCAGCAGGAAGATGCTGAGAACTATGTTGACACCGCCCTCAAGCAATAACACCGACGCCAGTACCCGGTGCCGACCCATGCCGAGAAGAATTCTAGTTGAAGTCGATTGCGCCAGGTAGATGCTCTTCGGCACGATTAACAACACGAGAACGAGATAGCTCGATTCATATTGCCGACCGACCCAGACTGCGATGATCGTTTTGCCCAAAACTATCAGAGTGACGCACAAGGGAAAGATTATGAGAGCGCAGGCACGGTTGCCCGCCACAAAAGTGCGCTGCAAACCAACGAAATCTCCAGCCGCGTGAAGTTGGCTCGACATCGGCGTAAAAATCTGGGCCATGCTTCGGACCGCATAGGTCGAGTACTCGACCAGCCTCGCTGCAATCGAATAAGAAGTGATCGCAGCCGCGGAAACAAAAGCCCCGATTAAGGTCGTGTCCGAGTGGAAACGGAGCTTCTCCGCCAGCAGAATAACGAAGGCAAACGCCCCGTACTTCAACATCTTCCGAAAAGCATGCCCCTCAACCGCCCTTATGCTCAAACGCAGAGGTAAAACTCGAAGAGCCATGTACATGAAAACGAGGTAGCTGACGACGTTCATTCCAACAGTTATGGCTCCAGTTGCCAGCAATCTTCCGCCGTGGGTCAGAGCGATTACGATCAAGAGACCACGGAGTAACGTGACTCCAATCTGGGTAAGCTGGACCCAGGAAAACTTCTGCAACCCTTCGAGGACTCCGGCAAATACACTTAGAGGAAAGCTTAGTGCCACGCTTACGCCCGCGATCAGAAAAAGAGCCTGTGCGGCTCCAGTAATCTCGGGAGAAATTTTGAACAGACTTTGCAGATGGAAGAACCCGAACCCGGTAACCGCCAACACGACGAATGCGACAATGACGTAAAACCCAAGACTTGTGCTCAGAAAACGCTTGAGCTGTTCTTCGTCTTTGGTTGCCGCAAACTTGGCAACGTATCGAATGATCGAAGACCGTATCCCCAGGTCGAGAAGTCCGTAGTACCCAGTCAGCGAAAACACCAGCACCCAGACGCTGAACGCATTATCACCGAGTCTATGGAGGATAAAGGGCGAGAGAAAAAGGCCCACAATCGCATGGATGAGCAGGCTCAACCAGGTTGCGCTAACATTCTTGACAGCCTGTACCATCAGGCTCATGCCGGTTCTCGCGGAAAAGCTGTAATAGCCAGTACGTCAAGGACAACTTGCCCTTCTTCGGCGACGATCCTTCGATCATGTGTCATCACTCCTCCTGAAATCTGCGGGTGACACAATGCCAGTTGTCCAATCACGCCAATTCCTGGGGATTAGGCGTACCGCGCACTCGGGTGAGCCGTCGCCAGCGAGGAATCTCCCACAGATACCGCAGCCCTGCCGTCACATGGAAAAGAAGTCGGGTAAGTACGCGGTGTTGCCGGCGTCCTGCGAAGTTTGCCGAAGATTTGGTTGCTATCGAACGGGCCCTCTGAAAGAAGGGCTCCGAAGGCAATAGCCGAATCCGGACTAAGTGTCTCCTGGCGCTGGCATCAGGAAGATATTGTTGATGAAAGAAGAGAACAAGTTTGGCAGTTGAGAATAGGCTGAATTGGTCAGGTCGACTCTTCGCAAATACCCACGGTCGAGCGTAGTTTTGGATCCAGATTCGAACTGCGTCAGGAAGCTGTTCCTCCCAAATCCTGGACGCCGATGGAATCGGCGCTCCGAAAAACTGCGCGCATAATTCTGTGACCACAACCACAATCTCACGCAGCAGGCGATCGCCCCCGATGCGGCGGTCGACGCACTCCCATAACGATGTGTCATTCGATCGCTGTTTGAGGAAGAATCCAATCTCGTACAGCCATGACAGTCGAACCCACCCTATCAAAATGTGGTTGAAAGCATGCGTAACCTGAAGGAGGAGCGCGTCTTCCTCGGGCAACGCACGAAAAATCGAGCCCTGCCATCGATGAGTTCTTACGTTGCGCACAGAGAAATCGGGTTCCGTCAAGAACACGGCATGGGAGTCGCTACCCCAGAAGGCGAGGTGCAATTCGACCGCATGAGGGGCGTGTGCCTCATACTGTTCATCGGCAGGCGGCGGTGTCGGTACTGATGGCATCACGAATACGAATTCATTATTGGCCGATTTTGTCAAAGAGTATCCAGCGTCTTCTACTACGCGTTGCGCCGCCGCCAGCGATTGATTGTCAATCAAGTAGTCTAAGTCGCTCTGGTGCCGTAGGGACGCATCCGGACAGAATTGGGGTACAAGGGAAAACCCCTTCACGACCGCATATCTCACGCCGACCCCATCGAATTTCTGGTTGAGACGATCAAATTGGCGCGCCATGGAGGCGACACGTCGCCGGTTGGCAGCGAGGTTCTTCTCCAGGCGAGATAAGGTCGAAGTCGGCAGTACGTCCGTGGCGTTTGCATTCTTGAGTTTTTGGAGGAAGTAAAGGGCGAGTCCAGCATCGTGCAGCCACGTGAGAGCGCTTCCCCACTCGCGCTCGCTGAATTTCTTGAGTTTGCTGGTATGGTCTTGCATTTCTCCTGAAAAGGTTAGAGAGCCAAGGATTGCTTCCGCCATTGCTCGTTTCACAGTCGCACCAGAGCTGGTTCTATGCACCCGTCCCCTTTGCACTTTGCCTTTCGTACTGTGCGCCTGAAGTGGCAGAGCAGGACTGCTGGCATTCGGCAGGCAGCCTCAAATCGACTTTCTTTTCCCGCTCGAACGAAGATCGGCTTCTCCGGTTCTCCGAGGCACAGCGGGACATGCGTCAGGCACTCGAAGCCTGCGGAATAAAAAGCTCGGACAATCTCCTCCGCAGTGCGCGGCAACATTTCGATTTCGATGGCGTTGCGGAAATCACGGAAGCTGGTTCTCCATCCTCGTGCGTATGCCTCGGGGTGGAGGTCACTGACAAAAACATCGGCTCCGGCCTGCGTTACACGTCCCAACTCTCGTACGACCGCTCCCAAGTCACGGAGGTGGCCGAGGGCAAATGAACACACGACCAGATCGAAAACCGATGCGTCAAACGGAAGTCTCTGACAGTCGGCCCTCGCGAGTCGTCCATGAATTTCTGTCTTGCTGCCTGCTACTCGAAGCATGGCAGCGGACAAATCAACTCCTACTCCCATTCCGATGCCGCCAGCTGAAAGCTTCTGGAGCCACCGGCCGGTACCGCATGCGAGGTCCAGCACATGTTTGCCGCTCAAGTTCGGCAGGAGGGCTGCCAGTTTGCGTTCCTCGAGATGGAGCAGCGGGTTGGGAGCATGGTCATAGGTTGGAGCCCAGCGCTCATAGCCTTCCTCGACCGAAACAGCCCCGGAAACCACCGCCGCAGCGACACTACAGTTCGACAATCCGGTATCACCAAACTCTGACGCGGTGGAAATGTGATTCACAAGCTCTCCGCCTTGGGCTTCCGCAGATCGATAAACTGCTGCGTCCATTTCAGTTCCAGAGGTGCGGCATAGACACCGAGGCGATAGCGCCAACTGCTTAGAGCTTTCAGCGCGAGGCGTCCCCAGTTGGGCAAGCGGATGTCTTGAACCGTCGGCCACCTGGACGAGACCACGAGTTCAAAGTTATCGATCAACTGCTTGGTGCGAGGCCGCAGCCAGGGGGTCTGGGGATCTTTCTGGGTAGCGAATCGCTGCCACGGGTCGGTTGCCCACTCGTCCGGAGTGGTAGGAAACTCAAATTTGCCTTCGATGTCTCCATACATGCGCGCGCGCTGTGGAACCGGAGTGTAGTGCTCGACAATGATTTCCGAGTCCGGGTTCAGCCGCTTCAGTTGGCGGATGAATTTGATGCAATCCCGGGTGTCGCCCTCCGGATCCTTCGGATTTCCAAAAATGATAGAGAATTCGGGAATGATGTCGAAACGCCGGATTCGCGAAGCGAGAGCGAGCGTGTCTTCGACGCAGAGGTCCTTGTTCATCTCCTTCAAGTTCTCGTTTGACCCTGATTCGGCGCCGAAGAAGATCATGGTGCAGCCAGAGCGGCGAATAGCTTCGAAGGTCGCGTCCGAGTATTTCATCATGATGTCGGCACGCCCCTCGCACCACCAGCGCATCTTGAGCGGGGCCATCCGGTCCGCCAGTTCACGAGTGTGATCTTCGCGCAGGAAGAAGTTATTGTCGTAAAACTGAATGGCATCGACACCGTAGTTCCGGGCAAGGTGGCGCAGAATACCTTCGGTCCGAGCGGGCGATTCCATCTTTTCGCGGCTGCCGGAGAAGTTAACCACTCCGCAGAAGTTGCAGCGATAAGGGCAGCCGAGGCTGGCCTGGTGAACCGCGGTCCGGCGACCTAGAAACGTAGGCAGAACATATCGCTCCACCGGAAGCCGGTGATACGGATACCACGGAAAATCATCGAGACTTCTCATGGGCCGCTCAGGATTATGACGAGGAGTTCCGTCGGCGTCCTTGTAGGAGAGCCCGTTAATACTCTTCAGATCGCGATGCCCGCGAATCGCCTCCAGCAAATCGAGGAAAGTCTGCTCACCCTGGCCGCGGACCGCATAGTCCACGTAGCCCGCGTTGAGCGCGGTAGCTGTGTAGTTCGTGGCGAAGTAGCCTCCCCAAACAATCGGAAGCTGCGGAAATCGCGCTCTAACTTCCCGGCAGCTTGAGACGGCGCCAACCGTCTGCGGTCCCGGCATCACTGTAACCGCCAATAGCTCCGCGGAATGTTCTTTGATCAGTGCGACCAGACTCTCCGTAGGGTGCGGGTCGATGTTGCCATCGACGATGGCGTACTCCTCTTTGCCTTCCAGAATCGCAGCGATCGCCAGGATTGACAGGGGGAAGCGCCGGTTACGAGGCTTGGTTGCCTTCGGGTTGTAGAAGATAATCATGTGCCAGATCGCAGCCCAAGTCTTGCCACTCTCCAGGTTTTGGAGGCGCGAGCTCCGATAAGTTCGTGCCCCGGAAACCCAGAGTTCTGCCGGCTGAGCAACTAACGTACCAATGGGCAGACGGCGACTTGTCTCTAATTTGTCAAGAATCTGCAAAATCCCCGTCACGTGGCGTAAAGACTCACATGTATCGTTCAGTGCAAACAAGAAGTGACATAAATTTGACAATCTGCTGACAATTGCTCTTCCCCACCATCCTAGATTTGGCTTACTCTTGCACAAATGAGGCGCAATTAACGTGGCTGATGTTCTACTGACCCATTCCTACCACCTCTACTACGACCGCAAGCAGACGCGGAAAATGCAGCCTTATCCTCCGCTCGGCACGCTGTATGCCGCGGCTCTGCTTCGAAGTGTGGGTCTTTCCGTCGCGTTATTCGACACCATGCTCAACGACCCTGAACTGGGATTTCAAGCGGCTCTGGATGAGCACCGTCCCCGGGTCGTCGTGGTTTACGAAGATAACTTTAACTTCCTTACCAAGATGTGTCTGACCCGCATGCGAGAAGTCGCGTACCAGATTCTCGATCTCTCGCGGAAGGCGGGAGCGACCGTGCTCGTGAATGGCTCGGATGCCTCCGATCACGCTCTTGAGTATCTGCGGAAGGGCTTCCGCTCCGTGCTGCTGGGCGAGGCGGAGTGGACGTTGTTAGAGGCGGTCCAGCATCTCATGCGGGGAAACGCTGCGGGAGTGGCTCAGACGGCCGGCCTGGCATACTTAGATGACGAGACCAGAGAACTTGTGCGGACGCCGCACCGTCCGCTAATGCGCGAGCTCGATCTCTTGTCTTTTCCTGCCCGCGACCTGATCGATGCCAATCAATACCGCAGCGCTTGGAAAACTGCTCATGGCTATTTCTCACTGAACATCGTAGCCAGCCGCGGTTGCCCCTACCGCTGCAATTGGTGCGCCAAGCCGATTTATGGAGATTCCTTCGCGGTCCGGTCGGCATGGAGTGTTGCGGAAGAAATGCGGCGGTTGAAATACGACTTTGGTGCTGAACATCTGTGGTTCGCCGATGACATCTTCGGTCTCCAAGCCAAATGGGTCCGCGAACTTGCCGTGGAAGTTGAGAGGCTGGACGCGGCCGTACCTTTCAAGATGCAGTCCCGGGTGGATTTGATGACCGTCGACACGGTGCGGGCGCTGCGCCGGGCAGGGTGCGCCGAGGTCTGGCTCGGCGCCGAGTCGGGATCGCAGAAGATTCTGGATGCCATGGACAAGGGAACTCGAGTAGAGCAAATCGCGAAAGCACGGGAGAACTTGCGGAATGAGGGCATTCGAGCGTGCTATTTTCTTCAGTTTGGATACCAGGGCGAAACCTGGGAGGATATTCAGAAGACGATGAAGCTCGTGCAAGATACCCGTCCCGACGATGTGGGAGTCTCGGTTTCCTACCCGCTCCCAGGAACCAAGTTCTACGAGCGAGTGCGGGCTCAACTGGGTGAAAAGACTAATTGGTCGGACAGCGAAGACCTTTCCATGATGTTCCGAGGCGCCTACACCGACGAGTTTTACCGTGCATTGCACGATGCCTTGCATGCGGAAGTTGATTCGTGGAATTTTTCGAGCACGCGAGCTTCGGAGCGCGATGGCCACGAGGTCGATTCGCGCCCCGCGGAACTGTGGGCAGAAGTCGTACGGTTGGAAAAGACCTGCCGTAGCTCTCAACTGCCTGTTCTGAACGGCATTGCGACTGGGAATCTGGTGCAACTGCAAGCATCCGCCGGCGGCACGGGTGGCGACGACTGACCGGAAAATCTGAATTGTCCGGTGGCGACTGATCGCAATCAGGTCCATGGATCTCCTTCTCACACACGGCTATTTCCTCCACGAGGATGCCAAAGAGCTTCAAATCATGAAGCCTTATCCGCCTCTTGGCATTCTGTACCTCTGCTCCCATCTGCGAAATCAAGGCTTCAACGTGGAGGTATTCGATTCCACTTTTTCGTCGCGCGAACAGCTGTTCCGGCAGCTGCAACAAGGGCCGCCATCTGTTCTTGGAATCTATGCCAATCTTGGAACCCGACCCAACGTGGTAGAGATCCTGCGTGTGGCAAAGGAAACTGGCTGGCAAACTGTTGTGGGCGGTCCGGAACCGGCGGCCTACATCGACGAATACATTCAAGCCGGGGCCGATGTCGTCGTGATTGGTGAGGGAGAGGTCACACTTGAAGAGCTTCTTCGCGTCCTCCCCACGCGCTCCACCGATCTGCTCGGCCATATTGCCGGCATAGCATTCCGATCCCCGGATGGACGGCTCATTCAGACAAAACCCCGAGAGCAGATTCAACAGATAGATCTCCAGCCTTGGCCAGCTCGCGAGGCCATTGACATGAACCACTATTTTGAAGCCTGGCACAAACACCATCAAATGCGATCTGTTTCACTCATCGCAACGCGTGGTTGCCCTTATCGCTGCCGCTGGTGCAGCCACATGCAGGTATTTGGCCGGACCCACCGGCGAAGAAGCACAGTTTCGGTCGCCGACGAACTGGAGTGGCTGATTGAGCGCTATCATCCCGACATTGCGTGGATGGCCGATGATGTCTTTCCCATTCATCCGGGTTGGCTGTTTCAATACGCACGGGAGATCAAGCAACGACGTTTGCGATTGCCGTTTGAGTGCACGTCGCGTGCGGACCGCATCAGCCCGCAGGTTGCCGATGCGCTGGCCGAGTTGGGCTGCTTCCGCGTCTGGCTCGGTTCCGAGAGTGGTTCGCAGAGGATTCTTGATGCCATGGAGCGCGATGTCACCGCGGAGCAGGTTCAGACCGCAGTCGCTCTTTGCAAGTCGCGTGGAATTCAGAGTGGCATCTTCTTGATGTGGGGATATGAAGGAGAGGAAATCAGCGATATCGAAACCACTATCGAGCACGTGAAGAAGACCGATCCTGACGTCTTCTTCACGACCGTGGCGTATCCCATGAAAGGCACGCCTTATTTCTCCGACGTTGCCGGCAGGATCGAGAATCTCAAGCCATGGACAGTAGGGACAGATCGTGAGGTCCGCGTCCGTGGCCGGCATTCGCGTGGTTTCTACAAGTTCGCTGATGAGTTGCTGCGCAGCGAAGTCGAACTGGCGCACTTACGGAACAAGTCCGGCCAGGACCTGTCCGTGATTTCACAATTGCGAGGCAAGATTTCTGATTTCCGTGCTGGCCTACATGCTTCAGCGTCCGAAGTGGAGGCATAAGCAGATCCGATGTCATTCCTGCAGCCACAACTCTATTCCGCTCCATTCGATGCCATCGCCGATCGCTACGACGAGATCTTCACTACATCGAAGATCGGTCAAGCACAGCGCGCGGCTGTGTGGGAAGAGTTGGAGAGGGCATTCCGTTCGGGCCATCGGGTGCTTGAGATTGGCTGTGGTACAGGAGTAGATGCGTGTTTTCTCGCTGAGCGCGGTGTAACCGTCCTGGCTTGCGACAGCTCTCCTCAGATGATCGCCGTGACAACTCGCAGAGTTCGGGAAGAGGGAAACCAGAACTCCGTGCATCCGCGATTACTGGCTGCCGAGGACATGGCCATTTTGCGTGACAGTGACTCTTTCGACGGCGCTTTTTCGAATTTTGGCGCGCTGAATTGTGTCCGCGACCTTCGTAGCTTGGCGCGGACTCTCGGCACCCTGCTTCGACCTGGCGCGACCGCATTGCTTTGCTTGATGGGACCTTGCTGCCTGTGGGAGATGGGTTGGTATCTCGCGCATGGGAATCCACGAAAGGCATTCCGGCGCCTGCACCGAGGACAGGTCGCTGGTCATTTGACGGAGCAGGCATCGATCGGCGTGTACTATCCGTCGGTTCGTAAACTGGCACGCATTTTCGCGCCGGAATTTCGCCTCAGAGGAGTTAAAGGAATCGGCGTCTCGGTGCCGCCCAGCTATGTCGAAAGTAGAGCCGGGCGTTTCCCCCGTTTACTGCATCTAGGGATGCGAATCGATTCAATCCTGGGAAGATGTCCCGGCGTTCGAGCGCTTGCCGACCACATCCTTCTGAAGTTTGAGCGTGAAGCAGTATGAACTATTCAGAGGAATCGCCGACACTCACCGCCGACCAGGCCACGATGCCAGGCCGTGAAGCGGTTTCAGCCTTACGGTTGCGGTGTCCCATCTGCTATAAGGCCTTGGAAACTTCCGCCTGTTCGGGATGCGGCTTTGCGATACCTGAAGTGAATGGGATTTCTCGGGCCTTAACGCCGGATCGCGAGGCGCATTTTGATCAATTCATTCGGGAGTACGAGATGGTCCGCGCGAAAGAGGGTCGCGGCTCTACATCGCCGGACTATTACCATGCACTGCCCTTTCAAGATTTGACCGGCCGTAATGCCTGGCAATGGAAGATCCGCGCGAGGACGTTCCGCCACATGGAAAGTCATATTCTGCCTGAACTCGAGCGCGCCTATCCGCGGGGTTGTGACGTCCTCGACATCGGCGCAGGCAATTGCTGGCTAAGCTATCGTTTGGCGCTTCGCGGTCATCGTCCCGCTGCCGTCGATGTGATAACCAACGACGCCGACGGATTGGGCGCGGCTACACACTATTTTCGTCGCCTGCCACGAACGTTTCCCCGCTTCCAGGCCGAAATGGATCGCCTGCCTTTCGCGCCGGAGCAGTTTGATTTGGTCATTTTCAACGCCTCATTTCACTATTCCGTCGACTACCAGCAAACGATCGAAGAAGCGATGCGCTGCCTGCGCCGCCCTGGCCATGTGATCATCGCGGATTCTCCGTTCTATGCGCGCGATGAAAGCGGGCAGGCGATGCTGGAGGAGAGGCGGGTGGCGTTCCAACAACGATTTGGATTCCGCTCCGACAGCATCGCCAGCCGCGAGTATCTGACGCGAAAAGCGTTGGACGAGTTGGCCGGAAGGTTATCGCTGCGGTGGACCGTTCTTAAGCCTTGGTATGGCATGGGCTGGGCGCTGCGGCCGTTGAAAGCTCGTCTGTTCCGGCGACGTGAGCCCGCCAAGTTTTATCTATTCTGGGCCAGGGTGACCGGCTCGTGAGCGCTCTCGTCTCCATTTCCCGTCATTCCCAAGCGAGCCACCATGCCACTGACGGCGCGGCGCAGCAGATCAGCACCATGCCAGTTGTGGTGCTGTTTCCGCACAACCAGTGCAACTGCCGCTGCGTGATGTGCGACATCTGGCGGATTCGAGAGCCCAGGGAAATCACGCCTGCGGATCTCGAACTACAGTTGGCTTCCTTCCGCGAATTGGGTGTTCACTGGGTGGTCTTCTCCGGTGGTGAACCGCAAATGAACGGCCAACTGCATTCCCTCGCGCAGATGGTCCGCGCCGAGGGAATCCGCGTGACCATGCTTACCGCCGGATTGCTCTTGCAATCTCAAGCCGAAACCATCGCCGCAAACATCGACGACGTGACCGTGTCTCTGGATGGGCCACCGGCAGTACACAACCACATCCGGCGTGTTCCGGACGCGTTCGAACGGCTGGCAGCCGGCGTCAGCGCGCTGCGACGGTTTCGCCCCAACATGGAGGTGCGCGCTCGCTGCACCGTCCAAAAAGTGAACTACCAGTCGCTTTGCGCAGTCGTTCAATCGGCGAAAGAAATTGGCTTGAACTCGATTTCGTTTCTGGCGGCCGACCTTTCCTCGGAAGCCTTCAACCGTCCCCAAGGTTGGTTGCCTGAACGCCAAGATAGAGTCGCTTTGAACGCTGAGGAAGTCGATGGGCTGGAAAGTGAAGTTGAGCGGCTCATCAGCGAACACAAGCTCGACCTGGACTCGCGATTCGTGGTCGAATCAGCCGCAAAACTCCGTCGGATCGTGGACCACTTCCGTGCTCACCTCGGTCAGACTCAGCACATCGCACCCAGATGCAATGCGCCTTGGGTTTCTGCGGTCATCGAAGCATCAGGTGAGGTCCGCCCGTGCTTTTTCCATCCTTCATTCGGGAACATTCACAATCAGACATTGCGCCAGATCGTGAACGGTCCTGAAGCGATGAAGTTTCGAGCTAACCTCGATGTTGCGAGCAACCCGATCTGCCAGCGATGCGTGTGCTCATTGCACATCCAGCGAAGTGAAGGATGAGGCTAGAAGCTAAGACCCCGACTTGAACACAAATTCAAGTGTCTTGGTTTCATTCGCTCCCACTGTGATTTTCTGGCTTTGGGTTCCGAGCTTCTCCTGCCACGCCTTGATGGTGTACGTGCCCGCAGGCAGGCCTTTCAGATCGAAGTTGCCGTCTTTGTCCGTGACCACGAAATATGGATGTTTGAACACCGCGATGTAGCCTCGCATCCACGGATGCACATTGCACTTGACTGGAATCGCGATCTCTTCCCGCGCAAATGTTTCTTCGACCGGCATTCCGTGAGGCTGCGTCTTGTTCCATTCACGATTGTTGTTGGGCATGGGATGGATGTTGTGCGTGGTTGCGTCATCGTTGACCACATCCAACTTCTGGTTGGCTTGCAGCGCCAATATGTGCGGCTTGTATTGGCAACCTTTCTGCTCGATCACAGCAGGCTGTTGCGGCGGTTCAAATGTCCGGTCTCCCAAACCGTCGGAAACATAAACGATGACGTTGGCCAGACCACCATCGGCGCCGATAACTAAATCCTCGGTCGTAGCCGGCGTTGAATGCGCCTTGGCACACGTGGGATCGGACGACATGTCAATGCGAGCCGGCTTGAGTGCCGAACCCTCGAACTTCGCCGTCCCTTTCAACGACCCAGCGGCGGCTGCGTCCGCGGCACCCGCGGGGATGTAAGCGGCCATAGATAGGGCAATTACCGCAGTGGACACAACTAGGATGTACGTGGTTTTCATGCGATACCCACTTTCTGTCCCTCGCAATTGCGAGAGCGGTCGTCTTTCAGAATGGCTTTTGCAAGATCGAACATTTCGTGTTACCGCCTGAGCCCGCGGCGTGATTAATTCGACCGAACTTCCGTAGGCCTTACTCCGCTTTAGGCGCGGCCTGCGCCTGACTTAAACCGCCCTTGGCGCCCGCCCGGAGGGTATGGATGTAATGAACGATGTCCCATATCTGGTCCGGCTTCAGTGCGTCCGCAAATGAAGGCATCGGAGAACCGTCGAGGCCTGTCATCAAATCACGGAATAGCCCATCGTCAGTGTCTCCGCACTTAAACCTCATTCCGCTGCTTAGGTCGAAGGGTGTAATCGGATACCCTTTGCTGTCGGTGAGCGAAGAAGCCGATGGGCCGTTTCCCCGCCCTTCCTTGCCATGGCAAAGCCAGCAGTTCATGCTCTGGAAGAGTTCCGCGCCGCGCTTCACACTCTCTGGCGTGCTCGGTTGCCCCGGAGGTATCGGAAGCGGAGCCGCCGGTTTCTCTTCTTGAAATCGTGGAGAGAAGCCCTTGATGTACGCGATGAGGTCGACTCGCTCCTGGCGCAGCAGAGGCTTCCAGGAGGGCATTCCGCTGGCATGAACCCCTCTGCTGATCGTGTCATACAGGTCGGTGTCCAAAGGTAGACTACCGCTGGGCGTCGATCGGCATTTGAATGTGGCTTTGGTGAAGTCGCGAGGCTTGGGGTCGAGATAGGGCGCGCTGTCTCCTCGTCCGTCGCCGAACTCACCGTGGCAGAAGATGCAATAACGCTGATAAAGCGCCTTGCCGTGCACGGCATTCCCGGTCAAGTTCGCGACGCGGCTCTCTTGCGCACCGGCTAGAGTGGACAAAAGGGAAATGAAGACCACCGCGCTACCGGCCAAACTGATTCTAATTCGCATGAAACTGTCCTCTCTTCCCTCAGAAATCAAAATCGAAGCCCATCAGATAGCTGTTGCTAATGTCATCTTTGCCTGAAATCGGCGCCGTTCCCGCATTGACGATGCGTGAATACTCCTGCACCCAAGCCAGGCCAGCGCGAGGATTCATGATCGGATACCAGCGATAGCCGATCGTCCAAGTGTCGAGATCCCCTGAGTTGCCGCGAATGCCCGGATTCGCCTGCCGCGACATTCGGATCAACTCGTACTTTCCAATCGCAATGAGGCGTGGATTGTAAGTGTAGTGGGCTTCGACAAAACCGCCGTTCCACGACGGACCGACCGCACCAACCGGCAACTTCGAGGGCTGATTAGCCGCCACGGAATTGCCCAGGAAAACGTTGTCGTACCCATGCTCGTAAAAGGTTTGAAAATCGAACTTGCGGAAGTACCACTGTCCATAAGCGCCCGCGCGATAGAAGCTACGGTTACCCGTACCAGTTCCCGGGATGGGTGTGCCACCCCTGGTCTGAAAATAAGTCGGGGATTCACCGAAATATCCATAGACCCCGACCCGTTGCAATCCCAGACCGGGGATCTCGAAGCCCTGGTTAAAGTTTGTGTAAACATCGTAGGCTTGGTTCGAAGGCAATCCGGTTTGGCCGTTGCTATTACTAACTACCGCGACAGAGTAGCGAGTATAGTCGTTGTCGGAGTGTCCCGACGCCTCGACGCCAAGCTGGTAGTTGCCAATGCCGGTGAAAAAGTTGCTGTCACCGGGCGGAGTGAAAAAATAGTTAGAATAAAATCCCCCAGTGTTACTCAGCGTGAGAATCCGCTCCTGTGAAATCGGCTCATCCAATTCGAACTTCCCCATCTTGAAGTTCAGCCAACGCGATCCCAAGAGATTGTCGAAGCGCACCCAGGTTTGCAACAAGGCCGTTGAACTTCCGTTTCCGATAAACGGCTGAACGAAGAACGAGATGTTTTTCGAGAGTGTGCCAGCCGTAACGATATCGATACCGTTTAAGTCAAAGCCCGAGGAGGTGACCCCAGACTCCACTAAACCGCTGCTGCCACTCCCTGGAACCTTGTCCACCGCGACCCGATTGTTATTCTCCCGATGCCATTGAGGCGTCACACGAAACATGATTGGCCAGTAGGCAGGCTGCTGATAGATCGGAGCGTCGCGGTCGTTGCCCAACTGATATCCGTTATCTTTAAAGGTCTGGCCGAAGTTGTTTAACATGGGCCAGGCCTGATGACAGGCGGAACAAGGGAGGCCATACTTGCGAGCGAATGCAGGAATGGCGTGTGCTGGTTGGACCGCCGTCAGCAGTACGACCACAAACAACACGCACGTGCCAATTCTTTTAACCGTCACGATTCCCATGTCGTTCTCCTCGACCTATTGCGCAGACTGTTCCTGCCGCCGCGACTCAATATGAAGCGTCGGCGTCAGGCGTAACGGCGGCAGCTAAATCCAACTACGCTGCCGCAGTGACATTTTGAAGATAAAAAGTGAAGAGGTTGAGGTTGTCACGGGCTGGTCAAAATTCGGTCACTTTCTTGTCACAAGAGTTCTTGGGAGAGGGTCGGTGCTGCGGTCGGCAGGAATGAGTGTTGGTATTTCGCATCCGGCAGCAAGGCGTGGGCGCGCCACTGTCCCGATTGCGCGGGCGCTTCGCGCGCATGAGTTGGCAAGCCCCGCATCGCAGATGACTCGTAATCAGCAGGAACGTGCTAAGCGGAAACAGTCTCGGCTACGTCGAGGTGGGGATTTCTTTGCGCCCGCAGTTCATCTCGAAAAGCGTCGGCGGTGAGTTCCGTATTCCTCTGGAACAGTTCGAGCAAAGGGTCTTCCAGTTCATCCGAAGCCAGGGGCTTTGAGCTACCAGACTCGACGTCGTTCATGCCCTCGGGTTCCACCACCAGCTCGGGCTGAACCCCGTTGCTGTGCTTAAGGGCGTGAATGAATTTTTCTAAATCCTTGCGCTGTTGATCGCTAGTCTGCCTGAATTCCACTCCCATGCCAATCTCGGGGTGCATCACGCGCACCAGGCCTTCCACTCGGCTCTCGAGTTTTGCTACTCGCATGGTGAGAATGACTCTTGTGTTCGCAGGAAACGGTGCAGCCATCTCCAGGTAGCAGCATCCCATGCTGAGGTCGGTAAGCTTGCAGGGTGCGGGTGGATCATCAGGCTCCATCTCCGGAGAATGCTGGGCCAGCCACGACTTGAGCTCATCCCGACGTTCGTGGGGCAGGTCGACGAAGCGGATGCCTGACTGCGAACCGCCACTTTCCCACGCTACTGCCGCCGCGCATTCTATGTCGTGCTCGGTTCCCGGCAAGGTAAACTTTATGCGCAAGGAGCCGGATTTCTTAGCACGACGCGAGAGTTTAAGCGACATGCCTCCCAAACTAATGTCTGAGGTGACTGCCTTCCGCTGGCCCGATCCGGCCTCACTGACCAGGGCGACCGGAATCTGCATAGCCACCGCGTATTGCGGCGGCGT
>Ga0210410_10001329_pt1 | contig 23523 bp, 33 predicted proteins | sample IncBWC4MmetaG_FD_161058 | JGI IMG/M metagenome (GOLD analysis project Ga0210410, IMG submission 161058) | Forest soil microbial communities from Barre Woods Harvard Forest LTER site, Petersham, Massachusetts, United States - Inc-BW-C-4-M | ecosystem: Environmental > Terrestrial > Soil >... | reverse complement strand
GAAGGGCATGACACTGTCGTATCCGCGTCGACTGGGTCTACGTACGCCACTCTCAGTGGGACGCCGCACGAGTCGCATGACATAGCGGCCGCCAGTGCGCAGAAGATCTCTTCCGGTACGGTAGCTTTGACCGAGCGTCATGACACCGTGCACGCAATCGACACCGATTCGTCCGTCGGCAACGCCGCCATCCTAGAAAGCGCCGATACCGTGGTGGCCACCGCCACCGTGACGTGATTCCCGCTATAATTCACCTGCCTAAGGATCCCCCATGCCCTCCAACGATTTTCTCCCGTTTGCCGCCGCCAGCGGCGCCAATGTCGTCCCCCAATCGACCTACGCGTCGATGGCGGCGCTTGGACCTGGATATCAGACGGGCATCGCTGAGTCGAATCAACTGAACAAGACCTGGCGCCAAGCGTCAATCATTGCTGCAGTGCTCGCGCAATTCATTGCCGATGTCACGGGGCAGAATTCGGTCGACGATGGCACGACTTCGACATTGCTTACCAATCTGTTGTCGGCGATTCAAGCGTGTCAATTTCAAGTGGATCAGAGTTCGGTTGCCAATTCATATAGCCTGACATATTTGCCGGCAGCTTCGTTGACCGACGGTGCGGTTTATTCGTTCCGACCCAATCATTCGAACACTGGCGCATCGACACTTTCGATAAACGGATCGCCCGCGCATGCGATAGTAAATCAGGACAACGGTGCCCTCGTTGGCGGCGAACTCATCGCCAACGCCATGGTCACGGTGATTTACACGTCGGTGGGCACGTCATTCGTTTTGATGTCGAATGCCGGTGGTTTTCAAAACGGTCCGACGGCTGCGGCTGGCGACAGCTCTACCAAACTCGCAAATACGGCCTTCGTGACTGCCAACGGCCTCGGGGCACAGGTTATCGCCCGAGTCAATTCGTCCGGAGTGATTCAGCATCAGAACGGACCCAATACCATTAGCGTGTCGCATACCGGCACGGGGGTCTACACGATCACCTTCGGGACAGCGATGCCAAATGCGAATTACGCCGTGATCGCGACAACCAATAGCGGTTTCTTCACGGCCACGGAAGATCCCGCGAGTTTGGCTGCCGGAAGCTTCATCATGCAAACATTCAATTCCGCAGGCGGGTCTGCCGCCGATGCAGGATTCAACGTCGCTATCTTCTATTAATCGGAGATTTTCCATGAAACGAATTGCCCTGTTCCTGGTTACCCTGGCTCTATCCTTCCCGGCGTTTTCGCAGCAGTGCGGCCTGATCCCTTGCCCCTTCCCGCCGACGTTTACGGTGGGCCCGGCGGTCCAGTTCAACGTGTACTGCACCGCGCCGGGCAGCTCGTTCTCGGACGTCCAGGTCTTCCAGGCCACCAACAGCTCCACCACCGTGGCGGCGAGCCGGATCGGCAGCATGAATCTAAGCACCATGACCGTGAACAGCGCGCCGGGCCATTGCTTCAGCAATACCCGGACGCATTGGGAAGGCTGCGATGAGACGGTCGCGACCGTGCCAACGTATGACTACGAGGTGCAGGTAACGGGCACGGTGACCTGCGCGGCTTCCGGCAACATGCCGTACTGGCTTCAAGCGCAGTAGGGGTCATTGTGGAAGATCAACTCGTGGATGCTCGGGTCTCAATCGCAGTCCTGCAAACCAACTACGACAACCTCTCGGAGAGAGTCGTAGAGGTGCGGGATGAAATGCGTTCAGGCCTGGCGTCGATGAGTGGTAAATTCGACAGCATGAATGGCAAGTTCGATCTGGTGCTGAATGGTATGCGTGAGCGCGAGGGTGCAAGCAAAGTCCGCGCGCGTATCGCTTCCGCAGTTTCGCATATTGCCACGGGTAGCGTTACCATTGCAGCAATCAAGCTGCTTCACATTCCTCTGAGTCTCGGCTGACATCATGGATCGTCTGATCATCGTGCGTGACCCCTCGACGGACCAGGGCACGCCCGGTACCGCCGAACTTGTTCATCCTGCCGGCATTGAACTCTGGACAGGATTCTCGTTGGAGCTTCCGTGGCGCGACAACGCGTCGGGGCTTTCGTGTGTGCCGCCCGGCCTGTACTTGGCGCATCTGCGCCCGACGTCGAAATTTGGTTATCCCGTGTACGAACTCGAAGACGTGCCTAACCGTGTCGCATGTGAGTTGCACATCGGCAATTGGGCTGGTGACGTGGCGCTCGGATTTCATTCGGACGTCGAGGGGTGTACGGTGTTCGGCACGTCCCATGGCCAGCTCGCGCCGCCTGGGAAACCGCTACAGATGGCCGTCGTACATAGTGGCGACGCCTTCAAAGCCTTCATGACGGCTGCCAATGGCGCGCCCAAGATTGAGGTCGAATATAAATGGAAGGACGCGTGACATGTGGGCTTGGATCAAGCAGAAAGCTGCAGACATCTTCAATGAGTCGAAGGATCCGACCGCCACGTGCCCCGTCCGTCTTGGGGGATACGGAACGCTTGGAGTCATGGGCTGGAAATTCTTGCAGATGACGCCGATCACTGGCGATGCTTTCCAAGCTTTCGGACTCGGCGCGGCCGCGGTGCTTGCGGCTATCGTGATGAAGCAGCACATTGAAGGGGATCGATGATGTTTGGGCTACTGAAGCTTTTGAATCCCGCTGCCCTATTGACGAGCATCTGGTTCAAACTAGCGACCTACGTTGCGGCTGCCGCAGCCGGCGCAGCGCTATGCGTATGGGTATACGCCAAGCCCGAGATCGCGTCGCGTGATGTGAAGATTGCCAACATGACCGTCGCGTCCCAAAAGGATCACGACGATTTCGTCACCCAAGCGAAAGCCAAGGAAGAGGAGCGTAACCGAAATGAACGAGCACTCGAAGCAAAGAACGAAGTCGCAAAACAGCGCACTGATGCTCTCGCTGCTCAGCTCGCTGCTGATCATGGCGTGTTCCAGCGCACCATTGCCGCCTATATCAGCGCCGCTGAAAGTAAGCGACTGCCCGGCCCAATCCCAAGTGGATCCTACACTGATGACCCCGCCGCAACCCTCGGGAACATACTCGGGTCGTGTGACAACCTGGCGAGCGGCCTCGCAACAGACGCTGAGCGCCTCGCCGACCAAGTCCGAGCCCTCCAAGCCATAGTCGCCGCGGATAGGGATGAGCTTCTGCCATGAAAAAGATCTATTTACATATTCATCGCGACGGGATGACATCGTCCTCCCATCATACGAACGATGCCGCACTCGCTCCGATGGAAAGAAAACTTGTTGACATGCAAAGAGACAAAGAAGGGCTGTATGTTCTATAACATTCGTTTCGCATAATTGCGCGCCGCTTCCAGCTGCATGGCTCGGGTTGATTCCATCGTCAGCATCTGGAACGGTGCTGCGCGATTCTCGCCACCTTCCCGAACGTATTGATCGAACCGTGCCTGCGCGTCGGCCGAGATATCCCACCGGCCGCATGACTGTGCTGCGTAATACATGGAAGACAGTGCCGTGCTGCGATCGGCCCCGAGCATAATCGCTACCTCATAGCATTCACAGGCCTCCTCGTGGAGGCTCAGTCGCTCGAAGGCGACCGCTAGGTTGATGCTGGCGATTATTTGGCGGGGATCTTGCTCCACCGCGGCCACGTAGCGCTCCACGGCCGCCGGATACTGCCCAAGCTCGGCGTGGATGTTTCCTGCCAGCAATTGGAGGTTCGGGAACCGAGACTCGAGTCTTAAGGCCCGCAGCACCGCCGGCAGGGCTCCAGCATGATCGCCAGCGCGCGTGCGGGCATTCGCCAGGTTGTACCAGGCCTGGACGCTTCCCGGGGCCAGCTGCACGGCCTCCAAGAAGGCTTGGGCGGCCGCGGGCCAGTCAGACGCCCGGATGGCGGCCAGGCCCCGCTCAGAGGCTTCCTGGGCCCGGGGATCGATCACTTTAGGGTCACCCCCACCGCGGCCGCACGCTGCTCGATCGCTCGCAGCGATTCGGCATTAATTTCCGAACGCATATCGGCTCGAACCAGATCCGCGAATCGTTTCAGAGCCGGCAGTGGGGCATCGCTTAGCCCCGCCTCTTGTGACATGTACAGGATCTGCAAATCGTTCAGTTTCATGGCATAGGCCCCGTCGCTGTGAAGTGCGCGCACTCGTTCGACCGGCACAGCCGGCGGATTCGTCCGATACTTTTCATGCGTTTCTCGATGATACTCTCCGACATTTGCGACGCATTCGTGATCCCCGTAGTTGCGCAAAAACCTGGCGCACTTGATGCATTTTTTCATTGTCATCCTTGGACCCCCAAGTCGGCAAGCATTGATCGTGCATCTGAAATATATTTGCCGTAGTCGACATCTGTCGGCATTGCATCAGGCAATTCCATGAGTGGCCGACACCCGTCGCTATCCGCAACTTTGCGACCGTCGCTGCGATATAGGATCGGCGACGTCTGACCCGTGCTGTAATACCATCGCACGGCCTTTCCTAAGTACTCGCCGTTCCACGTGCCGCCGCCCGTCACGCGACGCACGTACACGAACTTACGAATGTCGGTGCACGAGCGAATCGTGTCCGCCATGGGCGTGCCGTTCGTGAAATACGCGCATAGCGCATCCTGGCAGATCTCGCCGCTCGGCGCCGGCCAGGATGTGGCCACGGGTACCGGCGGCGCGTATGTGCCCTTGCGCTTGATGGGCTTCTTCGGATCCGCCGGCATCGCCATGTAGTTGTTGACGTCGCGCGAGCAGATGGCGCGGTACGTCACGGCCTCCGTCTCGAAGCCGGTGATACCTTCCCACCACTTTACGATCTGATCACGCAGCCACTCCATGTCGCGGCGGCACTTGATCACAATGCCGTCGGTGTTCGCGCTGACGACGGAGATCCCGCAGATCTCCAGCATTTCGATCAGAACCAAGAGCGATAGCTGACCACCCACGGTGACTTGGATGAATTCGCTTGGGGCGTAGAAGATGGACCACTTGGATCCGAGCTTCCCGAAGGTTCCGTTGAGCAGAGTCTTGAGGGAATCTGCGTCTTTTTTGTTTCCGGCTCGCTTGCAGGCGATTCGTCGGTCGAACCAACCTTTGTAGATAGGACGAAACTGGTCACCGATAGCTGGAGGATAAATCCCCGTTTGAATAATGAGAGATGGATAGTACGATGCCACGTCCACATCTTGCAGAGAATACTGATCATCGGCGACATGGACCGCTCCTGTTTCGGTTGAGTGGAGGCCGCCGATTCCCATGTGATAGGTCGACTTGCCAATACGAATGTGCGTCTTCTTGAGCTCTTCCGTCATGTCGACGCTACCGGTCGACAGCACCGTGAACGGCGAACGCGCGATGAGATCCAACACATTCAGGTGCTGGAATTTCATCCACGATGGCGGACGATAATAAAATTGCGTGCCAGGCGCGACCTCGACGCGATACTTCACGCCGGTCAACTTCTTCATGATCGCTTCGGCCATCTGTGCATCAGACTTGCTTCGCAGATCGATGCCGTACTCGGAGCTCATGTGCTCGCGCAATTCGATCTGGGCCGGGAACGTGTTGTACAGGTCGCGCGTAACCTGCAAGTCATTGCCGCAGTACTCCCGCAGCACGAGGCGGTCGTACCAGCTGATCGACTGACTCGGGTCGATCGGCAAGTCTTGCATCTTGCGGCTGTGCATCTTGCCGCCGTAGATCTTGAGTGAGTCCTGGCCCGGCGCGATCTCGATCATGTCGATATGATCGATCCACGTCGGTGGCTGCAGACGCCAGCGATCATAGAATTGCCACGGTTGAAGATTGCCCTGAATGATCTCGTCGTTCGCCTGCTTCAATTGCGCATTATCGGCGCCAGCGATGGCTAAAGCGATCATTGGCAAATCGTAATGTGATGAATTAAATCCTACAGTTGTTGATAACGATAGGCAGCGATGTAATCCATATACGTCGAGCGGATGTCCGGGGAACATTTGGTATTCGCCCGAATGACCGGGCAACGGCGGGTCGACTTTGCAGAGCCAGAAATCTTTATAACATTCGGTGTCAACCATGCGTGCGATGCGCTCTTCGGTTTGGGATGCAGTGTAATCAGAACCACACCACGGGCAATACAACGCCTCGGTTGAGTATCCGCGGTCACAGGAGGTGCAATGATGAACATTCTTCATATTTGCGCTTACGCGCCCTCGCCTTGCCAAGCCGGAACAAGTCCAACCTAACCAAACACTACCCCAGCATGTGATGCTTCACGCACCGGTCAGCACTCTCGTGCTGACCGCTACGAAGTAGCCCTTACCAAACCATGCCCAACCTGACCGAACCGCGCCGCGCCGCACCCCACCGCAACACGACATACCAAACGATGCTTCACGCACCGGTCAACACTCTCGCGCTGACCGCTACGAAGTAGCTCCAAATCCAACCACACCGCACCGTACATAACCACGCCTCACCATGCCGGACCCGGTTTAAATCTTCTGCGCAGTAAATCGTCCAAACTTCGGACGCCAGTCACATAGGCCGACAGACTGCCCGGCATGTTGCGCAAATTCAAAAATGTCATTCGGATTGAGTAGTTCGTCCGAATACGAAATGTCGACGACGCACGACCAATTGCGGAACATCGGCCGTGTACGCATCACGCGAGACATGCCCACGCGTACGCCAGTCTTAAAAACGTGCGCGCTGGTTGCCCACAGATTCTCGGGTGACGTTTCGCCGTCGTAATGCAGAATCGAATCGTTGTCGATGAACAGACCTGCCTTACATGCCTGTCCAGACTTGACTTTCTTCGCGCCGCCCAGCAACGTGGCCTCAAGCACCCATGTCGGCAGCACGACCGATTTCTTGTCGTCGCTCAGGTATAGCCCTGCATTGAATTCGATCTTGGCGAGTTCCAGAAAATCCGCCTCCGTCTTCTTCTTCTTGCCGCTGACTTGTTTCATCGCTTTCGCAAACGGATTCAACGGGTCCGCCGTTTGTCCGTTGTGCATGAGCAGTGGGGATACTCCGGTCAACTTGAGTGAAAGGGTTCGCACCTATAGCCTCCATCAAAAGGGTTAACGGACGATTGAAATGTTCATTTCGAGCAAATCTGACACGAGATGTGATTGCGTCATGGCATAGACGGCAGAGCATGGTTACGTCATCGAGCTCCTCATGGCCAAATCGATCGTAGGTTATGTGGTGGCAATCATCAGGCGATCCCCCACATCCGCGACATTTACCATCGCGCGCAATTGCTTGCGTTCGAATCGAATCCCAATGCGCAGGGTTTGGGTGATTCGGGCGCGGACGCCCTCTATCTCCCTCATTGCCTATATATCTGATGATGTCCATTTTCAAAAGCGTCGAGAGTTGGCGCCTACGTTTTACGCCCCTCTCCTGCGTCAATTCGCGACCTGGCTTAGTCAGTCACTCGCTAATGACCCCGAGTGGGTCTTCCCCCGCGGCAACCTGAGGAGCCCCCTCGACGCTTTTGAAAACCCCCTGTCATCCTTTAACTGTCGGCAGCCCTTGGAATGGCTGCCGGCGGCGTGTTGGACCGCGCCAGGGGAAACTCGGGGTGCTACCGCCGGCCAGGTCGATAGTATTCCACCCCGAGGCCTCCGGATCAATGGAGGCTGCGTTTTAAACCATCATGCCGTTCTGACGCAGGGTCGCGTCGGTCCAGCCTGCGGCGATCAGCTGCGCGTAGGTGAACGGTGCCGCCTTGGCTGTCAGCTGCGGGCCGACAGGGGACGCAGGGGGGGCAGGGGGTGCCGGGGGAGCCGGAGCGACGCCCGGAACCGGCGGCGGGGCCAGGATGGCCACATTGGGCGGGGGCGGGGCAACTGCGGCAGCAACCGGCGGAACGTAGGCCGCAGGGGTCGGAACAGCCACGCCAGGGGCTGCAGGGGCAGCTGGCGCACCGGTCAGCAGGTTCGGAGGGGCGCTTGCGCCCGCGGGCAGGACGCCACCGCCGAAACCGACAGCCGCCGTGTCCAGACCCTGAACGATCTCCTCGCCGATCCCGGCCAACGCCACGGCCTCGGGATTCAGATACACGCCCGGTTTCTGCGTGCTGCTGTTGCCCTGGCACATGATCGAGACCTGGACGTAGTACCCGCACTTGATCTGCTCGGGATTGATCGCCGCACTTCCGTCGGCGTTGCATGCCTTGATCGGCAGCGACGTCGTCATGTGCAGGACCCAACATCCACGCAGGTTCGGGTTCGAGGCGTTCGTCTTGCCCTTGGTGTTCGGAATCGTGCTGTCGCCGTCTTCGATCTTCCAGGCGAACGTCGGATTCTGGGCGATGCCCGGGAACGCCGTGTGACCGACGCTCCAAACCTTCGCACCCCATTCCGTGGACGCCCAATGCGCTTCGCCTTGCTTCGGGATGGCGAGTGCGATGTAGTACTTGACCGTCGGCTGACCGGCATTCGGACCAGTCTTGATTGTGTACGGCTTGCCGTCGGCGTCTTTGTCCCGCGCCTTCGACACGGAGCCGCCGACCAGGCGACCGATCGGCTGCTTGGGGGTGAGGATTCGGACCTTCTCGTTTGCCATTCAAATGCTCCTCTGTAGGGTGATGAATCGTACCGCCTGTTGACGGATCTGTCAAGTACTATGCACCGCCGAAAATGCGACGGGTCAACGTGCTGTCATCCTCCACCAATCGGGTTTCCCCGTTCGGCGTCTCACTGAACATGGCCACAACTTCCTCGGGCACGCCGAGTTTGATGGCCTGCTTGGGGGTGACGGCCTTCGGCTCGGTCAACTTCTTGCCAATGACCGCCTCTAGCGCCACGACCTGGGGCATCGGCACCTTCCAGCGCTGCCGGCCCAGGCCCGTTTCCGTGCGGAAGCCTGGGACCATCACACCGCTTGTGATGGTTTCCATGGCCACTTCACGCAGACCGGCCGCGCGCGCCTTGATCAGCATTCCTGCGCGCTCCAGCATGCGAAGCTCCAGGCCAAGCGCCTCGGGCTTCAGCACCAGCGGCGTGATCTTGGTCGACTCCTCGATCGCAGACATGGCGGCGCGCTGCAGAGTGCCGCAATGCGCGCGAGCGCTGCAATCTCGGCATTCGTATCCAACCACGCACGGTGCGTCATCCTTCTCCGAGGCGGCAATTGCTGCCTTGATTCGGTTGCGCAACGGACGCAGATCGGACGCCATGCATGACCACGTGCGCACCGGTCCCTCTGGCGTGAAATTGCGCGGCTGAACGATATCGAACACGCATTTGACGGCCTGGTCCTGCAGACCATTCAACCGCAGGACACCGTCGATGATCAGACACGCGTAGCAGACCAGCTGCCAGTTTTCGAAGACATCCACGTAGCGGTGGCCGAACTTGTAGTCCGACACGCGAAGCGTGTACGTGAAACCCTCAGGCCATTGCTCGGGCCCGAACTTCCATGAGTCGGGCGTGCCCCAACAATTTGGGCCGAACTCCTCGCTCGGTGGCAAACGTTCCTCGATATGCTGCGGAGTGCCGATCGTTTCCGCCCAGAGCTCGGCGCCTTCGATCATTTCCTCGGTGACCGGTAGGCTCGTAGTCGGACAGATCGTTCCGAGTGGCGTGAGTTCGCCGCGGGCAGTGCGTGCCGCGACCCAGTGCCCGGTTTCACCCTCGATCGCAGCTTCCCGGGTGCCGTCGAGAACGACACCCGGGAATTGCTTACACAACTTCCTCGATCCCGGGCATTGAATGATCCGCGAGATCGAGGAGGGTGCGTGCTCTGCGTGGTCGGCAATGGTCACATCAGCCCCAGGTCTTTGGCAACTTGCGGAATCAGATCCGGCCGCGATCCGATCAGCACGATCTGTCCGCCGGGCAGGCCATGCTTCGCACACACTTCTGTCACCCTGGCATCCGTCAGCGTGCCCTGTGCAACACCCTGGCTGACCTTGAAGATGAGCTCACCGAATGACAGCGTGGGCGGAGTATTAGAAAGGGATGCAGTGATCGCAGTGGTAGGCGGCAACGGCAACACCGCCGAGTTCTCCTGGACGGAGCTCGTGATAGGCGCGGCACCAGATGGCGGGGGAACCGGAACCGCAGGGGCAAAAGGGACAGCGGGAACCGGCGGAATGAGCGGAATTTGCTTGGCAGCAAACGCAGCCGCCGCATCACCCACAACCGCGGCAGGACCCACGGGAGGTTGGAATGGTGCCGGCGCCGCGTTGGTGGGAGGCTGCGGGATGTTGGTCGAGGCGACCGGCGAAGGGATACCCATCACTTGCTTGAGCTCGGCGGTGACGACAGCCAGCGTGGCTGGATCCAGGTTCTTCTTGGTCCGCCATGTGCCGTCTTTGTTGATCGCCTTCGAGCCAGAGTGGATGCGCTGATCCCACGGGAGGCCATCTTTGTCCAGCGTCGGCGCGATAGCCACGATGGGAGGGGGCCCGTTAGAAGGGGCAGCGCTCGGGGCAACAGGCAACGCCTGTGAGGGGGCAACAGTCTGCGGCGGGGCCGGGACAGCCGACGGCACCGCAGTTTGGCCGCCGAACAGTGCCGCGGTGTCGACCACATCGTTGGTATTCGGCTCACCGGTTGTCGTAACCTGAACGGCACCGACCAACGGTTCAGGAAGAGGCGCGCCCATTTCCGCGAGAATGCGGGCAGCATCTTCCGGGCTGGTCAGGATTTCTTCCGAGCGCACACCTTTCGCCGCCCAATGGGCATCGATTTCCTTCTGCAATTCGGCGGTCGACCCGGTCTGGATTTGTTCGTCGGCCAGATGCTCGAAAAGCCGTTTCGCCGAACGTTCCCGTTGCGTCGGTTGCACCCACGCGAGGTACTCCCGCGCATCATCGCCAGTCAGAATGATCTTCATGCCCACGTGTGATCTCCTAGGAAGTTGGCCAATTCTGACACGAAATGACGGGTTCGTCAATAGCCTAATTTCTTAGCATCATCGGCCACCATTTGCAACTCCGCAGCGGTGGCATCACGTTTAAGCGTATTAGCTCGTAATGAAATCCACCTGATATTTCCAACTACATAGCCCAAATATGGACGAATTCTATCTATGCTAGGAAGATTAGGATGATTTTTACCTGCTCCGATTATTAAAGGAATACCTAATATCGGACAAAGATCCGGTACCGACGCGAAATCTTCTCGACTTAAATTGTACGGAATAGCTTTTTGTTTACAACGAACTCGAATGTTGTACATGATAGACATTATGAAATCGTCATGCCGCCTTTTAACATTTCTAAGGCGCTCACATGCTTTGGCATCGCATGTTGCTCTATATTCTTTTTGATATTGCGCACGATCTCGGGGACGTTGATTTCGGTTCCTGATTATGCGGCATTCTACACAATACATATCACTCACGTAGCGCAATCCTGAATGGGCATGTTTGCATGCATCGGCTATGAAATGTTCAGAACCTGATGCTTTCGCGGCGTCCCGCAGTTTTCTACGCTCAATGTTTTTACGAGACATTAGCGTATGCCTTTTATCATAATTAATTGAGTAGTTCTACCATTAACTTCGGACTTTCGTGATTCTCGATAAATCCTAGCGGCAGGTACGCATCGTTTGATCTCAGATTCGAATTTACGCGAACCCATCGGCATCATGCCATTCTCTTTGGCCCATACAACATACCTCGGGAACAAGCACTCCGTAAACCCGGTAGTGCCTTGTAACGGCACGCAGAAATCCGGGCCAAGTTCACACTGATCGCGAACAAACTGTCCAATGGAATCTTGGTCATTACGATATTCATCGGTTGCTGCTAAAACCTCTTCGGGCGGATTTAGACCTCCGGCAAACCATTCAACTGCGCCTGCGATAATCCAATTCAATATACCTTGACGTTCAGCTTTTAATTGTTCTGAAAGATTTTCATTTTTAACTCGCGTAACAAGTCCCCTTGCGAGTTCTTCTTTTGTTCCAAATGAAGCGAGATATGGAATAAGCATCACTCTTCGCCAAATAGCATAATCAGTTCCCATGATGCGAGGTTTGTGATTGGTTAATAGTTGTAGTTTGTGCGTAGGTTTGAACTCGAAAAAATCTTGGCGCATAAGACGACCTTTTAGTCGATCGCCACCTGTAGCTCGCTTGATGAAATCCTCTTTTAAAAGTTCGTCGAATTTGCTTTCTGAGCTCGTGACCATACGTCTACCCCGGAGGTCCGCAATATCTGTTGGGTGTTTAGACTCACCCTTACCCGTTAGCATGTCAGGTGCCGCCTCACATGCATACTGCGTGCCTAAAATCGAACCAATTACATCAATCAAAGTGGATTTGCCGTTGGATCCGTTGCCGAAATGCACTGCAAATTTTTGTTCCTTACACGATCCGGTAGAAACATAACCGAACCACCGCTGCAGGAATTTGACCTTCAACCGTTGATGCTGTGGTAGATGATCTTCAAGCATGATCTGCGCCAAGAACTCTTCAAATTGCGGGCACGTCGCATTTGCGTCAAATTTAACTGGCACCACCTTCGTAATGCGTCGTGACGAATCATGTGGGCTGAGACCGCCCGTACGCAAATCGACATGACCCGACAGTGTGTTGAGTATGAATTCGTGCGAATCGATTTCATCAATGTTGATGGCGGACAGCTTCGAAAGTTCGGCCAATGCCAGGTTCTTCTTCTCGTGGGATTCAGCCTGCTGGATGTACTTCTCCAGGCTGTCGGCGTTCTGATCCTCTTTCATGCCGCCCTCAGGATGATTCGCCGCGCGCATCGCTTCGGCTCGGGCACGCCAGTGCTGAGCCTCGGCGCGAACCAGCGTGGACAGCTGTTGCGCGCATTCCCACACGTAATTCATGTCGGGCACCCACCGGGTACCGTCCCATCCGAACCACCCGCCAGCACTGAACATGATGCGAGTGCCGAACGCTTTGGATATGCGTACAGCGTTACCCTGATCGGTCGTGAGGCACAATGCCACGGGGGCTCGGGCTGCGATTTCTGCAACGCCAGATAGTGCCTGGGCCGGCGGCGGGGCACCCGGCATCACGGGTTGCATACGCTCGCTCAGCACCTCGGTCTGACGCGCGCAGGCGTTGAGGATGGTATTTCGCAAATACGTCCTGTGATTATCAGGATGCCATTTGTCGCGACGAAGTTTGCATTCGGGATTCCAGAGAATCCTCCAAATTCTTGAGCAATCTTTTCTTGTCCAAAAAGCTAAATGAGAACAAATAGCAGCATCAACTGCAGAAGCATCATATGTTCGTTTACCGCTATCCGGATAGTTCCGAGCGAGTACGTCCTCCTTCGCAAACCACAGGTCAGCAAATGCTGCTTTGTCGCCGAAGAACGAGTACACTGAGCGCGACGAGATCATGCGCGCGATAAGCGCGTCGTCTTGTTCAACCGATACGCCTAGATCAGTCCAAGCGAAACCCTCGTCTTTAGTCGCAGTGAAATATTCAGAAACAATGGCGGCAATTCCGGTAGTGCAATCTTGATTCGCATTGCCTATTGCATTTGTACCGGTTATGGCGCAAAACCGTTGGTTTGAATAGAATTCAATACCGAGCGGAACGTTACGATTGCTGTGAGGCGGGATTACTCCACGACCGAATACATGAAGACCTTTGCCGGAAACGCTAACTTCAACTGCCGCGCCGGGCAGCATGTCGAGTAATCGGAGTGCGAGATCCGACCACTTACCGTCAACAAGACAGTTGTCAATGTCAAGGAACCATATACCGTCCCCTGCGAATACGAATCCCACGCCATAATCTTTACCAAGTCGCTCAGCTGCCATGAGCGCTGTTTGCCAATCTGTTTGCACTGCAAGATCATGAGCATTAGCATTGTGACCACGGATATCGGTCGGTACTTTATTCCATTTGGATTTTTCTGCGAGCCACTCAAGGCGATAGCAGATGAACCTGCGTAATTTGGCAAGTTCGGCGAGCGATCCAGAAGGCGACAACGCCAATGCGAGACTCATTTTCGTGGGCCTCGCATAGCGCAGTGTTTGTGCTGATACATGCGACGCGCAAAATTATTCGTAATCCCAACATACTTTTTCCCGTTGGGGAAAGTAAGCAGATACACGACATGCGATGTCGTGTTGTTAGCCGCGAGGCTCATGCCAGCGAGGCGAGCGCAGCAACACGCAGATCAAGCGGGGCTTTTTGAGCGTGCTTGTCTTTTGCCGCGAGCGCCTGTCCGATGATCGCAAGATCCTTCTGATCAATGGCCGCTCTGACGATAGCCCGGCGCAATTGAACCATCGTGCCGAAGTATGACGAGACCAGCGCTTCGGAACACTTTGCCGCACCCGCTACGTCTTTCCGAGTCATGTCACGATAGCCATATAAACGGCTCATGCGAAGGGCGGCATCGAGGATCTGTTCGAGACGAACGAGCGGTTCAAGGCGTTTGGTCATCGGGGCTCCGCGGTTCTGACTAGTATATCACATGTTGACGGTAGCGTCATCACAATGTTCCAGGCCCCGTGGCAAATGCGGCATTTCCGCCCAGGCTGTTCACCATATTCGCCCAATTCAGCTGAGCCTTCTCCCGCTCGGTTCCGGTGTACTTCCAGCCTGGCTTTTTGATCTCGCGGCTGGTGAATTGGGCGATCACTGTACCCACATGGGCCGGCGTGATCAGCACCGGCATCGGGCCGATCAGATCGCCCGACTTCAGCATCTTGTTAACCGCAGGGCTATCGTTAGCCAGCCCGAAGCGGACGAATGTGCCATCGGTAAGGTATGCAGCACCAACGTTGTTCCGGAATAGGCGGCCGCCCTTCTTCGATGCTTCCAGACGCACCTGGGCCTGCGCGTAATCCTCGCCAGCCCCTGCGGGTGCCGTGGACACGATTGCAGGCAGCGCGATGGCTCGGAGCTCAGCGGCGGCCAGCGGCCAGCGGGCGGCCCAATCGTCATATGGACTCATGTGGGATTGACTCGACCCTGTACAATCGAGCGCTCCAAATTGCTGTCGATCTTGGCTTTGCGTTCGAAATACGCATGATTCACGTCCTGCTGCGTAATGCGTTTGAATAGACCGCGCTCGGTCAGCATTTCCACGCAGAGCAATACATCAAGTATCTCGTTACGCAACCGAGTGGCATTGTCGGCAAGCTGACCCGGCATGATATCGTCGGGTCCGAAGCGCTTCAACTTGCTGACGCGCTTCTGCGCCTGCAGACATTCGTCGATCGTCTCGCCAAGCTCTTCGGATAGTAACGTCAATTCGTACTCTTCCATGTTCATGAGATGCTCCGTTGAATGCGTTCTGCCAGATCGGTAGCCTCGCTGGCCGGCAACGCCTGCGCGCTCATCACATCGACTCCGAATGTCAAATAGAATTCTTTCATCGCCCGGCGCACCGAGTCGCTCGCGGGATCTGGATCCTGAGTGCGATAACCGCACCACTGTGCAATGGCGGCGCGCAGCGGCTGTTGCGCATGATGCTTCTTCCAATAGTTGCCGGTTAGACCTTGAACCACCGCGGGCGGTGCTCCGAACCAGATATTTGGAGGAGCATCGATCTCGCCTCGCATACGCTCCAGTGTGGCCGCATCGAGCTCATGCAAATCACCGTCAACCAACTCTGGGGAACCACGTCCGACAACGAGTGGGGAGGTACTGCAGTACGGACAGCGAATCTCGATTCGTTCATAGGTTGCTCCGCAATTGCCGCACGTGCTCACGGGGATGACCGCGACGGACTTGCTGCGCTTGTCGCGACCTTCGAGACTATAGCCTCGGGCGCGATCGGGCAGACCATGGCGTCCGACGTTCCCCACGTGGTCGATGATGATGCCATTCGGTTTCGAGGATGCCGCGATAATCTGTAGCCGTTCAAAATCGGAATATGTGTCCCAGTACGGCCAATAGATATCGTCGACCATCACTCGTAGCGTGCGACCGAATTGCTGCGCATATAATGGAAACGAATGCGTCGGCCGGGCGAAACTAACGACTTCGATCGCCGGTAAATCGAATCCTTCGCCGAATAGATCCACGTTCACCAATTGCAATAGTTCACGTCTCCTGAACGCTCGCAAAACTTGAACGCGCTCTCGGTTTGGGGTGTCAGCAGTAACGACCTTCGATTTGACTCCTGAGGCGTTGAAGGCGATATTGATGGCCGTGGCTGATTCGACGTCAACGGCAAAAGTGACTCCGAGTTTTCCACTCGCGATTCGGTGATAGTGTTGGACAACATCCCCGACAATGTGACTTCGGTGGACAGCTTTCCGGAGTGGCTCTGGACTGAAATCACCACCAGCAGAGATAGGAACATTTCTCAAATCCACGTCAGATGGGACGGTGAATATTCGGTAATCGGTCAGGTACCCTATGCGAATCAAATCCCGCATGCCCGGCGCCTGAACCATTGTGTCGAAAATTCCTTCAGCATTGCGTCCGAGCCCGCGCCCGTCGGCACGCATTGGCGTGGCCGTTACACCAAGCCACTTCGCATTGGGGAACATCGCCGCAGCTTTGCCCCACTTGTTGTCTCGAAGCAAATGATGGGCTTCATCCTGAATCCCGAGAGTGACCTGTTTGAACCAAGGATCCCTCGGATTCATCCGGATCAGCGTGTCGACGCCGGCTACGGCGGCCGGCGCGCCCGGCTCGATGTAATTGCGCCCGAGTTCCAGCATGTGCAGCTGCATGCAATCCTTCGCAACCGACGCAGGGCCTATCAAACGGTGTCGAACTCCGTTGCGAGCCACCGCCAGGCTGATCTGACCCACGAGCTCTTGCCGGTGCGCTACAGCTACGCTGGCGGCGCGGTGACGCTGTATGACGTCCGAGAAGATCACGGTCTTCCCAGAGCCCGTGGCAGCCACGGCGAGGATGTTTTGAACCCCTCGATCCCAGGCGGCGTAGACGGCCGCTTCGAGATCGGACTGATACGGTCGAAGTCTCATCTAGGCTTCTCAGGCTCTAGTTCGTACACACCTTTCTTCGCGTCCACGATGCGAATAATCTTTCGCCCCTCCGGATACCCGCGGTAGTTGGGAATCGACATGCGTCGACCTTGGATCTCGTTACCGATGACGCGACCGTTGTCAATGATTGGCATCAGAAAAAACTCGACGCAAGGCCAGTCACACTTGCCTTGCGCCATCATCTTTGCTTTGTATGCCGGGTTGCAGTCGCCGCAAATCCAGTCAAACGAATTGGCAGGATCTACATACGCCGGCATCGACCAATCTTCCCAAGCTTCTGGCGGACAACACGCCGGGCGCTGATGGAATTTGGCCTTTTCATCTTTATCCACGCTGAACCTTATATCCGTATTGTTGGATTTGAACCTAATCCGTTAACTTTGTCTTGCTCTGGCGGAAGAGGTGAGATTCGAACTCACGAACGGTTGCCCGTTGCCGGTTTTCAAGACCGGTGCCTTAAACCACTCGGCCACTCTTCCGCGTCGATCGCTTTTTCTTTCTATGGCAAAAAGACTATATCAACCCAGCCCCGGATCGTCCGGCGCCACCCCGCGCAGCCGCGGCATCCACCCACTGCACATACCATGACTACCGTTGTACCCAACAATACGATCACAGCCTCTAACCTTACAAGATTTTGCTGCGCCAGAATGCGGAGAGCGTTTTGGACCGGGTTTCATAGAGGTATTATGCACCTCTCCATAAACCTTCGATCATCACCAAACCTTGACGCTTACCGTCGTGATTCAACAGGATATGTACGTTCAACCACGCGCTCGCGCCATGATTCCAATCCTGGCGCAGCCGCGAGGATGTGCCGCCCTGGTAGCAACCCTCGTCAATTCCGTAAATGTGACTGTGGCCGATAATCGAGCGGATGCCGAGCCTGCGGATGTTCTTGATCGAACCGCGCGCACCGTTCGGGCCCTTGTCGCCGTGCATGCTGAGCTCGACATTGCCGAGCACAAACGACTCGTCCAGGTCCAGCACTCGCAGCGTCGGGATGTTCGCTTCCCGCAACAGCATCGCGAACGGATCCGGATGCTCGGTGCCGTGATCCGTCATCCGGGTACCGCGGTGCATGCGCAGCGCGAGCTCCAGGTAGAACTCGGCGTTCGAGGGATCCGTCTTCCAATCGTGCCGCTTGACCCATCGGGCCAGCATATCGTCGTGGTTGCTGGCGATCACAATGGATTTGAAGTGATCCGAGGTGTGTGTGGCAACGTACTGGATCGCACGTTCCACTTCGGCACGCACATTGTGCCGACCACTCATCTGCTTCGCGCGGGCTATGAACGGATCCCCGGCGTGATGTGGCGAGCAGCTGTACGCATCGAGTGTATCGTGCCATACGACGTGCTCGGGCCGAATTACCTCAACGATACCGTTGCGGCCCCAGGTCGCATGCTCGACGCCCGGATCCACGAAGTCGACGTGCGTGTCACCCATGACGAGGGCCAGCGCGCGCGGGGCCACGCCGAACGATCCGTCGGCGAAGTACTGCATGCCGATATCCGTACACGATTTCGTTTTCTTGTCGAAGTGCAGCTGACGCAGGAAGAACTTCGAACCAACGACTTCGACCATGATCGCCGACAGCGAGTGGTGGAATTCGCCGGTCTTGCCGGCTCGAGAATCGGTGTAGTTTTCCACCGTGCAGGCGCCCGTCGTGGTCAGGATCTTCGCCATCCGATTGCTAGGAGTGGCGATCGAGCGCAGCTGCATCTTCGTGTGACCGATGATGCCCGACGAAGCGAACGACAGTGCATCCGACCCCGTCAGCGGGCTGCTTGCCGTCGGCTGGATCTTGATGTCACCGAGCAGCATGAGGTTCTTGTTGAACTCGTGCCGGCCGTTGAACAGGTATGGCATGACCGCGCTGACCCAGTAATCGTCGTTGCGCTGACTGCCGGTCCAGCGGCTCGTCGGGTTCTTGTAGCGCAACGGAATGACGACTAGTTGCGCGTCTTTCGCCTTTGCCATGCCGGTAAGACAGGACCACCACTCCGGATGAACCGGAGTGGCGTTCTGGGCTGCAGTAACGATAAACCTCGTCCCCGAGCGGATGTCCAGATCGAATTGATGGATCTGTTCACCCTCATCGTGCATTGGGTGGTGCCGGCGTTCAAATTCTTCGAGGCTTATCGTCTTCATGATCACACCTTGTCGCGGGCCTTTGCCGCTGCTGCGATTGTTCCAAACCACACGATCTTGGATTTGCCGTTCTCGCGGACAATGACCGTGTGACCTTCAAATTGTTCTCGGAAAGGTCCGATATCATTCGTCGACACCTTGGCTTCGCGAAGAAAATCCATGTCATACATTCCCGCATCGCCGAGCATCTTCAACGTCTGCGTGATGCGCGCCGGAATGAAAACGGTTCTGTCGTGCTTCGTTCCGAATTCATCGAGGGTCATTGCATTCTTGAAAGGCTTGGCGGCCATTGCTGCTCCTGAGGTGGATTAAGCGGGAACCAACTGTTCTTGCGGGTCGAGATCTTCTTCCTCGATGCCGCATGAGTCGGGTTGTTTGATGCATTCGACAACTGAGTCGACTGCGATGTTTTCTCCAAGGGCGACAAACGCTGCCCCTACGAATGCGCCTGCGACGAAACACAAAATCCACTTCATAGTCATACCCCCGGAAGTGCGTGGGTGTGAGTGATCAGGCGCAAGGTGCGAATCTGCCCAATGTCGATAAAAGTGAACGAATCGATCTCGATGCCGAACTCTTTGACCTGTCGACGAATGTCTGAAGCAATTTTGCTTTCCGGCGGTTCGTCCAGCAGTGTGCGCAATTCGATTTGTCGCGTCTGTTTCAGAACCGAGCCCATACTCGTATCGCGCAGGACGTCATGCGGACTGCTGATTTCGCATACAAACGATTGAACATTAACGATCCGGTATCGTACAATACCGCTCACCACGACTGACTTGTTGTCCTTCGTCGTGATCGTTTGCGGCTCCAGAGCCAGAGTCGTCGTGACTGTATGCTCGGTCACGATTTGCTCAGCCAACGGCCATCTCCAATGGAAACCTGGCTCCAGCGTTCTGTTGTAAAGCCCCAACCGAAACACGCCGCCTCGCTCGTATTGGTGGATCACCGTGAACGGAAGCAGATGTCCCCATAAACCGTCCAGTATCGTCTTCAGCCAATCAAACATAGCGGCTCAGCGAGGCAGTTGAATGTCGACACTTGCCATCAGGGTATTCGGATCCCCTTTGACGAACGCCCATCGATTCCGCTCAAAAATCGCAGCCATGTCCTTGTGGACAGCTGCCGCAATCTTGCTAAGCGAATCACCAGGTTGCACATGATACACGGAGGACGCGATCGGGGCCAGCTTCGCCATATGGCGAGTGACACCGATCACATAAGAGTCAGCGCTGACTATCACGCCCATGGCTCCGCCTGGCCCTTTGTTATAGGCCACGGCCATGGCGCCGGCAGAGTGATAGCCCGAGTCCGACAGAATCTTAAGATACTTGCTGGCTACCGCGGTGCTGAACGCATCGTTCTCGATCAGCTGCGCAATCACCTCTTCGTCCATGTGTGTCTGGAAATCGTATTGGGCCCATAGCTCCGGAAAGCGCTTCAGGACGTCACGGGCGGCCGCCAGCTTGATTTGGTAGACGCCGTAGTACCTTTCATTGGGTCGGAGGCCGGCCTCCTGTCCTGCGACCTTATAGGCCGGTAGCGCGCCGGCCAGAGTCTCTTGCATTAGAATGCCCTGCAACAGCTGTGGATGAGGCAGCTGATCGGCAACGGCGGTCTGACGTGCCAGGTCGAGGAGCTCCATCTGCGAGCGCGTAAACGTCGACGGTAAAGTGACCGAGTAACCTTCGCCCGGGATCGTCAGGACGGTTTTCGTGGCTTCACATGGTGCTGCCTGAGGCGCAATGAAATAACCGATGGCAATGCCGATGAAGGCGACTGCCAAGGTCATGATGCAATTGTGGAGATTGTTGCGCAGGTACGTGTTCATAGCTTCGCTCCTATGGTTCGAATCACTTCGATCAATTGGGGCTCTTCCAAAATCGTGGCGTCAACTAATGCGGGCATCACATCATAACGTTCGGGTTGATGCCCATCTAGAAACAGAATGGTGTATTTTCCACATGCCTTGGCGTATCCCATTTCAAGCATTGCAGATTTACCACTGGGGGCAACGTTGACAAAAATGTCGCTCAAATCGATAAACGCCTGATCAAACGCAACAGTGTTTCGTGCGGAACGTCCATCAAGAGCCTGTTCAAATGTTCGTCCTCGAATTCGTTCATACAATTGCCAATTTGTATCGGCATGCTCACCGGGGGTCCACCACTCGTCCATAACATCAAATCCGATCGAGCGAATAGCATTGCCGATCTCCGGGATTCGCGGATTTTTTAATGCCCCGGCCAAATATACGCACGGTTGTTCGATTTTATAATCAAGATACGCCCACAGGCGACGCAATGTCATAGGGTTGTCTCGTAACAAACCAAGACCTGTGTTACATGCATTGCACAAAAGACCTCTGACCCGTTCGGTTTCGTGACAATGGTCGATACGTGCAGTTTCTTCGTCAATAGCGCAATGACATCCGTAACATCGATGGTCCTGCCTACTCAATTGAGTTTGAAAGCGAGCGTATGTCCAGCCGTATTTACGCGCGCGTCCGAGTTTTTGCCATCTTTTCTTCTTCTCTTTGAAATCCGGCGAACTTTCGTATTTCAAAATTGTAGCCTGACGTTTACCTCTATTGCCATGTGCCCAATTCAACGAGCGACATTTTGGAGAGCAATAAATACTGCGAACACCCCCGCCTTGTATGCGAATGGGTTGTGGGAATGCCTTCTTACATTGAAGACATTCATTTTCAACCGGACGTTCGCCAATGCGTCGTTCAGCCATTGAGCATGGCCATCAAATCTTTGGCCCCCTGGTCGATACCGCTGTCCAGCTGTAGCAATTCCGCTTGCGCCGGTCCCTTGATCATTTCCTCGATGACGCGCGCATTTGTCTTGAATGTCTTTTCGTCGACAAGGTTCTGTGCCGAAGCCTGCTGCGATTCGGCGAAGCGCCGCGCTTGCGCCGCCTTCTGGGCCAGCAGTGCTTCGGAGCGGATCTCGTTGATCGTCCGGTCGCCCACGACCTTGAATTGCCCCCACAGATAGTTCAGCATTGGGGTGGTCAATGGCATGCGATTCTGGTAAGGCTTGGTGCGCTCGGGTGCGCCAGCGTGGCGGCCCGCAGCAACTGCTGCTGCGATGCGTTGCTCCTTGGTACCGCGGTTCTTTGCTTGCCCCATTTACGCTACCTCCTGATCCGACAGTGTACTCAAAACCTCGCCTGATAGCAAGGAATTGATCCATTCGAATGCGCCTTCGACAGTGTTTGTTGATGGATAAGGCAACTGTCGCACGACGATGCGTTCAGCCTGCTCGGGGAACTCTTCCCGAACCTTGTCGCGGACCTTATTACACTCTACGGCATTGTTGTCAACATGCAACACTCGGCCCGCGAAGGCTAGTGCGTAATAGACGCGGCTCATTTAGCTACGCTCATTGATCCAAGCGCAAGGCTTTCCGGTTTTCGTCTCGCGCAACGAACGGCGATACGAATTGCGTGGCCAGAACATCGTGTAGCGAATGTATGCTGCAGTCAGGACAATGGGCTTTCCGTCTTGCAGAACAACGTCGCCATTGATGTCTTTGCCGAGAACTTCAGGTATCTTAAAACCTCGTCCGGACATTTCGGTGATTGATGCATCACACGTAGCGCGTGCGACTTGACGACAACGTTTTGCTTTGACTCCTCGCATATCAGCCTCGTACGGTTGCTGCGATGGCGTTTTTGAGCAGGTGAGTGCACGTCTCGATGTCGGCACCATCGCCGTACCATGGCATTGTGACAAGCCCTTGCATGTAGTCGGTCCCGACCGAATCGATCCGATGGGCGTATACCGCCGCTACACGCCCCGGACCCATACGCGCATCGTCGACCGCCGCGTAGACGCCCGACTCCTCGTGTTTCCACCAACCGTTGGTCAAAACGAAACCGAAATCGGCAAAGATCTTCGTGGCTGCATCAACCCATTTTTGCGTCTCTGCTACGCCTTCAGCAGCGGTAGATTCCTTGTCACCCGCGGAGTGATCAATCACGACCAGGCCGTGTACCGTTGTGTCGATAATAAGCGGCTTCATCATTCGGCTCCGAAGTCTTCGCCGGCACGCAAAATCGGATCATGCTTCAGGCCGCTCGGACCATCACCGAAGCCGGGTGCTTTCACGATCGCCGCTTCCACGGCTTGCGCAGCGGCCTCAGTCTCAGCCTTTTTAGCGGCTGCCGTTTCGGCCATCTGTGCTGCCATTTTGATACGCAGCGCAATGAGAACCGAACCGCGCGCATTGTTCAACTGCGAGGAGAGCTCGATTGGCAGCGTTTGTGTTTTGCAATTGTCGTAGTCCGCATGCAGAATCGGGCGCACCAGCACCTGAGCGCTTGTGGCCGGATCGCCCGAGACGTACGCTTCGTAACCGTACCGCGCGAGCTCTGCAATGATCGCGTCGCCGCGTGCTTTATTGATGTTCACGTTCATTTCATTGTGCTCCAGATGAATCCCACGTTGGCCCCTGCGTAGCAGAGGAATGAAAGTGCCATGCCGGGATTGTGCTGACGAACGAAAT
>Ga0210410_10001327_pt1 | contig 23548 bp, 19 predicted proteins | sample IncBWC4MmetaG_FD_161058 | JGI IMG/M metagenome (GOLD analysis project Ga0210410, IMG submission 161058) | Forest soil microbial communities from Barre Woods Harvard Forest LTER site, Petersham, Massachusetts, United States - Inc-BW-C-4-M | ecosystem: Environmental > Terrestrial > Soil >... | reverse complement strand
CTTCAACATGTCCCGCAGGCTTTTGAAACCCCGCAGCACGTGAATCATGTTCTCCAGCGGCTCGCACCAGGGCAATGGCGTCGAATCCACTTCGCCGAACACCGGCCGCAGCACATTGGCCACGTCCCCCAGCTCGATCTGCTTGTGGTAGATCTTCGGCGGCGCCGTCAGCGCGAAATATTGCACCAGCAGGAAATCGGCTTTGTCGCGGTCCGTCGGGGTCTTCGAAGTCTTCCGCAGGTGCCGCATGATCAGGGCGCGCAGCCCGCTTTCGCTCGCGTTCAGCGTCGTCATCTGCAGCAGGTGGCGCAACTGGTGCACCATCACCTGCTGATCCATCACGTCCAGCCACTTCTGTATCTGGGTGAAGAGATCCGGATCGACCTTCTCCGGCAAAATCCGCTTGTTCTGCGCAATCGGAATTTCCAGCTGCAGTTGCTTCGCAAGCGCCACGTAAATCGGGAAGACCGAGCGCAATTCCTCCCACTGCGCCTGCTTGGCCCCGTCCGCTTTCGAAGGCGCCGGCAAATTCAATGTCGTTATCGTTTTATTCACGATTGCCTCATCCATTCGCAACGGCCTTCCACAAACCGCACCGCGACCGCTTTGCGCCCTTCGTGATACTGCAGCGCAATCACGGTGGCCTCTGCTGAACGCCCCCCTCCGTTACCCGAGATACGCACCCGATCCGCAAATTCCAGCGGCAACGTGCTCAAAAAAATGGCGTACTCCTCCGAGCCGTATTCCACCACCGCGGTTTCCTGCACCCGCGCAGGTGCACTCCCTGCTCTCACAGGCGCAACCCGCACCGGAATTCGCACACCGGGAAGGTTTGGGAAAAATCGTGCCAACTGCTCCGCACAACCCTGTTCGTCTGTAGTCAGCGCCATGCCTGATTCAGCCCCACTAGTTCGACTGTTTCTCGTCCCCGCCGTGCTCCCCTCGCGCGCAGATACACACGTAAGGCGAACCCGGACACAATGTCCCAAGCAGGGAATTGCACGCCGAGCACCAAAAACATTCCGTCTTTTCTGATTTGCAACTTCAAGAAAGGAGGAGGCTTAACATTTTCCCAATTCCAATCCGCCAATCACATGTCTCACGCTGAAACGTTCTCGTCTCAGCTTTTCGTATCGACCCATCACTCGCTTTGAGACTCCCGCCGCTACATCTCGCCCGCTGCGGCTCCCATCTCTCCCTCTTTTTCGTCTCCGCGCAGTCCAATGTTGTAGCGTTTCAGCTTCCGGTAAAGCGTCGCCCGGCTGATGCCAAGCATTTTCCCGGCCAGCGCCTTGTCTCCGTGCGCCTGCTCGAAAACTCGCAAAATCGTCATGCGCTCCATTTCCGCCAGCGCCGTGGTCGACAGGGAAGCGGCCTCCGCGCCTTCCACGGCATCGCTGCTCGCGGGTTGCTCCGTCCGAATCGCAGGCGGCAAATCCTTCACGTCCATCGTTTCGTGGTCGCCCAGCGTCACCGCCCGCGCGATGCAGTTTTCGAGTTCCCTCACGTTTCCCGGCCAATCATATTGCAGCAAACTCTTCATCGCCGCCGCTGTCACCTGTAAGTGCCCGTTCGGCGCGTAGCGATTCAGGAAGTGATGCACCAGCATCGGAATGTCGGAGCGCCTCTCGCGCAGCGGCGGAATGTGCACGGTCACCACGTTTAACCGGAAGTAAAGATCCTTCCGGAAAGTTCCCGCGCGATAAGCCGTCTCGAGGTCGCGATTCGTCGCCGCCATCACGCGCACATCCACGTTGATCCGGTCATTGCTGCCGACGGGCCGCACTTCCTTCTCCTGCAGCACGCGCAGCAATTTTGCCTGCATTTCCAGCGGCAATTCACCGATTTCATCCAGAAAAATCGTTCCGCCGTTGGCCGCTTGAAACAGTCCGGCCTTTGTCCTTGTCGCCCCGGTGAACGCGCCTTTTTCGTACCCAAACATTTCGCTTTCCATCAGCGTCGGCACCAGCGCGCCGCAATCCACGGCCACGAACGGCATCTGCGCCAGCGCTCCCCGAAAATGAATCGCCCTCGCCACCAGTTCTTTCCCCGTGCCGCTCTCCCCGGAGATCAACACTGGCGTCCGCGTATCCTTCAGCCGCGAAATCATCCGCAGCACGTCCTGCATTCCCGCCGAACTCCCGATGATCCCGTCCAGATTCTCTTCCGTGTTCACCCGCTCGCGCAGGAACGCATTTTCATTCACCAGCCGGACCTTGTCCGCCATCCGCTGCAGCAGCAGGCGCATTTTTTCCACGCGAAACGGCTTTTCAATGTAGTCGTACGCGCCCAACTTCATCGCGTCCACCGCGGACTCGATCGAGCCGTGGCCCGTCATGATCGCCACCTCCGTCCGCGGCAGCACAGCCTTGATCTGTTTCAATAGCTCCACACCTGTCAGATTCGGCAGCTTCAAATCCGTCAGCACCAGGTCCGGCGGATCCGTTTCGAGGCGCGTCGCCGCGGCCTCCGCGCTCTCCGCTTCCTGGCACAAAAATCCCAGCGAACCACCGATCGTCATGCACAACTTGCGGATGCTCTGCTCGTCGTCAACCACCAGTATTTTAATTTTCAGATCGTCGCTCATGGTTTCCCGAAGGTTTTCTCCACCATCGAAATCAGTTTCTGAACCCGAAAAGGTTTCTCCAGACAGGGAGTCTGGCTGGACGCCAGCAGTTGCTGCGTCTCGCTATTTGCCGTGTCCCCGCTGATCAAAATTATCCGATCCGCCATCTGCGGCCGGTTCTTGCGGATCCATTCGTGCACGTCCGCCCCGTTGATGCTTCCCGGCATCCGGATGTCCGAAATCACTCCGGCGAAAGTTCTTTCTTCCAATTGCTGCAACCCCGCAGCCCCGGAGGACGCCTGCACGACCTTATATCCCCTGCGTTCCAGCGCGGCGCGCACGAATGCGCTCACCGAAGGCTCGTCCTCGATCACCAGGATCGCCGTCGCCGTCCGGGGCATCGTGGTCACGCTCATCGCCCCGCCTCTTTCACAGCCGCTGCCAACGAAGTCTCCGTCGCTGCCGGCAATCGCACCACGAATGTGCTGCCGACTTCGCCCTCATTATTCCAGCAAAGAATCTCTCCGCCATGCGCGCGCACGATCCCGTAGCAGATGCTCAGTCCAAGCCCCGTGCCTTTCCCTGCCTGCTTGGTCGTAAAGAACGGGTCAAATATGCGCTCCGGGTCCACAACTCCCGTCCCGTTGTCCATGAACGCCACTTCAATATCGTCTTCCGCGCGCCGCGTGCGGATCCGGATACGCCCGTGATTCCCGGACTCCTGAATCGCGTCATAGGCATTATTCAAAATGTTCAGGAATACCTGTTGCAACTGCTGCGCGTCTCCCAGCGTGGGGCTCAGGTTTGCTTCGAAATCTTCGCTCACTTCAACGCCGTGGCTCGAAAAATCGTAGCTTCGCAGCTTGATCGTCTGCCGCAAAACCCCGTTGACGTTTACGGGTTCCTTCTGCGTCGGCCGCTGCCGCGCAAAGCTCAGCAAGTCCTGCACAATCTCTTTCGTCCTTTGCGTTTCCTGTAAAATAATCTGCAAATCCTCCCGCGCCGCGATCGGCATCTCCGGATTTTCCAGCAGCAGGTCCGTGAATCCTAGAATCGCCGCCAGCGGATTGTTCACCTCATGCGCGACGCCCGAAACCAGCCGCCCGATCGTCGCCATCTTCTCTGCGTGCGCCAGTTTCGCCTGCAACAGCGCCGCATCCGTGATGTCGGTCATCACCACCACCACGTTGTTCACCTGATTCGCTTCGTCGCGCATCGGGCTCAAGCTGATCGAAAAATGCCCCAGCGACCCATCCGCCCGCCGCGCCCGCAATTCCAGGTTGTCCACCTGCTGCCCATTCGCGGTCGTCTGCAGCGCGCCCTCAAAATCCTTCTGGTGCGAACCTTCCACCCATTCCACCAGCCGGTGCCCGATCAACTCATCCTTGCGATATCCCGCCTCATAGCAGCGCCGGTTCGCGTAGCTGATCAACCCCGCCGTATCCAGCACCAGAATCATACTCTGCGTGGTATTCAGGATCTTCTGGTTGAAATCGCGTTCGCGTTGCAATTGCGACTGGAACATCTTCTGCTCTGTCACATCCAGCATCAATCCGCGGATTTGCACCACGCGCCCCAGCGCGTCGCGCACCGCGCTGATGTTTTGCATCGTGTGTAGCAGCCCGCCATCTTTTTTCCGTAGCGTCTCCTCGTAATTTCGCAGCGCTCCGCGCTCCGCAATCGCGCTCACCAGCCGAGCCTTCGCCGCTGGCGTCGGATAAAGATGCGCGCTCACGTCCGCCCGCAACAACTCCTCCGCGGATTCGTACCCCAGCATCCGCACCAGCGCATCATTTACATCCAGGAATTGCCCTTCGGGCGTGGCAAAGAACAATCCTTCCTGAATGCTGTCAAACAGCTCGCGATACCTTCTCTCCGCTTCCCGCCGGTCGGTAATGTCCTTCAACACGTGAATCGTGCGCGACTCTTCCTCGGTTACACCCCGCGTCCTCGAAGTAGAAACCAGAAACGTCCGCCCCGCGCTCGTCGCGATGTATTCTTCCCGCGCCTCCCGCGTGTCGCGGCAGAAGGGGCAGGGAAGCGAGCTCCCCGTTTCCGCAATATGCCGCAAGCTGCTGATCGGTTCGCCCACCAGCGCCGCCGGTGGAATCCCAAGCTCCGTCGCCAGCGAGCGGTTCGTCCGTACAATCTTCCACGCCTGGTCGTGCACCGCGATGTAGTCGCTGATCGCGTCAATATCTTCAACCCACTGCTTCTTCGACCGCTCCAGTTGCGAAAACCGCCGCACCTTCTCCATCGAGAGCGCCGCATGGCTCGCCAGCGCCGCCAAAAGCTTTTCCTCCGCCCGCGAAAAGCTCGCCGCTTTCCGCACCAGGCAAAGCGTGCCCATCAGCTCGGAATCGCTCGCATAAATCGGATAAAACACAATGTGCTGGGCCGTACGAAGGAGTGGAAGAACTTCCAGCCCGGGCCTTCTCCGCCGCAAGCCCTGTGCCAACCACTCGCGTTCTTTTTCATTGGCGGGGAAATCTGTCGTCCGCGCGTAAATCTCCACGCGGCTTCCCAGAATCTCGCCCACGCCAGCCCACTCCGCGTCCAGCATCTCCGCCGTACGCTCGGCAAACCCGCGCAGAAATTCCGGCAGCACCCGCGAATTCGCGGCTTCCACCACCAGCTCCATCAATTCTTTGGAATAGTCGTGCTTCCGCGGCCCGGGATTCTTCCGGCCAGGGGCAGCCGCAGGGCGGCGCGCAGAGATGCTCTTCCGTTCACGCATAGGGGGCTTAGGGGCTTTGCGCGTCTCAAATTAAGAAACCACGCGCTTCCACGCTACTCAGCCATCTCATTCTGAGTCAATGGAACTTCCTCCCCCTGACACGCATTCGTTACCTCGCCAATCCCGCGTTCTCTCTCTAGCGTCTCAGCGTGAGACCCGAGCCTTGATTCCTCAGGTACGCTGAGACATTTTCGCGGTCCACTCGACCGGACCTGGATTTCTTCGATCCCGCTAATCTCCTATATCAAAAGCAGTTAGTGACCTGGCACGCAAATTTTCTCGCTTCTCCATTTCCCCGCCATCATGGCATCGGACTTGCCTTCTCCTTCGTGGGGTACTTTCCCACCTGAGGAGGGTGTGGTTCAAATGGCATTCACTTGGAGCAAGAAAATGCTCGCCGCCGCCGTTACGGCTCTGTTCGCCGTCTCGCTGGCGTTCGCACAATCAACAACCATTGAAGAAGGCAAGCGCAAGGTCAAAACAAAAGTATTACCGGCCACTCCGGAGCTTGCTCGCCGGATGAACATCACCGGCAAGGTCAAAATTGAAGTCGTCATCGCGCCCGATGGACACGTGAAATCCTCGCGCGCCATGGGGGGACACCCCGTTCTGGTACAGACCTGCCAGGATGCGATCAAGGAATGGAAGTTCGAACCCGCGCCGGAAGAGACGACGCAAGTGGTCGAGTTCGACTTCAGGCAGTAACGCGGCTCCGCTTGGCCGCTCGTTTCGCTCAATATTTTTCAATCTCGTTTTGATTTGGGGTGTGGAGGAAGTGACGCAATGACCATCAAGCAGCAACTCTATCGGAGCTTTGGGGCGATCCTTTTGATCCTCCTCATTCTCCTCTTTGTGGATATCGGCTCGATCTGGAAAGCCAGCTCCGCCAGCACCGAAGCCGCCAATGCTCTGGAAAGCGTGCGCACCATTGGGGAAGTCCGCAATCAGATCATGCAGAATCGCCTGAATCTCAATAATTTCCTGCTCAGCGGCGATCCCCGCGACGAAGACAAGGTCAATCGCGGATTTTCCGATCTCGCCGACCAGATTAAGCAGGGCGAATCCAAAACAAATAATGAATTCCTCCGCACTGCGCTCATTCAGGTGGAAAGCACCGAATCCAGTTGGGCCGACAATTTCGCCAAGCCTCTCCTGGCCAAGCGCCACCAGGTCGATTCCGGCGACGCCACCGTCTCCGACCTGCAGATCTTCTATCTGCAGAAGGATCCCGCGTCCTGGCTGACCAAATCTTCCACCGTCCTCGACCAGGCAAATACTGACACCAGCAAAGCACTGACACAGTCCGAATCTGCTGCATCCACGGCCAGCAGATTAAGTTTCGGCATCGTGGTGTTTGGCACACTTTTTGCCATCGGGTTTGGACTTTTCAAAGCGGTTGGCACTGCCAAGTCCATCACGGAACCACTGCAACACCTCATCACCGTTGCCCAGGAAATCGGCAACTCCGGCGACCTCGACCAGAACATTGACATCCACCGTAACGACGAAATCGGCGCGCTAGCCACTACCTTCAACAACATGGTGGCGTACCTCAAAGAAATGGCCAGTGTCTCCATGGCCGTCGCCGAAGGTGACCTCGCCATCGAAGTTACCCCACGTTCCAAGCGCGATACCCTCGGGAACGCGTTCGTGCGCATGTCCCACGGCCTGCAGGAAATCGTTCGCTCCACGCGGGACAGCGCTTCGCAGGTTTCTGCCGGCTCCAATCAAGTAGCGGGCGCCGCCGACGAATCCGCCAAGGTCAGCGTCCAGGCCTCTTCCGCCATCGAAGAAGTCACCAGCACCATGCACGAAATGAGCATCAACGTGCAGAACGTCGTCAAGAACACCCAGGTGCAGGCATCCAGCGTTGCGGAAACCTCCGCTTCCATCGACCAGATGGTCACTTCGATTCAACGCGTCGCCGACACCGCCAAGGTTCTTCTCGACATCGCTAACCGTTCGCGCGAAGAAGTTGTCACCGGCATTCAGACGATGGAGAAGACCACCGACGGGCTCAACCGCACCAACAAGGCCATCCAGTCCTCCGCCGAAATCATCAACATTCTCGGCCATCGCGCCGACGACATTGGCAAGATCATCGAAGTCATTGACGACCTCGCCGAACAGACCAACCTGCTCGCTTTGAACGCCGCCATCGAAGCCGCGCGCGCCGGCGAACACGGCCTCGGCTTTGCTGTTGTCGCCGACGAAGTCCGCAAGCTGGCCGAAAAATCCACCCAATCCACCAAGGAAATCGCGGACCTCATCCAAAGCATCCAGCGCGAGGCGCGCCAGGCCGTCGAAAATATGGAGCACAGCACCCGCATCGTTGAAGAAGGCCTCAGCCTCGGCAACGACCTGGGCAGCGCCCTCCACAAAATTTCTGACGTCGTCACCGAAGTTTACAAATTTTCCCAGGAGATCGGCGCCGCCACCAACGAGCAGTCTGTCGGCTCCTCGCAAATCGCCAAGGCCACCAATCGCCTCACGGAAATCACCCAAGAGATCAGTTCCGCCGTTGAGGAACAGGCTTCCGGCGCGCAAGCCGTCGTTCGAGCCATGGACAAGATGCGCGAACTCGTTCAGCAGTCGGCCTCCAGTTCCACCGAGCTTTCCGCTGCCGCCGAACAGATGCTCAAGCTTTCCCGCAACCTGCTCGACACGATGGATCGTTTCGTCATCGATCGGGGCACCCAGTCGCGCTATCGCAATGACGCGCCCCCGAAACGGCGGCCTACATCAGCCCGTGAATCCGCCGAACTCGAATACGCCGAACTGACAAGGTCATAGGGCGGAGAAACCTTCATGGAGAAAGACCTCCAAATCGTCGGCTTTCGAATTGGCAGTGAAACCTATGGCGTTCGCATCGGCTCCGTCCGGGAAATTGTCCGCGTCCCGGAAATCACCACCGTTCCCAGCGCGCCGGACCTCATCGAAGGCGTAATCAACCTTCGCGGGAAAATTATTCCAGTGATGGATCTGCGCAAGCGCTTCGGCAGCGCTCCCACGCAGCCCGACAAGAAGAACCGCATTCTCGTCGTCGAACTCGACGGCAAGCTTATCGGCTTGATCGTCAGCTCCGCTTCGGAAGTGCTGAAAATTCCGCCTTCCGAAATCGAAGCCCCGGGCTCTGTTTTTGCAGACAGCGAATCCAACTATGTGACTGGAGTCGGCAAGCTCAAGGGGCGCCTCATCATCCTCCTGGATATTGCCCGGCTTCTGCGCCAGCCTGAATACCGGAAGCTCGAGGAGGCCGTGGAACCCGTCGCGACTTTAAGGTAACGCCTCGCCGCGTTGCCGCCGCCACGGATTTCCGCATCACGCGACATGGGCACGATCACAGCGCAAATTCAGCTCACCGAAGCCGAACTCAAGCTGCTCCAGACGCTCGTCTACCAGGAATGCGGCATGTTTTTCGATGAGCGCCGTTCCCATTTCCTGAAAGACCGGCTGCAGCGCCGCCTGAAGGCTTGCCAGCTCGATTCTTTTTACGCGTACTACCGCCTGCTAACCAGCCGCGAAGGCCGCGCCGAGCTTGCTCTGCTCCTCGAAAACCTCACCGTCAACGAAACCAGTTTCTTCCGCAACCGGCCGCAACTCGATCTGCTTCAGAAATCCGTGCTCGAGGAAATTCTCCGCCACAAGCAGGAGCGCCGCGACTGGAATCTCCGCGTCTGGAGCGCCGGTTGCTCCGCAGGCCAGGAAGCCTATTCCGTCGCCATCCTGATCTGCGACGCCCTCGCCTACTACTACTTGCGCAATCCGTTGCCGTTTGAAATGCCGTCGCCGAAGCCGCTGATTCCTCCGCCGTGGAAACTCGAAATCGTCGCCTCGGACATCAGCTACGCCAGCCTCCGCTCCGCGCAGGAAGGCATTTACAACGAACTCCAGATGGAACCGGTGGACTACACCACCCGCCTCCGTTACTTCGAAAAGTCCAGCGACAAATACTCCGTCAAGCCCCAGCTCAAAGAACTCGTCCAATTCGACTTTCACAATCTCAAAACCGAATTCCTCCCCCGCCGCAACGACATCATCCTCTGCCGCAACGTGATGATCTATTTCGACGAAGCCGAGCAGAAGCGCCTCATCGAAAAGTTCTGGCACTGCCTGAATCCCGGCGGCTTCCTTTTCGTCGGCCACGCGGAAAGCCTTTTCGGCCTTACGCAGAAATTCCGCATGTTCCATGAGAACAACGGCACCGCCTACAAACGCCTCGAGGTGAATTCTTGAGCTTCCTTCCCGACGAGCGGGGTGCGGAGCTTCGCGCGCTCTTTTTTGAGAGCGCGGGCGAACTTCTCCAGACCATCAACGATGCAGGCCTGCAGCTCGAGAAGCGTCCCGTGGACGAGGAACTCATTCGCAGCGTCCGCCGCGCCATCCACACGCTGAAGGGAGACTCCGCCGCCTGCGGTTTTTCGAAACTCAGCGAAATCACTCACGAACTCGAAGACATTCTTTCTCCGCAAATTGGCCTGTCGCACGGCCAGCAACTCGCCGAAGTTGTTCTCTCCGCCGTGGACACGTTCGAAAGCATGCTCAGCGCCTATCAAAAAGATGTTGAGCCTCCGGCACCCGCTTCCTTGCGCACGCTGATCCAGGAGCTCTTGCGGTCTACGCAAGGCGCGCAACCCTCGACGAACTCGGTTGGCGGCTCGGTCTCCGCGCGTTTCGACTGGAGCGAGTACGAGCGTCTGATGATTTCCGAAGCGCTTCTCCGCGGCGACAACGTGTTCAACATCGCCCTGCGCATCGACCCGAAGAGCGCGATGCGTGCCGCCGCGTTCCAATTGATCCGTAATGTCCTTCACGGTTGTGGCACAGTCATCGCTCTCCGCCCCGAAGACAATCTTGCCGCCGCTTCTGTGGAAATCGTCGAAGCCTCCATTTCCAGCAAGCATCCCATCGAACACATTTCCCATCGCTGCCAGATTCCCGCGGTCGTCTCCGAAATTCGTATCGAAGCCGCGGAACACGCCGAGTCCTCCGAACACGAACTCCTGGGCGATCTTCTCGAAGCCCAAGCCGTTCAGATTTCCTCTCGCGCCGCCGAAGCTCCCGGCTCCGCGCCCGCAAATCAGGGCGCGGCTTCCTCCGCGGTTGCCACCGTTTCCGAAAGCTCTCTCCGTGTTGACGCCACGCGCATTGACGCGGTCATGAATCTTGTCGGTGAACTCATCATCGGCAAATCCATGCTTCATCGCACGCTCACGGAATTCGACGTCCACCACGCTCGCGACCCGGTTCGCGCCAAGCTCGCCGAAGCCCTGGCATTCCAGTCCCGCGTCCTCGACGAACTGCACAAGTGCGTCCTGAAAATCCGTATGGTGCCCGTCGAACAGCTTTTCCGGCGTTTCCCTCGTGTCGTTCGCGACATCTCCAAACTTTGTGGCAAAGACGTCGCCCTCGAAGTTTCCGGCGAACACACCGATCTCGACAAAGGCATTCTCGACGCGCTCTCCGAGCCGCTCACGCACCTCGTCCGCAACGCCGTCGGACACGGCATCGAGCCCGCCGACGAGCGCGTCAGCGCCGGCAAGCCCGCGCGCGGCACCATTTCTCTCAACGCCCATCATCAGGGCACGCAAGTCATCATCGAAATTCGCGACGACGGCCGCGGCATCGACCTGGAAAACATTCGCGAACACGCCGTTCGCAACGGCCTCATCAAGCTCGAAGACGCCACGCGCCTCTCCGAGCAGGACGTCATCAACCTGATCTTCGAGCCGGGGTTCAGCACCGCCAGCGAAATCACCGAAGTTTCCGGCCGCGGTGTCGGCATGGACGTTGTCCGCACGGTGCTCGATCGCCTCAAGGGCACGGTCCACGTCACCTCCAGCAAAAGCAAAGGCACCACAATCCAGCTCCGTGTTCCTCTCACGCTGGCCAGCATTCAAACGCTACTTTTCCGCGTGGGTGGCCGCCTCTTCGCGGTTCCGCTTTCCGCCGTCGTCGAAATCACGCGCATTCAGGACCAGGAAATTCACAAAGTGGACCAGCGCGAAGTCCTCCGCCTGCGCGATCAGATTCTCACGCTTGTACGCCTCGACCAGCTCAATCGCATCCACCCGGTCGAACCGCCGAGCGGATCAAAGAAAAAGAGAAATTTCGTCGTGGTTATCGGCCTCGCGGAAAAGCGCTTCGGCCTGGTCGTCGACAGCATGGTGGGCGAAGAAGAACTCGTAATCAAAGCCCTCCCCGGCGAAATCGTCTCCAGCGATCTCGTTAGTGGCGCTTCGATTCTCGGCGATGGCACGGTGGTGCTGATTCTTAACGTTCCGGCAATCCTTTCCCGGCTTTCTCGATCACTGCCTCTCGGAGCCATCGCATGAAGGAACGCGTCCGAGTCCTGGTCGTCGACGATTCCGCCCTCATGCGGAAGCTGATTCCCATGATCCTCGAGCGCGATCCGGATATCGAAGTCGTCGGCACCGCCATGGATGGCGCCTTCGCCTTGCGCAAAATTGCCGAACTCCAGCCGGACATCGTCACCCTCGATCTCGAAATGCCCCGCATGGACGGCCTCGAAACCCTGCGGCTGATCATGCGTGGCGCGCCTCTGCCGGTAATCGTTTTCAGCACTCATTCCAAGGAAGGCGCCTATTCCACCTTCAAGGCGCTTGCTCTCGGCGCCATCGATTTCGTCGCCAAGCCCAGAAACGCAGCCGCCGGCAATCTGGAGCCGGTCGCGCTCCAGTTGGCCGAAAAAATTAAGGTAGCCAAGCGCGCCGGAGGGCAGAAGTCCATTCCCAAGCCGGTCCTCGAAGCGCCCCCTTCTTCCAAGAAGCGTTCGCGCCCGTCAATACCGCCGAATCGCGTAATCGCCATCGGCATCTCCACCGGCGGCCCCAACGCGCTTCAATATCTGCTCACCCAGTTTCCCGCGGATTTCCCCGCGACCTTCGTCGTCGTCCAGCACATGCCCGAGGGTTTCACCGACATGTTCGCGCGTCGCCTCGACGAATGCTGCGCGCTCGATGTCCACGAAGCCAAATCCGGCGACCTGCTCATCGCCGGCCGAGTGCTTATCTGCCCCGGCAATCGCCACATGATGGTGCGCCGCATGCCTCGCGGCGAAATGGTTGTCCTCTCCGACACGCCGCCCATCAACGGCCACCGCCCTTCGGCTGACGTGCTCTTTCATTCCGTCGCCCAGGAGTTCGGCCTCACTTCCGTCGGCATCATCATGACGGGAATGGGCGAAGACGGTGCCGAAGGCATCGGCGCAATCAAAGCCGCGGGTGGCATGACCATCGCCCAAAGTGAAGAAACGTGCGTCGTCAGCGGAATGCCGCGCGCCGCAATGATGAAAGGTTTCGTTCAGAAGGTGCTGCCTCTCGATACGTTGGGAGCGCACCTGATCAGCCAGTACGGTTCCGATCGAAGCAGTTCGGAAAAGCAGGACAGCTCAGAGAAATCCGATAAGGGTGAAAAAGTTTCGGTTTCAACTCCGCGGGCCTGACGGGGCTCGGGAGCAAAAGGAGATGTTTATGCCACAGTTCGCGCCTCTACTTCGCAAGGACCACCAACCGGTCCGTTACCTCGTGGTGGACGATTCCGTCTTCGCGCGCAAAAACATCATGAAGATGATCGAGCTGTTCGGCGGCGAAGTGGCCGGCGAAGCCGGCGACGGCCTCACCGCCATCGCCGAATTCAACCGCATCAAGCCCGACATCGTTCTCATGGACATCACCATGCCGCAAATGGAAGGCATCGAAGCCGTCGAGCGCATCGTGCGCCAGCACGCTGACGCACGTATCATCATGGTCTCTTCCGTCGGCTACCAGGAAAACATTCTTGCCGCGCTGCAAAAGGGCGCCAAGCATTTTGTCCAGAAGCCCGTTAAGCCCGAAGTCCTCTACGAAATCCTCCGCTACGTTCTCGGTGACGATCCAAATGCCGCGGGCGCGCCCGTTGCCCTCGCGGGGGAGCATCAAATATGAGAATGGAACTCATCCAGCCTTTTATTAACGCCGCCGACGCGGTTTTCGCCGAAGCCCTGCAGGCGCCCACGAAAATCGCCGACCTCTCGATGGACGAGGACACTTATCGCCGAAAAGGCGTCGCTGCCCTCATCGCCATCAAGGGCGACATCGAAGGCCGCGTCATCCTCGATCTCGCTCCCGACGTCGCCATGCGCGTCGCGAGCCAGCTCGCCGGCGCCGCCCTGCCCGAAAGCGAGCAGGTCATCAAGGAAACCGTCTGCGAACTCGCCAACATGGTCATCGGCAACAGCGTCACGCTCCTCAACGACCAGGGCTTTCGCTTCAAAGTATTTCCGCCCGAAATTCACATGAGCGAAGAAGGCCTCAGCGGCAGCACCGACACCGAAGCCATGGTCCTCTGCATCGAAACCCCCTGCGGCGAAATTTATCTCAACATCGCCATGCACTACCTCCACCGCCGCCGCGCCGAGCGCACCGCCGTCAACACGCTGGACTGAGTTCCGCAGGACAAACGTAGCGGCCACTTTCAAGTAGCCCCGATTGCATTTGTAGGGCCCGCCTTCCGAGGTGCGCACTATGCATCCCGGATGGTGTTGCGGGGCGGGCCGTCTTTCTTTTACCATGGTGGGTTCAGTTGATTTCTAGAACGCCTCTGCCTGCTCTGGACAATTTCCACAGATCTGCTAATCTAATACAGCTAGCTGTAATCTAGCTGTACCTAGGGGTTCTATTATGAAAGAAATAGGCGCCTTCGAAGCCAAAAACAAACTCGCCGAACTCCTGGACCTCGCCGAAAACGGCGAAGAAATCATCATCACCCGCCACGGCAAGCAAGTCGCCCGTCTCGGTCCTATTCCAAAGCCTTTCGACCGCGAAGCCGCCCGCCAGGCCGTGGAAGACATCAAGAAAATGAGCAAGGGAGTGAAACTCGACGGGATAACCATCCGGGAATTGATCGACGAAGGTCGCCGGTGACCTTTGTCATCGACGCATCCGTTGCCATTAGCTGGCTGTTTGCAGATGAGCAAACTCCTCTGAGCATGAAGCTTCTTCAGCAGGTATCAGGAACTGGTGCCGTCGTCCCCTCGCTCTGGCGTCTGGAAATTGCGAGTGCTCTGCAGACAAGCATCAAGCGAAAGCGCATCGACGCCACCTACCGGGATGCTGCGATCCAGAAACTACTTAATCTTCCAATCGAAACTGACCCGGACACCAACGATTACGCCTGGACGTCCACCCTGCGTTTAGCCGACATCCATCAAATCACCGTCTATGACGCTTCCTATCTTGAACTCGCACTTCGCCGTGGTTTGCCCCTCGCCACCCGTGACGATCAACTCGCCGCTGCCGCTGGCCGCGCCGGCGGAATCCTACTGCCCACCCGCTGACTCTGCGCTCCCGCATTTCCTCTTGTAGTACACTCGCTCCGCTTCTGTCTCATCCCTAATTTGGAGGGTCATCTTGATCCGTTCGTTTTTTTTGTTTCTCGCCCTGTCTTTTGTCGCGTCATCCCTTCACGCGCAAAATGTCGTCACGCCCGATACTCCGGAGCCCGGCTCTATTGATGAAATCTCCAAGGCCACAACCGAATCCCGTTTCCTCTCCCCCTGGGTCTCCTATCTACCCGCCTCTTCCACGGTCCCATCCCCGCGCGCCTTCTTCGGCCGCATCATGGGCGCTCCCGGCGAACTCGTCGACTCCGCGAAAGCCTACGCCTACTGCCGCGCTCTCGCCGCCGCCTCTCCCCGTGTCCGCGTCTTCACCATCGGCAAATCCGAAGAAGGCCGCGACATCCTCCTCGTCGCCATCGCGGACGAAAAGGGAATCGCCTCCCTCGACCAGCTCAAATCCGCTACCGCCGCCCTCGCCGATCCCCGCATAACCGATTCCGCTGCCGCCGAAAAACTAATCTCCACTTCGCGCCCCATCTATTATTTCAACGCCGCCCTCCACTCCGACGAAACTGGTTCCACCGAATCCGTCCTAGAACTCGCCTACCGCCTTGCCGTTTCCGATCAACCCATGATTCGCCGCATCCGAGAAAATCTAGTCGTCCTCATCAATCCCGTCTCCAATCCCGATGGCCGCGACAATCAGGTCCAGTGGTTCTATCGATACCTCAAAGGCAAGACCGATCGCGCCTCGCTCCCGCGCCAGGCTCCGCCATACTGGGGCAAATACGTTTTCGTGGACATCAATCGCGACGCCCACCAGCTCACCCAGGAAACCACCAAAGCCGTCGCGCGCATGTTTTTTGATTGGCATCCCACAGTCATCCACGATCTCCACGAGGGCGAACCCTTCCTGATGTCCTGGAACGGCACCGGCCCGTACAACCCGGATGTCGACCCGATCACCTTTACTGAATTTCTTGCCCTCAGTTTCCACGAGGTGCAAACTCTCACCGGCCTCGGCATGCCCGGCGTCTCCACTTGGAATTTCGGCGAAGGTTTTGCAGAACTCTTTCTCGACTCCGTAGCGATGAACCACAATTCCATCGGCCGTGGCTACGAAACCTTCGGCAACGGCACCGCCGAAACGCTCACCTGGCTTCTTTCTGGAGAAGAAACTTCCCGCGAATGGTATCGCCCGGTTCCTCCCTCTATCGGAAAAGTCACATGGTCTGCGCGCGACAATCTCAACTACAACGAAACCGGGGCCCTCGCTGCCCTCGACTATGCCGCCACAAATTCGCACGCTTTTCTCCACAATTTCTACGAAAAGAATCTCCACTCCTATCGCAAGGGCCTCGATGAATCTCCTGCCGCCTTCCTCATCCCCGAAGATCAGGGCGACCCCGCGCGTGTTGCACAACTGGTGGCTCGCCTGATGAGCCAGCACATCGAAGTCAGCCGCGCGAAAGAACCTCTCCATCTCAAAGAAGGCACATTTTCCGCCGGCACCTACGTCGTGCGCCTCGATCAGCCCTATCGCAATTACGCCGTGGATCTCCTCGCTCCGCAGAACTATCCGAAAGACGCCGTCGAACCCTATGACGACATCTCCTGGGAACTTCCTGCGCACTATCATCTCCAGGCTTTGCCCACGGAAGATGCCTCCGTGCGCTTCGCTCCACTCGCACTTCTCGCCGAACCCCCTCAGCCCCACGGTAAAGTCGCCGGCACTGGCTCCGTATTTCTGCTTAAAGATTCAGGCCAGGAAAGCCTTCTCGCCGCCCGCTACCGTCTTTTCAATTTCGATATTGAAATCGCCAAGCACGCGTTCACCGCAGGTAGCGCCGCATATCCCGCCGGTTCGTGGATTCTCCCTTCACAACCTGGCCTGCCCGAGGCTCTTCGACAAATTTCCGATCAACTCGGTCTCGACTTCACTGCCGCATCCGCTCCCGATGTCGCTCACCACGTCGCCAAAGCGCCGCGCCTCGGAATTTGGGTTCCCTGGGCGGACACCGACTCCATAGGCTGGATCCGCTACTCGCTCGACCAGCGCAAGGTTCCCTACACCTATCTTCGCGACGAAGACATCCGCGCCGGAAGACTCAACGACAAAATCGACGTCCTCCTCTACGGCCACGTCGATCTCGAACTCGCCGAACAGATCCAGGGCATTCCCAAACGCTGGAGCCCGATGGCCTTCAAGAAAACGCCCGAAACTCCCAATTTCGGCACTCCCGCCGAGTCCGACGACATCACCGGCGGCATCGGCTATCAAGGTCTCGCGCAAATTCAGGAGTTCGTCGAACGTGGCGGCCTGCTCATCACGCTCGGAAGCGGTTCCATGCTCCCGCTCGAAGCCGGCCTGGTGCGCGGTGTCCGCCGCGATGCCGGCGGCGTCCCGCGCAGCACGCAAGGCGGCGGGAGCGATGCAGCCGCGGCCGCTCAGCGCGCCGCAACGCGCACGCCGGGGTCGCATCTGCGTGTCACCTTCGATCGCCCGGACCATCCCATCGCCTACGGCTATCCGCCGCACACCTACGTCTTCCGACAGAATTTTCCGTTGTACGCGGAACCTCGCCGCTGGCTCCGCATGGCCTATTGCACCACATGTCTCGACGGTCCGGTGGACAGCAGCACCGTCGTCCTCGAATGGGGAGACACGAGTGGCGCGCCCATTCTCATCAGCGGTCAGATTTGGGGGGAAGGGAACTTGCTCGGCCGTCCGGCCATACTCGACTCACCCGTAGGCAGCGGCCACATCATCACATTTAATTTCAACCCAATTCACCGCGACCTCAATCGCGGCGACCAGCGCATGCTCTGGAATGCCATCCTCAACTGGCAATCCATCCTCGCCGCCCCGTCAAAATAATTGACGGCTATTGGAAATTAGAAAAACGATTTAGTGAGAGATGTCATCCTGAGCGCATCGGATAAGGATGCGCGAAGGACCTCAACTAAACTCATCCACAGATTGTTTGATTGGGAAAAACCGACCCGCTACTCCGGCAACCGCAAATACGCCGCCCCATGCCGGAACAACCCCGCCGACGCAATCGGCTGCGAAAACACAATCCGTATCGGCACAAAAATCGCTCCCGCTCCCGGCGTGTACGGCACCGCCACTTCCAGACGCGTGCCCTGCGCATACTCGTTCCTGCTGCGGAAACTGATCCCACCCTTCGACAAATCCTCGCACACCGCCACTTCTTCCTGAAATCCCCGTTGCCGGATGCAAGCCAGCACTCGCGCCTTTACCCGCAACCGGTTCCGTCGGGGCACCACCCGCTCTTCCGCCGCCGCCCGGGGCTGCAACATTTCTACCCCATTCGGGTCCGACTGCGCCTCCACCCAGATCGACGGCGCATCGCAATGCTTGCAAAGCCGCGCCGCGCATCGGCGCACCTCAAACGATTTCAGCTCCATTTCGTTCAGGTACACCACTTCGCGTCTTTGGCAGAAGCTGCACTCCATTAACAACCGCGCCAGCGCCTCTTCGCCCTGCTGCAGTGCCGGAAATTCGATCTCCCAGAAATCCGCGCGCGGCTCCAGAATCACCACCGCGTAAAGAAAACCATCCGTTTCGTGGTCGATCTCCGCCACAATCCGCGCCCGTGCCGTTTTTTCGATGTCATTTTCCAGAGTTCGCCGCAGCGTCAATTCCTGTCCTGTAAATAGCTTTTCCGGCAGCCGGATTACACCGCCGTTGCGGCTCACCAGCAGCGATTCCGCGGGTTTCGTCACGGCCACACCTTCACCGTTAAACCACGAGGCTTCCACTTCGAGACGCAGTGTGACCCGGTCGCTCTGACGCATTCCTTCAGCTCGCATAATCCGATTCGATGGGGAAATTGCTTACAGTTCAGGCTAGCACGCCGAAAATTCCGCAGCCCAGCTCTGCGGCCGGCATTGTCGTACCCACTAATAACCTCGCGGCGCCTGCCCACGGGGTCTGGTTTACCCTTTCGCCGTCCTTCCGCAACCGGTTATTTCCAATCCGTCCCGCTTCCGTCAAACTGAATCGATGTTGAAGTCTGATTCGCCCTCAGGCTTCTTTCGCCCCGCGAATACTCAAGGTGTGCTAAGTGAGCAAAGTCATCTCCATGGCCGATCGCAATGGCTCCAATTCCAGCGTCACGGGAGTTCGCGACCGCCGCTATGCCATCCGTTTTCCCTTCGCCGCCGACGTTGAACTGATCGACCTCGAATCCGGCAAACAGGTGCACGGCGTCACTTCCGACATTTCCCTCGGCGGCTGCTTCGTCTGCACCAGCAAACCGCTGCCCATGAATGCCCGCGCCCGCATGAAACTCACCCGAAAAGGCCAGGTCATCGAAGCGCTCGTTGCCGTCCGCATCGTCAAGCCCCGCATTGGGATGGGTATCGAGTTCTTCGATCTCGAGCCTTCCCACAACGAAATGCTCATCGCCTGGATCGACGCCCTACGCCAAGCCCGCTAGCCTGTCCGGGCGGCTTCTGACCCTGAGCGTTTCTTGCGAAGGGTACGCCGCCCTCTTCTCTTTTCTTGCCTACCTGCGCACCACGCAATTCCTAATGCACCGTCTCCATCGGCTTCCGGCTCTTCTCATAAAATTCATTCTGTAACTTCAAACTCTCCTCATCCGCCTTTACCGCCCGGAGCGCCCGCACCACAGTATTAATCCAAGCCTGCAAATCCTCTTCCCCCTGTTCCTTCGTAGCCGTCGATCCATCCCCCGAATAATGGTTCGGAAAGCGCGCATACCACCACACGCCCGTGTAAACATTTTCCGGCAACCGCACCCGCTTCTGGTCCGCGCCGGATTCGTTTTTCGCCCGGTCCATGTGCGCCAGGTTCGGGTGCGTCACCAGCACGTTGGATGTTTCCGTCTCTCCCGCATGCCAGTCGGGCCCATCCTTCTCAGCGCCTACTTTCTTCGTCGCCTCGTGTCCCCATTGCACGTACACGACATAATCGTGCGGCGCATCCAGCTGCGACTGCGCGAAATACGGGAGGAAATTCTCATTCCCTCCGTGGCCATTTACGATCAGCACCTTTTTGCAACCATTCCGCCCCATCTCATCCGTCGTCGCCTGCAACAATTTCATCTGCATCTCCGCGGTGTACGCCACCGTCCCCGGCTCATGCCGCGCTTCCGCAATCTGCCCAAAATAATAATCAGGAAAAATCACCGCATACTCCTGCTGCACCGCATGCTCCGTCACATAACGCACATTCAGCAGGTCGGTCCCCAGCGGCAAGTGCGGCCCATGCTTCTCCAATATTCCAAACGGCAGCAGGCAAGTCCCCTGTGCCTTGCCAATCGCCTGCCGAAACTCCTCTGCCGTCAACTCTTCCCACTTCACCGGCAGCTTCGTCTGCCCATGCGCCCAACCAACCGCCACCACTCCCAGCGTCAAAATTCCCATAGCCCAGCGAAGCATCCCCGCCTCCATTCCTCATGACCAAACCGTTGCGGCCAAATTGTAGCCTAGCGATGCGGTTCGGCGTAAAGCAACCTTCAGCCTCACACTTTCATCCATTACTTCAGTCATTCTCCAGGTGCTGGGAAACATGCGCAATGGTGCTCCCATGGTCGTGTCGCTTCTCGGACTGCTCGTTTTCGGGCCGCCGTTCGCAAACCCCCAATCAACCGATTCCCGCGGTGCAAACACGGTGGAGCTACCGTACGGCTTCCCATCTCACAGTGTAATCAACGAAATAAAATTCATAGGTCTTCATCGCATCGCAGCCGAAACGGCAAAGTCGAGACTCTCCGTCCGCTTTGGCGATGAGTTCGACTCCGCTAAAATCGCGGGGGATGTTCACGCGCTGAGTCATGCAGGCTGGTTCGAGGATGTTTTCGTGAAAGCGAAACAGTTGGAGGGTGACCCCGAATCAAGAGCCGGTCCTGAGCGTGTTCAACTCCAATTCCACGTCATCGAGTATCCCTACCTAGCCGCAGTTGCATTCACAGGCTCGAAACTTTTATCGCAGCAACAAATCAAGAAGCTCCTCGATGACAAGAAAATCTCACTGCAGCTGGGAGCGCCAGCCGACCCGGTCCAGCTGCATCGCGTCGCGTTTGCAATTCAAGCTGAACTCGCCGCAGCAGGACACCCGGAGGCTCAAGCACTCATTCGACAAGAAAAACTGTCCGGCCAGCGAGTGAAAGTCGCGTTTCAGATACGCGATGGGCCGCGCTTGCCTGTCGTGAGGGTAAGTTTTTCAGGCCATCCCGAGATCTCTGACAAAGTCTTGCGCAAACAAATGCGCCAGCTTTCTCCCGATGCCTGGTTTTCCGGATGGCGCAACAAAAATGTTTACACCCCCGAAAAGGGCGAACAAGATCGCGTGAATCTGTTGACCTATTTGCAGAACCACGGATTCGCACAAGCCCGCGTAGGCGCACCACAGGTTACGGTCGTGAATGCTTTTTCCAACCCTTCCTCGCCCTGGCGTTACCGTCCCATTCAACCCGGCTTGACCATTGGCCTGCCGGTCGAGGCGGGCACTTTCTACACTTTCGGTCGCACGGAGATGAGCGCCACTCTCCGGCAGCAACTGGACTCGGCAAAAAAAGGCGACCTGATATCTCCAGATGTCACGCCAGGGCGCCCGTTCTCCGAACAGGCCGTGCAAACTCTGCGCCGCGACTGGGAACTCCGGCTCCACCGAAATGCCAAACGACAAAAAGGCGCTGGAGCGTACCGATTGCGAGCCAGTCAGACCTTCGATTCCGCCACGCACATCGCGTCCGTAAAATTTGATTTCGAGCCATTGCCCCCCTACCTCGTGCACCGAATTGAGTTCCGCGGAAATCAGCGCTTCCCAGACAGATACCTTCGCCGCCGCATCCCCCTAAGTGAAGGTCAACCTCTTGATGATTACGCGCTCGAAGCGGGCCTCGCTCGTCTTGCACGAACGGGATATTTCCAACCGTTCAAAAAAGAAGACGTCCAGATCGAGATTCATGAAGCAAGCCGCACGGCCGACGTAATCATCCACCTTCACGAAAAAGGCAAACAACGCATTACCTTCTCCGGGGGACGCCAGCAATTCGGAAGCACCGTGGGAATCGCTTACACCGTTTTCAACCTGCTCGGCCTGGATGAATTTCTTTCCACCCAAATCGACGGCGGCCCTGAATCGCTTCAGTTGGCCATTGGTCTCGCGAAGGAAGGGTTTCTCGGTTCCCGCGGTACACTCGCGCTCTCCGTTTTTGACACCTTTGTTCGTCCGCGTCTAACGCCAGGTGTACAGGGGCCATTCCAACGCTCTCAGAGCGAGGGCGTCAATCTAGGATGGAGCTACGCCGCGTCGGATGTGGATGCTATAGGAGTCAACTTTGGAATCACGCGATCCCTGACCGAGTATTTGGTCAATCAGCCCTCCAGCACCACGGGTGTTCAAATCGGTAATCTGCAAAGCAAAACTTCCAGCCACTCTTTGGGAATCGGTTGGACGCACGACGTAGGAGATCAAAAAATACAGCTGGCCGACTCGGTATCGGGCGGCTGGCTCGGAGGCAACGAGAACCTGCTGAAATCGAAGGTGGAGTATGGCCAAATCTTCCCAGACGAGATTTTCGATCATCGCAATGCCTGGGCCTTCCGAACAACAGTCAGTGCCGCGGGCAGTTATAAAGGTGACATGCCGCTCTACGCGCGCTTTTTCTCCGGCGATGATTTGGTGCGAGGCTTGCGTCCTGGAGAACTCGGACCGTATCAGATACTCTCCACCGTCTCCCCCTCAGGTGCCACGGCCTACTCCACGGTGCCCAGCGGCTCAAACCTAGTGGCCGCCTCGAATTTGGAATACCGTTTTCCGCTCACCCACCAAGTCGAGGGCGCGACCTTCTTCGATGCCGGCTCCGGCCTCCTGCTCCCGAATTGGCTGGGGCAAACGCGTCCTTCCTTAATCAATTCCACCAATGGCTTGGTTCATGGCACAACAGGGTTCGAGCTCCGCTGGACTTTGCCCGTGGTCGGCATGCCCGTGCGCGTAAATTATTCCTTCAACCTTCTCCGATTGAACCGCACTCTCCTCATGCCCGATGGCTCAACCTTTCGCTTGCACGATCCCCTCGGCGCGCTAGGCTGGGGACTCGGGCCCCTGTTCTGAGCACGCGTCAGAGTGGATCCCTCTTGTAGGAAATGTGCTTGGAAGGTCATGCGATTCTTTCCGCAGTGAATTTCAGTTGTTAGGAAAGGCTATCCCACTTCGTTTGGCCGGGCGCTTTGCTTGTCACTTTTAACAATTACACTGTATGGATGGTGAGAGCAATATCGTCAGAAGTGTGAGCTCGCTGCGTTTTAGATGTTCTGGCGCTTGCCACCATGCCAATTCTGGGAAAGCTCGCGATAGCAGTCACGCTCGCACTCTGCGCGCTAGGCGTTGTGCGGGGGCAAGACCTTGCGCCCCGCGCCTATGTGATAACGCCAGTGCATGGCAACGCAATTACGATCATCTGGTCCTTCTATGACGGAGGCCTGAACTTCAACGGCACTATACCGGTTGCCAACGCAAGGGGAACCTACAACGTACCGGTCTTCAGCTACTACCACTCGCTGAATTTTTTTGGACGCTCAGCGAACATAACGGCTGCGCTGCCTTATGGGGTGGGAACTTTTCAGGGCGACGTGTTGGGGCAACACACCTCGGTCTACCGTTCGGGCCTGCTGGATTCCAGCTTTCGCTTTTCGGTGAACCTGATGGGCGGCCCGGCGATGCAACCGAAGGATATGGCGAAGTGGAAGCAGAAGCGGCTGTTGGGAGTGAGTCTGAAGATGATTGCGCCCACTGGACAATACAGCGGCTCGAAATTGATCAACTGGGGCGGCAATCGATGGGCTTTCAAACCGGAACTTGGGTATTCCGAACGATGGGGCCATTGGGTGCTAGATGGCTATGCTGGAG
>Ga0210410_10001326_pt1 | contig 23564 bp, 16 predicted proteins | sample IncBWC4MmetaG_FD_161058 | JGI IMG/M metagenome (GOLD analysis project Ga0210410, IMG submission 161058) | Forest soil microbial communities from Barre Woods Harvard Forest LTER site, Petersham, Massachusetts, United States - Inc-BW-C-4-M | ecosystem: Environmental > Terrestrial > Soil >... | reverse complement strand
TTGGCGTTATTGTCCGTGTGGTCGACATGCCAGTGCGTGTCGATCACCGTCTTCAGCGGGGCATTGCCCAGCCCATCGAGCGTTTCTTTCAACTTCGGCCAGGCCGGCATAAGAAACGTGTCGACCACGATTTTGCCGTCAGGCCCGTTCAACACCACAACATTTCCCCCAGGCCCGGAAAGTAACGTGAGATTTTCCGCCAGCGGTTGCGATTGGATAGGTGCACTACCCATCTGCGCCCGCATGGCCGCCAGAGAGTCAGTTGGAGGCGTTGAGGCCTGCTGCCGGAGGCCAGGAACGCCGGCGCTCAAAAGACTTGCCGGAAAAAGTTGCGCCAGCAACGCGCTTCCCGCAAACCCGGCGTAATTCCGCAACATTTCGCGCCGTGTGCTTTGCTTCTCCAAAAATTTCGGGCTCATCTTTTTTCGCCTTTCCAATGTGAATACGTGCCTGACATTCTAGAAGGTAAGCAGCAGAGCGTCGCCGATATTTCTGTCACTGTTTCAAGTAATGAAGCGCAACAAATCCTGACCCAAAAATCCTGGACTCAACAAGCTTTAATCGTAATTTCTCTTGCAGGCTAATACCTTCCAGCAGCCGTCTCCCTGCTCTTGCAATTATTGGCATAATGACAAAACGATATTCATCAACGAGGCCAAGCTCTATCAGTTGTGAAGGAATGCTCACACCGCCGACTAAAATATATTTGCCTTGCTCGTGTTTCAGTCTGACTATTTCGTCTCGAAGGTTCGTGCGAACAATTGTCGTATTTTTATCTTCAGCGCTCTCCAATGATTGTGAAAAAACAATTTTGTCTTTGGAGACAAATGTTTCCGCAAATTCGCGATCTGCTTTTGTCTCGGAAGGATTTTTTGCGACATCCGGCCAATAAGGAACCATCAATTGATAGGTTTTACGCCCAAAGACGAGCAGGTCGGCACCTCGAACCAGGTGCGTAGAATATTCAAACAGTTCGTCATCGGGAACCCCGTTGGTGTGGTCGCAGCCGCCATCCAGGGTAAGGTTGATTGCGTAGATTAGCTTTCTCATTGATTGTTCTGACCTCCTTTAGGTTCCAGTGCTCGTGAGTTGAAAGTATGGCGACCACCGATTCACAGGATCCCCCGCGCGTCGATCAGCCACAGCCGGCGTAGCGGAGAACGACCGCGCCTCGCACTTTGTGATTATTTCCCCGTGTTGTCTTTCGTTGTTCTGCCGCGTACTCTAGCTAGGTTTCGGTTGTTCCGCTAACGGGAAAGTGGCGATATATGTCGGAAAAGGGTCAATCTCGTAAATCTATGTTCTCCGTGCAGAATATGGAAGAACTGCGCGGTCTCTACGACAGCGATACGCCCGTGCTGGCCTATGACTTCAAGAGGCGGATGGTGGAGGGCTGGACGCCGGAGCACAGTCACCACCGAGGGCAACTCGTCGCACTGACGCAGGGGTTGCTGATCGTGGAAACAGAAAACGAACGATGGCTGTTTCCCTCCCAGCGTTGCGCATGGACTCCACCAAATTGTAAGCACGCGGCGCGTTCTGTCGGAGGCGCTGCTGGCTCGATGGTCGACTTGTCTCCGGAGATGTGCCGCGGACTACCCAAGACGCCCTGCCTGTTCAACGCATCGGAGCTATTGTTCGCCATAGTTCATCGTATGGTCCGTTGGGACCTCCGCCAACCGCTCAACGCGGCGCAGAAGCGCTTAATCACAGCGCTTCGTGATGAGATTCGACAGCCTGACCAGCAGCCCCTGCGTTTGACCATACCAAGAGAAGAAAGACTGGCCAAAGTTGCAGATGCTCTTATGGATGATGTTGGGGATGAACGCACGCTGGACGATTGGGCGCATGTTGCCGGAATGGCCCGCCGTACTTTCATGCGTGCGTTTTCGGCTCAGGCGGGCATGTCATTTGGCCGTTGGCGACAGCAGGCGCGGTTGTTTGCTGCCCTTGAGATGCTGGCACAAAGGAAATCTGTCACGGAGGTGGCTATCGCAGTCGGCTACGACAGCGTAAGTGCCTTCATTGAAATGTTTCGGACGATGCTGGGAACCACACCACAGACATACTTTCGAGGCAGGGTTTCCTGCACCGCGTCCTCGGCGTCCGCCAAAGAGCCGGGCATGCGGTAACAGTGGACCAGCAGCTCCCAGCGGTGGCGCTCGACGTTGCTAGCGAACTCGTTCATTGTGCGCCTCCGTTCCAGCGCTGCCGGTGGATCAGCATCGATTCTTACTTGTAATACCGGAGCCGGGTCAAAAACTCATCTTGGCTGATAAGGGAATCGACTCGGCCGCTGAAACCGGCGTCTACGGCTCGGAGGGCAAATGGCTCATCGAAGGCCACGGCGTCGATCCCGACATGGTCGTGGATAATCTCCCGCACGCGCCTCCCTATCCTCTGAAAGCTTTCAAATATGATCAGTAGCGCCTGTAGCTTACCCCTTCAGGGGTGAGGCCATTCGCCGCGCGGGCAAAATTGTACTGGGCGATGAAAACCCTCAGGCCTGAAAGCCTGAGCTAAAGGATTATTTTTTCTGCAATTCGTGCACGGATTCAAGGATGGTGTGTCCGACAATCGCCAGCGTCTTCGGGCTAATCTTGTCGATGGTGTCCTGCGTGGTATGCCAGTAAGGAACGTCGTTCTGCGTATCCAGATCCATGATGTCCACCGAGGGTACGTGCCGCGCCGTAAACGAATAGTGATCGTCGCCGCCAAAATCGGTCTGCTCTTTGACAAACACCTTTCCGTACCCAAGCCTCTCAGCCACGCTCCACACCATATCCTTCAACCACTTCGTCGACTCGCCGTCGCGCTTGAAATGCGGATTGCGCCCGCCGACAAGGTCCGCCAGGATGAATGCCTTAATTTTGGGCAGGTCGCCGCTTACCGCAAGCTTTGCCGCCATCTCCCTGCTGCCATAGCGGTTGTCAGGGTCCGTCCACGCCCAATTGACGGCCTCTTCCCCGTCAAAAAACGCAATCCACACCGCGTACTTTCCCGGCTGCTTCTGCGCGCAGAGCAATCGCGCCATCTCCAGCATCACGCCCGTGGACGATCCCGCATCGTCCGCCCCAACGAAATTCTCCAAACGCTTCGTGTCGTAGTGCGTGCCCAGCAGAATAATTCCCGGCTTCTGCCCCGGAATCTTCACCAAAATGTTTTTCATCGGCAGCCGCCCGGCCGGCGTGTCCGCCGAAAACGAATCCGTCTCCACCGCGCAGCCGTATGACTTCAACTCCGATACCAGATAATCCTGCAGCTTGGCCAGCGCGGGCGAACCCGCCTGGCGCGGCCCGAAACTCAACTGCTTCACCACCTGCTCGTAAGCCCGCTCCCCGTCAAACCCCCCGGTTTTATCCGGCGGCGGTGCTTGATCGGCAGGATTCGGAGGCGGGCCAGCCACCGCGCTCATAAACGGCGGCTGCGCGGCACTGGCGTTGGGGGTATTGGTTGAAGCGCTCGGCCCTGTTTTGCAACCCAGCGCCACGCCCGCCACCAGCGCCAACAACATCACCCGTGCCAATCCAAATGCCCCCATCTTCTCCGCGCTCCTCTGCCCCTCTGCGAATCTCCGCGCCCTCTGCTTGCCCTGAGCGAATTTTGCGAAGGGCGCCCCTGCGTTGTCTTTCCTCTTCTCCATTTTCGATTTTCAATTTTCTATTTTCGCTTCGTCGGCCGTTTCCGCCTCCAGGCGCTTCCTCTTCTTCCTCACCACCACCGCCGAAACGGCAATCCCCACAAAGTACAACCCCACCATCGGCGCCATAAATATCAGCATCGTCGTCGCATCAGGCGTAGGCGTGATAATCGCCGCCACCACGGCAATAATCAAAATCGCGTACCGCAGGTTTTTCCACAAAAACGTCGGTGTCACAATCCCAAACAACGTCAAAAAGAAAATCAGAATCGGCAGCTCAAACACCAGCCCCAGTCCAAGCAGAATCATCAGGATCAGATCGAAATACTCATTAATGCTCAGCAGCGGCGCCACCGTTCCGCCGAAATTCTGAAAGCTCACCAAAAACTTCAATATGTATGGCAACGTGACAAAATATCCGAACGCGATCCCCGTCAAAAACAGAAAAACCGTCGAAAACAGAAATCCTGTCACCGCGCTTCGCTCATGTTTGTACAAAGCCGGCGCCACAAACAGCCATAGCTGGTACAGAACTACGGGTGACGCAATCACCAGCCCGATATAGACACCCAGCGTGATGACCAGGTTTACCGCTCCGGCGGGATGGTTGTAATAGAGTTTGTCCGAGTACCCTGCCGCAACCAATGCCTTCTGCATTGGCTCGTTAATGAAGTGAATTACTTTCGGCGCGATATATACCCCGACAAACGCCCCTACTCCGATCGCATACAGCGAATTGATAATCCGCTTCCGCAGTTCGGACAGATGCTCGAAAAACGTCATCTGGCCGCCGCTCTCCTCCAGTCGCGCCGCGATGGAATTGTCAGGCTGGCTGCTGTTGGTCATGGGAAGGGGGAGGTTCGCTCGGGCTGCTTTCCGTCTTCATTTCTGAGGATGGCTCTGTGGCTGGGGCCACGCTTTCGCCGTTCGACGCGTCTAATCGGGGGATAGCTTCGGCTTCCGGCTTCACCACAGGTCCGTCCCCAGCCGGGTAATCCGCAGCCGCTTCCGGGAGGGTTTCCGTGCCAGAGGTCGCGCTCGACGCTGCAGGCGATTCCAGGCCTTTCGCCTTGGCCTCTGCGGCTTCCGCCTCGGCATTCTTCTTCCGTAGCTCGGCAATACGGGCCTGGCGCTCCAGATCCCGCATCTCCTCTTCAAACGCGCTCTTGAAGTCCGTCGAAGCCTTGCGGAATTCCGCCATCAATTTCCCCAGGCTGCGTGCCAATTCCGGCAGTTTCTGGGGGCCAAACACCACCAGCACTACCAGAAAAACCACGATCATGTGCGGAACGCTAAGCATAGGTGAAAAGCGTCGAAAAACGCCCTGTGTGCATCATAGAAAGGGCGGCCAATCGTGTCAAACGAGAGTTCGTCTTTGCATGTTATACTGGGCTTTCCGCTAAGGGCGAGGTGTTCATGAATCCGGAACGTCGTGGCCTAATTCTCGTAGTTGTAGTCCTTCTGATCTCGGGCGTCCTCGGAGGTATCTACGGACCCTCCGTCCGCGCCACCACCTCAAACTCGGACGACTATCAGACCGCCGTCCGCGACTTCACCAGTGTCCTGTCCGTCGTCCAGGCCAACTACGCCGAGCCTGTTGATGCCGACAAGGCCGTCTACCAGGGCGCCATCCCCGGCATGCTGCGGATGCTCGACCCCCACTCGAATTTCTTTGACGCCCGGCAATTCGCCCTGCTGCGCGAAGATCAGCGCGGCAAGTATTATGGCGTCGGCATGGTCGTCGCTCCCCGCGAGAACCACACCGTCGTCATGTCTCCTTACGTAGGCGCGCCGGCCTATAACGCTGGCCTGCGACCCGGCGACATCATCGCCAAGGTCGACGCCAAGTCCACCGACGGCCTGACCACCAGCGAGGTCGCCGACCTCCTGAAAGGCCCCAAGGGCACGATCGTCAAAATCACCGTAACTCGCGAAGGCTTTGCCGAACCGCTCATCTTCACCGTCACGCGCGACGAAATTCCCCGCCACTCCGTTGACATCGTCACCATGCTGAAGCCCGGCATCGGCTACATGCGCTTGAACCAGTTCAATGAAACCACCGACCGCGAAATCGCCGACGCCCTGAAGCAGCTGGGCGCAAGTTCCCTGGATGGCCTCGTCCTCGACCTGCGCGGCAATCCCGGCGGCCTGCTCAACGAAGCCGTTGCCGTCGGCGACATGTTCCTCGAAAAAGGTCAGCTCATCGTTTCCTATCACGGCCGCAGCGCCCCGGAGCGCCGCTTCTACGCCGTGCGCGGCAATCAGGGCATGAACGTGCCGATCGTCGTGCTCGTCAACAATAACTCCGCCTCCGCCGCCGAAATCGTCTCGGGCGCCATTCAGGACCATGACCGCGGGCTCGTCGTCGGCGAAACCACCTTCGGCAAAGGCCTCGTCCAGACCGTGCAGCCGCTCTCCGAAAACACCGGGCTGGCCCTCACCACCGCGCGTTACTACACGCCCAGCGGCCGCTTGATCCAGCGCGACTACAAATCCATCTCGCTTTACGAATATCACTACGAGCGCAAGGTTCCCCAGCATCCATCGGAGATCCGCCAGACCGACAGCGGACGCCAGGTCACCGGTGGCGGTGGCATCACGCCGGACATCATCGTTCCCTCCCCCAAGTACGACAAGTTCCAGGAGACGCTGTTCCGCGCCGATGTGCTCTATCCCGCCGAACAGGGCGTCGCCGGCTTCACCCGCTATTACCTCGGCACCAAGCCCGCCATCACCCACAGCTTTGAAGTGGACGACAACGTCATACGCGAATTCCGCAGCTACCTTGCGAAGCACAACGTGAAATACACCGAGGTCGAGTTCGCCGACAACCTCGACTGGATCAAGCGCAAGATCAAGCAGGAAGTCTTCATGTCCACCTACGGCACCCAGGAAGGCGACAAGGTTCTCCTCGCCGCCGACCCGCAAGTGCAAAAGGCCGTCGAGTCCATTCCCCAGGCCCGCGCCCTCTATGAAAACGCGCGCAAGGTCGTAGCCCAGCGCAACGGCTCCGGCCACGACCAACCTTAGCGGCCACCTTCAGGCTTGCCCCGACGAAGGAATGGGTGGCCCAGCCCAACTGTTCCTGCGACCACCAACCCTGGACTTTCAATCATCCAACGAATCCCATGTAGCGCTGGCTTCCCTGCCAGCGCTCTTTTTTTGCCATCGTTCCGCCGACCGTGCACGGACGGCCTTCCGAGGTGCGAATTCTGCATCCCGGATGATTTTGCGGGGCCGTCCGCTTCTTGCCCCAGCCGCCACACAACGAATTCTCGCCCCGTTGGAATCTTCGCCACGCCTCTGCTAATATCAAAAGGTCGCTGCTCGTGGGCGAGTAGCTCAGCTGGGAGAGCGCATCGTTCGCAACGATGAGGTCGCCGGTTCGATCCCGGTCTCGTCCACCAAACAATCCCGTAAATTAATCCCGATCGTCAGGAACTGCCAAACTATTCGAATGGAATCGATCGTTCTCTGGGGGTGCGGAATTAATCAGTGGGCTGTGTTCTCAGGAAGAACCCAGTAAAGCGCTTCATCAAGATCACGAAATATCCGGATCCCTTTTTCACCCGCCGCTTCACGAAACATCACAAACATCCGTGCGAATCCGAACACCAGATCGTTACTCACCAGGATGGCTCGGTGGGAATCGGGAGAGAATATGGATCTTTGGGCCAGCCTGCGTACATCTTCAGGCCCGAGTTCCAACTTGGTGACATGGATGCAGTCCAGCAATTGAGAAAAGTTGGGATCAAAATCAAGGTCCTTCAGCAGTTTTTCTTGGTGCCCAAGTCCGTCGGCAAGTGTGAAGACGCCTGAGAGGGTGCTCATCACCAGTCTCCGGTCTTTGTCGATTCTGAAATAGGCTGGCATTACAAACTTCCTTCATCGGTGAAACAAGGGACAAGCAGGGGTGCTGGATCTCCCGGCCTCATTCAAGTCGCGCTCCCGAATCCTAGGCCCCGTGATCCGCCACGCTGCCGCTCACAAACTTTTCCCCAAGCATAACCGCGCGCACAGCGGCAACTAGATGGCAGCAAGCTTCCGATTTGAGGACATAACCGTGTCCTCCCGCATCGATCGCTGCCCGCACGACATCTGGATCGTTCTCCTGACTCAGAAAAACTATTTTTGATTCGATGGAGATCTTGCGAATTTCCCGGGCGGCTCGAATCCCATCCATCTTTGGAAGCCCGATGTCCAGCAGAATCAGGTCTGGTTGCAGTTCCTTCGCTTGCAGAATTCCTTCAACTCCATCGGCCGCAAAGCCAACAATCTGCAATCTTGGATCTTCTTGGAGCTTCGCTTGGACCCCGTTGCGCCAATCGGCAAAATCGTCTACCAGAAGAATACGAATGAAGGACTGACCGCTGATGGTTTTCTCCCGTCTGATGTTCACTGCCAGGGTAGCGAAGTTTGTGCACTGAACCGATTGCTGTAGCAACAGCATGGCATCCGGGAACGACGCTGTCGTTGCCCCAAAGCAACCTTGAACATGTCCGAGAGCAATCAGGGAATAACCAACGGTGGGCACAGAAACAAATATTTAACGCGCAATTACATCAGATGCAGGAGCAGGCGCTCTTCCGACCGGACTAAAACCCCGCCTCGCCGCTTTACGATGGCGCGTTCACGCTGCCACTCGCTCATCAGGCGGCTTGCGGTAAATGGCGTGACGTTCGCCGCATTCGCCAACTCCTCGTTTGTAATCTGAAGGGCGATACCGCTCTCTACCTTCTCTCCGACGGTTCGGACAAGCGTAACAAGCACCTGGGCCACCCGCTGCCGGGCTGTGTGACAAGCTAATCCCACGTGCATTGTGACCTGCCAAGCGAGATAGTCTGACGCCGTTAACAGTGCGTTCTCCAGCAGCCTGGGATACTGGGACACAAAACCGCGGATAGTCTGGCGATTCCACACCAACGCAGTGCAGTCCGTCACCGTTTCTGTGCTGAAGAGATAGGACGAAGGGTTCGACAGCACGGCCCGGCCGCCGAACAGATCTCCTGGCCCGATCCACCGGAACAGAAGCTTCCTGCCCTCATCTGTAACCAGGAAAAATCTCGCAAGTCCCTTTGTTAACAGGAAAAGATGGTCGGCAGGGTGGCCCTGGTGCGTGATCACAGAGTGAGCGGCGAATCCGCGTTGTGTTGCGGCCGCCAATATTGTCTTGCGCTGTCCGGGAATCAAATCATCCAGAAATTGCGATCGCAAGCTGTCCGATACGGCAGCAATCCCTGTGGCAGGCATACGTGCGTCTCCCTGAGAGAACATGGGCGAGCCCGGTTTCAGTTGGGTGAAGTATGGGGCTGCCGGGCCCCTTGGGCTACTGTCAAAAGTACTCAGGGTGCGACGGAACGCGTAAAGGTCACGACTCAATCCCGGCGAGCGCCCGGCTATTAATCCACTCTCGCTAACTAGTCTCTTGCCGGTCTAAGGGTATCGTGGCGCCACCAGAACCAAGTTGCCCTTCCATTCCATTCGGGAGCCTTGACGCCAGCAGGCCTGCCACCTAGAATCCTCCACATCTGAAGCTTTCCGCGCAAGAAGCCATCTATGAGCCAACGCGTGGGCATTTTCGTCGTGCTGGCGATCGCCATCGCACTTCTTCCCTCTATTAGCATGGCCCAGAAGCCCCCGGCGCCGCCTCCTCCGTCTTCCCCGCCATCTTCAAACCCGGGCCGTCCCTCAAATTCCCCTTTCCCCAATTCGACGCCAGGCCAACCATCGACCGATCTCGTGATGTTTCTCCAGGGACGCGTTACCACCAGCGACAGCACGCCGATTCCACACGATGTGATCGTCGAACGGGTTTGTAACAACCAGGTGCGCCAGCAGTCATATGCGGCTCCCACCGGCGATTTCACCATGCAGTTGGGAACGCAGTCTCGCGGTTTTCTTGACGCCAGCGGCGAACAGGACCCGCAATCTCGCGGAACCGGCAGGGACGCTGTGATGGGAATTCCGCGAAGCGAGTTGAGGAATTGTGAATTGCGCGCCTCCACCTCCGGTTTTCGTTCCGGTCTCGTCAACCTCGTTGCTCTTGACACCTTCAGCGATAGAATCGACGTCGGTGTGATCGTCATGCAGCGATCTGCGAAGACGAAAGGCGCGACCCTGAGCGCCCTTCCCTACCAGGCGCCGAAAAATGCCCAACGGGCGTATGAGAAAGGCCTGGCAGCCGAACGAAAAGCCAACCTTCCTGGTGCCCAGAAATATTTTGAGTCGGCGGTGGGGATTTACCCCAGGTACACGATCGCCTGGTTTCAGTTGGGCAGCGTGTTACAAAAGGAAAAGCAGAAGGAGGCGGCTCGCCACGCGTTTACACAGGCCACGACCATCGATAACCGGTACCTCCCTCCTTTTCTCTCGCTCGCGTCCCTCGCCTTTGAGGAAGGAAATTGGCCGCTGCTGCTGGCTCTTTCCAATCACATCCTGAATCTCGATCCCTTGAATCACGCCAACGTCACTGGCTTCATTGCGGATCTCGATTCAGTCAATTGCGCCGACGCCTATTTCTATAACGCCGCCGCGAATTTCCAGCTCAACAAAATCGATGACGCTCAAAAGAGCGCCCTCAAGGCGGAACAAATCGCCTTGCCCGCCCGTTTTCCGCAGGTACACCTTTTGCTAGGTGAAATCTTTGCCCGGAAAAACGATTACCCCACCGCAATCTCGGAGCTTAACACCTACCTCGAACTGGCTCCGAATGCCTCTAACGCCGAACAAGTGCGCGTCCATCTTGCAAAACTTCAGCAACTCAACGACTCCGCGAAGACCGCTGAAAAACCCGCCCGCATGTAGTTTCGGCCTGGGGACCCCGGATCAGAACAGATACTTCAGCGAAAACTGAATCAGCCGCGGTGTCCCTACCACCGACGTTATCTGTGAAAACGAACTCGCGCTCTCGATGTCCGTCGCCGAAGGATTGGCGAACGACGGGTGATTGAACAGATTGAAAAACTCCGCCTGGAACCGCAGATTCTGCCGTTCGGTCAAACGGAACATTTTGCCGACCGTGAAATCAATATTCTTCTGCGGCGGCCCGATGACGCAATTGCGCCCAGCGTTGCCGAAGGCGGTGGCGTCCCCGGGAGCCCCATTGGCCAGTGGAATCACCGGATCCGACAAATACGCCGTCGGATCCACCCAGTGGCCCAATCGTGATTCGACCCCACCGGGAGTCGCGGCGTTGCCGCAGTTGCGCCCAGGCGCAAATATGGGCGTCGCAAGGTTCGGACTGCTTAGGGAATAAGCGCTTCCACCAGCGGAATCAATCGGTGTAAACGGCAACCCGGACTGCAACGTAAGCACGCCGCTGACCTCCCAGCCGCCGAGCGCCGTTCCCTTCCATCCCTCGGCCTTTGCGTAAAAGGGCAATTGGTAAACCGCGCTCGTCACGAAGCGATGCCGCCGGTCGAAATCTCCAAGCCCGCGCGAATCACTCGCAATTTTCTGATTGTTGAACCGCGTGTCGAATGAGACGGTCGCATTCGATACGTCGTCGATCTCCTTTGAATAAGTGTACGCACTCTGCCAGTAGAGTCCCTTTACATAGTGGTGTCCCAAGGTAATCTGCAACGAGTGGTAGTGCGAATCGGAATTGGGAGCAAACGCCTCGAAATTGGCGGGCCCGATCCCCAGGAACGGTGAACGCGCCGGCGCATTCTCGACCGTGCTATCCACGATCGTGCATTGCGCGCCCGTGCCTTTGGTTCCGTCGCAATTCACGCCCGGTATAACCACTGGGTGTTGAGCCGACGCCAGCGTGGCTTCCGCAGGATCGTATGTCGAGCGCAAATGGGTGCCCTTCGTGCCCACATATCCGGCTTCCAGGAACCACTGCCTGCCCAACTCATGCTGCACGGTCAGGTTCCACTGCTGCGTGGTTCCCGCAACCCAATGCTGTGGCACCTGCAGGGCAATAAGACCGGCCACGTTGCCGGTGAACGAAGCACCGCATTGGGAAAGAACTCCTGTGGCGCCGTTGCCCAGCGTGCAGGTCGCGGGAAACGTAGTGAAGAAAGACGGCTGCGGCACGAACGCCGGACTCAACACTCCAAGCGGCGGAATGCCCGGGAACCCAGTGGCTGGGTTGGGTTGAAACAGATTCGCCAGGCTTCCCTGCCCAGGCAGGAAATTAATCGCGATGGGAAAAAAGGGCGGAGAGAACGACAAATTGTCCACCGCCCCCAAATCCTCGCGCACGCTGTAAATCCCGTAACCCCCGCGGACGGACGTGTCGTGGCGGCCAAACAGGTCATAGGCGAAACCGATGCGCGGCTCCGGTACCCGCGCGAAATTATTGCTCAACGAACTGCGCTCTTGCGTGCCGGTTAGTCCCGGAAGATTGTATTGGTTCACGCACTTCGGATAAACAAACGGCTGTCCGGTCGTATTGGCGAGCTCCGGAATGCTGTTGCCGATGCGGCATTTTTCATCGTACGGCGCGCCAAGAAACTCCTGCCGGAAGCCGAGGTTGAGCGTAAGGGATTTGGTGACGCGATAGTCGTCCTGTGCAAACCACGCATACGCCGGAATCCGGTAGTCGTGATCCCCCACACCTCCTCCCGCTTCCCCGAAGAACGGCGAGCCCGCCAGAAAACTCTGAAAATCCGTGCCCACCGTGGGCGGCGAAAAGAAAACCAATCCGTTGTCCGCCACCGGCAAACTGCGTCGCAGCGTGGTGCGGTCGAACTCGGGCCCGAACCGGAATGTATGATTCCCGTGCGTCCAGCTCACGGTGTCCAATATCACGAAGCTGTCCCCCAGCGCACGCTGCAACTGCTGCGGAAAAGGCCCAAAGGCGAAGGCGCCGAATTGCAGCCTGTAAATGTTGGGGTCCCCGTTGGCCGTGGGCAGATTGATTCCCACCTGCCTGCTCGTCACCGGCGGCACGTTGTTTAATTTGTCGCTGATGATGTTCACGCCGAACCGGAACTCATTCACCAGTGTGTTGGAAAACAGGTGCGTTTCCGTGATGCTGCCGACTCGATTGCGCAAAGGAATTTCCAGCGGAAAATTCAGGTTGTTCGGCGTCGGGGGCCCGCCGGTCTGAACCTGGAACGAATCCGCTCCGAACGGCTGAAACGTATCCGAATCGGCCCAGAAAAACCGGAACGAAATCCGGTCCCTGTTGCCGTTGAACTCGCGATCCCAATTCGTCGTGAATTGATCGTCGGTGAATTTGCCGGTTTTGCTCAGCAAAAACGGAACCGGCGTCAGGCACGGTGTGCTTGCCGGCACATTGGTCGGCAACGGGAACAGGTAACCCCCGGCCCCGCCTCCGAATTGATTGCTCTGGAAGTTCAGAAGATTGAAGGCCACCGGGTCAACGCTCACGCCGCTGGGCAGTCCGCAGTCCGCGGCCAATTTCGCGCTGGACTGGCGATCCACGAGGGGAACATACGGGATTGTTGTGTTTATGAATGTTCCCGCGGATGCGCCGCTCCGTTGCCTCGTGCCCTGATAATTCACGTAGAAATAGCCGAACTTTGCGGACGGGTCCACTTTCCCGCCGAAATCCCCGCCGAAAATGTTCTGTTGAATGACGGGCCGTTTGAAACCGCCAGCATTCAGGAAAAAATCATTGGCGTCGAGCACCGTATTCCGGAAATACTCCCAGGCATCGCCGTGATATTGCGATGTGCCGCTCTTCAGCGTTGCGTTGATGTTCCCGCCGCCGTTGCGCCCCTGCGTGGCGTCGTACAAACTCGTGCTCACCTTGAATTGATCGATGGCGTCCGGATTGGGCAGCGGAGTATAGGTCAGCTCGCCAAACGCGTAGTCGGCCACGGAAATACCATCAATCAGGTAATTGTTGTTGTCCTCGCGCCCGCCATTTACGTGGATGAACACCTGCCCGCGCCCAAGCTGCGACGCGTTATTCAAGTCCGAAGAAGCCCCCGCCGACAACGTGAGGATCTGCTGGAAATTTCGCGTCGCCAGCGGCAGTGTGGTAATCGTTTGCGTGCCCACAATTTCACCCGTAGCAGCGTCCGCCGTATCGATCTGGCCGAACTGCGATTCCACCACCACCTCTTGTTTCTCGGAACTTACTTTCAGCGTCGCATTCATGCGGGTCGTTTCCGTGATGGACACGGCAACACCCGTGAACTTGATGGGCGCGAAGCCGGTCGCATTCACTTCCACGGCGTAATTGCCCACCGGCAGCAAAGTTGCCGTAAATATTCCGGCCACGTCTGTGGTAAGTTCGCGCACCTGCTGGCCGGTCGCTTCACTGGTAATTTTTATCTTCGCTCCGGGGACCACCGCCCCAGACGCGTCCTGCACCGTTCCGCTGATCGCGCCCGTGGCGCCACCCTGTGCAAACGTCGAGCCGGCACAGGAAAGCAACAGGATCAATAAACTGAACATGGAGAAATAGCGGTTAGCAAACACGGCCACCCCCTCAGTTGTCACTTCGAAATGGTAAGAAGCTTACGTCCCCCCGGATGGAAAGCACACTATCACCGCCAAGGCGGAATTTCCATCAAGCAGTCACGTCACGCCTCCTCCATTTTTTGCGTGCGAACTATCTGTTTTTTGGAGGGAATTCCACCGAGAAACACCCGCAAAACGCGCGATTACGCGAAATGTTCGTGGAAGTAATACATACAAGGTCCTGCCAAATCACTTCGTTGCAAAGAAATTTTCCACTGGAACTCCGGGCCAGCAGTTCGGCCGCGATTCGAATCGCTGCGGTGCAATTCCGCTCGGCCAAGTCCACGCACCAGTCGCCAAGCTATTCCCCGGCCCCCGCGGGCACGGCGCACCCATCCAGCGAATTCTTCAGGCTCAATATCATCTGAACCACGCACGGATCCCCAATCGAGGTGTTCAGCAGCGTGTGGTACACGGCGTGCTCCGGCCATTCCACGTGAAAATATTTTCGAATAAAATCCGCACGCTCCTGGTCCACGGAATCCACCAGCACCTGGGCATCTTCTTCGCTCTTGCCCCGGGCCAGCAACCGCCGCACTTTGTCTTCGCGCGGAGCATACAGATACACGCGAAGGGTGTCCTGGCGCTCGCGCAGAAACCTTTGCGAACCCCTTCCCACAATCACCGCGTTGCCGTCTTTCGCGGCGTGCTGTACCACGCGCTCCGTCAGCTTCAAAATCGTCTCGCTGTCCACCAGGTTCAGCTTGTGCGCGTTCAGGCTGCCCTCATAGCTCCCGCGCAAAAACGATTTGAAAAGCCGGTAATACAGTGGGTCGGTCCGTTCTTCGTGATTCTCAACGACAGACTTCGGACAGTTTGCCAGCCGCGCAATCTCTTCTGTCAGCAAGTGGTCCCAAAGTTTCCAACCAAGCTGTTTCGCCAGCCGCTCGGCAATTTCTCCGCCTCCACTGCCATATTCCCGTTCGATGGTAATGATTCTGATCATCAGGTCACCCGAGTTCAAATTTGCTCAGACCACCAATTCTTCCAAACCGCGGTGTTTGGTTCATTCCATCACTACCTGTCCGCCGCCTCCCGGATCGTTCCTCTTCAAGGCAAACGCCAGGCAAAACATAATCCCTGCTCCAACCGCAAGCACCATGAACGTATCCACGTAGGCCAGGCTAGCCGCCTGATCCTGCACTGAATGGTAAATCCGCGCGTACGCCTGCGCAATCGCGTCCGGCTTGCTCAATCCGCCGGAATGCGCGATTTGCGCCGCCAGCCCGTTCACCGAATTCTGAAAATTAGGATTGTCCGGCCGCGCGTACTCCACCAGCCGCGCCTGGTGGAATTGCGAGCGCCGCGCAATCAACGTCGTTACCAGCGACGTCCCCACGCTGCTTCCCATGTTGCGCATGAAGTTCACGATGCCCGCCACCGCGTTATTTTTCTCCGGCGGGATTCCGATGTACGCCACCAGCGTAATCGGCACAAACAGAAAACCCAACCCAATCACCTGTGCGATGCGCAACAACGTAGCGGCCGTGAAGCTGATCTGCAAGTCGATCCGCTGGGTCGAATAATACATCGCAATCGAGAGCGCCAGCCAGCCGAACGCAATCAGGTACCGCGCCTGCACCTTCGTCGTCAGCTTGCCCATGATGGGCATCTCCAGCAGCAAGATGAACCCTCCCGCTGAGAGCGCTAAACCCGCCAGTTGCGAGGTGTAGCCCAGCAGAGTCTGCAGGAATTGCGGCATCAGCACCAAGGCGCTGAACAACAGGATTCCTAGCGTAAACATCATCAGGTTGGCGCTCGCGAAATTAAAGCTCTTGAACATCCGCACATCAATGATCGGCGTTTTTTGAAACCACTCCCAGATGACCAGCGCGATCAGGCAAACTGTCGCCGTCACAACCAATGTCGTGATGAACTGCGACCCGAACCAGTCGTCTTCCTGGCCCTTATCCAGCAATACCTGCAGCGACCCGATGCCCAAACACAGCAGAGCGATCCCGATATAGTCCAGCTTAACGCCTGCGGCTTTTAGCTTGCTCAAGTACGGCGGGTCCTCCACAAACCGCCGCACCAGCGCCCAGGTTGCCACTCCAACCGGTATATTAATAAAAAAAATCCAGCGCCAGGAATAATTGAAAGTAATCCAACCGCCCAATGTCGGCCCAATCGTCGGCGCCATGATGGCTGTAATTCCATACAACGCAAACGCCAGCCCTCGCTGCTCCGGTGGAAACGTATCCGCCAGAATGGCCTGCGCCATCGGCTGCAATCCCCCGCCGCCAGCTCCCTGCAACACGCGAAACAGCAGCAGCATCCCCAGGCTCGGCGCAATGCCGCAAAGAAAAGAGCTGATCGTGAACACGGTCAGGCAAGCCATGAAAAAGCGCTTCCGCCCCAGCGCTCCGGCAAGCCAGCCGCTGATCGGCAGGATGATGGCGTTCGAAACCAGGTAAGACGTCAGCACCCAGGTGCTCTGATCGTTGCTGGCGGCCAGATTGCCCGCCATGTACGGCAGCGCCACGTTCGCGATGCTCGTGTCCAGCACCTCCATGAACGCCCCAAGCGCCACAACCACAGCGATCAGCCACGGATTGTATTTGGGCCGCCAGACTTCCTGATCGAGCGCGATCGTCGCGGAGCTCATTGCAAAGAAACTTTGGGCACCACATTCATCCCCGGCCGAAGCTGGCGGTCCCGGTTCTCTCCCTGGTCCAGAACAATTTTTACCGGGACGCGTTGCACGATTTTCACGTAATTCCCGGTGGCATTTTCCGGTGGCAACAGGCTAAAGAGAGGTCCGGTAGCGCCGGCGATACTGTCCACATGGCCTTTCAGGGTTTTCCCATTCGAATCCACATGAATGCTCGCTTTTTGGCCCACTCGCATGTGCTTCAGCTGCGTCTCTTTGAAGTTGGCTGTCACCCAGACCTGGTCGAGCGGCACGACGGTCAGAAGTTGCTGCCCGGGCTGGACGTTCAGGCCCACCACCACGGTCTTGTTCACTTCGCCGGAAATTGGCGCCACGATTTTTGTGTATTGCAAATTCAGCTCAGCTTGTTCCAGCAGGGCGCGCTTTTGCTCAACGTCCGCGATTGCCGCGCGCACCCGCGCTTTTGTGGACGACACTTGCTGCGGTCCGGTCTCCGCCGACTGGTAGTTCGCATCCGCCTGCACCTGGCGGCTCCGCGCTTGCGCGACGAACTGCTGCGCCGCCGCTTCGTTCGCTCGCGCCGCCGCAACGGTTGCGGTGCTGGACTTGGCCGCGGCCAGCGCCTGATCGTAAACTTGCTCCGCCACTTCGCGCTTATCCACCAGCAGCTTGTACCGGCGCAGATCGTCCTGCGCCTTCACGTCATTCGCCTCCGCCTGTTCCAGTTGTGCATGCGCCGCCGTCAGTTGCCTTTCCGCTGCGATCACCCCAGCCTTCGTGTTTTCGATGTCAGACGCGGTGAACTTCAGTTGGCTCGAAGTGCTCACCGAGGTAATAGGCACAGTTATGTTCAGCGACTGCGCCGTCGCCTCGGCGTTCGCCAGATTTGCTTGTGCCTGCGCAACCGCAACCTCGTAATCTTTCGGGTCAATCTCCACCAGCACGGTTCCCTTCTCCACCCACTGGTTGTCATCCACGTTTACCTTGATTACGTAACCCGAAATGCGCGCGCTCACCGGATACAGGTGCACGTCGGCCTGCGCGTCGTCGGTGGATTCATAACTGCTCAGGTATCGCCAAAGCAAAACAGTGGCCGCCAGCACAACCACCGCAATCGCGGCAGTCATCGCGAATTTGCGCCGCCTCTTTAACGGGTACGCCTGCACTGTGCGCGTATCTACCGTCGAGGGCGGCGCATCGCCGGCGGCTTCCCTGCCGGACCCGGACGTCGAAGGAGTTTCCTTCTCTTCCGCCATGTTTATTGTCCTTTGAAGTATTCCTTGACGCCCTCTTCGGCAACTCCAAGAGCCCGCGCCAGGGAAATTTTTGCGAAATTAAAGCTGTACAGGCTCGAAATGTACTGCTCGTGCGCGCTCGCCACCGCTTCCTGCGATTGCACCACTTCCACCGTGTCCGTCACCCCGGCCCTGAAACGATCGCGGGACTGAGCTAGCGTTTCCTCCGCCAGCTCGATGTTGCTCTGCGCCACTTTCACCTGCTCCGCCGACGATTCCAGGTTGAGCAAGGCCGCGCGAACGTCGGCATCAATCTGCCCACGCAGGTTATCCAGCCGCTCGCGGCTTTGTTCCAGCCTCGCGTCCGCTTGCAATACATCGCCGTGAACGCTTCCTCCCTGAAAAATCGGAATCAACAGCGTTCCGCGCACGTCGAACACCTGCGTAGCCGTCGAGGGATGCGAACCCGCCGCTCCGTAATCCGCGTTAAAGGAAAGCGACGGAAAATAACCCGCCTTTGCCGCGCTTCTAGCGAATTGCGCAGCGCGCACGTCCGCCATCGCCGCCTGGTAATCTGAGCGCGAATTGTAGGCGTGCTTCAGCGCATCCTCCACGGTGATACCCTCGAACGGCCGGTAAGGTGACTTGTCCGTGAATTCATACTCCTGGCCGGGAGCCAGCCCGATCACGCGCGCGACGGTCAGTTTCTGGATCGCGTAATTGTTTTTCGCCTGAATCAACTGCTGCTGCCGGGTCTGGAGTTCCACCTTCGCCCGCAAGCCATCAATGGCTGGCGATGTTCCGGCAGTCACCTGGTCCGACGCCTGATCGAACAGCGCCTGCGCGGTCTTCACCTGTGCCTCCGCCGTTTCAATGCGAGCCGCGTCGGCGATCGCCTGCAAATACGTATACCCAACGGCAAGCACCACCAGGTCCCGAGCGTCCTTGAAACTGTATTCGGAGGATTTCAGGCTCTGGGTCGCCGCGTGCGTAGCATTGATCGCTTTCCAATCGAACAGCGACTGGGTAAACGAAAGCCGTGCATCGAAATAAGAAAAAGGGCCGATGGATACCGGGATCTGAAGTCCGCTAAAGCTCGTAAGGCCGAGTTCGGTGAGATTGATCTGCGAGTCCGCCACATAAGGCGACGCCGTCACGTGCGGCAGCAGCGAGCTCAATTGTTGCCATCTCTGTCCGCGCGCGCCCCGAATGTCCTGGTTGGATAGGAGTGCGCCGAGATTTTGTTTTAATCCCCGATTGATCGCGTCCTGCAGCGATAAGGGCAGGACACCTGGAACCAGCTTCGCCGGCACGCTGCCGCTGAACGGGCTCACTCCCAGCGTTCCCGGTATGGCCTGTCCCGGACTGCTAGTGCCCGTGGCGGCTTCGCTCTGGGCAAACAACGCTGTGGTTTCAGCAAAAAAAAGACCGGCGAGCAAAAACACATGGCCTGGTCCGTACCTAAGGCTCAAGGAACCCTCCTCCCCTCGAAGTCTTGTTAAGCAACGGCGCCAAGGGGAATCATCCTATATCCTGCCAAGCAATACGGACAAGCTTCGGCCACGCCCCTCAAAGTTTGGATGCCACGCGTGGCGAAGAAGAGAGAATTACTTTCGCTAAGTTTTCGCGGCATGGTGAATGTTCGAATTGAAAAGAAAACTGCAGCCGTCCGGCGGCCGTGCGCCGCTACTGCTGCCAACCGCCGCCAAGCGCCCGGTAGAGGTTCACCAGGCTCTGATACTCCGTCCCTCGCGCCTGAGCCAGCACCAGCTCGGCGGAGAAGAGCGACCTTTGCCCATCCAGCACTTCGAGATACGTGGTCGTGCCTCCGCGGTAGCGCATGATCGACAGGCGGACCGATTCCTGCAAGTCCGCGACGCTCTCTTCCTGCCGGAGCCGCACTTGGTGGAATTTTTCATACCCGATCAAGGCGTTTGATACGTCCCCAAACGCCTGCTGGATCGCTTGCCGGTAGGAAATCAGTGCCAGGTTATATTGCGATTTCGCCAGCCGCATATTTCCGCGCAGCGCTCCGCCCGTGAAAATCGGTTGGGTCACTTGCGCGCCGTAAGACCATGTACCAAGTTGCGACCCCATCAAGTGCGAAAACGCGCTGCTTCTGCCGAACCCGCCGCCGCCGGAACCTGTCAGGGATATTTGCGGGAAAAATTCGGCTTTAGCCACCCCGACTTCAGCGTTCGCTGCCACCAGAAAGTGTTCCGCCTCCCTGATATCCGGCCTCCGCTCCAGCAGCGTTGACGACAACCCGGGCGGCACCTCCGGAGGTAGCGCCTGCTCCACCAGAGTGCGCCCGCGCGGCACGCCCTGCGGATAATTGCCCAGCAGGATGCTGATGGCATTTTCTTCCTGCGCGATCTGTCGCTCCAGGTCGGGAATGGTGGCGTTCGCCGAATCCAGCACCTGCTGCGCCTGCAAAACGTCCAGCTTCGTGGCCACGCCGTGATCCACGCGAAGCTTCGTCAGCTTCACAGAGTCTTCCTGCGTCTTCACCGTGTCCTTCGTGATTTGCAGCTGCAGATCCAGCTGCAGAAGCGCGAAATAGTCGCTGGCCACGTCGCTCACCAGCGTCAGGATCACCGTCTTCTGCGCATCCTCCGTCGCCAGCAGCTGGGCCCGCGAAGCCTCTGTCGCCCGCCGCAGCTTCCCGAAAAAGTCCAGTTGAAAGGCGGCGTCGGCCGTCAGAGTCAGAAAGTTAAACCTGGTCTGAAATGTATTCTCTTGTCCTCCCCTGAAATTCGCGTCCCCTTGCACCTGCGGAAACAGATTGGACCGCGTTATTGCCACCGCTGCGCGCGCCGAGTTGATCCGCTCCGTCGCCAATTGCAAATCGTAATTTTGCTTCAGCGCGGTCCCGATCAGCTTCTGCAATTCCGGATCTTGAAACACTTGCCACCACGGAAGGTCCGCGTAGGAAGCAACCTGCGGCTGAACTTGCGGCTGCTGGTCGTCTCTCAGTTCACGGTATTCCGTAGGAGTCTGCACCGCCGGCCGCTTGTAGTTCGGGCCAACCTTACAACCAATTACCGCACCGCAAGCCAAAATCGCAATCGTCACTGGCGCCAGTTTCTTCATTTGTCTCACCCGGCCTCCTCCCACGCTGCGCTTTGCGAAGTCCATCTCAGTCTCCCGGCGCAGGTGCAGTCTCAGCGGGCAGACTTCCCGCAGCGCTTTCCTTGTCGGCACCCGACCATTTTTCAACGAAATAAAAGATCGCCGGAATAAAGAAAATTCCAAGCGCGCTCGCGGCGACCATCCCTCCGATCACCGTCGTGCCCATGATTTGCCGGGCCACCGACCCGGCGCCCGTCGCCGTCCATAGCGGCACGCAACCCAAAATGAACGCGAAGGACGTCATCAGAATCGGCCGCAGGCGCAGCCTGGCTCCCTCCAGCGCCGCGTCCGCCAACGGCTTCCCTTTCTCGAATTGATCCTTCGCAAACTCCACGATCAGAATCGCGTTCTTGGCCGCCAGCCCGATAAGCATCACCAGCCCAATTTGCGAGTAGACGTCGCTCTCCATCTGCACCAGGTACGCCGGCAGAAATACGCTCTGCAAGAAGCGGCGCAAGAATAAAACGGCGAAGGCGCCGAAAATCGCTACTGGCGTGCTAAGCAGAACGCTAAATGGTAACGACCAACTTTCATAGAGCGCTGCCAGGATCAGGAAAACGAACAAAAGGGAAAGTCCGAAAATCACCGAGGCCGGTACCCCTTCACGGGCTTTTTGTTCCTGAAACGACATCCCCGAGTAGTCGAAACCCATTTCGCGCGGCATGGTCTGCTTGAAGACTTCTTCCAGCGCCGCAGTGGCTTGATCTGCGCTGTAACCAGGCGCGGCGCTGCCATTAAGCTGCGCGGAACGGTACTCGTTGAAGCGAAGCAGAAATTCCGGGCCGAGGCGAGGTTTCATGGTGACCAACGTCGAGAGCGGAACATTTTGTCCTTTGTTGTTGCGAACGTAGAATTGGCCGACGTTCTCCGCCTTCGCGCGATCTTCGCCTTCCGCTTCAATGTACACCTGCCACTGGCGGCCGAACCGGTTGAAATAGTTGATGAAATAGCCGCCCATGAAGGCTTGAATGGTCTTATACACGTCGCTGAGGCTCACGCCTTGCTTCAGAACTTTGTCGCGGTCCACATCGGCAAATTGCTGAGGCACGTTGGGCAGGAATGTCGTGCTCAGGCTGGCGATTTCCGGCCTCTTTCGGGCAGCTTCCATAAAAGTGGCCAGGTTTTTCGTGAGGAACTGAATATCACCGCCCGAACGGTCTTCCAGCATGAACGTAAAGCCGCCGGCGGTTCCCACACCCGGAATCGCCGGCGGAGAAAACCCGAACGCCACGGCGCCCGGCAGCTTGCTCAACTCCTGATTCAGATGCGCCTTAAGGGTTTGAAACTGCTCTTCACGCGTCTTGCGATCATCCCAGAGCTTGAAATTCACGAAGAACGTCGCGTTGTAAGTGGTGCGCGCAAAGCTCAGTAAGCTGAATCCGACAAAGCAGGTGGACTGCGCAACACCCGGCGTATTCATGATGATTTTTTCGACTTGCTCGACGACAGCACTAGTGCGCTCGAGCGAAGCGCCATTCGGAAGTTGCATGCTGACGTAGGCGTAGCCCTGGTCTTCGTCGGGAAGGAAACTCGTTGGGACGCGGTTGGCGAAAAAGAAGCCTGCGGCGGCAAAAACAACCAGCAGCACCACGACTACCGCGGTTTTCTTCACCAGGACGGCGCTCCAGCCTACATAACCCTCGGTGGCGCGATCGAAAACCCGGTTGAACCAGTCGAAGAATTTTCGCAGCAATCCGCCGCTCTCTGTCTTTGGCTTGAGCAATAGCGCCGCCAGCGCCGGACTGAGAGTGAGCGCGTTGAAGGCGGAAAGCAAAACGGAGATCGCAATGGTGACGGCAAATTGTTGATAGAGCTTGCCGGTGATGCCGGGAATGAACGCCGTCGGCACGAATACGGCCGAGAGCACCAGTGCGATTCCAACCACGGGGCCGGAAAGCTCTTCCATCGCTTTTAACGCCGCGTCCTTCGGCGTCATGCCTTCTTCAATGTGGCGTTCCACGCCCTCGACCACCACGATCGCGTCGTCCACCACAAGGCCGATCGCCAGCACCAGGCCGAAAAGCGACAGCGTATTGATGGAAAAACCGAACACCGGGAAGAGTATGAATGTGCCTATCAGAGAAACGGGCACGGCAAGAAGTGGAATCAGCGTCGCGCGCCAGCCCTGCAAAAAGATGTAGACCACCAGGATGACCAGAGCCAGCGCGATCAACAGGGTGATCACGATCTCCTTGATGCCTTCGGTGACGGCCCGCGTTGTGTCCAGGGCAACGACATAGTCCAGGTCGTTTGGAAAGCGCTGCTTCATCTGCGCCATCAGCTTGTTCGCCGCGGCCGCAGCCTGAACCGCATTCGAGCCCGGAATCTGATAAAGCGCAAGGCAAGCGCTGGGCTTGCCATTGTAGCGCCCGGCGATGCTGTAGTCCTGCGATCCCAACTCGATGCGAGCCACATCACGGACACGAACGATACCGCCATCCGGGTTCTCACGTACCACGATTTGTCCGAACTCTTCCGGCGAAACGAGCCGGCTCTGCGCGAG
>Ga0210410_10001325_pt1 | contig 23576 bp, 18 predicted proteins | sample IncBWC4MmetaG_FD_161058 | JGI IMG/M metagenome (GOLD analysis project Ga0210410, IMG submission 161058) | Forest soil microbial communities from Barre Woods Harvard Forest LTER site, Petersham, Massachusetts, United States - Inc-BW-C-4-M | ecosystem: Environmental > Terrestrial > Soil >... | reverse complement strand
GCGTGCTCAGCGGACCAGTGCGCAAAGGTCTGGCACACCTGACGCGTGCCGGCCTCGGGGGCGGTCTCGGAGTACTTGTCGGCAAAGCGCGCCTGGCCTGCTTCCTGTCCGGGCAGATAGCGGTTCGCACTCCAGGGTGCGTCCGTGTCGTCGAGGCGGCTGAAGAGCGCGACCTCGGTGACGGTCGCGCCGGCCGGAATCGTGGCGCAGAGCGTGACCGGGGTGGCCTCGGCTTCGCTGCAGGCGCGCGCCGCGCTCGGCGCGGCAGCCGGGTTCGCCGCGCCGGATACGTTGCCTGCGGCGCCCGCGCGGCACACGGGCACGGCAGCGGCGACCGCCACGCCGTCGTTGCCGATTCGACGCAGCACGCCGGTCTCGATCTCGGAGCGCTCCGCGGCGCGTGTCGCCTCGAGCTCGCTCGCGGTATGGCTGACTTCGGCAATCCGTGCCTGGAGCTCCTTCTGCAGCGCGCCCTGCGCGTTGCGCTCGCCCTGGGTGAGCCACTGCGAGAGCGCAAAGCCCGACACGGTCGCGCCACCGATGATGACCAGGAACACGACGCGCTGCAGCCGGTTCTTGCGGCGCGCGGCGCCCGACTGGCCACTGTTACGCAGGGCGGCGGTGCGCAACTGCATAAACGACGCGGACAGCGTCGCGGTGCCGGCGATGATGGCGGCCAGGATTGAATCGGACATCTGTGTAAACACAAGCGACCTCGGCGCCACGCTACCCGCGTGGCGGGCTGCCCGCCGGTCCAAAGCGAAAAACCGCGACGCTGGTCACATGGACGGTGTCGTGCCCACGCCACCGGCTTGCGCCTGGGGCCCAAGCGCCGCGAGCCAGCCCTCGAGGGGCGCGAGATTCGCGCCGGGGAGGTGCAGCCCGAGCTTGGTCCGCCGCCAGAGAATGTCCTGCGCCGTGCGCGCAAATTCGACGCGGCACAGATACTCGACCTCGCGCTCGTAGAGCCCAGGGAGCAACTCGGCGCCGAGCTCCGCGAGCGCGGCGGCCGCTCCCAGCATGCGCTCGATGCGGGTGCCGTAGGCATGCGCGTAGCGCTGATGGAGCCGCGGGGGGAGCCAGGGGTAGCGCCGCTCGACCGTGCGCAGGAACACCGCGAAGCTGCCGTCCGGCACGTCGCCGCCGGGAAGCGTCGCACCCACGGTCCAGGGATCGGCGCGCGTGCCGAGGAGGGAGCCAAGCAGGTCCACGGCGTCCTCGGCGAGCCGCCGGTAGGTGGTGATCTTGCCGCCGAACACGGAGAGGAGCGGGGCGGGGCGCCGCTCGAGCTCGAGCGCGTAATCGCGCGTCACGCTCATCGGGTCGCGTGACTCATCGGCGAGCAGCGGCCGCACGCCGGAATAACTCCAGCGCACCTCGCGCGGGCTGATCTGGCGGATGAAGTAACGGTTGGCGAGCTCGCACAGGTACTCGACCTCCTCCTCATCGATGCGCACCGCGGCCGGATCCCCATGGTAATCGACGTCGGTGGTGCCGAGCAGCGTGAAGTCATGCTCGTACGGGATCGCGAAGACGATGCGCCGATCCTCGTTCTGGAAAATGTAGGCGAAGCGATGCTCGAACAGCCGCGGCACGACGATGTGGCTGCCCTTCACGAGCCGCACGCGGTGCGCGGTGCGCACGGGCGTCGCGTCCGCGACGAACCGGTCCACCCACGGGCCGCTGGCATTCACGGCAACGCGCGCGGCAATCTCAACGCGGCCGTCGGCGCCGGCGAGGGTCGCGCGCCACTGCCCGGCGTGCTCCGTGAGGCGCTCGCAGCGCGTGCGCGTCAGGATCAGCGCGCCGCGCTCGCGGGCATCGAGTGCGTTGAGCACGACGAGGCGCGCGTCGTCGGTCCAGCCGTCGGAATAGACGAAGCCACGCCGGTTGCCGCTCTTCAGGGCGCCGCCGGCGATGTGGGTGCGCAGGTCGACCGAGCCCGAGGCGGCGAGATGCTCACGGTGCGCGAGGTGATCGTAGAGAAAAAGGCCCGCACGGATCATCCACGCCGGGCGCAGGTGCGGGGCATGCGGCATGATGAAGTGCAGCGGTCGCATGATGTGCGGCGCGGAACGCAGCAGCACCTCGCGCTCGATCAGTGCCTTGCGCACCAGGGCGAAGTGGAACTCCTCGAGATAGCGCAGACCGCCGTGGATCAGCTTGGTGCTGGCGGAGGAGGTGTGCGCCGCCAGGTCATCCTGCTCGACCAGCAGCACGCGCAGCCCACGCCCGGCGGCATCGCGCGCGATCCCGGTCCCGTTGATCCCGCCGCCGACGACCAGCAGATCGAAGCTTCCGTCCCCGGGGTCGCTCACGCGCGGCGCGGCGCCTCCCGCCCGTAGTAATCCGGGTAGTCCTGCGTGAGTCCCTTGAAGCGGCGGTGAATCCACAGATATTGCTCGGGCACGAGGCGCACTTGCGCTTCGATCAGGTGATTGAAACGCTCGGTGTCCGCTACCGCATCGTCACTCGGGAAGTTCTCGAGCGGCGGATGGATGACGGCACGGTAGCCCTGCGTACCGGGCAAGCGCTGCAGGAAGTAGGGTAGCACCGGCGCTCCGGTCACGCGCGCCAGGCGCGAGGTGAGCGTGTTGGTGGCGGCGGGGATGCCGAACAGGCGCACCATCTCAGCCCCCTTCTTGCGGTAGCTCTGGTCGGGCGCGTACCACACGCATTCCTGGTTGCGCAGCGCGCCGATGAACGCGCGGATGTCGTCCCGCGGGATGGGGTGACCGCCGTGGGCGGTGCGAAAACGGCTGAGGGCGTAAGCCAACACCTCGTTGCTCGTCGGCCGGTAGAGGAATCCGACGGGGACGACGGAGGCGAGCACGCGGCCCGCCATTTCCATGGGCGTGAAATGCGCGGTGAGGAGGAGTACGCCGCGGCCGCGCGCCTGAGCCGCCTCGAGATGCTCGCGGCCCTCGACGTGTGCGAGCCGCGCGATGCGCTCCGACGAGCTCCACCACGCGAGTGGTATCTCGAGCAGCGCGATCCCGAGGCTGACGAAATGCCGGTCGAGGAGCCGCTCGCGCGCCTCCCGGTCGAGCTCGGGAAAACACAGCTCGAGATTGCGCCGCGCGGTCCGCACGAAGCGCAGCGCCACGAGGCGCATCACTCCGCCCAACAGTCCTCCGAGGGTAACCACCCATGAATATGGCAGCAGCGCGAGGAGACGCAGCAGGCCGATGCCGACCCAGGTCGGCCAATAGCGGGGCGCGAGCAACCGCCATTGCATTGAGCCCTCCAACTAAGGTGTGCGCGTGCGCGGTGAGCGCAGAATACTAGAGCAAACTATGCTCCAATGCCGCCGATGAGCCGCGCCGACCCCCGCTACCTCGAAGTGCGCCTGGCGCACGCCACTCTGCGCAGGAACGGGCGTCAGGTGCTGAAGAAGCTGAGCTGGATCATCCGCCCCGGCGAGCGCTGGGTGCTCGCCGGGGCTAACGGCGCCGGCAAGACGCAGCTCCTGAAGCTGATCGCGGGAGCGGTATGGCCCGCGCCGGCCGCGCACCCGGTGCGCCGTTATCTGCGCGGGCGACAACACTGGAGCACGCCGCAGGAGGTGCGCGACGAGATCGCCTATCTCGGGGCGGAGCGGCAGGACAAGTATGAGCGCTACGGCTGGAACATGACGGTCGAGCGGATCGTCGGCACCGGAGTCCATCGCACCGACATTCCGCTCGTCGAGCTCTCCGCCGCCGACCGGCGCCGCGTACGGCGCGCCCTCGACTCACTCGCCGTGGCGCATCTGGCGACGCGCCGCTTCCTGTCGCTGTCCTACGGCGAGCGGCGGGTGATTCTCCTGGCGCGCGCACTGGCGTCGCGCCCACGTCTGCTGCTGCTCGATGAGGTGTTGAACGGACTCGACGCGGCCAACCGCACGCGGATGCTCGACTGGCTGGCACGGCGCAGCCGCCGCCTGCCCTGGGTGCTCGCCACGCACCGCATCGAGGACCTGCCGCGCGGAGCCAACCGCGCGCTGCTGCTCGCTCGCGGCTCGGTCGTGTATCGAGGCCCGGTACGTGGCGCGCCGCTCGCTGAGTGGCTGCGCGCGCGCCACCGCCTTGAGGCGCGGCGCCGCGCTCGCAGCGGCGCCCGCCGTGCCTCCCGCGCCCCCGGCTCCGCTGGTCGCGAGCTCGTGCGCCTGCGCGACGCGCGGGTCTACCTCGACGGCAGCCGCGCGTTGAGCGGCATCTCGCTCGCCGTGCGCACCGGCGAGTGTTGGGTCGTGCACGGTCGCAACGGCTCGGGCAAGACGACGCTGCTGCGCACGCTGTATGGCGACCACGGTGTTGCCGTGGGAGGGCGTATCGAGCGCGCCGGTGTCTCCCCCGGCGTGCCGCTCGAGCGCTTCAGGAAGCGGGTGGGCCTCGTCGCACCGCACCTGCAGGCCGAGCATCCACGCGAGCTCACGGTCACGCAGGTGGTGCAATCGGGGCGCCACGCGAGCATCGGGCTGAACGGCGCGGGAAGTTCCGCCGACCGCGCGGCGGCGCGCCGCACGCTCGCGCTCTTCGGGCTGACGCGGCTCGCGCAGCGCCCGCTTGCCGAGCTCTCTTACGGCCAGTCGCGCCGAGTGCTGTTTGCCCGTGCGTGGGTGCGCGAGCCCGAGCTGCTGCTGCTCGATGAGCCATTCGCCGGCGTCGATGCCCCGACACGCCAGGCACTGATGCGGCGGGTTGCCGCGCTGGCTGCGAGCGGCACGGCCGTGGTGGTCACCACTCACCAGCTCCACGACTGGCCCGGCTGCGCGACGCACGAGCTCGAGCTGGCAGGCGGACGCGCCCGCTATTGCGGAGCGCTGCGGCCACGGCCCGCGCGCGCGTTGCGCGGCGCGCCGAGAAGGGCCGGATGACGCGGCGTGCCACGCTGCTGCTGGTGACGTTCTCGGCCGCCCTCGTGGTGCTGGGCGCGCTCGCGGCCTTCATGGCCGCGCCGCTTTTCTGGGAGCGGTACCTCAGCGCACACACGCAGCCGGCGGTGCGCGTGCCCGCCTGGTACCAGCCGCGTGAGCGCGTCGCTGGCGGGGATCAGCCAGTGGCGCCACGCGTGGCTCCCGAGCTCGAGTCGCTCGATGCACAGGCGCTCGCGGGGGCCGCAGCCTACGCAGGCGCGCAGGGCTCGCTCGCGCTCATCGTCGCGCGCCACGACCACATCGTCTTCGAGCGCTACTGGCAGGGGAGCGGCTTCGACACGCTCATCGATGCCCAATCCCTTACCCGGGTGCTGGCCGCGCTCGTGACGGGAAGCGCGATCGCGCATCGCCGGATCGGCTGGCCCGACGAGCCGATCGGCTACATCGTCCGCGAGCTGAGCCGCGATCGCCGCAGCGCGATCACGATTCGCAATCTCATGCAGCTGTCGAGCGGCCTCGTGCCTCCCGCGGCAGGCCGCGCCCCGTGGGCAGACGCCGCACGCGCGCTGTTTGGAACCGACATTGTGGGTGCCGCGCTCGCGCGGCCGCTGGCCGGCGTACCGGGGGAGAGCTGGGCGCCGCAGCCTGCCGACCCGCAGCTGCTGGCACTCGCGCTCGAGCGCGCCACCGGTGAGCGTTACGCGAGCTATGTGTCGGAGGCACTGTGGCGGCGCGTCGGCGCGAGCGATGCCTGGCTCTACCTCGACCGCCCCGCGGGCGCCGCGCACGCCGACTGCTGCATGTTGGCCCGCCAGGGGGACTGGATCCGCGTGGCCGAGCTCATGCTCGGCGACGGCAACTACCGCGGCTACGAGATCATCCGCCCCGGTTGGGTGAAGGCGATGCGCATGCCGGCGCGCGCCAATCACGACTACGGCGCTTACCTGCGCCTGAGTGCGGCGGCAGCGGGCGCCAAGGAGCCCTACGTCGTGCGCGACACCTATGCCGTGGAAAACGAGGGCGGCAATCGACTGTGGCTCATCCCGTCGCTGCAGATCGCAGTGCTGTGCACGGCGAGCCTGCCGCGGGGCACGGACTTCGACGACGCCCGCATTCCGAACCTCATCGCAGGCGGAGCCCGCGACTTCGTGCCGCCGGCGGCGCGGCCCGGCGACCTCTCGAAAATCGTTCCCGGCCACTAGTATGAATTCGCTCGGGTTCGGACATCCGTGTCCTCACCCTCGCGGCCGTGGGCGAAAGGCGCGACTTTCGCCCACGGCCCGCCACCTTCGGCGGCGGGCACGTCCGTGTGCCTTGGCAACGGGTTCATGTCGCGGGGTTCGCGTTTGAACAGGCAGCTCGGGGCGCTGTTCCTCTTCAGCATCATCGACACGTTGGGGTTCGGCATCCTCATTCCGCTCGTGCCCTACATGGCCGACCGCTTCGGCGCGCAGCCTGGGCTCATCACACCGATCCTCGGCAGCTACTCGCTGTGTCAGCTCATCGCCGCGCCCTGGTGGGGACGGTTGAGCGATCGGTATGGGAGGCGGCCGATCCTCATGAGCAGCCTCGCCGGTGCGTGCCTTTCCTACGCGATCCTCGGCTGCGCGCGCAACCTCTGGTGGCTGCTCGCCTCGCGCATGCTCGCCGGGCTCATGGCGGGCAACATCGCGGCGGCGTTCGCCTACGCAGCCGATGTCAGCACGCTCGAGAAGCGTGCCGCCTCCATGGGGCTCATCGGCGCCGCGATCGGCATCGGCTTCACGCTCGGGCAGCCGCTCGGGGGCCTGCTGGCCGGGGCCGACGCGCGTAGCGCGGATTTCGTGGCGCCCGCGACGCTCTCCGCTGCGCTGAGTGTGGTGGCGATCCTGCTGGTCAGATTCGTGCTGCCGGAGAGCCACACGCCCGAGCACCGCCGCGAGCATCCGGACGAGCCGCGGCGCGGGTCGGTGGGGCTGCTGCGCGAGCGGCCGCCGCTCGCCTCGATCGCCGCGGCGACGCTGCTGGTCACCTACTCGCAGTCGATTCTCGAATCGATCTTCGCGATCTGGGCGCTGCACCGCTACGGTCTGGGTCCGCGCGCGGTGGGACTCATGTTGTTCGGCGTCGCGCTGCCGGCGCTCGCGATGCAGGGCGGATTGGTGCGCCTCCTGGCACCAAGGCTCGGCGAGGCACGGCTCGCCGTCTGCGGCGCACTCGCGTACGTCGTCGGACTGTCAACGCTCGCCCTGTCGGCGACGCTGCCGATGACGCTCGCGGGCCTGATCATGTGCGGGGCCGGGCTGGGTGCCTACAGCCCGAGCGCCTTCGCGCTCGCCTCGCGGCAGGCGCGCGCTGACGACCGTGGCGCGGTGATGGGTACCTACGTGGCGAGTACGAGCCTGGCGCGGGTGTTAGGACCCTTCACTTCGGGCTCGATCTATATGCTGTGGGGCCCCTCTGCGCCTTTTCTCGTGGGTGCGTGTGTCACGCTGCCCGCGGTCTGGCTCGCCGGGCGCTTGCGTGCAGCGCGCGCGCCGTGAGTCGCTTGGGTCCCGGTACTCGAGCTCAGACGGCCGGCGGCCCGACCGCGACCTCGATCGCGCCGTCCGCCACGCGCACGGCGTGGGTCGGCAGCGGCACTTCGGCCGGCGGCCCGAGCACCCGACCGTCGCGGATGTCGAAAGAAGCGCCGTGCAGCGGGCACACCAGCCGCGTCGCCCGCAGCCGGCCCTCGCACAGCCGCGCGTGCGCGTGCGTGCAGATGTTGTCGAGCGCGAACACACCCTCGCGGGTGTGGCAGATCACGAGCTCGCGTCCGCCGACCATGCAGGCGCGCATGCTGCCGAGCGGAAGCTCGGCGAGCTTCATCACCGCCGCGAATTGAGTCATGGCGCTGCTAGAGCGTCATCTGGGTCTGGAAGATCTCGACGGCCTGCCCGCGGATCCACACGCCATCGAGCTGGCCGTCGCGGAACTCGAGATCGACCTCGACGCGTCCCGGGCGGTTCACGTAGTGACCCTGGATGCCGGAAAAGTGCGCGCGCTCGGCCGTCGGTGTCACCAGACGGAGCTCCGCCAAGTAGGCGCCGAGCAGCCCGTGCGCGTTGCCGCTCACCGGATCCTCGGGGATGCCGAGCGCCGGGCAGAACATGCGCGATTCGACCTGGTAGTCCGCGCCGGCCTTGCCGAATGCAAACACGAAGTAACCGGCCGCGCCGAGCTGCGCCGAGAGCGTCGTGAGGCGGGCGAGATCGGGCTTGAGATGCCTGAGCGGCTCGGCCCCGCGCACCCCGATCAGCAGCCGCGCGCCGCTCCCGCCGGCGATGCGCGGCGCGATACGCGTGTCGAGGCCCTCGGAGGCGAGTGCCAGCGCGTCGAGCACCGCGAGACGTTCGCGGTCGTTGAGCTCGCGTCCGAGCGGTGGCGGGCTGCGCCGGATCGCGATGCTGCGGTCCTCGCCGGTACCGCGCACCTCGACGTCGACGATGCCGGCCTTGGACTTCTGGCGCTGCCGGCGCGGCGCCTCGGACTGACGCGACAGCACGTACTGGGCCGCGACGGTCGCGTGTCCTACGAAGCCGATCTCGGTGCGCGGGGTGAAGAACCGCGCCCGCACGCTGTGGTCGGCCCCGTCGGCGGCGAGGATGAAGGCGGTCTCGGCGTTGTTGAGCTCGCGCGCCACGGCGAGCATCTGCGCGTCGCTGAGCGCATCGGCGTTGAGCACCACGCCGGTGGGGTTGCCCGTGAACGGCTCGCGGGTGAAGGCATCCACCTGATGAATCTCGATCGTTCGCGTCATCGTTCCCGTCCGGCCGTGCGGTGCGCACCAATTCTAGTCCTATCGCATGGCTTCGCGTGCAATACTCCGGCACCTCGCAGGAGGGGCTCTGTCATGGACATCGGCGTCGAGATCAGTCTGTACCCGCTCAAGGCGGACTACATTCCGTCCGTCCATCAGTTCGTCGAGGACTTAAGCGCGCACCAGGGCCTCAAGCTCGTCACTAACAGCATGAGCACGCAGGTGTTCGGCGGCTTCGACGAGGTCATGGACGCGCTGCGGGCGGCGCTCGCGGCCAGCTTCGCGCCGCTGGCGGCGGGCGCGGAGCGGGCCGTGTTCGTGATGAAGGTCATCGGACCGCTGCCGAGCGCCTGAGGCAGTGGCGTCGTGAGGAGCGAATGGGCACACTACCGGCGGCACATCGCCCCTAGAACGAACCGCGGTTGCGGGGGACCTGCATGGCGCTCTTGCGAGTCGTGGATCGCGACGGAATCGAGCACGAAGTTGACGGCAAGACCGGTCTCAAGGTGATGGAGAACCTGCGTGAGCTCGACTACGGCGTCGCGGCTATTTGCGGCGGCATGTGCTCGTGCGCGACCTGTCACGTCTACGTCGATCCTGAATGGCAGGCGAAGCTCCCCGCCATGATGTCGGACGAGCGCGAGCTGCTCGGTGAGCTGGCGCACTACCGCGAGAATTCGCGCCTGTCGTGTCAACTCGAGTTCACGCCGGCGCTCGCCGGGCTGCGCGTGATCATCGCGCCGGACGAGTAGGTGTGGCGGTGTCGGCGGCCAGCGTTCAGGTCGAGACCCACGGCGCCGTGGCGCTGGTGACGCTCAACCGTCCCGAGCATTCCAACACCCTCAACTTGCAGACGGCGATGGACCTGCTGGCGGCGGCCATGGCGTGCGCGCGCAACGCGGCGGTGCGCGCCGTGGTGCTCACCGGCGCCGGCCGCAATTTCTCCTTCGGCGGCGATCTGCGCGCCATGCCGCCACGCGAGCTCGCGCTCGATGACCACATCCGCGAGCTCACCACCTACCTGCACGCGGCGATCTCGCACTTCGTGCGCATGGATGCCCCGGTGGTCGCCGCCGTCAACGGCACGGCCGCCGGCGCCGGCGTGGGACTGGTCGCCATGGCGGATCTGGCGCTGTGCGCGCACAGCTCGAAGTTCAGCCTCGCCTACACGAGCGTCGGCCTCACACCGGATGCCGGCACGACCTTCCTGTTGCCGCGCAGCGTCGGGCACAAGCGCGCCATGGAACTCTTGTTGCTCAATCGCGTCCTCAGCGCCGAGGAAGCGCTCTCCTGGGGACTGGTGAACGAGGTGGTGGCGGACGAGCTGCTGCTCGAGCGTGCGGTGGAGGTCGCCGAGCGCCTGGCAAACGGGCCGGGCAGCGCCTACGGTGCGACCAAGCGCCTCATCGCCCACTCGCTCGGCGCCTTCGAAACACAGATGGTCCTCGAGAGCGAGACCATCGCCAGGCAGGCGACCAGCGCCGATGCGGTGGAAGGCGTCGGGGCGTTTCTCGAGAAGCGCAGGCCGCGCTTTCCGGGCAAGGACCCGCGCTGAAGCTGCGCGGGACCCCTGGCGGCGTCACATGGTGTCTTTCGTCGCGGCTCTGGGGGTGGCCCTGGTTCTCATCGTGGTGCGTGTGTACTTCAAGCTGCGCGCCGCGCAGCGCACCCGGGTGGCAAGCTGGGACGCGCAGCTCATCGAGCGGCTGCGCTCGCGCGGCTACGTACCCTTCAACGACTATCCGGTGGATTTCTTTCTCGCCCTGCCGGACCAGGCGTCGTGCCAGGACGTGCGCACGCGCCTCGAGCCGGAGTTCAGCGTCGACGTCAAGCCGATGCAGGATGAGGCCGAGTTTCCCTTCAGCCTCCATGCCACCAAGAGCATGCGGCTGATCCTGCCCGACATGCAGGCACTGAGCGCGCGCATGACGGCGCTCGCGGCCGAGTTCCACGGACGCTACGACGGCTGGGCGGCCTGAGTCAGCGCTTTTCGGTCTGGCGCTTGACGGCTTCGGCGGCGGCGGCGATCGCTTCCGGGTCGCCGAGGTAACGGCGTGCGCGCGGCCGGAGCTCCGCATCGAGCTCGTAGAGCAGCGGCACGCCGGTCGGGATGTTGAGCTCGACGATCTCGCTCTCGCTCACCTCATCGAGCATCTTCACCATGGCGCGCAGGCTGTTGCCGTGCGCCACCACCAGCACGTTGCGCCCTGAGCGCAGCTCCGGTGCGATGCGCGCATGCCAGTAGGGCAGCACGCGCGCCAGCGTGTCCTTGAGCGACTCGGTCGCCGGCAGGTCCTGGGGAGCCACGCCCGCGTAACGTGGATCGAAGCGCGGATGGCGCTCGTCATCCGCCGCGAGGGCCGGCGGCGGGATGTCGTAACTGCGGCGCCAGATCTTCACCTGGGCCTCGCCGTGCTGGGCAACGGTCTGCGCCTTGTTGAGGCCCTGCAGCGCACCGTAGTGGCGTTCGTTGAGCCGCCACGAGCGCTCGACCGGGATCCACATGCGGTCCATCGCGTCGAGCATGATCCACAGCGTGCGGATCGCGCGCTTCAGCACCGAGGTGAAGGCGATATCGGCGTCGAGCCGCTCCTTGAGCAGCTCGCGCCCCGCCTGCGCTGCCTCGACCCGGCCCTGCTCGGTCAGGTCGACGTCGGTCCAGCCGGTGAAGAGATTCTCGAGATTCCAGACGCTCTGGCCGTGACGCACCAGGATCAGTTTTCCAGGCATGATCAGTTCGCGAGCTTACGGACACTCTCCACGCCCACGGTCAGCGTGGCGAAATCGGCGGCGCCGGCGGCGCGCATGTCGGTGAGCGTGCGCTGCCAGTGCGCGAGCTCCTTGCCGGCCGCCTCTATCCACGCGCCGACGCGCGCACTTGCGCTGCCGCGCTCGTGGCGGCTGAGCACGCGCTCGGTGAGGCGGCGGTGCACACGCAGCGCCCCGTCGCGCAGCCCGGTGCGTGCGATCGCCTGCCACGGCCCGTCGACGCTGAGCTTCTCGATGCGCGTGCGCAGCCAGTCGATGCCGGTGCGCGTCCCGACCTCGAAGTAGACGCGCGCCGTCTCCGTGACGCTCACGCGGTGCGCTGCCGCGATCTCGACGATGTCGAGTGCCGCATTCAGCGCCTCGAGGCTGGCGATGCGCGCGGCGAGGTGCGACGGCAGTCCCGCCTCCGCGTAGCGCCGGCGCGCCTCGCCGAAGCGCTCGAGCTCGTCGCCGCTGAGGAGCTCGGCGCTCCGCGCCTCGAGCTCGTGCACGCCGCCGCGGAATTCCTTTACCGCGGCGTCGACCTGCAGGCCGCGTCGGCGCGCGCTGAGCAGCCAGTAGGTCGCATGCCGCAGCAGGCGGCTGGTCTGGAAGGCGGCCTCGTACTGCAGCTTGGCGGGCACCCGGTTGTCGAGCGCCTCGATCTGCTCCCACACCTCGCGCATGGCGAAGATCTCGCGCGCCGCGGTATAGGCGCGGGCGATCTGCGCCGGCTCCGCGCCCGTGTCCTCCTGCGCGCGCGGCACGAAGGTTGGCCCCATGCGGTTCACCAGGCTGTTGGTGGTGGCGGTGGCGATGATCTCGCGGCGCAGCCGGTGGTGAGTGATGGCGCGCGGGAAACGCTCCTGCACCGGCGCGGGGAAGTAGCGCTCGAGCTCGGTGGACAGGTACGGGTCCTCCGGCACATCGGAGGCGAGCAGGTGGTTGTTGAGCCAGATCTTGCTGTAGGCGAGCAGGATCGCGAGCTCGGGCCGCGCGAGTCCAATGCCGCGCTTGCGGCGCTCGAGCAGCTCGTCGTCGCTCGGCAGGAACTCGAGGCCGCGGTTCAGGTCGCCGGAGCGCTCGAGCGAGCGGATCAGGTGCTGGAACTCCTGCAGGCGCGCCGCGGACTGCACCTCGAGGGTGCTGATCGCCTGGCCCTGCAGGTAGTTGTTGCGCAGTACCAGGTCGGCCACCGCGCTCGTCATGCGCGCCAGCAGCCGGTTGCGCTCGCCGCGCGCGAGTTTTCCTTCGGCCACCTGCGGGTTGAGCAGGATCTTGATGTTCACCTCGACGTCCGAGGTGTTGACGCCGGCGGAGTTGTCGATGAAATCGGTGTTGAGGCGTCCGCCCTTCAGCCCGTACTCGACCCGGCCGCGCTGCGAGAGTCCCAGGTTGCCGCCTTCACCGACTACCTTGGCGCGCAGCTCCCTGCCGTTGATGCGCAGGCCGTCGTTGGTGCGGTCGCCGACCTCGGCGTTGGTCTCATCGCTCGCCTTGACGTAGGTGCCGATGCCGCCGTTCCACAGCAGGTCGACCGGCATGCGCAGAATCGCCCGCATGATCTCGTTCGGCGTCGCGCTCGCCGATTCGAGCCCGAGCAGTGCACGCGCTTCCGCCGGCAGGGCGATCGATTTGAGCGACCGCGGGAACACGCCGCCGCCGCGCGAGAGCTTCTTGCGGTCGTAGTCGTCCCAGCTCGAGCGCGGCAGGGCGAAGAGCCGCGCTCGCTCGGCGAACCCGGACGCCGGAACCGGGTCCGGATCGAGAAAGATATGACGGTGATCGAACGCGGCCTGCAGGCGGATGTGGCGCGACAGCAGCATGCCGTTGCCGAACACATCGCCCGACATGTCGCCGATGCCGGCCACGGTGAAGTCGGTCTTCTGGGTGTCGATGCCCATTTCGCGGAAGTGGCGCTTGACGCACTCCCAGGCGCCGCGCGCCGTGATGCCCATCTTCTTGTGGTCGTAGCCAGCCGAGCCGCCCGAGGCGAACGCATCACCGAGCCAGAAGCCATAGTCGGCCGAGATGGCGTTGGCGATGTCGGAGAAGGTGGCGGTGCCCTTGTCGGCCGCGACCACCAGGTACGGGTCGTCGCCGTCGCGACGCACGACATCGCGCGGCGGCACGATGCGTCCGGAGGCGATGTTGTCGGTGAGGTCGAGCAGTCCGCGGATGAAGGTGCGGTAGCAGGCCACGACCTCGGCCTGGATCTCCTCGCGGGTTCCCGCGAGTCGCTTCGGCACGAAGCCGCCCTTGGCGCCCACCGGAACGATGACGGTGTTCTTGACGTTCTGCGCCTTCATGAGGCCGAGGACTTCGGTGCGGAAGTCCTCGCGCCGGTCCGACCAGCGGATGCCGCCGCGCGCCACGTAGCCCATGCGCAGGTGCACGCCCTCGACGCGCGGGCTGTAGACGAAGATCTCGAACTTAGGCTTGGGCAGCGGCAGGTCGGGGATCTGCGTCGGGTCGAGCTTGAACGACAGGTAGCTCTTCGGTCCGCCGTCGCCTCCCGCCTGGTAGTAGTTGGTTCGCAGCGTCGCGCGCACCAGGTTGAGGTAGGCGCGCAGAATGCGATCGTCATCGAGGCTCGCGACCGCATCCAGCCCGGCACGGATCTGGGTCACGATGTTATCGGCGGCACGATCCGCGCGGGCGCCGCGCGCCGTGCCGGGCTCGAAGCGCGTCTCAAAGAGGCGCACGAGGCTGCGCGTGATCGCCGCGTTACCCGACAGCGTGCGCTCCATATAGATCTGGCTGAAGGGCACGCCGGTTTGCAGCAGATAGCGGCAGTAGGCGCGCAGCACCACGATCTGACGCGCGCTCAGATCCGCGCCCAGTACCAGGCGGTTGAAGCCGTCGTTCTCGATCGCGCCGCTCCAGGCGGCGAGGAACGCCTGGCGGAATCTATCCTCGACGCGCGCGATGTCGACCACCACGCCGTCGCGGTGCTCGAGCTCGAAGTCCTGGATCCACACCGCGCCGCCTTCAGGCCAGGCGAGCTGATAGGGCCGCTCGGAGATCACCCGCAGGCCGAAGTTCTCCAGCATCGGCAGGATGTCGGAGATCGGCACCGGATCGGCGAGCTTGACGACCTTGAGATGCACCCGCGCGGCCTTCTGCACCGCCGGCCGAGAGAGCTTCAGGCGCAGTACCTGCGGCTCATTACGCAGCGCCTCGAGGTCCGTGAGGTCATCGAGCACCGCCTCGGGAGCCACGTCGTCCTGGTAGGCGATGGGGAATGCCTGGCGGTAGCGCGCGAGCAGCGCGAGCCCCGCGGCCTCGCCCCGCTGCCCGATCAGCACGTCGCGGAGGCGATCGAACCAGGTGAGGGCGGCCGCGGCGATGCGGCGCTCGAGGGCGGCGAAGTCGGGCTTGTGCGGCCGCGACGGATCGGTGCGCACCACCACGTGCACGCGCGCGTGGCTCGAGCCCGAGATCTGCGCGTTGCTCTCGACGCTCGTGCCGCCGAAGCCTTCGGCCGCGATGCGCTCGATGCGCTGTCGCACCTCGGTGTTGTAGCGATCGCGCGGCACATACACCAGGCACGAGTAGAAGCGCTGATAGGGGTCGCGGCGCACCAGCAGGCGCACCGTGCGGCGCTCGTACAGGTTGACCACGCCGCGCACGATGCGCACGAGATCGGGCACGTCCGCCTGGAACAGCTCATCGCGCGGATAGGTCTCGAGAACGTTGAGTACTTCCTTGCCGTCGTGACTCGCAGGGTCGAGGCCGAAGTGCTCGATGACGCGCTCCACCTTGCGGCGCAGGACCGGGATCTCGCGCGGGCTGCCGTGATAAGCGGTGGAGGTCCACAGCCCGAGGAAGCGGTGCTCGCCATCCACCAGCCCGCGGCTGTCGAAGGTCTTGATCCCGACGTAGTCGAGGTACTCGGCCCGATGCACGGTGGCGACCGAATTTGCCTTGGTGACGATCAGGAGCTCGGGAGCGCGCGCGCGGGCGCGCACGTCGCCGCGCAACACCGTCGCGGCCGCGCGCGCTCGCTTACCGCGGCCGCGCGCGAGCACGCCGAGGCTCGAGAGCACATCCGGCACGAGCCGGTCCTCGGAGCGTCCACGCTCGAGCCGGTAATGGCGGTAGCCGAGGAACACGAAGTGCCGGCCCTCCATCCAGTCGAGGAGGTGGCGCGCCTCGCTCACCTCTGCCGCGGGCAGCGGTGGCGGATCGGTCTCGAGCCGCGCGATGATCTCGCGCACGCGCTCGCGCATCGGCATGAAGTCGTTGACTACCGCGCGGACGTCGGCGAGGGTCGACTCGAGCGTGCGCCGCAGCTTCTCGAGCTGCTCAGAGTCCGTGACGCGGTCGACCTCGTACAGCTGCCACGACTCCGCGTGCACGGCCTGCGAGCCGTTGGCGCCGATGTCGGTGAGGCGCCCGCGCCCGTCGCGGCGGACCTGCAGCACCGGGTGCACGATCAGATGCACGGCGAGCTCGGCGCGGTGCAAGGCCATGCCGAGCGAGTCGACCAGGAACGGCATGTCGTCCGTGATCGTCAGCACCAGAGTATGCGGCGACTCGAAGCCGTCCGCGTCGGCGACCGGATTGAAGACCCGTACCAGCGCGCGGCCGGGTGCGCGCTGCCCTCCGAAGGCGAGGTGGGCGAGCGCCGCCTTGGCGAGCAGTCCCGGCGGGTGTGCGGCCAGATCCTCTTCCGCGACTCCGTGGAAGTAGCTGCGCAGGAACCGCTGGTGGAGCTCGTTGCGGCCGGTGCGGCCGCTCGCCGCGCGTGCGATCCGCTCAATCAGAGCGACCCGCGCGGCGGGGATGCTGCGCAGCAGCCGGCTGTCCTCGGGAGCAACGTGCGCGTGCATGGAGGCGCGCGATTATACATGCGGAAGGCGACGCCTATAATGCCCGCCATGAGCGCTTCTGCCGACAACCCGATGGGTACCGACGGCTTCGAGTTCGTCGAATATACGGCGCCTGATCCGCAGCTGCTGCGTACCCTGTTCGAGCGGCTGGGCTTTCCGGTGGCGGCACGCCACCGGTCGAAGAACGTGACCCTGCACCGTCAGGGCGAGATCAACTTCATCATCAACGCCGAGCCCGCCTCCTTCGCACAGGCGTTTGCCCGCAGCCACGGGCCCTCGGCGTGCGCCATGGCCTTCCGGGTGCGCGACGCGGCCGGCGCCTTCCGCCGGGCGCTCGAGCTGGGGGCGAAGCCCGGACCGCAGAGCGTCGGTCCCATGGAGCTCAACATCCCGTGCATCGAGGGGATCGGCGGCTCACTCATCTATCTGGTGGATCTCTACGGCGAGCGCTCGATCTACGACGTGGACTTTCGCCCGGTGGCCACGCCGGCGCCCGCAGCAGGCGCGGGTTTGACGGTCATCGATCATCTCACCCACAACGTCGGCCGCGGGCGCATGGACCTGTGGGCCGGGTTCTACGAGAAGCTGTTCAACTTCCGCGAAATCCGCTACTTCGACATCGAAGGCAAGCTGACCGGGCTGGTGTCGCGCGCCATGACGAGCCCCTGCGGAAAAATCCGCATCCCCATCAACGAGTCGCAGGACGACAAGAGCCAGATCGAGGAATACCTGCGCGAGTACCGCGGCGAGGGCATCCAGCACATCGCGCTCGCCAGCGCCGACATCTACCGCACGGTGGACGTACTGCGCGCGCAGGCGATCGCCTTTCAGGACACGCCCGACAGCTACTACGACGGGGTCGCCGCGCGCGTACCCGGACACCGCGAGTCGCTCAGCGAGCTGCACACGCGGCGCATCCTGATCGACGGCAACCCGGCCAGGGGCGAGGGCGTACTGTTGCAGATCTTCACGCAGAACGTGATCGGCCCGATCTTTTTCGAGATCATCCAGAGGAAGGGCAACGAGGGCTTCGGCGAGGGGAATTTCAAAGCCCTGTTCGAGTCGATCGAACAAGACCAGATTCGCCGCGGTGTGATTTGATTATCGGCGGAAAACGCCTGCGGCGTTTTCCGGAAGCCCACCCGGCAACTGTCTCGCGCCCGGTTTGGGCGGCTATGGCTTATGCTCGCGCGCCAGGTACTCGGCGCTCTGCATCTCGATGAGCCGGCTCACGGTACGCTCGAAGGGCGCGCGCAGACGCTCGCCCCGATAGAGCTCGGGCGGTGAGGCTGCCGCCGACACGATCACCTTCACGTTGTGGTCGTAGAGCTCGTCGATGAGCGCAATGAAGCGCCGCGCCTCGTCATCGCTGGTGGCATCCAGCACCGGCACCGCCGACACGATCACCGAGTGGTATTCGCGCGCAATCTCGATGTAGTCGTCCGCACCTCGCGGACCGGCGCACAGCGCGGCGAAATCGCACCACAGGACACCGGGACCGACGCGGATCACGGCGATCGGCCGCCCCTCGATGAGAATCGAGCCGCCCTGGCGCGCGCCGTGACAGGTGAGCCGCGCGAACAGCTGCTCGATACGCGACGGCGTATCGGGGGCGCCGGCCGGCAGGTAGACGCCGGCCTGCGTGAGCTCGCGCAACCGGTAGTCGGTCGTGCCGCCGACGCGCCAAACCTCGAGATGGCGCTCGAGGAGTCCGATCGCCGGCACGAAGCGCGCGCGCTGCAGTCCGTCCTTGTAGAGCTCGCGCGGCGCGGTGTTGGAAGTAGCGACCAGGCTAACCGCGCGCCGGAACAACCCGTCGAACAGCTTACCCAGGATCATGGCATCGGCGATGTCGGTGACCTGCAGCTCATCGAAACACAGCACGCGCGTGTCGCGCGCGATCGCCTCCGCGACGTGCTCGAGCGGATCGCGCTCGTGCTTGAGCTCGGCCAGCTGCGCGTGCACGTCGTGCATGAAGCGGTGGAAGTGTTGACGCCGCCGCTCGGCGAACGGGAGACTCTCGAAGAACAGGTCCATGAGCCAGGTCTTGCCGCGGCCCACCCCGCCCCAGAGATAGAGCCCGCGCACCGGCGCATCCGGGCGCCGTCGCGTGAGCCCGCGAAATAAGCGCGGCAACCAGCCGCGCGGCGCGCGCAGCAGGCGACGACGCAGGGCGTCGAGCCTGGCGACGGTGGCGAGCTGGGCGGGATCAGCGCTGAAGCCGCGGACGGCAAGCTCGCGCGCATACAGCTCCCGCAGGTCGGAGACCTCGCTCACGCGCGTCAGGATTTCAGCTCGCGAGCTCGGGCAGGTTGCGGAAGTGCTCGAGCGAGCGCGGGTTGGCGAGCGCGTCGACGTTCTTTACCGGCAGCCCATGGATCACGTTGCGGACCGCGAGCTCGGTGAGCTTGCCGGACAGGGTGCGCGGCATGTCGGGCACCGCGATGACGAGTGCCGGGACGTGCCGCGGGGTGGTCTGGCTGCGGATGGTGGCGCGGATCTGCTGGCGCAGCTCCTCGGTCAGCTCGACGCCGGGCTTCAGGCGCACGAACAGTACGACGCGCACGTCGCCCCGCCAGTCCTGGCCGACCGCCAGTGACTCGACGATCTCGGGCAGGGCCTCCACCGCGCCGTAGATCTCCGCGGTGCCGATGCGTACGCCGCCGGGGTTCAGGACCGCGTCCGAGCGACCGTAGATCACCACTCCGTCGTGGTCGGTGAGCGCGGCGAAGTCACCGTGGTGCCACACGCCGGGGAAGCGCTCGAAGTAGGCGGCGCGGTAACGCGACCCGTCGGGGTCGTTCCAGAAGCGGATCGGCATCGAGGGGAAGGGGGCCGTGCAGACCAGCTCGCCGCGCGTGCCGCGCACCGGGTGGCCATCGTCGTCGAAAATGTCGACCGCCATGCCGAGCCCACGGCACTGAATCTCGCCGCGATACACCGGACGGATGGGGCAGCCGAGGGCGAAACACGAGACGATGTCGGTGCCGCCCGAGATCGAGGCGAGCTGGAGGTCGGCCTTGACACTGCGGTAGACGAAATCGAAGCCGTCGGGCAGGAGCGGTGAACCGGTCGAGAGCAGGGTGCGCAAGGCGGTGAGGTCCACGGCGCGTGCCGGCGCGAACTCGCTCTTCTCGAGCGAGGCGAGGTACTTGGCGCTGGTGCCGAACACGGTGACGCGCTCTTCCGCGGCCATGCGCCACAGGACGCCGGGATCGGGGTGGAAGGGACTACCGTCGTAGAGCACGAGCGTGGCGCCGGTCGCTAACCCGCTCATCAGCCAGTTCCACATCATCCAGCCGCAGGTGGTGAAGTAGAACAGGCGGTCGCTGCGCCCGAGGTCGGTGTGCAGCAGCTGCTCCTTCTGATGCTGCAGCAGCGTCCCGCCGGCGCCGTGCACGATGCACTTCGGCACGCCGGTGGTGCCCGAGGAGTAGAGAATGTAGAGCGGATGATTGAAGGGCTGCGGCGCGCAACGCAGCGACGCCCCGCGCGCGCCGAACTCCATCCAGTGGCTGGCACGCCCGGCCGCACTCCCGAGCCGGGCGAGCTCCGGCTGCGCCGTCACGTACGGAATCACCACCACGCGCTGGATGTGGGTGAGCTTCTCGAGCACTTCGGCCATGGAGCCAAGCGAATCGAGCGTCTTGCCCGCGTAGAAGTAGCCGTCGGCGGTGAACAGCACCTTGGGCTCGATCTGCCCGAAGCGGTCGAGCACGCCGTGCACGCCGAAATCCGGCGAGCACGACGACCAGACGGCGCCGATACTCGCCGTCGCCAGCATCGCGATCGCCGCCTCCGGCAGGTTCGGCAGGTAGCCGGCGACTCGATCGCCGGTGACGACGCCGGCGGCGGTGAGCCCGGCGGCCACGCGCGCCACCTCCGCGCGCAGCTCGCGCCCCGACATTGCGCGCCGCGCGCCGCGCTCGTTGCGGAAGACGAGCGCCGGGTGCTCATCGGCGAACCTGAGTAAATTCTCGGCGAAATTGAGGCGCGCGGCGGGAAAGAAGCGGGCCCCGGGCATCTGCGCCGGGTGCTCGATCACCGGCCCCTCGCCCCAGTCGGCGCGCACGTCCGCGAAGTGGGCGAGCTCGTTCCAGAATTGTGCCGGTGAGCGCAGCGACCACGCGTAGGTCGCGTCGTAGTCGGCGAGCGGCGTGCCGGTGCGCGCGGTTACGCAGCGCATGAAGCGCGTCAGGTTCGCGTTGGCGATGCGTTCTGCGGACGGGCGCCAGAGTTCTGACATGGGGCGATGGGTGGGCGTGGGCTATAGCGACTGGTAGTTCGGGCCCGAGCCTCCCTCGGGCGTGGTCCAGGTGATGATCTGGTAAGGATCCTTGATGTCGCAGGCCTTGCAATGCACGCAGTTGGCCGCGTTGATCTGCAGGCGCCGGCCGCCGCGGCCGTCGTCCACCATCTCGTAGACATTCGCCGGACAGAAGCGTTCGCAGGGATTGCCGAACTCCTTGGCGCAACGCCCCGCGCAGATGCTGGTGTCGGCCACCTTGAGGTGCACCGGCTGGCTTTCCTCGTGGGAGTTGCCCGCGAAGAATACGAACGACACCCGGTCGCGGGGCGGCAGAGTACGCGTGCCCCAGTGCCGTTCGGGCGAGACGCAGTCGTCGAGCTTCGCGAGCCGCGACCAGTCGGCGCTGTTCTTCAGCGTCCAGGGCGAGCGCCCCGCGGTGAGCATCTCCCACGCGGAGTTGGCGAGCCCGAGCCACATGCCGCGCTTGAACGCGGGCTTGAAGTTGCGCACCTTACGCAGCTCGCGTCCGCCCTCCGAGGCGCGCCACTGTGCATCGAACCCTGCGCCGCCGCCGGTCGCGGCGACGTGCTCGCCGGCCAGCCTCCCTGAGCGGATCGCCTGGTGGACTCCCTTGATCTTGGCGAAGTTGAGCGTGCCGCCCGCATCGCCGATCAGGATCGCTCCGGGCATCTCCAGCGTCGGCGTCGACTGCCAGCCGCCGGCGGCGATGGCGCGGGCCCCGGCCGAGAGGATCTCGCCACCCTCGAGCAGCGGCTTCACGCTCGGATGATTCTTGTACTGCTGGAAGGCTTCGAAGGGCTGCAGGCGCGGATCGCGGTAGTCGAGACCCACGATATAGCCGACGTACACGCGGTCGTTGTCGAGGTGGTAGAGGAAGCTGCCGGCATAGGTGTGGGAATCCGCCGGCCACCCCAGCGCATGCTCGACGCGTCCGGGCCGCACGCGCCCCGCGGGCAGCTGCCAGAGCTCCTTGTAGCCGAGCGCGAAGGTCTGCGGGCAGTGGCCGCGCGAGAGATCGAACTTCGCGATCAGCTGCTTAGCGATCGAGCCGCGCGCGCCCTCGGCCAGCACGGTGAGCGGCGCCTCGATCTCGACGCCGGGGGTGAAGCTCGGGCCCGGCTTGCCGTCGCGATCGAGCCCCATGTCGCCGATCTGTACGCCCGCCACCGCTCCATGCGCGTCGAACAGCGGCGCCGCCGCCGCGAAGCCCGGGAAGATCTCTACCCCGAGGGCTTCGGCCTTCTGCGCCAGCCAGGGCGTCAGCTGGCCGAGCGAGATGATGTAGTTGCCGTGGTTGTTGAACGGGGTGCTGTAGGTGAGCGAACGCGGCAGCACTTTCACCAGGAAGTCCGGCACCGGCTTGAACGAGCCGCCGCGCGTCAGGATGCGGAAGTCGTCCTCGGTCGCGGGCACCTTCATGCCCGGATATTCCGTGCGCCACTCCGGCAGCAGCGCGTCCAGCGGTCCCGGCTCGAAGACCGCGCCCGAGAGCGAGTGCGCGCCTACGGCGGAGGCCTTCTCGAGCACGCACACCGAGACCGCGGGCTTCAGCTGCTTGAGACGGATTGCGCACGCAAGTCCCGCGGGACCCGCGCCGACGATCACGACGTCGTATTGCATACGCTCGCGCACGATCGCGCCGGCTGCGGTGTTGTCTGCGCTCAAGGCGACCGCTTACTTCGGCTGCATGCGAATGGCGCCGTCCAGGCGCAGCGTGGTGCCGTTCAACATCGGGATCTCGAACACCGAGGCGACCAGCTGCGCAAACTCCTCGGGTTTCCCCAGCCGCGCCGGGAAGGGCACCTGCGCGGCGAGCGAGTCCTGCACCTCCTTCGCCATGCCGTCCATCATCGGCGTATGGAAGATGCCGGGCGCGATCGACACGCAGCGGATACCAAAGCGCGCCAGCTCGCGCGCGATCGGCAGCGTCATGCCGGCGACCGCCGCTTTGGTGGCGGAATAGGCCGCCTGTCCGATCTGCCCTTCGAAGGCGGCTACCGAGGAGGTATGGATCAGGACCCCGCGCTCGCCGTCCACCCCCGGGGGGTTGTTCTGCATGATGGCGGCGGCGGCCTTGTCGCACAGGAAGGTGCCGATCAGGTTGATGTGAATCACCTTGGTGAAGAACTCGCCCGCCATCGGCCCGTTCTTGCCCAGCACCCGCCCGGCGCCGACCACTCCAGCGCAGTTCACCAGCAGGTTGAGGCCTGCCAGCTGCGTGTGCGCGCTATCCATGGCGGCGTTGACCTCGGCCTCGGAGGTGACGTCGCAGCGCACGAAAGTCGCGCCCAGCGCCGCGGCCGCCGCCCGCCCGGGTCCTTCCTGCACATCGAGGATGACCACCTTGCCACCGTGTGCGCTGATGTGGCGCGCGACCGCGTTGCCGAGACCTGAGGCGCCGCCGGTAACGACCGCGCGCGCGTCCTGAATTTTCATGCAGCCCCCTGAAGCGGCGTGGTTAGCCGATGATTTCCACCGCCGCGGCGACCGCTTCGCCGCCGCCGATGCACAGCGAGGCGATACCGCGCTTGGCGCCGCGATGCCGCAAGGCATGAATGAGCGTCGTCAGGATGCGCGCACCGGTTGCCCCGATCGGATGACCGAGCGCGCACGCGCCGCCGTTGACGTTCACCCGCGCATGATCAATGTCGACGTCGTGCATGGCCGCCATGGTGACCACGGCGAACGCCTCGTTGATCTCGTACAGGTCGGCATCGTTCGGTTTCCAGCCCAGCTGCGTGAGCACCTTCTTGATAGCTGCGCCGGGCGCGGTGGTGAACCACTCCGGCTCCTGCGCGTGGCTGGCGTAGGCCAGCACCCGGGCGAGAGGCTGCGCGCCGCGCTCGCGCGCCGCCGCAGCGCTCATGAGCACCAGCGCCGCGGCGCCATCGGCGATGGATGAGGCACTGGCGGCCGTGACGGTGCCGTCCTTGCCGAACGCGGGCTTCAGAGCCGAAATCTTGCCGGTATCACAGGTGCCGGGTGTCTCGTCGCGCGCCACCACGGTCTCGCGCTGGCGGCTCTTGACGGTGAGCGGCGTGACCTCGGCGTCGAAATCCCCGGACTCCACCGCGCGCAGCGAGC